>ERZ1034969.199-NODE-199-length-42457-cov-53.654002_pt1 | contig 42457 bp, 39 predicted proteins | sample MGYA00520624_ERZ1034969 | MGnify/ENA primary metagenome ERZ1034969 (study PRJEB33766, sample SAMN09781776) | gut metagenome | biome: gut microbiome | host: Homo sapiens | place: Madagascar | study: EMG produced TPA metagenomics assembly of the PRJNA485056 data...
GAAGAAAAGAGAGAATAAAGGAAGAAGAGAGAGAGTAAAGGAGGAAAAGGATAAAGAAAACAAGAAACTATGAAAAACATTTTGCCATATAAAAAAAATGTAGTACCTTTGCAGACGTTTTAACGGATAACAAGAAATAATTACATAATTTTTAAAACTTTCAAATGAAGGCATTAGCAATTAAGTCGAGTTTGTTTTCCTGTTTGAAGACATACAACAAGAAAACATTCATGTCTGACCTCATGGCAGGTATCATCGTTGGTATCGTAGCCCTGCCTCTGGCCATCGCATTCGGTATCGCTTCTGGCGTGACCCCTGAAAAGGGTATCATCACCGCTATTGTAGCAGGTCTTATCATCTCCATCTTCGGTGGAAGCAAGGTGCAGATAGGTGGTCCTACGGGAGCATTCATCGTTATCATCTATGGCATTATCCAGAAATATGGCATGGAAGGTTTGACGATAGCGACACTGATGGCTGGTCTGTTCCTGGTTCTCTTCGGACTTCTCCGTCTTGGAACCATCATCAAGTATATCCCTTACCCTATCGTAGTGGGATTCACCAGTGGTATTGCCGTAACCATTTTCACGACCCAGATCAAGGACCTCTTTGGATTGACACTAGCTTCCAATCCTTCCGACTTCCTGGAGAAATGGGGTGTCTACTTCCAGAGTTTTGATACCATCGATCCATGGTGTGCCCTCATCGGTATAGTGAGCGTAGTGGTTATCGCCATCACACCAAAGTTCAGCAAGAAGATTCCGGGTTCTCTTATTGCCATCATCCTGATGACAGTAGTAGCACTATTGCTCAAGCAGTTTGCTGGTGTAGAGAGCATAGAAACCATCGGTGACCGCTTCTCTATCAGCAATGAGTTGCCTGCAGCTCAGGTTCCAGAGATGAACTGGGAGACCATCAAGAGTCTCGTTTCCCCAGCCATCACCATCGCCATCCTGGGTGCTATCGAGAGTTTGCTTTCTGCAACCGTTGCCGATGGTGTCATCAGCGATCATCATGACAGTAATACCGAGTTGGTAGCCCAGGGTTTGGCTAACCTCGCTTCCCCACTCTTTGGCGGAATCCCAGCCACAGGTGCCATCGCCCGTACCATGACCAATATTAATAATGGTGGTAAGACTCCAGTTGCCGGCATCATTCATGCTGTGGTATTGTTGCTGATATTCCTCTTCCTGATGCCTCTTGCCAAATACATCCCGATGGCATGTCTTGCCGGTGTATTGGTTGTCGTATCCTACGGAATGAGCGGATGGAGAAGTTTCCTGGCATTGATGAAGAATCCGAAGAGCGATGTTACAGTGCTCCTGATCACCTTCTTCCTCACCATCATCTTCGACCTGACCGTGGCTATCGAGGTAGGTTTGATTATCGCCTGCCTGCTCTTCATGAAGCGAATGAGCGAAACCACCGACGTGACAGCCATCACAGATGATGAGATTGACTTGAACAAGGAGTTCGACTTCCTCTCTACCAACCTTGAGCACTACACGATTCCGAAGGGTGTAGAGGTATACGAGATCAATGGTCCGTTCTTCTTCGGAGCCGGTAATAAGTTTGAGGAAGTGATGGCAGCTTTCGGAGATCGTCCAAAGGTACGCGTCATCCGTATGCGCAAGGTTCCATTTGTAGATTCTACTGGTATCCACAACCTCACCAACCTCTGCGAGATGAGCCAGAAGGAGGACATTCAGGTTGTACTCTCTGGTGTATGTGAGAAAGTGAATGCCCAGTTGGAGAAGGCAGGTTTCTACAATATTCTTGGCAAGGATAATATCACAGATCACATCAGCAAGGCTCTGAAACGTGCTGAAGAGATTATTGAGAAGGAAACTGTTAATAGTTAATAGTTTACAGTTAACATTTTACTGATTGTAGACCATCAAATAAAAAAGATGCATTGCTGGATATACCAGTAATGCATCTTTTTTTATTGTCATCAAGTAACTGTTAACTATAAACTGTTAACTATAAACTATTACAGAACCTTTCCCAGGAACTCCTGCAATCTTGGCGATTTTGGATGGTTGAATATTTGCTCAGGAGTTCCATCTTCCGTGATATAGCCGTCACTGAAGAAGAGAACACGGTTTGCCACTTCTCTTGCAAACCCCATCTCATGCGTCACCACCACCATGGTCATTCCCTCGGCAGCAACATCTTTCATCAGCTGCAACACCTCTCCAACCATCTCCGGGTCCAGTGCCGAAGTTGGCTCATCGAAGAGGAGCACCTCGGGATTCATCGCCAGGGCTCGGGCGATTGCCACACGCTGTTTCTGTCCGCCCGAAAGACTGTCGGGATAGCTGTCTGCCTTGTCCAGCAGTCCGATACGGGTCAGGAGTTCCGTTGCCTTCTCATCGGCTTCTTCCCTTGTCATCTTGCCCAATTCTACCGGAGCCAGCATGATATTGCGACGAATGGTCATATTAGGGAAGAGATTGAACTGCTGGAACACCATGCCCACTCTCTGGCGCATCTTGTTGATGTCTACATCCCAGGAAGTGATATCCATACCGTCGATATAGATTTTACCTTTGGTAGGTTCCTCCAGAAGATTGATGGAGCGCAGGAAAGTACTCTTTCCGCAACCCGATGGACCGATAATGGCTACAACCTCGCCTTTCTTCACCGAGGTTGTTATGCCTTTCAGTACCTCGTTGTCGCCGAAGCGTTTACGAAGTCCTTCTATCTTGATTATTTCGTTCATTTTATTCATTGTTTTATCTTTCACTCTTTCTCAGCCGTTTCTCCAGCTTTCTCACGCCAGCATTCAGTCCGAGAACGAGGATGAGATAGAGGCAGGCTACTACGCCCAATGGCATCATTGCCTCGTAGGTGATGCTTCGGATGATGTCAGAACCCTTGGTCAAGTCTACCAGTCCGATATAACCGCTGATAGAGGTTTCCTTGAGCAGAGTGATGAGCTCGTTACCCATTGCCGGGAGCACATTCTTGAAGGCTTGCGGCAGGATGATGAGGCGCATGGTCTTTCCATACGAGAGACCGAGACTTCTGCCCGCCTCCATCTGGCCTTCATCCACCGACATGATGCCCGAACGGATTACCTCTGCAATATAGGCTGCCGAGTTCAAGCCGAAGGCGATGACAGCCACGAAAATCTTATTGACATCTGCCGAGGCAAAGACCACATAATAGATAATGAGCAACTGTACCATCGTTGGCGTACCACGCATGATGGTGAGATACAGCTGACAGAGCATATTCGGAATCCTCCAGCCGCCTCTACGCTCATGACGTGCTCTTACGATGGCTATCATCGTACCCAATATCACGGAAAGGATGATGGCAAAGAAGGTGATGATGAGCGTATTGCCCAAGCCCTGCAACAGATACTGATAACGGTTGTCATCCATGAAGCAGGATTTAAACTTATCTATCATTCCCGGCTGATTGCCGGCAGCTTTCACATCTCCGGAATTCACCATGATGACCTGTCTGACATCGGCGTAGGAATCCGTAAATCCGATATTCTTCTCCCGTTCTGGGGTAACCGTGATGCCGGCAATTCCCGCATCAGCCTTACCAGCCTGCACTGAGGTGATGATGGCGTCAAACTCCATATCGAGAATCTCCACATCCACGCCCATCACATCGCCGATAGCATTCGCCACATCCACATCGATGCCCACAATCTTGCCATTCTGGTAATATTCGAAAGGCTCAAAGGTAGCATTGGTGGCAAAGCGCAGACTCTTCTTCAGTCCCAGATGCTTCAGCGCTTCCGGTCCCACTTTCTTCACATCCGAAGTCTTTGGCGTATAAGCCACGGCAATGCCCCTTTCCAGATGGCGGTTTACGATAGAGTCGATGACGCCATTCACTTTCAGGATACGGATGGCATTATTGATGGACTGCTTCAACTCAGCATGATCCTTAGCCACACAGATAGCGAACGAAGACGCGTCGAAGGTCTCAGGCAGGATATTGAGCGATGGATTCACCCGCTTGAAAGCCTTGGCAGGCGCCTCATCGGTCACCATGCAGTCTATCTTACCCTGCAGGAGAGCCTGGATGGCATCGGCACCCTTGTTGTACCGTTCCACCTTGGTGCCATCTCCTTTCTTTTCCAACTCGGTGGCAAGTCCGTCACTCGTGGTACCGAGCTGCACACCTATCACAGCCCCCTTCAGGTCTGCCTTTGTCTTCAACTGCTTTCGGGTTTCTGAAGATTCTGAACCGCATGCTGCCAGGAACAGACAGAGAAGCATCGCCCAGAAACTCAGTCGAAGACATCTTAAATTTCTATATTTCATTATTTCTGTATCTACTTATAACTGCTTCATATACTCAGCGCACATCTCTGCGCATCTCTCACCGTCTACGCCAGCCGATACGATTCCCCCAGCATATCCTGCGCCTTCACCGCATGGGAAGAGTCCCTGGATGCGTACATGCTGCAGGGTTTCCCTGTCACGGATGATGCGTACAGGCGATGAGGTTCTCGTCTCCATCGCTATCAGGGTAGCCTCGTTGGTCAGGAAGCCATGCGCATTCTTGCCGAAAGTCCTGAAACCTTCCTGCAGACGCTTGCTCACGAACGAAGGCATCCAGAAATGCAGCGGACTGCTGATGATACCCGGAGCATAGCTGCTCTTTGGCAGGTCGTAGCTCAGACGGTTGTTCACGAAGTCGGCCATACGCTGGGCTGGTGCCGTCTGCTTCATGTTGCCCTGTTGCCAGCACTGCTTTTCTACTATCTGCTGGAAGTACATCATCTGGAGTGAAGAGTGAAGATTGAAGAGTGAATCATTCTGCTGCGCCTTCATTTCCGTCTGTTCGATGATAGCCTGATGTTCCTTCACGAACTGCGCCACATCCTCGGGATGCGTTTCCACCACCATGCCCGAATTGCTCCAGGCAGTGCCACGGTTACTAGGACTCATACCGTTCACCACGAGCTGTTCCGGTCCGGTAGCAGCCGGAATCACAAAGCCACCCGGACACATGCAGAAGCTGTAAACGCCCCTGCCCTCTACCTGGGTAACGAAGCTATACTCGGCAGCAGGCAGATATTTTCCTCTACCACTCTTATTGTGATACTGAATCTGGTCGATGAGCTGGGATGGATGCTCCAGACGTACGCCCACGGCAATGCCCTTGGCTTCGATATCTATCTTTGCCGAAGCGAGATAGCGGTATACATCGCGGGCACTATGACCTGTTGCCAGGATAACCGGTCCGCGATAAGTTTCCTCAGCACCCGTAGCCAGATTCACGGCTTCTACACCTATCACCCTATCGCCAGCTGCAGCATCAGGTGCCGTCAGCTTACCTTCACTCTCAAGGATCAGACGAATCATCTTGGTCTGGAAATGCACTTCGCCGCCACACTTGATGATGGTGTTGCGCATGTTTTCAATGACGCGTGGCAACTTGTCGGTACCGATATGCGGATGGGCATCTGCCAGGATATTGGTATTGGCACCATGCTGGCAGAATACGTTCAGAATCTTGTCTACACTTCCCCTTTTCTTGCTTCGGGTATAGAGTTTGCCGTCACTATAAGCACCGGCTCCACCTTCACCGAAACAGTAGTTGCTCTCCCCATCCACTTTTTGGGTTTTGGTAATGTTAGAAAGGTCCTTCTTGCGTTCGCGCACATCTTTTCCCCTTTCCAATACGATAGGACGGTAACCCAATTCTATCAGGCGCAGAGAAGCGAAGAGGCCGCCAGGTCCCTCACCCACAACAATAACACGAGGTCTGCTGCTCACATCGGGATATTCCGTATGAATATACTGGTCGTCTTGCGGAAACTCATTGATATAGGCACGCACCTTCAGGTTCACGAAGATGGTACGCTGGCGGGCGTCGATGCTTCGCTTCAACACTCTCACCTGATTCAATGTTCTCACATCCAATCCTTTCTCCTTGGCGAGATAACGCTTGATGCCTTCCTCGCTTGCTGCCTGTTCGGGCAGAATTCTTATCTGGTATTCTTGAATCATTTACTTTGAACTTTGAGCTTTGAACTTAATGATTAGTTTTATGAAAGTGACGAGTAACAAGTGACGGATTTCACATTACATTCACAATTCACTTTCACTTTTTCATGCTTCCATTGTAGCCAGCACTTCGAGCGTATCCAGATGATACATGGTGAACTTGCCATCTTCCAATGTTGCGAATGTTGGAGGATTGCCACCCTTCGGGAAGGTGATGCTACCCGTATTGACGATGGCTTGTCCCTTCTCGTTATGAGAGAGTTCCCAGAGATGAGAGTGGCCATAGATCATAGCCTCGTAAGGACCCTTTGGCATGTTTTCCTTATTATAAACATGACCATGGGTCAGGAGATAACGCTTTCCGTTATCTACCAGCAGGGCATAAGTCTCCATGATAGGGAAATCAAGGAGCATCTGGTCTACTTCCGCATCGCAGTTGCCACGCACGGCGATAATCTTGTCAGCCAGCGCATTGAGCCGTTCTACGATACCCTTAGGGTCGATTCCTTCCGGAATTCGGTTGCGGGGACCATAGTTGATGATATCACCCATGATGCACATCATGTCACACTTTTCTGCCTCGAAGAAGTCGAGGACTTTTTCCAAGGCTGGCAAACAGCCGTGGATATCAGAGAATAATAGATATTTCATTACTTGATTTAAAAAGTATTAATACTCACCCTCAACCCATTTTTTACCAGATTCAGTATATTTCATCCAAATAACCAATCCGATACCAATGATTGCTGCTATTGCAAAAAGTATTGTCAACATTTCCATAATTACTTCTTTTTTAATTCTACTTTTAATAAATAATTGCCTGCATAAGCAAAACATGCAGCAGCTATTACTGCGCATCCCATGCAAACAATGTTAGTTACCCCCATTGCCTCACCAGTAAACAGTGGAGACAATGCACCAATTCCAATACCGCTGCATACCATCTTTGAAAGACCAAAGAAATACTCAGCCAGCATCTCATTTCGTTTGAAATTGCGTTCAACGAGTTGATTCTTACTATTTACTTCTGTAACCATATTGCTGATGCTTTGAATTACATCGGCAAAAGTACACATTTTCTTCGAAACTGGCAAACTTTTTTCTTATTAATTCTCCGCAAATCCCTATATATATAAGGTATAAGAACAAAAACGAACATTAAATTACTGCTATCCGGGCTTTTTCATCTACAATATGCTACTTTTTTGTTAAAATCCTTGGCAGTTTGATAGAATATTTGTACTTTTGCCCACAAGTTTTGCTACAGCCCCGGTCGTTTCGGGGATGGCATTACATTACCAACGCAAAAATTCAAGAACGTATGAAAGTATTAAAATTCGGCGGAACATCGGTTGGTTCCGTAAAAAGCATCCTCAGCTTAAAACGTATCGTTGAAAATGAGGCTAAGAAACAGAGTGTAGTGGTTGTCGTGAGCGCACTTGGCGGTATCACCGACAAACTCTTGCAAACCTCTCAGCTTGCCCTCAAGGGTGATGAACAGTGGAAGGTCGAATTCGACGCCATGGTTGATCGCCACCACAAGATGATTGATACCATCATTACCGAAACAACAGACAGAGAGAATCTTTTCAAATCAGTTGATGCACTCTTCGAGCAGTTGAGAAGCATCTACTTCGGTGTGTATCTCATCCACGACCTCAGCGAAAAGACACAGGATGCCATCGTGAGTTATGGAGAAAGACTCAGTTCCAAGATTGTAGCCACGCTCATCCGTGGTGCCAAATGGTTCGATTCCCGCAATTTCATCAAGACCGAACGCATCAACGGCAAGGGAAAGCATACCCTCGACAGCGAACTGACCAACAAGCTGGTAAAGGAAGCCTTTGCCGACCTTCCTCGCATATCTCTCGTACCGGGTTTCATTAGCCGCGACAAAAACACGGAGCGCACCACCAACCTGGGTCGTGGTGGTAGCGACTACACAGCAGCCATCATTGCAGCAGCCCTCGATGCTGAGGTGCTCGAAATCTGGACCGATGTGGACGGATTCATGACTGCCGATCCACGTGTCATCAAATCAGCTTATACCATCAACGAACTGAGTTATATTGAGGCGATGGAGCTTTGCAACTTTGGTGCAAAGGTCATCTACCCTCCTACCATCTACCCGGTTTGTGTCAAGAATATTCCTATCAGAGTGAAGAATACCTTCAATCCTGATGCTCCTGGCACCATCATCAAGAACAAGATTGATGCCGACCAGAAGCCTATCAAGGGTATTTCTTCCATCAACGGTACCGCCCTCATCACCGTCACCGGTCTTTCCATGGTGGGTGTCATCGGAGTCAACCGCCGCATCTTCACCGCTCTTGCCAGCGAGGGCATCTCTGTGTTCATGGTTTCCCAGGCTTCTTCTGAGAACTCTACATCTATCGGTGTGCGTGAGCAGGATGTGGAAGAGGCTGTCAGCGTATTGAACAATGAGTTCAAGAATGAGATTGCCGATGGCGCCATGTTCCCTATGCACGCTGAGTGCGGACTTGCCACCATCGCCATCGTGGGCGAAAACATGAAGCATGCTGCCGGTATCGCCGGTAAGCTCTTCGGCACGCTCGGACGTAGCGGTATTTCCGTCATCGCCTGCGCACAGGGTGCTTCTGAAACCAACATCTCTTTCGTAGTGAAGAGTGATTACCTCAGAAAGTCGCTCAACGTTCTGCACGACAGCTTCTTCCTCTCAGAATACAAGGTGCTCAACCTCTTTATCTGCGGTGTGGGTACCGTGGGCGGCAAACTCATCGAACAGATCAAGAATCAGTATGCCGACCTCATGGAGCGCAGCAAGCTGAAGCTGAACGTAGTAGGAATCGCCTCTTCCAAGAATGCCATCTTCAATCGCGACGGTCTTGATCTCGAGAATTATCGCGAGGAGCTGAAGAAGTCTATTCCTAGCTCTCCGGAGGTCTTGCGCGATTCCATCCTGGCAATGAACATCTTCAACAGCGTGTTCGTAGACTGTACAGCCAGCAAGGAAGTTGCAGCTCTCTACCAGAGTCTTCTGGAGCACAACGTGAGCGTCATTGCAGCCAACAAGATTGCGGCTTCAAGCGAATATGAAAACTATGAGAAGCTGAAGAAGACAGCCATCCAGCGTGGCGTGGTATTCCGTTTCGAGACCAACGTAGGTGCAGGTCTTCCTATCATCGGAACCATCAACGACCTTCGCAACTCGGGAGATAAAATCCTCAAGATTGAGGCTGTACTCTCCGGCACACTCAACTTCATCTTCAACGCCATTTCAAGCGTGGTACCATTCTCCGAGACCGTCCGTCTCGCCAAGGAGAAGGGCTACAGCGAGCCAGATCCACGCATCGACCTCAGCGGCATGGACGTAATAAGAAAGCTCGTCATCCTTTCACGCGAGGCTGGTTACCGGGTGGAGCAGGAGGATGTAGAGAAGAACCTCTTCGTACCAGACAGCTTCTTCCAGGGCTCGCTCGACGATTTCTGGAAAAAGCTTCCTAAGCTCGATGCCGACTTCGAAGCCAAGCGCAAGACGCTCGACCTGGAGCACAAACGCTGGCGCTTCGTGGCTACCCTGGACGGTGGCAAGACCAGCGTAGGCTTGCAGGCGGTGGGTCCGGAGCATCCTTTCTACAATCTGGAGGGTTCCAACAACATCGTATTGCTCACCACCGAGCGCTACAAGGAGTATCCAATGATGATTCAGGGCTATGGAGCCGGAGCCAGCGTAACTGCTGCCGGAGTCTTCGCCAACATCATGAGTATTGCGAATGTATAATGAATAATGTACAATGAATAATTGTTCATTATAAATTATAAATTATAAATCGATTATGAAGCATATTATCATTCTTGGCGACGGAATGGCTGACCACCCAGTGGAAAGACTGGGTGGAAAGACACTCCTGCAATACGCCAGCAAACCATATATGGACATGCTTGCCAAGAAAGGCAAGACAGGAAGACTCGTTACCGTGCCAGATGGATTCCATCCGGGTTCTGAGGTAGCAAACAGCTCTATCATGGGCTATGACCAGAACAAGGTTTACGAGGGACGCGGACCGCTCGAGGCTGCCAGCATCGGCTATGAACTGGAGCCTACCGACCTTGCACTGCGCTGCAACATCATCAATGTGCAGGACGGCAAGATTATCACCCACAACGGTGGTAACCTGGAAACGGAAGATGCGGATGTGCTCATCAAATATCTCAACGATACCCTCGGCAAGAAATATCCTGATGTCAAGTTTGTTACCGGCATCCAGTATCGCCACCTCCTGGTGGTAAAGCACGGAAACAAGCATATCGACTGCGCCCCACCTCATGATCATCCCAACGAGGAATGGCACAAGCTGATGGTAAAACCCATCCTGCCGGAGATTGGAGGCGATGAGGGTCACATCAGCCGTCGTGATACAGCCGACCTGCTGAACCAGCTGATTCTTGAGAGTCAGGAACTCCTGGAGAACCATCCTTTCAATGTGGCTCGCAAGGAGCGTGGCGAACGAATGGCTAATCTTATCTGGCCATGGGGCGGAGGTTACCGTCCTCACATGCTCACCCTCTCCCAGATGTATCCACAGATCAGAAAGGGTTCCGTTATTTCTGCCGTCGACCTGATCCGAGGCATCGGCCATTACGCCGGACTGCGCAACATCATCGTTGAGGGCGCTACGGGTCTTGCCAACACTAACTATGAGGGCAAGGCTGCTGCAGCCATCCAGGCACTGAAGGATGGCGACGACTTTGTATATGTTCACGTAGAGGCAAGCGACGAGGCGGGTCATGATGGCGATCTGGATCTGAAGCTGAAGACCATCGAGAACCTCGACCAGCGACTCATCAAGCCTATCTTCGATGAGGTAAGCACCTGGGACGAGCCGGTATGCATCGCTGTTCTCCCTGACCATCCTACTCCGGTAGAAATCCGTACCCACGTCAAGGAGCCTGTACCTTTCATCATCTATTATCCTGGCATTGAGCCGGATAGCGTAGAGCAGTATGATGAGGTAAGCTGCGTGAGTGGCGGTTACGGCATGCTGCAGCTGCAGGAGTTCATGAACGCCTTCATGGCGATCAATTAAAATCAACGGCTTCATGATAGCCCCAAAAGCTAATCATAAAGTTCAATGTTCAAATCTCAAAGTTCAAAGTAAAAAATGAAATATTATTCAACAAATAAGAAAGCACCCATCGCCGATCTTCACAAGGCGGTAGTTAAAGGTCTGGCAGAAGACCGTGGTCTCTATATGCCGGAAATCATCAAGAAGCTGCCACAGGACTTCTTCGACAACATCGAGAAACTGAGTTTCCAGGAGATTGCCTACAAGGTTGCTGATGCCTTCTTTGGCGAGGACGTTGATGCCGAGTCATTGAAGAAGATTGTATATGATACCCTGGCATTCGACTGTCCTGTAGTTGAGGTAGAGCCTAACATCTACTCTCTCGAGCTGTTCCATGGTCCTACCCTCGCCTTCAAGGATGTGGGTGCGCGCTTCATGGCACGTCTCTTGCAGTACTTCGTGCGTCAGGAGGGCAAGGAAGAGGTGAATGTGCTCGTAGCTACATCGGGCGATACCGGTTCGGCTGTTGCCAACGGTTTCCTCGGCGTTGACGGCATCCACGTCTACGTGCTCTATCCTAAGGGCAAGGTCAGCAAGATTCAGGAGAGCCAGTTCACTACCCTGGGTCAGAACATCACAGCCCTCGAGGTGGATGGCGTGTTCGATGACTGCCAGGCACTGGTGAAGTCGGCATTCATGGACGAGGAGCTCAACAAGCACATGAAGCTTACCTCAGCCAACTCTATCAACGTGGCCCGCTTCCTGCCTCAGGCTTTCTATTATTTCAATGCATACGCCCGCATGAAGGAGAAGGGCTTGGCTGACAAGCTGGTCATCTGCGTGCCTAGCGGCAACTTCGGCAACATCACAGCCGGACTCTTCGGTCATGAGATGGGATTGCCTATCCACCGCTTCATCGCTGCCAACAACGCCAACGACATCTTCTACGAGTATCTGCAGACTGGCAAGTACAATCCACAGCCTAGCAAGCAGACCATCGCCAATGCCATGGATGTAGGCGACCCTTCAAACTTTGCCCGCATCTACGACCTCTACAAGGGCGATCACGATGCCATCGCAGCCTACATCGGTGGTGCTACATACAAGGACGAGCAGATTGCCGAGACCATGAAGCAGTGCTACAACGAGACCAAGTATGTACTTGACCCTCACGGAGCTTGCGGTTATCGCGCCCTGAAGGAACAGTTGAAGCCAGGCGAGGTTGGCGTCTTCCTGGAGACCGCTCATCCAGCCAAGTTCAAGGAGAAGGTAGACAGCATCCTGGAGAGCGACATCGAGATTCCAGCCCGTCTTGCAGAATTCATGAAGGGCGAGAAGAAGAGCATCCAGATGACCAAGGACTTCGATGCCTTCAAGAACTTCCTGATGAACGAATAGGGTTTTAGAGCTATAGTTCTTCAGAGCAAGAAGAACCAATAGTTTTTCAGACAAATCAGAAAAAATGAAGAAAATAATCATGGGCATTGCCCTATTATCCAGTACCTTTTTGGCAGCGCAGGCACAGTGCTGCCAGAAAGGTTCTTGCCATTCTGAGCAGACTGCCGGCAAGGACTGCTGCGCTCAGGAAGGCCTTTACACTACATCCTATGCCGACAATCCCAAGCTGGTGAAGAAGGCAGAGAAATGGGCCAAGAAGGGAGCCTGGCGAAACGGATTCACCAAGGCAAACCCTCACGCCAGTGTCAACCTGGTAGACTTCTACCAGCAGTATCAGAAGAATCCCAAGCAGTGGAAGGCGCTCTTCGAATACATCGCCAAGACCGATCTCCTGACGATTCCAAAGGGCAAGCATCAGATTCCGGGTTCTGACCTCACGGTCAGCGTAGAAGACAGCGAAAACGGACCGCTGGAGAAGCGACAGAGCGAGAGCCACTACAAGCACATCGACTTTCAGTATGTCGTGAAGGGCGTGGAGCGGTTCGGCATCATCGACCACCTTACCAGCAAGCCCAACTGCAAGTATCGTCCGGACGTGATCCATTATGATTACGACAAGTCGAAGGCTCGTTTCTACGACAGCAATCCCAACGAGTTCTTCATCTTCTTCCCCAACGATTGGCACATTGCCAAGATCAACAACGATTCCAACGACCAGTCTATTCGTGTAATCGTAATAAAGGTAGATTACGTAGAGTAAAGAAATCATTAACGAGATAAAAATTATGAAGATTGTCATATTAGATGGCTATGCCGCAAACCCGGGAGATTTGGATTATCATCTTCTGGAGCAGCTGGGCGAGGTAGTAGTCTACCCTCGCACATCAGACGCCGAGAAAGTGGAACGTGCCAAGGATGCCGACATCGTCCTCCTGAACAAGGTGCAGATGGATGCAGAAACGCTGGCACAGCTCCCTAATCTGAAATACATCGGCATTCAGGCTACGGGCTTCAACGTGGTAGACATCAAGGCTGCCAAGAAGCAGGGCATCATCGTGACCAACATTCCTGCCTACAGCACGGACAGTGTAGCTCAGATGACCTTCGCCCTCATCCTTGCCGTAACCAACCGCGTAGAGCATTATGCTCAGGAGAACCGCAACGAGCGCTGGGCATACAACAAGGATTTCTGTTATTGGGACACCCCATTGATGGAGCTTGCCGGCAAGACCCTGGGTATCATGGGCTTGGGCAATATCGGAATGAAGGTAGCCAACATCGCCCGCCAGTTTGGCATGAACATCTGTGCCTTCACCAGCAAGAGTTCCAGCTCATTGCCTGAGTGGATTCAGAAGGTGAGCAAGGAAGGATTGCTTGCCACGAGCGACATCCTTTCTCTTCATTGTCCGCTGAATGATGACACCTATCATTTCATCAATGCCGAGAGTCTGGAGAAGATGAAGGATACCGCCATCCTGGTGAACACGGGTCGTGGTCCGCTGGTAGATGAGGAAGCCGTAGCCGCTGCTCTTCACGAAGGCAGTCTTGCTGCCTACTGTGCAGACGTGATGACCGAGGAGCCACCATCAAAGGACAATCCTCTCTGGAACGAGCCTAATGCCTACCTCACCCCTCACATTGCTTGGGCCACCTACGAGGCTCGCAAGCGCCTGAACAAGCAGGTAGCCGCCAACGTCAAGGCATTCCTCGAAGGCAATCCTATTAATGTGGTGAATAAGTAAAGATAATTCGTTTAAGTAGCAGAAAACAGCCAACCTTCAATATCCCAATTGAAAGTTGGCTGTCTTCTTATAGTTTTCTTCTGAACTGCCTAATCAGGTACTTGGGATTTCGTCTCATATCCCATAAGTCAACAAGAATAATTCTATCGTATTCCGCATCATACCGATAGATGATTTTCCAATTTTTCATGATGATGGCACTACGGTATGGGCGTAAAATGGCTTAGATGGTTTTATATAAGCCATAAACCTTTAGCTTTAAGGTGGTCTATCATATCCTCTTCATCAATGAGTCCATTTTTCTCTATGTCAGCTTCTATGGCTTCTATACGAGCTATGGCTTCTTCTTCGTTGACAGGTCCCCATCCTGCTGGTATTCTATTCCAATCAATATCATCATCGAAGTTATCTTCGGTGAACTTTTCTTCAGGAAGTACAACTGCCGTATTTCCATGATAGGCTGGCGTTGGCTCTTCAGCAAAAGCAGCGCCATGGTCTTCCGGTAAATGATATTTTTTCTCTTTCATACCTCTATCTGTTTAAAATTGTGACTAAGCAGCTTATCTTATGCAAAGATAATGCAAACGAGCGCAATGAAAGCTTGCTTTCAAATTGCCGAGTGCAGCTTATCTTCTGCAAAGATAAAAAGAATAATTCAAATATCCAAAAAACTCTTGAAAAAATTGATTTTGCCGTCCCCCTTTTCTTGCCTTTTCCCTATCTCCTCTTCAGCAGGACATAGATGATGACGGGGGCACCGAACAATGGGGTGACGGCATTCAGGGGGATGATGCCACCGCCCGAAGGGAGGGTGCAGAAGAGATTGCAGAGAAGGGCAAGGACTGAACCCAACAGCATCGTGACGGGCAACAGCCGGCGATGATTCTCCGTACCGATGAGGAGACGGGCGATGTGGGGAGTGGCTAGACCGATAAAGGCAATGGGACCGCAGAAGGCGGTAACCACAGCCGTAAGAAGACCGGTGATGATGAGCAGAACGATGCGCAGACGCCTGATGTTGAAACCCAGATTGCCGGCATACTGATCACCTAACAGCATGGCATTCAAGGGTTTGACAAGGAGCAGGGAGGCGATGAGGGCGATGAGGGCAAGCGGGATGAACCATAATACCTGCGCAGCCGAAACATTGCCAAAGCTTCCCATGCCCCAGACCATATACGATTTCACGCCCTCTGCCGTGCTGAAGAAATTGAGCAGTGAGATGGCGCTGCTAGCAAGATAGCCCACCATCAGACCGATGATGAGCAGCACCGTATGACTGCGCACGATGGCAGAAAAGAAGGTGATGACAGCCATCACGAGCATCGCTCCCACGAAGGCTGCGATGAGAATGGCGAGAAAACCACCGATGGCATAGTTGCCGGCATCGCCCACGAAATCGCCCAGGGCGATGTTGCCGCCAAAGGCAAGCATCACGATGGCAACAGCCAGTCCGGCTCCGCTGCTGATACCGAAGACATCAGGACCAGCCAGGGGGTTGCGGAAGGCAGTTTGCAGCAGCAAGCCGCTAGTGGCTAGGGCTGCGCCCGAAAGGAGGGCGGTAATAGCCGCAGGCAAGCGCGATTCCATTACGATATAGCGGAAGCTGTCAGCTTCATCTCCCTGATTTCCAGCGAGTATAGCCACCACGTCCTGCCACGGAATGCTTACGCTACCCCATGCCAGGTTGGCAAAAAACAGTATGATAATGGCGATAGCCCCTAAAACGATGGTTTTCATTCACTAAAACTATTTCTTGTAAAATCTCTGATTAAAGCCCTATTTCTTATAAAATCTCAATTTGCCGAACCGGCTGCCATGCGCCAGGATGATGAACTCTCTGAGCAGCAGCTCGGGATGGAAGCTCGTAAGCTCGAAATAAGGCACCATGGAGGTATCTACCTGATAGATATTGCCCCGGTTGAAGGCGGCAAGAGCCTTGTAACCGTCATATTCCTGAAGCAGCTGAGCCTGCGACAGAGGAGCACCTCCGAAGTATTTGAAAGCCCATACATCCACCTGGCTTCCCTTCGCCAGAATCTGCTCCGGACTCATCGGCAGACTTCCGCTGTGCTTATCATCCGAGAAGATATAACGGGCGTTGGCATCCTTCAGGAGAATGCCGATAGTACTCTGTCCACCAGGCACATACCATACATTGCCCGTCTTTCTTTCGGTCAATATCGAAAGTCCCTTGGGTAGCTTTCCAGCCTCAGCCTTCAAGTTCAGATATTCCTTCTCTATCTGAGCAAAAAGAGAATCAGCCCTTAATTCGCAAGATGCAGGAAGAGTTGCCTCTGATGCTTTTCCGGCAGCAGCCTCTGATGCTTTTCCGGCAGCAGTAGTTGAAATATTCTTGTCTTTTCCAAAGAGCATGCCATAGAATTTCATCCATTCCGCCCTTCCCAATGGCGAAGACTCCATATAGTCGGCAGCTTCAATAAGAGGGATACGCAACTTGTCGAGCTTGCCATATCCACCGCTGTTCTCGAAGGGCGAAACGAGGATGGCTTCGGGTTTCAGAGCGATGATACGCTCGATATCGGGAGCCATGCTGGAACCGCAATCCACGATGGAATTCTGGGCAGAAGCATTTCCTGCAGAAGCCTTCCCTGCAGAAGCAGCCCTCTTCCTGACATCCGGAATATTGATGTAATTGAGGTCGCAGACGCCACGGATAGCCTGCTGGCATCCCAGTTCGTACATCAACTGACAATGCGGAGCGATAAAAACGGCACTCCTCTCCACCGGTGTCCTCACGGTATCGGTAGTGCATCTCGCCCCCATGCTGCGCCTTTTAGCAAGCATCGCCACCGTCTTATCGCCCTCCTCTCCTTTCGGAATCAGGATGTAGCGATGCAGCAGCGTCCCCGCCTTCCACGGGTTGGCAACAATAGTCTCAGCATACTGATAATCAGCACCTTCGCCGTTACCGGAAGCATCTTCACCATCACCATGTTTCACGATGGTGAGCAACTTGGCGTACTTCATCTCCAGAGTATCTCCAGCCTCAGCATCGGCAGCAGCCGTCTTTCCTCCCTGGCATGCCGCCATCAGCAGGGCCACCGTTGCCCCACACAAAAGAATATACAGTTTCTTCATAATCATTCAAAATATGTGTGCAAAGATACGAAGAAATCTCCATTTTCCGTTTGTTTTCTCGAATATTCTTTGTACTTTTGCCCTCAAATTTAACTAACGCTACAATTTAACCAGCCCATCCGCGTTATCGTGATCAAGGTAGATTATAAGAATTAAAAAGGGTAACTCGCTCTAATTGGGACTTTGATTGAATATCAAGAAGTTGGACGTTTGCCTACATAATATAGATAACAATATGAAAACGAGCGGACTTCTGCTCGTTTCTGTATTTTGCAATATCCAAAGAACGCCTCAATTCGAGGGCAAAGATACGACAATTTTCTAAATATCCAATGATTCACAATGAGATTTTTATGGAAATTAGAACTTTTTGCGTTAAATTCCTCTTTTTATAAGCAGATTTTCAAGAAAAAGTTTGGAGATTCCGACAAAAAAGCATATCTTTGCAGCAACAAATCCCACCACGCCTCTCAACGATGCGTACCACGGTGGGACTTCGCTTTTTATATGGGTATATGAACTACGACAAACAACCAATAAATATAGATGAACAATTAGCCTTGCTCCAAAACAGAGGACTTATGATAGGAGATATTGTAACTGCTAAACTACAGCTTCGCAATATCAGCTATTTCCGTATAGCTAGTTATCTTAGGTATATGGAAGAAGACCAACTACATCATCTATACAAGTCGGGCAGTACATTTGAGCAAGCCATCAACCTTTATCTCTTTGATAAAGAACTCCGTCAACTTATATTCAAGGCAATCCAAGATATAGAGATTTCTCTTCGAACTAAGATGATTCAAATGTTCTCAATGGAACACGGCGCATTTTGGTTTATGGATTCATCCTTGTTCAAGAATGAAGAGTTTTATCAAGGCTGTCTTGACAATATCAAGAAAGAGGTATCTCGTTCAAATGAAGATTTCATCAAGGAGCATTCCCAAAAATATACTTATCCAGCTCTTCCTCCCGTATGGAAAACCTTGGAGGTAGTTTCTTTTGGTACGCTTTCTAAGTTGTTTTGCCTGTTTAAGGATAATCGGCTAAAAAAGCAAGTGGCAAGAGAGCTTGGACTTCCTCAATACACATATTTGGAAAGTTGGATAAGGTGTATAACTGTACTTCGCAATTGCTGTGCTCATCATGCCCGTATATGGAACAGGCGTTTTGCCTTGAAGCCTCAATTACCCAATCGACTTCCTCTTCAATGGATTACTCCAAGTCAAAAGCCCATCAAGTTGTACCATCAGCTATGCACCTTATTATATTTGGAGCAAACTATTACACCTTGCATGGACTTGAAAAGTTCTCTGTTCAAATTATTTGCTGAATACCCCAATGTAGATTTACATGCCATGGGATTTCCGCAAGGTTGGGAAAACGAACCATTATGGAGACTGTAGGCAAGCATCGCCACCGTCTTATCGCCCTCCTCTCCTTTCGGAATCAGGATGTAGCGATGCAGCAACGTTACATATCGCCCCGACGTAATCCACTACGACTACGACCGCCGGAAGGCCCGTTTCTTCGACAGTACCCCCCGGCGAATTCTTCATCTTCTTCCCTAGAGACTGGCACGTCGCCAAGGTGGCAAATGATGGTGAGATGTTACTCAAGGTGAGTCTCAAGGTGGTATTCAAGGTATCCCTTACCCCATTTCCTCCTTCACTTCCACTACCACTTCGCCCCCGCGTCTCAGCACCTTGTTTACACGGTCGAAGAGCTGGAGGAAGAGTTCCTGGCTTCTGAGGACGAAGCCGGGAGCATGAGCCTCGCCGATGAGGATGCCGCCCTTGCGGAGACGGAACGGACCATTGCCCGGCTGAAGCATCGGACACGAAAGGGCATGAAGTTCATCCATGCACCCGAACCTATGATGCTTGCGCTCCAGGCGGCAGCGCTCACAGATTTCGGGGAGAGGAAGAGGCGAACAGCCCACCCCTGATGAAGCATCAGAAGAAGAGGAAGCCTCCTTCTTCACCGCCTCCAAGAACATCATCTTGCGGGCGAAACTGCGGCATTTAGCCACCACTACGCGATATTCACCAGGCTCCAGGCAGCTCCCCTCGCGCTCTACTGTATCGCAAATAGGCTCGTGGTCAACAACGCCACCCTTGCGATCTACTATTTCCAGACTGAGGCGACCCACTACGGCGCCACGAACTGTACGAAAACGATTTAAGACTAATTTCATCATAACAGACAATAACTGATAAAAAATAACAGACAATAACCGATAAAAATAACAAACAATATCTACCCAAAAAGCTATTGAGAAAACATTTGAAATTCACATTCACTTTCACATTTTCTGAACGTAAGAGGACTGATAATAATCAGATAAATCCTTGCATCCTTCGGGCAACTGATGATACACCAACTGCGGAAACATCTCCTTCAATTTCATATAGAGACTAATGCCAGGCTTATCCTGATCTGGCCACATGTGAAGATTTCTTCCCGACAAAAGACTGCGACATTCTTCATTACAAAGTGTAGCACTGGGTATTGCTATCGCCTTATAACCCATAGACATAGCACTCCAACAGTCGGTACATCCCTCAGTAATAACCAAAGGTTCATTATCAGCTACCTGGGGCAAAATCTGCATCCCGTATACCATAGGTTTGCTGCCAGGTGCAAATTTAAACCGGGGCTTCTCCTTAGATTTATCCCCCAGGAATCTGCTCTGTACCGTTAGCAATCTTCCATCCACCCCATAGTAAGGTATGAGCAGGGAAGGCCCATCAAAAAACTTACCTCCAAAGCGATAGCCAGCGATAGAAAAATCTGTACTTACCACTCTGCACCAATAGATGTATTCGGGGCGCAGCTTTCGCTGTTCGAAAAGGAAATCCCTTGCCGTCTCGGTGAGTTTCTTTCCCTCAAGCATTCTCATGAGATAATCTACATCCGGCTGATGCTGGAATGGTCCTCTAAGGTTGATTCTGTCCGTATCGCATTCCGTTTTCTGCTGCCCGACCGTACCCCTTGCTGGCTGTCGGCCATTCCCCACAACAATACCGAAGTTTCTTCCCAACCATTGGCAGGCTTCGGTAAAAGAGAGATTCTCCCGCTTCATCACCAGGTCGATATTATCACCACCCCACCCGCATGCAAAGCAATGGCAAGTATTGGTTGATGGCCAGAAATGCAAGCTCGGATTAGAATCGTTATGACTGATACAGAGCGCATTGCGATGACGCAAGCCTATTCCCAAAGCATCAGCCACCTCCAGTATATTGATGCCTCTAAGTTTAGAGAGCGTGATTGAATCTATATATTCTGCCATATAATAATTGATTTTTTAATACGTGAAAATCTATTTATCAGGAATATCAACATCAGCTGCATGGGTAGTTTTCTGCTGCGTTTTTCTAAGCACTTTCTTGTTCTCACCCTTTTTAGGCTTCTCGAGCCATCCCCATCTGCGCCAGTTGCACACCATGTTGCGGGCAGGGGTCTTGAGTCCCTTCTGCGTCAGAAATTCCTCCAGGAACTGATAAGAAAATTCCTGCGGCAACTCGCTGAAATAGTCTACTGTATGATAAGGCTCTCCTTCGCCCTCGGCAGAAATCTGCTCGAAAGCCTTGCCCCATCGCTGCAACATATTACGCAAGATGTGGTCGGCACAAGCCAGATAGGTCTGCCTTACCAGTTTCCGGATTTCCTTCTCGCTTTTCTTCCCCTCAACCTTGTATAGCACTTGCATGAGGGCAGCGATGCGGAAGGCTGAAACCGAACTGCGCTTGTAGAAGACATCCATCGACTTGGACATGGTTTTCACCACCTGCTGGCGGCAGTCGTTACACCATTTTATCACCGTCTTGTAGAGCCAGCTCATATCTTCCTCTATCTCCTGATGGAATTTTCCATCTTCCTCATAGCACAACCCGAAGAGCTTATCCAACGTATTCTCCAGCTCCTTACGCTGCATATCGGTCAACGCCTGAAACTGAGGTGGATTGTCGCCCAGATGACTGATGAGCGGGCATAAAATAGTACGAGTAACCGAACCGCCCTCAATGGCAGCCTTGTTCATATATCTGCTCACCGCACTCTGAGTGCCGCAGAAAACGAACGACAGCAAGGCATCTACCATGGCACTATAGCTGGTTTCGCTCATGAAATCCTGACCATAGACGCTGCCCAGATCGTATGCCGTCTTGATAACCTGCGAGAGGTCGGCAAACTGGCGTTTGGCAGAATGCACGATGGCAGAAATCTCATCGGCAAATTCGAAGAGCGTCTTCGGAGCACCATAAAGCTTGACGGCAGCATCGCATCGCTTGATAAACATGGTGAGCGATACGGTTTCGGGCAGGATGGTGATGTCGGTCTTCGGTTCGGGTGGCAGCTTGCCATCCTTCTTTCCCTGGCGTCGCTTCAGGGCAGCATACTCCTGCTCCTTGGCTCTCATTTCGCTGTCGCGCTCGATGAAAGGTTTCATCAGGGTACGCATGATGTATCTGGCAAACGACTTTCCGCTCGACTGCTCGCCCTCTACGATGACCTGCAGCACGATGGCCGATTTTTCTCCCTGATTATCATACACATACTGTATTCTGACACGTGTAAGATAAACGCTGAGCATGGCAGCAGCCACCACCAGCGTAGGATACTTGAGTTCAGAAGGCGAAGTGATCATCCATTCTCTGATGCCCGACGGATAATCCTTATCGGCAATCAGGTGATGCATGGGCATCTCTTCATTCTCTTCAGCCTGTTCAGCCAGCTTTGCTCCTTTCAACCCAGATGATACCATGTTATTGATTCCGCCCTTGATATCCTCAGGCTTTGCCACTGGATTAGTCCGAGACGCTTCCTGTGGAGGTATTTTCTTTCCTTTTTCCATAATCACAATCATTGATTATTTCTGTATGCAAAAGTAAGGAAAAAAAGCCTCCCCGGCAATAGGCGTCCTGCCGGTTCGCCTCCTACTAAGCCTCATCGCCGGCAACTAAGCCTTCCGCTAAGCCTCCAGCTCATCTGAAGGCATAAAAAAAGCACTTTCTGCTTGCAAACGAAGCAAAAAGTGCTGATACTGTATTATTTCTAACTGAACTTTCGCAAGTTTTTCCCACACGCCCTGAAAGGGCAGAAGCCCCTAGCCCAGGGCATCGCCCTGGGTAATTACGGACGCAAACCTGTCGCCCTGTAAGGGCAAAAGCTTTAAAACTCCAGACAAAACATAAAGCTTTTGCCCTTACAGGGCGTCTTGCTGATTGCCATCATACCCAGGGCGATGCCCTGGGCTAGGAGCTTTTGGGCCTTCAGCCCGTACTTGAACCACATGCGAAAGTTCAGTTTCTAAAAAATCTTCTGTTCAGATATATTCCTATTCTTTTATATTATCACCCCCACTGACATAAGAAAGAACCAAACGGCGAACCACGGCATGAATGTCTTCATTAGGGAATTTCTGGCGATATTTCTCCGTAAGGTCTTCGCAGAAATACATCTTGCTATGAACCGTAGAAGCAGGAATAGGTTGCTGTATAAACACATCGTATGTTGCAACAGGCTTGCCATCCTTTGTGTCGACAGGCACAATATTCTCCTTATACCAAGCTAGTCCAGATGCGGTAGGGAACAATCTATAATTGTCCTTATACTCCACTTTACCAGCGATGTCCAGTATATATCCGTCAGCAGACTTATCGTCCTCAGGATTCACCGCATATAGCATATATAAAGGAGAAAGCGTCGAGTAGCTTTTTATGATAAACTGATATTTTTTGCTTCCTCCAAAAGGAGGGTTTGCCTTCAAATCCTGCTCTATAGCCTCACGAATTTGTGGCGCATCCACCACAAACTCTACTTCGCCAGTATAATTGACGACAGTTTTCGATGACTGTGGATGTGGATTCGGCTGAATAACCTCACCATTGTCATTGCTGTTGTCACACGCACAAAAAGCCAAGACTACCAACAGTAGTAAGACTGATTTTTTTACTAAATACTTCATATCCTAATTTGTTTATTAAACCTATTCTGATATTAAACGTAGAAAATGCCTAAAGATTGCTCTATTTTACGTTTTTAACATTCCATCTAAAACTTGCCAACACTCACAAGAAGCAATCATTTCCCCGCTTCCTACTGCCCCTTACGGTAGATGGCAACAAAACGGTTAGCGATATTGATGAGTTTCTGCCGGGCGTTAGGATCACTTACGTCATCAAAACTCCAGTTGGGAAATTCGCCACGCATCTTGGAGAAACGCTTGGAGATGACACTGGCATTGGTCAGGTCGGAAGGCATGCCCAGCTGCTCTGTAAGATACTTGCAGAAAGATGCGCCATTATCAAATTTGCCTTCAAAATCGTTGATATCAGAGAGCGCCACCATAATCAGGGCATAGTCTTTCTTCAAAGGAATAGCCTTCTCGTCTATCATCTTCTGCAAGGCTCGCTTTACTCTTTCTCCCTGGCTCAAGTCGCCCCATTTCTTCTCATTATCTTCTTCCGTTTTTTCCTGCCCGCCGTTTTCCTGATGCTCATCGTCTGTCACTTCCAATTCCAATGTCCTCTTCTGTTCAGGCTCGAATCCGTGCAGATATTCTTCATCATTGTTCTGGCGCATCAGTTCATTGATCTGAGATGAAACGAAGAAACCATCCTCGCCATAATAACCGATTTTGGCTGCCAGCCGCTCAACCACATCCCGGTTCTTCTCCAGCGATTCCAGGCATCGGTTAGAAAACTCATAAGCCACATAACCTCTCCATTGCGCCATAATCATTACCGAAAATTGAGACAATTTCGACTCCAAAGGCATCATCTGAAGTATCACAGCTGCCATATACAGGATGACAAATACGATTCTCTGCCGCTCGTCCTGAGCTGTAGCATACTCATCCTCGTCAACATAGTTTTTCTCATATTGCCCTATTCCTTCCACAAAGGCAAGGCGGCTCTCCGTATCGGTATGCGAAAACATCATTTTGTCTACGATGCAGAATACCTCATAAAAAACATCCTCGCATGAACATCTGGACGTAGGAAACCAAGTCTTGTCATTGAAAATATCATGGGAGATGGCTTGGAAAGCCTGATAAACCAGATACTGCGAGAAAGATTTATCTACCATCTGCCTGGTCTTCATTTTAAATAACTTCATCGCCGTAACCCTTTAAATCATTAAGAATCATATCAAGAGAATTGATCAAGGCAAACTGAGAATTCCCATGACAATCACAACAGACAGCATCTCCTATAACCAGGGCAGAAATCTCTGCATCAGATATTTTCACCTTGGTTCGTTTCAGCGAACGGGAAGAGGTACACGGACCTGTCCAATAGTATACCTTGATGCCGTAATCTTCTTTACTGCACAGGTTCACCAACATGGCAATGTCTCTGTTTGCCTTGTCCAAGTGCAACTGCTCACCAGGAGCAGTTTCATATCTGGCATGAAACTTACGTGCATTGATGCACTCCATGAAGGAATGCTGCATCTGGAATTGCTTGACAAAGGAATATGGCGCATCGCTAAGAGTCTGATGGCGAGGAAATGAAAACACCACAGCCTTTGGCTTATAGCCAGCCTTGATTCTTTCAGCCACGGCATCAAAGAAATCACCAGGTGGCAACTTGGCTGAAATAACCATATTCCAGCCATATTGATTGGCCACTCTATTGATATTATCCCTCAGAAGAGCCACCACCTTGTCCTGTCCTTTTTTGCCCCCGAAGATTGTAGATTCTTCCACAAAAAGGAAACCTTTGTTGGGGCGATTATCAATAATCACCTTGCAGAAAGGCTGGTTGTGAATTTCATTCTCTGTAAAATTACTCCAATAGAATTCCTTCTTGTCTGCACATACGTCCAGCACAGCTACTCCCTCTCGAAATCCCAATATTCGATTGTCATGGATGATGTCATCATCATTCTTCTTTGATTCCACCAAAGTCATTTTCTTGCTTTCCAGCAAACTGTCCATTACCTTCTCGAAACCAGTCTGACACTCCTGATATTTTTCAGGTGATGGCATTTCGGGAAATTCCAAGGGTAGAGTACCCTCGATACTTGAAAGATTCCGGCTTTTGCAGAAATCAAACTTGAAGACAACGTAAGAAGTCTTTTCGGTGCTGTTTTTGGTTCGTCCAGTCATTAGCTTCTGGTTTAAATTATACCATGAAAGTTATTTTTCATAGCAACTACAAAAGTAATACTTTTTCCCCGAATAAACAAATAAATTCTAAATTATTTTTTATCAAATTGTCTTTTTTTCATAAAACCATCAAAACAAAATGTGAATGTGAATGTGAATTTGAAATGTAAGTCAATGTATCGGGTTGTTCCATCCATTCCTTTTATAGGATATTGTGAATGAAATTCAGTCCTCGCGCGCGTACCTTATTATATATATAATATTAACCTATTATAATGGCTACTATTACTTAAACACGATTATACGCTTCTCCTTCAGGTAACATTGAAAAACATTTCAAATTCACATTCACATTCACATTTTTGCCTTTCCTCCTATCAACCAGCTAACCCACATAGGAAGTAACCGTGCGCCCGATGCACCCAAAACTGCGTGGCGACGCGCCGCCATCTGCGTCCCGACGCAGATGGCGATACGTCGCCACGCAGTTGGCGGTACGTTGGGACACGCCCTGAAAGGGCAGAAGCTCCTAGCCCAGGGCAACGCCCTGGGTAGCTATTGACGCAATCCCGGCGCCCTGTAAGGGCAAAAGCTTTAAAACCTCAAGCAAAAAATATAAAGCTTTTGCCCTTACAGGGCGTATTGGCTACATCCTTAAAACCCAGGGCGTTGCCCTGGGCTAGGAGCTTCTGCCCTTTCAGGGCGTGTGGCGTCAAGCAAATACATGATTAATGAGGAAGGAATGCACGTGATTCGGGACAAGGATGCACGTGATTCGGGACAACTATTGTTTTTCAGAGAAAAATGTTGTATCTTTGCATTGTCGTTCAAAGATAGGCTGAATTAACCACTAAAAAACTGAGAGGCTACCGGGGAGTGCACACCGATGCCGATGAGTAACTTAAGGAAGCTGACCGATGAACCACTAGAAAAAACTGATTGTTGAACCATTAAAAAAAGAAAGGAAAAAAGAAAATGAAAAAGGAAGTTTGGAAAACTATCTTGCAGATGCTCATCGCTGTACTCACCGCCATCGGCACTACCCTCGGCGTTACCAGCTGCATGTAGACTGATTGTTGAACCATTAAAAAAAACTATTTAGATTATGGGAATTAAAGTAAAAGCTATCGAGCGCAACGTGGCGTTCGAAAAAGGAAAGCAGAAGTGGGCGTTCGTCATGCAGGCTGACCTCTACAGCCAGCTGAACGCAAGTAAGGTAATCGAGGAAGCTGCCATCCGAAGCGGTCTGCCTAAGGCGGTGATCAATGCCGGATGGACTGCCATCGGCGACGTGATAGCTGCCTGGGCCACCGAGGGTCACAGCGTGGCTGTGCCAGGACTGGGTAGCCTCCGTTTCGGTCTCAACTCTACTGCCGTGGAGGATGTGAACAAGGTGAGCGCCAACCTCATCACCCGCCGTTACATCATCTTCGTGCCTAACACCGAGATCAAGAAGGAACTGGAGGAGACTTCCGTCAGCATCACCTGCTACGACCGAAACGGTAAGGTGGTGAAGCAGGTTACTTCTACCGACAAGCCTTCGGGCGACGACAACCCTGGCGGTGGTGGAAATACCGAAGGCAGTGGTGGAAATACCGAAGGCGGTGGCGGAAATACCGAAGGCGGTGGTGGAAACACCGAAGGCGGTGGCGGAAATACCGAAGGCGGTGGCACCGATAGCGGAGACGTAGGTCTCTAAACAGCTCCCCTAAAAGAGGAAGAATCTAACAGAGAAAACTCTAAAAGAGGAAGAATCTAACAGAGAAAAAACTCTAAAAGAGTAAGAATCTAACAGGGGAGAATCCTAAAAAGAAGAAGGGCGGCATGCCCGAGGCATACCTTTTACAGTATACCTTGGTCATGTACACCCTTTTGTATCCTTGCACCTTTCTTTCTGCCTAAATTAAACTAATCTACCATGCAACGGGTTCCTGCGCATCACTGCGCAAGAAAAAACCTAAAACCTAACACCAAAAAATGGCGTTAAATAAAACCTATGTTTCCTGCGCATCCCTGCGCAGGTTGAATTTATGGGGCACTTAAAAACAAGTGCTTTGACATAACAACATAAATCCCCCAGCGCATCCCTGCGCCGGAAAGACGTCTGACTTAATTTAGCACAACGCCGTGTGCATAACCCAAAATATGACAGGTCAGTAAGACCAGTCAACCTAATAACTCATTCTATAATAATGTCACGAAATCAGCGGCGATATCCACCAGCTTCTTGCGACGAGCCACACCGATGATGTAGTGCGCCTCCTTGGCTGAGCAATGGAAATGCTTCTTGATGCCAGTCACAAGCTCCTGCTTGGTGATGGAATCCACACCCTTAGGAAATGACTTTCTAACCGCCTTTTCTATATCGCTCATCTTGTACTCCATGTGTCGTTTATGGTAGTAGGAAGATACTGTGACTGCGAAGACAATCACCAGCACGATGATAGTGAACAATACTGTCTGATTCATGATCTTAAATTCTATACGTTTTTACGTTTTATCCAAGTTGTTGTATTCTCTCTACCGCCTGTAGTCCTCGCTCCCGTCCAGGGGCAATCATCCCAATGCGATAGGCGCCCGCGATAGCTGCTATCTCGAAACGCACCGCAAATATAGCAAAAATATTCCAATGTCGTTCAAAAAATCCCGATTATTTTTAGTTTTTGCATAAAAAAAGTGTTTTTTCCATCGTTTTTCCCGATAAAACATGGTTTTTTCAAAAATTATATGTATTTTTGCAATGTGTTGGAGTGCCGCCCCAAGGTGGCGCTCCAATAATCTGAAAGCCCCTTTATATATATAATAATGTATTGGGACCGGAAGAAAAGAAAAACTATCAATTTAAAAGCAAAACTAACAAATAACACAATAACGTAATAACATAGAGAAATGCAAGAAACGGTAAAAAAGGTACTGACCGGCGATTTTAATCGCAAGAAGGCACTGCTCTTCCTCCTGACGGCACTCGTCACGGTCATCGTTTGGAACTTGCCCATCGACAGCTTCGGCATCGACGGACTGACAGTAGTTCAACAGCGCATCATCGCCATTTTCGTAATGGCAGTGATGCTGTGGCTCACCGAAGCTATTCCGGCCTGGGCCACGAGTGTGGTAATCATCTTCGTACTGCTCTTCTTTGCCAGCGACTCGGCATTCAAGATCATGCAGGGTTCTGAGGCCGAGATGGGACAGCTGCTCGACTATCAGGGTGTGATGGCATGCTTTGCCGACCCAACCATCATCCTCTTCCTGGGCGGATTCGTGCTGGCGATAGCAGCCACGAAGAGCGGACTGGATGCCAAGATGGCAAAAGTGCTGATAGCCCCGTTCGGCAAGCGCTCGGAGCACGTGCTGCTGGGCTTCATGCTCATCACCGGCATCTTCTCGATGTTCATCTCCAACACCGCCACCGCAGCCATGATGCTCACCTTCCTCACCCCCGTGTTCAAGGCTTTGCCTCCGGGCGGAAAGGGTCGCGTAGCGCTCACCATGGCCATTCCTATCGGAGCCAACCTGGGCGGTATGGGCACGCCTATCGGAACCCCTCCTAACGCCTTCGCCTACAAGGTGCTCAACGACCCTCAGGGACTGAACATGGGCATCGGATTCGGCGACTGGATGATGATCATGGCGCCGATGGTCATCCTGATGCTCATCGTGGCATGGTTCATCCTGCTCAAGATGTTCCCATTCTCACAGAAAACCATCGAAATCAAGATAGAGAGCCATGCGAAGAGCAACTGGCGCACAGCCGTAGTGGCTGCCACCTTCATCCTCACCATCATCCTCTGGGTATTCGGTAAGCAGCTGGGCGTCAACGCCAATACCGTGGCTATGCTGCCTATCGCCGTCTTCGCCTTCACGGGCGTCATCACCGCCAACGACCTGAAGGACATCGACTGGGCGGTTATCTGGATGGTGGCAGGAGGTTTTGCCCTGGGTCTTGCGATGAACGGTACCGGACTTGCCGAGGCTGCCGTGAAGAGCATTCCGTTTGGCGAGTTCAACCCGCTGGTCATCATGGTCATCTCCGGTCTGGTATGCTTTGCGCTGAGTAACTTCATCTCCAACACCGCCACCGCAGCCCTCCTGATTCCTATCCTGAGCGTGGTATGTGCTGGCATGGGCGACAAGCTTGCCGAAATCGGCGGTACATCCACCATCCTCATCGGTGTGGCTGTAGCAGCCAGCTGTGCGATGTCTCTGCCTATCTCTACGCCTCCAAACGCCATCGCCTACTCTACCGGACTCATCCAGCAGACGGATATGGTGAAGGCAGGAGCCACCATCGGTGTCATCAGCATCCTGATAGGCTACTCCGTGCTGGTATTCTTCTGCCGCATGGGAATCCTATAAGAATTAATAATGAAGAATTAGGCTAGCGCCATCAAGAGAGAGGGGGCTAGCTTAATTCTTTTTTTTATACCATCCCACATAATTATCAATTATTAATTATTAATTATTTTTCGTAACTTTGCACCCGCAAAAACAAAATACAGAAGAATATTGAGATGAAGAAGATAGTAATCGGAATAGACGTAGGCATTTCTACGACCAAGATAGTAGGTATCGACGCCAGCGGAATGGTAATCAGCCCTATCCGCATCAAGGCTACCGACCCCATCACATCGCTCTACGGAGCCTTCGGAAAATACCTGCACGACAACAGGATTGCCCTCGACGAGGTGGAACACGTGATGCTGACCGGTGTGGGAGCAGCCTACATCGACGAGCGCATCTACGGTCTGCCCACATCGAAGAGTGAGGAGTTCGTTGCCGACGGACTGGGAGCCCGATATGAGAGCAAGCTCGACCGCATGATCGTGGTGAGCATGGGCACGGGCACATCGCTCGTGAAATGCGACGGCAACGACATCAAGCACATCGGAGGTATCGGCATCGGAGGCGGCACCCTGGCGGGTCTGAGCCGCATCATGCTGAAGACCGACGACATCAAGCAGATAGTGAACCTGGCCAAGGACGGTGACATCTCGAAGATCAACCTCCTGATAGGCGACATCAGCGCCAAGCCTCTGCCGGGTCTTCCGATGACCGCCACGGCTTCGCTCTTCAGCAATGCTAAGGCGAATGCATCGCGCGAGGACATCGCCATGGGACTCATCGGCATGGTATTGCAGAGCATCGGTTCTGCCACCATCCTCTCGTCCCTGGAATCGGGCATCAAGGACTTCGTGATGATAGGCAATCTCACCCTCCTGCCCCAGTGCCGCGAGGTATTCCCAGCCATGGAGAAGCTCTACGGCGTGAGATTCAGAATACCGAAATACTCGGAGTTCTGTACCGCCATCGGCGCTGCCCTCGACTACAAGAGGGGGCAGAAGGAGTAACAGTCTGCCCCGGCAGAGAAAGCACAAGAAACAAGAAAAAAGCAGCCACAGAAAGCACAGCGCCACAACGGCCTGATATATAACCATTTAAACGTTTTGGAAAACAAAATTTTGTAAAGGTTTTCCAAAACGTTTTATTATTTCCCTGATTTTCAGTGACTTAATATTTTTTAACAATAAAAAAGTTATCCAAAAGCTTGCCGTTTCAGGAATTATTTGTATCTTTGCAATGTCGAAAATGGTTACACCGTAATCTATTCGTAACATAAGAACTTAATATTAAGCAATTTAATCATTAATCGTAAAAGTAATAGTATAATGATTCAAACAGTAGTAAAGCGCGACGGACGCATCGTTGGATTCAACGAACAAAAGATAATGGCTGCAATCCGTAAAGCCATGTTGCATACAGATAAGGGTGAAGATACCGCCCTCATCGAGCAGATCACTGACCACATCTCTTATCGTGGCAAGAGCCAGATGAGCGTGGAGGCCATCCAGGACGCCATCGAGATGGAACTCATGAAGAGTGCCCGCAAGGATGTTGCCCAGAAGTATATCGCATACCGCAACCAGCGCAACATCGCCCGAAAGGCGAAGACACGCGACGTGTTCATGAGCATCGTCAATGCCAAGAACAACGACATCACCCGCGAGAATGCCAACATGAACGCTGACACTCCTGCCGGAATGATGATGAAGTTCGCATCGGAGACCACCAAGCCTTTCGTTGACGACTACCTACTCTCAGAAGAGTCGCGCGACGCCGTTACGCACAACTATCTCCACATCCACGACAAGGACTACTATCCAACCAAGAGCCTCACCTGCGTGCAGCATCCGCTGGACATCATCCTGCACCACGGATTCACGGCAGGCCACGGTTCAAGCCGTCCTGCCAAGCGCATAGAGACAGCAGCCGTACTGGCCTGCATCTCGCTGGAAACATGCCAGAACGAAATGCACGGCGGACAGGCTATCCCAGCCTTCGACTTCTACCTGGCTCCATACGTACGCATGTCGTATCAGGAAGAGGTGAAGAACCTGGAGAAGCTGACAGGCGAAGACCTGAAGGACCTCTACGATGCTCCTATCGATGACTACGAGGAGAAGCCGCTGGACGGACTGCAGGGCAAGGCACGCCTGGAGCAGCACGCCATCAACAAGACCGTGAACCGCGTGCATCAGGCTATGGAGGCTTTCATCCACAACATGAACACCATCCACTCACGTGGCGGTAACCAGGTAGTATTCTCAAGCATCAACTATGGTACAGATACCAGTGCCGAGGGTCGCTGCATCATGCGCGAAATCCTGCTCAGCACCTACGACGGCGTGGGCAACGGCGAGACAGCCATCTTCCCTATCCAGATATGGAAGAAGAAGAGAGGCGTCAACTATCTGCCTGAGGACAGAAACTACGACCTCTACCAGCTGGCATGCAAGGTGACAGCACGCCGTTTCTTCCCTAACTTCCTGAACCTGGATGCTACATTCAACCAGAACGAGAAGTGGAGAGCTGACGACCCTGAGCGCTACAAGTGGGAGATTGCTACCATGGGATGCCGCACCCGCGTATTCGAAGACCGCTGGGGCGAGAAGACCAGCATCGCACGAGGCAACCTGAGCTTCTCTACCATCAACATCGTGAAGCTCGCCATCGAATGCATGGGCATCGAGAACAAGCAGCAGCGCATCGACATGTTCTTTGCCAAGCTCGACAACCTGCTGGATATCACTGCCAAGCAGCTGGACGAGCGATTCCAGTTCCAGAAGTCAGCCATGGCAAAGCAGTTCCCACTGCTGATGAAATATCTCTGGGTGGGCGCTGACAAGCTGGAGCCTACTGACACCATCGAGAGCGTCATCAACCACGGTACACTGGGCATCGGATTCATCGGACTGGCAGAGTGCCTCAAGGCGCTCATCGGCAAGCACCACGGCGAGAGCGAAGAAGCTCAGGAGCTGGGTCTGAAGATTGTGACCTACATGCGCGACCGTGCCAACGAATTCAGCGAGAAATATCACCACAACTACTCCGTGCTGGCTACCCCAGCCGAGGGCTTGAGCGGCAAGTTTACCAAGAAGGACCGCAAGGAGTTTGGCGTCATCCCAGGCGTTACAGACCGCGACTACTATACCAACTCCAACCACGTGCCTGTATACTACAAGTGTACAGCGCTGCAGAAGGCTAAGATCGAGGCTCCTTACCACGACCTGACCCGTGGCGGCCACATCTTCTATGTAGAGATTGACGGCGACGCTACCCACAACCCAGCAGTCATCGCCAGCGTGGTAGACATGATGGACAAGTACAACATGGGCTACGGTTCCGTGAACCACAACCGCAACCGCTGTCTGGACTGCGGCTACGAGAATGCCGATGCCCACCTGGAGGTATGTCCTAAGTGCGGCAGCCACCACATCGACAAGCTTCAGCGCATCACCGGCTACCTGGTAGGTACCACCGACCGCTGGAACAGTGGCAAGCTGGCAGAGCTCCACGACCGTGTGACACATATTGGAAAGTAGGATACATTGAACATTGAACTTTGAACTTTGAACTTTATGATATGCTGTTTCTCAAACAACTTCTACTAATCATAAAGTTCAAAGCTCAAAGCTCAAAGTTCAAAGTTCAAAGCTCAAAGTTCAAAGCTCAAAGTTCAAAGTTCAAAGTTCAAAGTAAAATGATCAGCGTATTGAGCGTAGTACATGATACGATGGTAGATGGTCCGGGCTTCCGCACATCCATATATTGTGCCGGCTGCCCGAACCACTGTCCGGAGTGTCATAATCCCCAGTCATGGGACATCAACCATGGCACAATGACGTCTACCGAGGAGCTGATGAAGGAAATCATGGACGATCCCTTCGCCAACGTCACCTTCTCGGGCGGCGACCCGATGTTTCAGGCAGAGGGTTTTGCAGAACTGGCACGAGCCATCCGCCAGCAGAGCGACAAGACCATCTGGTGCTTCACGGGCTTTCTCTTCGAGAACCTGGTGAAGAATCCGGCTCAGCTTGAACTCCTGAAGCTGATAGACGTACTGGTAGACGGTCCTTACCAGAAGGACAAGCGCGATACCGACCTCTTCTTCCGGGGCAGCAGCAACCAGCGCATCATCAATGTAAAGAAATCCCTGCAGGAAGGCAAGGTAGTAGAAATACATCTCACAAAAGAAAATCCGAATCCCGTGCTCTGATTCCCAAAAGCACGAGATTCGGATTCTTTTTTTTATTCCTTGATTTTCTCCGCCAGCATCTTCCACTCTTCTTCCGAGAGATACGGCTTGAGTTCCCTGACCAGTTGCCGGATATAGTCGCGGTCCCAGTCCTCTTCATGGCAGAAGTGATCCTCATAGAAGAGCAGGTCTACATCTATCAGAATCTCCCCACGCCTGCTGCGGGCAACAGTGCGCCCACATCTCCGCTCCACATCCCGGAACGCCTGCAGCACACGGTCCTCAACCACATGGACATACGTCGCCCCAACCGTATTGAGAAACGGTTTGGAATGAGGCATGCCGATGGGTTTGGTCCACATGTCAGGGCTGAACCTGATGTCTTCAAAGGCATTCTCCAGCTGACTTTTGGCCATAGCCACATGATTCTTCTGATTCTCGTTGGAACCCACTGCAAAGATGATCAGTATTTTCTTCTTGAAATTAAGCATTTTCTCTTCATTTTTGCTGCCGGGAGCTACGAAAGAACAGTTCCCCGAATTGCCGAAGGCAGCCAATTAATATAATTCTTATGCAAAGATAGTGAAAATACTTAAATAAATGATGGTTTTATTCCTTTTTTTATTATTTTTGCACTATGAATCGAATAAAAACATATTTTCTGGCCTTTTTGCTATCAACCTGCGCACTCTCTTCGGGAGCACAGATGAAATGGAATCAGACCTACCAGACATACATCAACCAGTACAAGGACCTGGCCATCGAACAGATGCTACGTTACCGCATACCTGCCAGCATCACCCTAGCACAGGGACTCTTTGAGAGTGCTGCCGGAAGGAGCGACCTCGTGAGGCAGGGCAACAACCACTTCGGCATCAAATGCCACGACTGGACCGGTCCTACACAGTATCATGACGACGATGCCCGGGGCGAATGCTTCAGAGTATACCGTGACGCAAGAGACAGCTATGAAGACCATAGCAAGTTTCTTGCAAGACAGCCACGCTATTCCCGACTGTTCCAGCTCTCGCAGACCGACTACAAGGGTTGGGCGAGAGGACTGAAGGCCTGCGGCTATGCCACCAATCCGCAGTATGCCAACAAGCTGATACAGATTATCGAGCTCTACAAGCTCTTCGACTACGACAAGGCAAAGCGCTACGACCGCTTCATGGCAAGCCACAGCGGCACCGACCAGCCTATCAACGGTCAGGGGCTGCTCCACCCTATCCATCTGTTCAACGACAACTACTATCTCTATGCCCGCGAGGGAGATACCTTCAAGGCACTGGGCAAGGAAGTGGGCATCAGCTGGAGAAAACTGGCTAGATACAACGAGCGCGACAAGCACGACGTGCTGAAGAAGGGCGACATCATCTATCTGAAGAAGAAGCGCAAGAAGGCGCCTAAGCAGTACAAGCGACGTCCGCACGTGGTTCAGCCGGGAGAAAGCATGTACACCATCTCGCAGAAGTATGGCATGCGCATGAAGTATCTCTACAAGAAGAACCATCTCCCTGCCGACTACAAGCTCAGAATAGGCGACAGGCTGAGAGTGAGATAGTTTTTGGTGAAATGTGAATGTGAATGTGAATTTCAAATGAAAAGACAATGAAGAAAATGATATTATCCCTCGCCACCATGGCGATGCTGCTGGCGCCCAGCACAATACAGGCGCAGAACTTTGACGATTATTTCGTAGACAAGACGCTGCGAGTAGACTATACCTTTGCCGGCAACAAGAAGACACAGATGATTGCCGTAGACCAGCTGAACGTGATGCCACGATGGTATGGCAGGCACCAGCGACTGGCTGAACTGCCTGTAGAGGGCAACGGACAGATTACCGTCCGCGACCATCGCACGGGCAAGGTCATCTACCGCAACTCCTTCTCTACCCTCTTCCAGGAATGGCTCTCCTACCCGGAATCAGAGAAGAATACACAGAGTTTCGAAAACGTATTCCTCGTACCGATGCCAAAGGATACGGTAGACATCACCGTAGACCTGCGCAACAACCGACGCGAGGTGATGACATCGCTCACCCATCAGGTGGCTCCGAAGGACATCCTCATCCATCAGATGGGCAACCAGCCTACTCCTTACGAAACCCTGCAGCAGGCTGCCGATACCACCAAGTGTATCCACATCGCCTACGTGGCTGAGGGCTACACCGAGGCAGAAATGCCTGTCTTCCTGAAGGATGCCAAGGAGGCTACGGAGGCCATCTTCGCCCACGAGCCGTTCAAGAGCATGAGAGACCGCTTCAACATCGTTGCCGTGAAGTCGCCATCGCAGGAAAGCGGACCTAGCATCCCTTCCAAGGGCATCTGGCACAAGACTGCACTCAGCTCCCATTTCGACACCTTCTACAGCGACCGATACCTGACCACCCTGCATCTGAAGGACCTGCACAACTGGCTGGCTGGTACGCCATACGAGCACATCATCGTCCTCGTGAATTCAGACAAATACGGTGGCGGCGGCATCCTCAACTCCTACAACCTCACCACCTGCCACCAGCAGTGGTTCAAGCCGGTAGTGGTACACGAGTTCGGCCATTCATTTGCCGGTCTTGCCGATGAGTATGCCTACGAGTCAGAGCAGATTCCGATGTATCCACACGATGTGGAGCCATGGGAGAAGAACATCACCACCCTTGCCGACTTCCACGGAAAATGGGAGAACATGATCAAGAAGGGCACCAAGGTTCCTACTCCATTGTCAAAGAACGAGAAGGTGGCAAAGACCAAGGTGGGCGTCTTCGAGGGTGCCGGATACAGTCCTAAGGGCGTATACCGTGGCGTTCAGGACTGCCGCATGCGCATCAACGAGACTCCGGAGTTCTGCGCCGTTTGCCAGGATGCATTGAAGCAGATCATCGATTTCTATACGAAGTAGTATGAGCGGTTTCTGCCTTATGCAGTTCATCGGATTTTGCATGAAGCAGATGAGCGGTTTCTGCCTTTTGCAGTTCATCGGATTTTGCATGAAGCAGATGAGCAGATTCTGCTTTTTGTAGTTCATCGGATTTTGCATGAAGCAGATGAGCGGATTCTGCCTTGTATAGAAGGAGAATCGGAATAAAAACCTATAATAGAACAACTTATGAAAGAGAAAGAATTAAAGATCCAATACCAGATAGCTGAGCTCTCGGAGTTGAGCGAAACAGAACAGGAGTTGGTGAAGAAGGCGATGGACGCTACGAATCACGCCTATGCCAACTACAGTCATTTCTACGTAGGTGCAGCCTGTCTTCTTGCCGATGGCAAGATGGTGATAGGAGCCAATCAGGAGAATGCGGCATTCCCATCGGGACTATGTGCCGAGCGCAGTGCCATCTTTGGTGCGCAGAGCTATTATCCTGAGCTGGCGATTACCACCCTGGCGATAGCCGCCCGCAATGAGAACGGTTTCCTCAAGTCGCCTATTTCGCCATGCGGTGCCTGCCGCCAGGTGATATTGGAGATGGAAGACCGCTATCAGCAGCCCGTCCGCATCCTGCTCTATGGCGAGAATGGCATCTTCTGCTTCCACAGCATCAAGGACCTCCTCCCCTTCTCTTTCGTGGATGCGAATATGAAGGAATAAAGGGAATTGCCCCATGCGCCCTGAACCAACGGTCACCGGCCGAAGGGAAAGGTAAAGGGCAGCACCTCCTAACCCAGGGAGGTTATTGCCATGCGCCCTGTAAGGGCAGCACCTCCTAGCCCAGGGCAACGCCCTGGGTATGTGTTAGTTATAAAAAAACGCCCTGTAAGGGCAAAAGCTTTAAAATACCAGAGATTTATAAAGCTTTTGCCCTTACAGGGCGACTTGTTTACGTCCATGATTACCCAGGGCGTTGCCCTGGGCTAGGAGCTTCTGCCCTTTCAGGGCGTGTGGCGAATCGGGGCGATTTGATTTATTTCAATCCTCCTATCATGTGGCGAATCTGGGCGATTCTTGCCTTTTCTTTGGGAGTATTCCTATACTTTAAATACCCTTCCAGGGAAAGCTCGAAACATTCCTTCGCCTTCTTCCTTTCTGCTGTGGAAGCCCCCAAACTTTCCGAAGAACCCGAAACCTTTTCTGAAGAAGAAGCCTCCGAACTTTCTGCTGCGAAGAGATGGCAGAAGCCCATGCGATAATAGGCATCTGGCTTCTCATTATCCCTGCAGAGCGGCAGCATCTTCTCATAGAGCGGCAAGGCACGGGCATACTGCTGGAGCGCAAAATAACTCTCCGCATCCATCCAGTAATAGAGCGAAAGCTCATGGGGAGCCAAACCCTGCAACAACGGAATCACCTCATCAAAGAGCCGGATGGCTTCGGCATACTCCCACTCGTAATATAGGCACACCGCCAGATAAGCCCGGTAGCGGGGATTCAACTTATACCGTCTGTTGAGCGGCTGGAGCAACACCAGGCACTCATGAAACTTCTCGGAAGAAAAGTAATCCAATGCCCTAGCCAGCTGCTCGGCATCCTCCTTCCTATCACCCTTCTTCTCTTGAAAGGAAGCGCTTTCTTCTATTTTTTTCGAGTGCTCCAAGGATGGGCTTTCTTCTATCTTTTTCGAGTGTGACAAGGATGGGCTGAAAGCACAAGAACTCCTAGAGCCAGAAAAGGCTAAAGTTCCCAAACCCGACATTGACATACCCGACATTAAACTACCCGGCATTATCCTACCCGGCATTGTCCTACCCGGCAAACTCCCCCAAACAAGCAGGCTGCCAACCAATATCCTTAACTTCATCTACTCCTCCTCCCCATTCTCATACTCCGACTCATAGCAGCCGGCATCAGGCGTCTCCTTTCTCCTCAAACCATTCCTGTCTACAGGCAATGAGGTAGCCGGATCAGCCTTTCCTATCGCTGCCGACTCCTTGCGGAGACGGAAATCATACTTCAGATTATCAGTATCGAACAGCACGAAATGCTTCTCGCCATACATCGTGGTATCCTTCACATCCTCATAGACGACATGAGTAAACTTCAGACTGTCATCCCCCTGCATCTTCTCCGTACGAAGCACGCAATGGTCGAAGAGGAAATTGAAAGGAATCTCCGCAGAAGAACCACCGGAAGACGAACCATCACCGGAAGTGGAACCATCCCCGGAAGCACTTTCGGAAGAAGAAGACGGTGGCGTCCAAACCACCTCATCATCATGATAGCCCGTAATCAGGGAATTGCGTACCGTGAGCTGAGGAAGAGGATACTGGAAACCGAGAGCCGTAGACCTTCTGCCATCAAAAGGATAGAACTGAGCGATGGTACAACCGTTAACCTCCACATCACCGCCATGCACGAAGAGCGGAGAGAGCAAGGCATTGCTCAGCTGGCAATTATTGATCTGCACCTTGGCAGAATCAATCAGAACGCCCCAACCCTGGTTGTTATGAACCGAAGAATTCTGCAGGAGCAGCTTCTGCCGACTTACATCACCCGAATCCACCTTCAGCGCAGAATAGGCACTATGAATATCGGCATAGGAAATCTCGTTGTCATAGGAAGAAGACATCAACTCGATGCCCTGCCACTGACCCGGAGTGCGGTCGTAAGGCAGATAAGGGAACATGCGGTCCAGTCGGTCGCCCCTCATCACTACCTCCTTGCCCGCCTCGCCCTTCACCTTGAGCGTGCCGTAGACCTGCATGCCGGCATCTTCATGGAAAAAGAGCTGCGTACCGGCACCCACGGTAAGCGTAGCCAGACTGTCTACCCGAATACCACCATACACCACCACCGGCTTAGCCGACTGGAGGAGCGAATCGCGGCTGATCCTGGCATTGCGCATCATCAGCGCATCCCAAGAATAGGCATAGAGATTTATCTTCTGCTGCACCCCACTCTCCAGGGTGAACACCAGGTTATCCTCCACCTTCCGGGGCGTATCCTGATGCTGCGTGTGCGAGGTAAGTTCGATGAAGACACGGATGCTATCACCCTTCCTCACCTCCACATCCTGAGTCTGATAGCCCGCCGTCTCGCCCAGATACGTTCCATCCACATTGACACGGAAGCCCGTCTGATTGCCCTTTTCCAGTCGCACCGAAGAACATCGCAAGCCCTTGCCTGCCCGATTATACACCCAGAAAGAGGCAGTAGGCGTAGGCACATTGGAAAACGTGGTATCGAGCGATACGGAATCTACCGAAAACGAGAGCACATCGCTCCGAGACGTAGAGAAACTCTCGTCTTCCGCGCATCCCGACAGCATCGCAGCCGTCAGCGCTCCACAACCTACTATATAAAAAAATCCCTTTTTTCGTTTCATATCTTCTATAAAACGAAAAAAGGGACGTATTATTGCATTCTGCTTTTTACTATTATTGCCTGCATTCAATTATGCAGCCTTGCAGAAAGCCATCCGCAACATAAAGAGTTACATGAACAGGGCAAAGATAGAGGCACCCACAACCGTCATCACACCGCAGACCACGATGCTCAGACTGCTCATGGCACCCTCGATGGTACCCATCTCCATCGCCTTTGCCGTACCCAGTGCATGGGCAGAACAGCCGATGGCGATACCCTTGGCTATCGGTTCCTGGATGCGCAACAGCTTCAGGAACTTCTCGGCAAAGATATTGCCCAGCACACCCGTGACGATGATAACTACCACTGACACAGCCACATGACCGCCCAACTCCTCAGAAATGCCAATACCGATGGCGGTAGTGATGCTCTTAGGCAGGAAGGTGACGTAAGAGGCATGGTCGAAATGGAAAAGCAGGGCAAGCAGCAATACGGAGCACAAGCTGGCAAGGACACCCGACACGATGCCTGCCACCACAGCCCGATAGTTCTTCTTGAGCAATTCCACCTGCTGATACAGAGGAACAGCCAGACAGATGGTGGCTGGAGTAAGCAGATAGCTGATCATATTGGCACCAGCAGAATAGGTCTTGTAGTCTACACCCGTAAGGAGCAACACGCAGATTACCAACACGATAGCGATGAGCAGGGGATTCATCAGCGACCACCCCGTCTTCATCTTCAGCAGCATACCGATGCCGTATGATGCCAGACTGATCAAGACTCCGAAGAACACGGAATCCTGGAAAAGCGAAATAGAACTCATCATCATTTCTTTGCCTCCTTTTCTGTCTTGTTTTCTGAAACTTCTACACTTGCAAGGCTTTCAGCAGTCTTCTCCTGCTGCGCCTTCATCCGGTTCTTGCGGATTACCATCTGGGTAATCCATCCCGAAACACCCATCACGATGAAGGTGCTCACCACCGTCACAATGATATACTGCAGCCACGAATTGCCTATTGCCTGCCAGGAATCGATAAGTCCCACGGCAGCAGGAATAAACATCACCGGCATGACGGCAATCAGAAAGCTGCTCGTCTCACGGATATCCTTCACCTTAATCCATTTCAGCTCCAATGCCGCAAAAAGCAAGATGATGCCATAGATACTGGCAGGAATCGGCAACGGCAGCAGGAAATGGAGCAGTTCTCCCGCAAAAGAGAACGCTATGATTATCAAAAATTGAATTAAAAACTTCATCCTGAATTACTTTTTACTTTGAACCTTGAACTTTGGGCTTTGAACCTTGAGCTTTGAGCTTTAAGCTTTGAACTTTGAGCCTTAAGCTTTGAACTTTGAGCTTTGAGCTTTGAACTTTATGATTACCCATGCCCCCCTGAGCCACCGTTGAATCCGATTCCATCGGATTCCCTCCCCAGGAAAGGCCAGCAGGAAGCCCAAAAGCAAACCTCTCTTTTACAACAACCCTATATACTGTTCAATGATGCTGGCAGTCTTTTCTGTCCCCAGGCGCACGGTATCGAGGCAGATGTCATAGTCATCGGCATTGCCCCAGGTAAGCCCGGTATAATACTTATGATAGGCGATGCGGCAGTCATCCGCATGCTCCACGAACTCCTCAGCCTCCAGTCTTCCCAGACCTTCCTCATGGCGGATATTCGCAATGCGCTCCTCAAGATTGCCCTTCAGGAACACCGAAACGAGATCCTTGCGGTCGCGGAAGATATAATTGCCGCAACGGCCGATGATGATGCAGTTCTCCTGCCCAATCATATCCGTCAATACCTGAATCGGCTTTTCGGTGAGCGCCTTCTGAGGCTCACCCAGGGAAGACATGGCAAAGAGCAGCTCGTCTACCGGACGCTCATCAAAGAACGACTCCATCTCATCAAGCACCCCATGCTCCCGTGCCATATCCATCAAAGTCTTACGGGTATAGAAAGGGATGCCATAATATTCAGCCAGCAACTTGCCCACATGAACAGCGCCACATCCACATTGGCGCGCAATCGTAATAATCATAACTCTAAAACTATTAAACCAAAACCTATATATACCAAGAAAGCTAAGAAGATTTGACTCTTCTTAGCTTTCTCGAAGTCGGGGCGACAGGATTCGAACCTGCGACCACCTGTTCCCAAAACAGGAGCGCTACCGGGCTGCGCTACACCCCGCAAACAATAGAAGCGATAACCAGAAGCAATGATTTGAAGTCGGGGCGACAGGATTCGAACCTGCGACCACCTGTTCCCAAAACAGGAGCG
>ERZ1034969.200-NODE-200-length-42415-cov-9.145255_pt1 | contig 42415 bp, 58 predicted proteins | sample MGYA00520624_ERZ1034969 | MGnify/ENA primary metagenome ERZ1034969 (study PRJEB33766, sample SAMN09781776) | gut metagenome | biome: gut microbiome | host: Homo sapiens | place: Madagascar | study: EMG produced TPA metagenomics assembly of the PRJNA485056 data set...
GTGCTACATCTACAAATGCGGAAACGGCAAAGTCATCGGGGAATTTCTGTGCGATCAGATCATCAACATTAACGGCGCGGGAAGGATCCCGTCGGATGCTGCGCGGCCAACCTGCCTAGAGCCTGCGGAGCTGCACCGGTATCTCGGAGCCGCCACTGGCTTCGGCTGGCACATCTCAGATTTGCGCGTTTACGATCACTCGCGCGATCTGTGGGAGTTTACCGGCCTGCGGGAGACAAAATACGGACTTGCGCCCGGGCCAATCACCCGCCAGCCGCAGAGCTGGCGGTATGTGGAGGAAGAACTATGGAACGACTGACAATCCCTGATGTGCGGGTAGATGAGCACACGACGCGCAGGAGCGTCATTGACGTACTCGCGGTGCAAAAGCACGCGATGGAGATCTACCACCAATTAAAAATCTACGAGGACATTGCCGAGTTGTGCGGCGGGTTTGACCGCCTCCGCGAGCTTGCAGAGGCCGACAAGGACGGAAGGTGCGTTGTGCTGCCGTGCAAGGTGGGGGATACAGTGTGGCGCATTATCCGGGACGGAGAACCACACATCACACGGGACGAAGTACGCGATATGTACTTCGCGGACGATATGACACCGTGCGTCGAGCTGGTCGGCGGGAGAGTTACCTTTACCGAGAAATTCGGAAAAACTGTATTTTTGAGCCGCGAAGAAGCCGAGCGGGCGCTGCAGGAAATGGAGTAGCAGATGAAGAACAGATTGACGGTCAGACACGGGATGCTGTCCGACCTCAGAGCATACTTGAAGCAAAGTGGTTGGAAACTCGAAGAACCTGTCGGCGAGTATGAGGTTCTGAGGGCACGAAATCCGAATTATCCGCGACCACTTCTGGTTCACAACCGGGCAGAACGCGGCGTTGGGTACACCATCGACGGGCGCGATGCGAAGATTTACAGCGGATGGAAACGGAACCGCCGCAAGCGTTGCCTCGACCCAGACTGGCCTACGCAGGAAGAACGGACACGGTATTTTGAAGGAGGGGACGGAGTATGAGTTTCAGTAAGAAAAAACGGGAAGCGGTTGAGGCATGGAACAGGAGGGTAAATGATGACTGATTACATCAAGCGCGCGGAGGCGCTGGCAGATTTTGAATCCTGCAACGCGGAAAATCCGAACTGGACAACTCAGCGGGTGAAAACGCTCCTGCTGCGTCAGCCCGCCGCCGACGTTGCGGAGGTGGTGCGGTGCAAGGACTGTATTTACAGGATCAACGGCCGGTGCTTTTCCCGCACGTCATTTATCAACAGTCCGGCGGTCGAACCAGACGATTTTTGCTGCTGGGGGGCAACTGAATGAGCGGACTGCGGTTTGAGAGCATGGCGGACATGCCGCCGCGGATGCGGGAGCTTTATGCACGGCAGCAGCTGCCGGGGGCTGCCGCTGCGCCGAAGAAGGCCTCGAAGTATCACAGCGCGCCCGCCGAACGCGGCGAGCTGCGCTTTGACAGCCAGAAGGAGGCCCGGCGGTATGACGAGCTGATGGTGATGCTCCGGGCTGGCATTATCTCCGATCTGCGCCTGCAACCGCAGTTCACCTTGCAGGAGAGTTACATCACCGAGACTGGCGAGCGCATCCGCGCAGTGCGGTACACGGCGGACTTTTCCTACCGCTTCGGCGGAAAGCTGGTCGTCGAGGACGTGAAGTCGACCGCCACGCGGACCAAGGAGTATCTGCGGAACCGCAAATTCATGCGGTCCAAATTCGGGATCGAGATCCAGGAGGTCTAACATGCCAGAAAAAAACGAGAGCAGCCCGCGCGAGGCATGCGGGCTGCCGAAGCAGGGCAATGCCTGTCCGTATGCAAAGCTCGCGCCGGATCTTTGCGCGCGGTGCGGCTGGAACCCGGATGAGCACGCGCGGCGGCAGGCGCTGCCGCTGACCGAGAACGCAGACGGGCTGCGGCACAAGGACATCAGCCAGCCCGAGGACTAAGACCAGCAATCAGCCGGGGAACCATATTTTTTCGGACTTATGCCGCGGCCGCTCCGCCATGAGACGGCTGCGGGAGGATCACCCCGGCTTTGCACCCGGCCCGCGAAACCTCAAGCCCGCGGGCCGGGGATAAAAAGCGCGTGTGGAACGTGCGCGCGGATGGAAACCGTCAACGTTGCCCCACGCCGGGTGTAGGGATCGCCCGGCGGCATCGTGTTACCTCCTTATGGAAAGCTGCCTGAGCAGACAAGGGCAGCTCGTCTGCGGCGACAGGGGGACGCGCAGGCGCAGGCGGTGCAAGTCAGCCCTGCATAGGGGCCGGGAGACCGGCCCCTGACGAAAGGAGAATGGAAATGTCACACGTAGTCGACCTGACGGGCACGGATTTTGGATATTTGCATGTCATCGGGCGGGATACCAGCAAAAAAGGAGACACGGCACACTGGATCTGCCGGTGTAAATGCGGGACCATCTGCAGCAAGGACGGAAGATACCTCCGGAACGGGCATGCAAAAAGCTGCGGCTGCTTCCGGAAAGAACGCGCGGCCACGCTCGTCACCAAGAAGAATCCAGCCAAAAAGCCAAAAGCCGAACCGAAGAAGAAAAAATTCGGCCGCGGCCCGCAGCGGGCAGGCTCCGGGATCTGTTACAACCCACTCTGCCCGACGCGCAACAACTACCGCGGCGCCTGGAGCTGCACCGAATGCCGCTTCTGCCCGGAACGCAAATTCACCCGCCAGTCGAGGCGGGAGACCATCACAATTTGAAGGGAGTATCAAAATGGCAGGGATCATGGATATGTTTTCGGTCGAGCTGGATGAGTTTGTAAAGGACTATGACGATCTGCACTGGGACGTCAGTTTCCGCGGCGAGGAATACCAGCCGCGGATCGTGATGGAGCAGACGACGCCGCCGCTCTACAAGATCGAGGATGACGGCTCGAAGACGCTGGAACCGTACCCGACCATCCAGATCATCGGCAGGCCAGACACAGAGGTCGTCACGACCGGAAAGCTGAAGATCAGCAAAAAGGACTTCACCAAGCTGACCAACCGCGCCGCCGCTCTGCTGGAGCTGTTCCTGCACGGGTTTATGCAGGAGCGCAAGGAAATGGAGGCGGCGCAGGAATGACAGACACAAAAAACATCTATTGGTCTGCAATTGAGACATTTGGCTATGATTTGCAGATTGCGGTTGCAATAGAAGAAATGGCAGAGCTGACAAAGGAGCTGTGCAAGGCGCAGCGGGTGACGTTTGCGGGCCGCGGTGGGCTTGGAGACGGACTGATTGACAACTATGACGAGATCGCCGAGGAGATCGCGGACGTGCAAATCGTGCTGGATGAAATGATGTGGGCGTTCGGTGTAGCGGCAGAGGTACAGTACGCCAGAAAGCAAAAGCTCGCACGGCTGGAAATGCGGATCGAGAAGGCAAGAGAGGAACGCGGGGACAATCGTGAGCATACCGCACATTGGGAAGACCCGGGCCAGAAGGGGGATCTGTGGTATGCAAAGCTGAATGGGCCGGGGCCAGATCCCAAAGGAGCACGAGGCGCGTGGGGGCACTGCCCGAAATGCGGGGCATCAGATTGCGAATGGGACGCTGAGACAGACGTATGCACATGCAAGGCATGCGGATACACGAACTGACCGTTGAAACTGTGGCCGGAATTTCCGGCCATGCTTTGAGCGGGCAGAGATGGGAGGAGCTGAGACTATGGTAAAGAGACACAAGCGCCGGAAGTTTTCCGGGAGGGTCTGCGAGCAGATCGTGTACACGGTGGCGGGCGGCACAGATCCGAAGACCAGCCGGCCGAAGAAGCCGCGGTTCCAGTCGCAGGAAGAACGCGAGGAATTCAACACCAGGATCTCGGCTGCAAAGTTCGTGGCGCTGGTCAACGCCAACTTCTCCCCGTCGAGCTATTACTCCACATTGACGCTAGACCAAGAGCATGAGGTACATACCGCGCAGGAGATGCGCAGGATCCGGGACAAATTCTACCGCCGCATGGTCTACCACTATCCGGAAGCCAAGATCGTCATCGTCTATGGCCGGGGAAAGTCGACCAACCGCTTCCACCTGCACCTGATCACGGACGGGATTCCTGCCGATGCGCTGGGCCAGCTCTGGGGCCTCGGCAGCGTCATCGACTGCAAACCGCTGCGGAAGCACAACTATTACTTAGATGAAAACGGAAACAAGGTAGACCACGGGCAGGACTACATGGCGTTGGCCAACTACCTGCACGGCCACTGGCGCAAGGAGTTCGGCGGCCACCGGTACAAGGCCAGTCGCAGCTGCGTCCGGCCGGAGCCGGAGCCCGCGACCGAGGCGGTCCGGGACTACAGCCTGACGCGCCCGCCAGTCGCTCCGCGCGGCTACATCCTCGTCGAGTCCAGAGCCACGCAGTATGGATTCCTATATTTCAAATATGTATGGGATCCCAAAAACGAGACACATAAGCGGACCGGGAGCCGCCTTCTTTAAGCCTTGTAAATGTGTCGAGTTTCAAAACGAAAGGGTGATAGAGACGAGCGACTACTGGCACAGGGAGTATATCTGCCCATTCTGGCAGGCAGCCGGGAAAAAGACGATCCGCTGCGAGGGAGAATGCGTGCTCGCATTTCCTGAGCGGCGGGAGACGTCAGACTACATCACGCGATACTGCGCCAGCTTTGACTACGTGCGGTGCAGCATCGCGGCGGCGAAGCTCCGATACTACGAAAGAACAGAATGAGAGCCGAAGCGCATGCGGAACGCCGTATGCGCTCATTCTGCGTGCGTGGGGTGAAAAGATTTTCCGGATACGCTATGCTGAAAAGCAGAAGGGAGGCGTGAGCCATGGCGAGGAAACCGAAGTATGAATCCGTGGAGCAGATCGAAGAGCTGATCGAGGCGTATTTTGAGAGCTGCAAGGGAGAGATCCTGCGGGATAAGGACGGAGACATCGTTTTCAACCAGAAAGACGGGACACCGGTCTGGGTGAACCGGAAGCCGCCGACGATCCCGGGGCTTGCGCTGGCGCTGGGCTTCTCCAGCAGGCAGAGCCTGTATAACTACAAGGCCAGGAAAGAATTTATGGACACGATTTCGCGCGCGCAGACGCGCGTGGAACAATATACGGCCGAAAGACTGTTCGACCGGGATTCTCAGCGTGGGGCACAGTTCGCGCTGGAGTATGGGTTCCGCTACAGACGGGATGCGGAGGGCGAAAAAAAGGATGAAAGCCAGAGGATCACGATGGAGGCGGAGGCGGAGGCTTACGCGGGATGAAAAAGCGCTGCTTCGGGGAACCGAACGAAAAGCAAAAGCTGTTTCTGCTGGATCATCACCGGCATGTGGCCTATGGCGGTGCGCGCGGCGGAGGGAAAAGCTGGGCTGTGCGGACGAAGGCAAAGCTGCTGGCACTGCACTTCGCAGGGATCAAGGTTCTGATCGTCAGGCGCGCGATGCCTGAGCTCCGGAACAACCACATCGAGCCGCTGAAAAAAGAGCTGGCGGGGATCGCGAAGTACAACACCACCGACAAGACCTTCCGGTTCCCAAACGGATCGACGATCACGTTCGGCTACTGCGACAACGCGGGAGATCTGGGGCAATACCAGGGCGCGGAATACGACGTGCTGTTCATTGACGAGGCCGGGCAGCTGCAAAAGGAGTGGATCGACCAGATCAACGCCTGCGTGCGCGGCACGAACCCGTTTCCAAAGCGGACGTACTACACGCTGAACCCGGGCGGCCCGGCACATGCGTATTTCAAGCGCCTGTTCATTGACCGCAGATTTGAGGACAAAGAGAAGCCGGAAAACTACAGCTTCATTCAGGCGCTGGTGCAGGACAACAAAGTCCTGATGCAGATCCAGCCGGAGTATATCGAGCAGCTCGAAACACTGCCGCCGAAGCTGCGCGAGGCATGGCTGTATGGCAGGTGGGACGTCTACGAAGGGCAATTCTTTGAGGACTTCCGGGACGATCCGGAACACTACAAAGACCGGCGCTGGACGCATGTCATTGAGCCGTTTGAGATCCCGGACGGGTGGACGATCTGCAGGAGCTATGACTTTGGCTACGGCAAGCCGTTTTCCTGTGCGTGGTGGGCAGTCGACTATGACGGCGTGATCTATCGCATTCTGGAGCTTTACGGATGCACGAAGACACCGAACGAGGGCGTCAAGTGGAACCCGGACAAGCAGTTTGCGGAGATCAGCAGGATCGAGCGGACGCATGCGTGGCTCAAAGGGAAGAACATCATCGGCGTCGCCGACCCGGCGTGCTGGGCGGCGGATCGCGGAGAGAGCATCATGCAGACCGCAGCGAAATACGGTGTATATTTTTCACCGGGAGACAACGAGCGCATTGCGGGGTGGATGCAGTGCCACTACCGGCTACAGTTTGACCCGGATGGATACCCGAGAATGTATGTATTTGCAGGGTGCAAAGCGTTTATCCGGACGATCCCGATGCTCATGTATGACGAGCACAAGGTGGAGGATCTGGATACGAAAATGGAGGATCACTGCGCGGACGAATGGCGGTATATGTGCATGTCGCGGCCAATCAAGCCGACGGTACCGGCAGAAGCACCGCCGGTTCTGTTTGATCCGCTGGACATGATGAAACGGAGGTAAGGCCATGCTGGCACCACAACTGACGGAGACTGAGAAGCAGACCATGATGACGGAGGTCTTTCTCGGATACAACCACAACCTCGAGCTGGCGGACGGGGAGTTTTATGACATGGAGAATCTGTCGGCGGATGATTATCCGCTGCTCGCGCCGCGGCCAAGGCGAGGGACGGCGCAGGCGATCGAGGGGGTGCAGGGGATTCTGGCGAAGGATGCGCTGTGCTGGGTGCAGAACAATACGCTTTACATCAACGGCGCTTCGATGGAGGCGTATATGCCGTCCGTGTCGATCTCGGCGGGGGAAAAGCAGCTCATTTCCATGGGCGCGTATCTGTGCATCTTCCCGGATGGGATCTACTTCAACACCGAGAAGTACTCGGACAACGGGTACATGGGGCAGGAGAATGTGGTCGACGCGTCGAGCACGAACGTGGAAATTTCTCTTTGCCTCGTCGACGGGACGGCGCTGACGGTGAGCTATAAGCAAGCCAGCCAGCCGGAGAGTCCGTCGAACGGGCAGTACTGGCTCGACACGTCCGGCAAGCTCCACACGCTCAAGCAGTGGGCGGAGGCGACGAGCCAGTGGGTATCCGTGCCGACGGTGTATCTGAAGCTTTCCGCGAACGGCATCGGGAAGGGCTTTCAGCAATACGACGGCATCCGGCTTTCGGGGCTGACCGGAAATGAGCAGGTCGAGAAGCTCAACGGCAGCCAGATCCTCTACGATGTGGGCGAGAGCTACCTCGTGATCGTGGGCCTCGTCGACGAGACGACGAAGGTGACGAGCGGGACCGTGAAGACGGCCCGGAAGGTCCCAAGCATGGACTTCATCACCGAGAGCGGGAACCGGCTGTGGGGCTGCAAGTACGGTGTGGCGGACGGCGAGACCGTCAATGAGATCTACTGCTGCAAGCTGGGCGATTTTAAGAACTGGGAGTGCTACCAGGGCGTGTCGACGGATTCATGGCGCGCGAGCTGCGGCACGGACGGAAAGTGGACAGGCGCGGCGACGCTGGCCGACAGTCCGGTGTTCTTCAAGGAAGACTGCTTCCACCGGGTGTATCCGTCGGCGACGGGGGCGCATCAGGTGGTCGTGCAGAAGTGCGCGGGCGTGCAGAATGGGTCAAGCAAGAGCCTCGTCGTGGTGGATGACCGGCTGTATTACAAATCGCGCATGGGCGTTTGCGTGTACGACGGGAGTCTGCCGCAGGAGATCGGCAGCTGCTTCGGGACGAAGCTCTACTACAATGCCGTCGCGGGCGGCGCCAGAGGGAAGTACTTCATCAGCATGGAGGATGAAGGTCATAACTGGTCGCTGTTCGTCTACGACACGAGAAAAGGCCTGTGGCACCGGGAGGACGCGACGCACGCGGAAGCTTTTGCCCGGGTGGACGATGAGCTGTACTTCCTTGAGGATGGAACGCTCAGGACTGTGTACGGCAGCGTTGGGACGCTGGAAGCCCCGGTCGGCTGGATGGCGGAGACGGGGATCATGACGTATGGGCTGGTCGGGAAAAAGTATGTGTCCCGGATCAACCTGCGGATGCAGCTGCCGAAGGGGTCGAGCGTCGATTTCTGGGTGCAGTACGATTCCGACGGCATCTGGCGGCACTGTGGGCATATCGAGGGGCGAGGCCTCAGGACCTTCCTGCTGCCGATCCGCCCGGCGCGGTGTGACCATCTGAAGTTCCGGCTGACGGGGAAGGGCGAGATGAAGCTGTTCAGTCTGGCACGGGTGCTGGAAGTGGGGAGTGATGCGTAATGGGATCTTTGACACTTGCATACCCGTCGATCGCGGGGAAGACGACGCAGGAGCAGCTGGAGAGCATGCGGCGGTATCTGTGCAGCGTGACGGAGCAGCTGAACCTCGCCGACTGGTCGGCGAAGGCGACGCTGACGGAGATCTCGCAGGCCATCGACGCGGACAGCCTCTCCGAGGCGGAGAAAAAAACGACGCTCTCCGGCTATGGAGCGCTGAAAGCGCTCATCATCAAGACGGCGGACTTCGCCGCGGCAAATTCGGAGACGTGGTCGACGAAGCTGTCCGGCAGCTATGTGGCCATCTCGGACTTCGGCAAGTATCTCGAGAAGACGCAGCTGACGATCGAGGGCAATTCCGTCGGCATCAAACAGCTGTATGACTACACGGCGGGCGTCAACAACCAGTTTTCGGTGAATTCGCAGCAGTACATCAAGACGGGGCTGCTCTACTACAAGGACACTGTGCCGGTCTACGGCGTGGGCGTGGGGAACATCGAGACGACGGTGACGGATGGCGGCGAACGGGTCATCGACCAGACGAAAAATGAGCTGGTGACGGTGACGCCGGACCGGGTGAGCTTCTGGCAGGACGGGCAGGAGGTCGCGTATTTAAGCGACAAGAAGCTCCATTTTCCGTCCGGGACGCTGGAGGCGGCGGGGGCGGTGCTGTCGGGGAAGATCACAGCGGCGGCGGATTCGACGTTCGGGCCGTGGACGATCTCGGAGAGCAGCATTTACCGCACGGCCAACGAATTTGGGGGCAGCGCAAGCATGTACTTCGGCACGAGCGGGCTTTCCATCAAGAACAAATTCAAGGTCGACGCGAACGGCAAGCTGACGTGCACGGGGGCGGAGATTGGCGGAACGATCAACGCAACGGATCTGAAGCTCGACGGCACGAGCATCCAGACGAAGCTCAAGCAGATCATGGATGAGATCAACATCATCAGCAACGGTCTTGAGATCGCGGGCACAAACTTCTCGAACGGCACGATCGGCGGCGCGGAGGGCAGTCTGCAGTTTACGTCCTCCAGCACGGCGGAATATGCGGTCGATCTGTCCGGCCCGGCGGTGCGTATCCGGTCGACGAGCGGCGCGGTATATCTGCAGAACGCGGCCGGGACGGCGAGCATGCAGATCCGGGCAAATGGAAGCATTGCCTTCTCCGCGTCCGGCGGCATCACCGGCATTACGCCGGTGTTCGGATAAGGGGGCTGGCTGAATGGCAACGCTGTCCGGCGCATCGGGTACGCCGACAAGTATCACGCTGACGGTATCCGGTATGTCGTCCACGACGACGTACAAACGGAAATATGAATATATCCTTGCGGGACAGGTCATGGCGACGGTGACGGACACGACCGCGGGCACGACGACGGCCCACCGGGTCATTACCGGTCTGACGCCGGACACACTGTATATCTGCCGCGTGCGGATCTACAACAGCAACACGGGGACGCTCGTCGCCGAGACGAACTCCATCAGCGTGCGGACGCTGGCACAGTCGACCTCGCAGGCGACGGTCAGCATTCTCAACTACCTGGATAACCTGACGCAGCTGGCGAGCGGGTCCTTCAAAGGCGATATCGGAAATACGTTTTACATCTCGGCCGCGGGCACGCAGTATCAGACGTACTCGCAGCAGTATAATTTCCTGTACTTCCGGCTCTCGTCGCAGAACTACAACACGGAGCATGGCGCGAGCTACCCGATCCCCATCCAGGAAGGGCAGACCGTCAAGGTCTACTACCAGAGCAAGACCACGACGGTCCCGATCTACAACTACCTGGACGGGCAGCACACGCTGTCAGACGGGTCCGTCTCCGGCACGATCGGCAATTCGTTTTTCCTGTCCATGTCCGGCACGCAGTACCAGACGTATTCGCAGGAGTATGAATTCCAGTATTTCAGGCTCGCGTCGGAAGGGTATGCGACAAATCACGCGGCGACGGAGACGATCCCCATTACAAGCGGGCAGGCCGTGCGCGTGTACTACAAGACGAAGATCACGGCAGTCGCGCCGGTTATCAGCGGGGTCACGCTGACGAAGAACACGGCGACGGTCACGTGGGACAAAAACGGCGGCGGGTACGGAAGCTGGACGCTCTACTGGGGAAAGACGAGCTATACAGCCATCGGCTCGCAGTCGATCGGCAGCTCACCGGTGACGGTCTCGGGGCTGGACCCGGGCACGACGTATTATTTCTGGATCGTCAACAAGGCCGGGACGGATTCGAAGACGTCCAACACCGTATCCGGCGAGACGAAGGCGCAGATCGCGGCCTTCGCGTGGACGAGCGACGATGCGGCGTATATCGCGGCAGGGAAGGCCGTGACATACCTGACGGCGGCAAGCTGGAACCGGCTGACGGCGAAGATCAACGAAGTCCGGGCGGCCAGAGGCTACGGGAGCATTTCCTTCACGACGGCCTACGCCGGGCAGACGATCACGGCGGCAATCTACAACGAGGCGGCAAACGCCATCGGGAATCTGGCAGGCGCGGGAAGCGTCAGCACGGTATCGGCAGGGACGAAGCTGGAAGCGACGTACTTTGCAAACAGCTATTCTGCGCTCAAGGAAGCGCTCAACCGGGCAATCAGCAGTTATAACGGATAGGAGGAGCTATGAATATCACAAAAGCAGTGGTACAGCTGCGGGGGCAGCTGGTAAGGGACATCAACCGGGCGGGGCTGCCGCCGGTCGTGGTGGGGCTTGTGCTGGACGGGATCCGGCATGAGGTCGAAATGCTGACGGAAGCAGACATGCGGAAGGAGGACACAGAGCATGCAGACAGAGCAGACGAGACCGAGCATGCAGAATGACCAGATGAGCGGGCTGACGGCGCGAAAGGCCATCGGCGAAGAGCAGGCCAGAAAGGCCATGGACACGCTGTTAAAATACCGGCAGGGCAAGAGTGCGCTGGAGGCGCGGGTCATTGCGTCGGAGGACTGGTGGCGCATGCGCAGCTGGCAGCGGATCCAGAAGGGAAACCCGGAGGATGACAAGTGGACGTCGGCGTGGCTTTTCAACGTCATCATGGGCAAGCACGCGGACGCGATCGCGGCCTATCCGGCCCCGGCCATCCGCCCGCGGGAACCGGACGACCGGGAGGAGGCAGCGAAGCTTTCCTCAGTGCTGCCAGTCATTCTGGAACAGAACGACTTCGAAGAGGTCTATTCGGACAGCCAGTGGACGAAACTCAAGCAGGGCACGCTCATCTGGCACGTGAAGTGGGATTCTTCGAAGCTGAACGGCCTCGGGGATATCTCGGTGCAGCCGGTGGATATTCTGTCTTTCTTCTGGGAGCCGGGCGTGCGGGATCTGCAGAAGTCGAAGAACATCTTCCTGACGGAGATGGTGGACAATGACCTTCTGATCGAGAAGTACCCGGAGCTGCAGGGGAAGCTCAACTCCAAGCCGCAGGTGCAGCAGAAGTACAACACAGACGACGTCATCAATTTTGACAACAAGTCGATGGTGGTGGACTGGTATTACAAGAAATATCAGAACGGACGGCAGGTGCTGCACTTTGCGAAGCTGGTGGGCGACACCATCCTGCAGGCGACGGAGAACGACACAGAGCAGCGGTATGACACGATGACCATGCCGGACGGCAGCATTGTGCAGCAGCCGGTCGGAAAACCCATGGCGGAGACGGGCCTGTATGACGACGGGGAATACCCGTTTGTGGTCGACGCGCTGTTCCCGGTGGAGGGGAGCATAGCGGGATACGGCTATATCGACATCGGCAAGTCGACGCAGGAGCAGATCGACCGGATGAACCAGGCAATCGTAAAGAACGCGATCATGACGACGACGCCAAGGTGGTTCAAGCGGTCGGACGGGTCGGTCAATGAGCAGGAATTCGCGGACTGGACGAAGCCGTTTGTACATGTGGACGGGAATCTGGGGCAGGACAGTCTGCAGCCGATCCAGGTCAACATGCTCAACAGCAATTATATCGCCATTCTGCAGAACAAGATCGAAGAGCTCAAGTGGACAACGGGAAACACGGACGTCAACAACGGCGCGACGAGCTCCGGCGTGACGGCGGCCTCGGCCATTGCAGCGCTGCAGGAGGCGTCCGGCCGGAGCAGCAAGGACTCCACAAAGTCGGCTTACCGGGCCTACGCGCGGATGATCCGGATGGTCATTGAGCGGATCCGGCAGTTCTATGATCTGCCGCGGCAGTTCCGGATCATCGGGCAGCGCGGGGCAGAGCAGTTCGTACAGTACAGCAATCAGGGGCTGCAGCCACAGACGCTCTACGGCGCGAACGGACATCCGGACGGGCTGCGGAAACCGGTCTTCGACATTGAGGTCTCGGCGCAGAAGGCAAGCGAGTACGCGTCCATGGCGCAGAACGAGCTGGCGCTGCAGTTCTTCCAGCTGGGGTTCTTCAACCCACAGATGGTGGACCAGACGCTTGCAACGCTGGACATGATGGACTTTGACGGGAAGGACTCAATCATCCAGAAGGTCCAGGAGAACGCGGACCTGCAGCAGCGGCTGGTCGAGTGGCAGCAGCTGGCGCTGGCGTTGGCAGACCGGTACGATCCGGTCATGGGTGAGGGGCTGGCGCAGCAGATCCTGCAGGAGGGCGGACAGGCAGTCCCGCAGGCGAGCGCCGCGGCAGCGGAGAAGCCGGAGATCAACACCGGCGAGACGCAGGAGCCAAAGATCGTGGAGAATGCGCGCAAAAAGTCGGAAGAAAGCACGCAGCCGGGATAAGAACCGACGCACAAGCTCGGCTTGCGCGTCGGAAAGGAAGAAATGATCTCAGAGGATAAGAGCCGACGCTTGCGGCGGCCCGTTCCGGCGAGATTATTTCTGGCTAGCGTGGGGTGAAGTTGGGAAAAGTTTGTGCTACGATGATTTTAGAATAAACGCCAGAAAGGAATTTACAGCATGGAAGGCGAATTCACGGGCGCAGGCGCTCAGACCACGGGCGCAGCTGACGTCGCCGGTCAGCAGAGCGGGCAGGAGGCAGCCGCACAGGCGCAGGTGCAGCAGCAGCCGGTCAACGTCCCCGACGCTCAGGGACAGGGTACACAGCAGGAAGAAACGTTTGACAGTCTGATCCGGGGCCGCTACAAGCAGGACTTTGATTCTGCGGTGCAGAAGGTCGTAAAGCAGCGCGTGCGCGGGCTGAACCAGTACAAGGGGCAGGCCGAGGCGATGGCGCCGATCATCGACCAGCTGGGCGCGCTCTACGGGATCGACACGTCGGACCCGCGGAAGACGGACTTCGCGGCACTGGCACAGCGCTTTTCCGCTGACGAGCGGCTTTATAGCGCGGAGGCCATGGAAAAGGGCATGTCGGCGGACGCCCTCAAGAAGGAGTACGCCGGCAGGGCCGAGAATACGGCCATGCGGCGGCAGCTGCAGGAGTACCAGATGCGAGAAGCCTTTGCCGGGATCCAGGCAGACTTTGCCCGGGATGTGACGGCGCGGTACGGCGCGGACTTTGAGACCGAGATGCAGAACCCGGATTTTGCGCGGCTCATGGGCGCGGGCGTGCCGCCGAAGACGGCCTATGAGGTCATCCACCAGCAGGAGATCGCACAGGCACAGGCGCAGCTGGTGGCGAACCAGGCGCGGGAGAACGTCATGCGGACCATCCAGGCGCAGGGCGCAAGGCCGCAGGAGATCGGCTCCGGCGCTGCGGGCGGAGAGAACGTCCCGATGAAAACACACTGGTCACGCGCGGAGGTGGAGGACATGCGCCGCCGCGCGGCAAGAGGGGAACGAGTGATCCCCTGAGAAAGGAGATAAGAAGCTATGTTTCAATCCAAAGTCGGATTTCAGTTTTTTGCTGACGCCGGTACGCTCGTCAACGCGACCGGCAACTACGTAAACGCAGGCACCGGTCAGACGACCGCATTCAGCGGCAACGACACGCTGGCACCGACCATGAAGACGTTCTACGACACGCAGCTGCTCGAGAATGTACGCCCGGATCTTTACCACGCACAGTTCGCAGAAAAGCAGGCGCTGCCGCGCAACCACGGCAAGACCGTCGAATGGCGCAAGTGGAACACGCTGAAGGACGCGGAGACGTTGACCGAAGGTGTTATCCCGACGGGCCAGAAGATGGGTCAGTCCAGCATGAACGCCAGCATCGAGCAGATCGGCACGTACGTAACGATCTCTGATCAGCTGGAACTGCATGCGCTTGACAATATGATTCTCGGCGCAACAGAAGAACTCGGCGCTTCGGCGGCTCTGTCCATCGACAAGCGCGTGCGAAATGTCGTTGTGGCGGGACACAATGTGCAGTACTGTGACAAGGTGTCGAGCTCTGGCACACACACGGCGGTCACTAGTCGCTCCGGCCTTGACAAGACGGCACTTCTGACGCCGCTCGAGATCAACAAGGCGGTGACGACGCTCAAGAAGCTGGGCGCAAAGCCAATCAACGGAAAGTATGTCGCTATCATTCACCCCTCCGTTTCTTTTGATCTGCGCAACTCCGATGGCTGGGTCGAGTCGCACAAGTATGCAGCGGTGACGGAGATATTCAATGGCGAGATCGGCGAGCTGCACGGTGTGCGCTTTGTGGAATCGAACAACGCGAAGGTGTTCAATGACTCCACTTGCCCGGTGAAAACAGCCGCATCTGACGGCAATCCTGCGGTCCACTACAGCGTTTATCCGACGCTTTTCTTCGGCAAGGGAGCGTTCCGGATGATCGACCCGGAGGGCGGAAATCTTGAGATGATCGTCAAGAACAAGGGCGAGATCGGCGGCCCGCTGGATCAGTTCTCGACCGTCGGCTACAAGGCCGAGATGGCGACGAAGATCGTCTATGAAGACCGTATGGTTCGCGTGGAAAGCTGCAGCTCGTACTCCGAGACAGACGAGGCAAACTAAGGAAGGAGAAAACAGCTATGGCAGAAGCAGCAAAGAAAAGCGCGTGGGATGAGAAACGAACTGTATTTATCGAACGCGGGATGGCAAGCGAGGAACAGAGCCAGTTCGTGTGCGTGAACGGAAGAACGTTTCAGGTACCGAAAGGAAAGAACGTAGAGGTTCCGCTTCCGGTATATGAGGTGATCGCAAACGCGCGGCTGGCGGCTGAAGAGGCGCGCCGGCAGGCGAAGGAAGAAGACAAGTGAATGCCCATGACGGCATGAAGCAGAGGAAGGGGCAGAAATGCCCCTTCTTTTGGTAAGGAGGAAAAATGAGAATTCGGGAAGCGATCGAGACGGTCGACCGGTTACTGTCGAACCAGTACGAGACGCCGGATAAGGTCCGGTGGCTGTCGGAGCTGGACGGGATCGTGTATCGGGATATCATCTGTACGCACGAGCACGAGAAGGAACCGGAGCCGTTCACGGGCTACGGGGAGGACGTGGACTTAGAGACACAGCTTCTGATCCCGTGGCCGTATGATGAGATCTACCGCTGGTATCTGGGGATGAAGATCTGCGATGCCAACGGGGAGACGACGAAGTATGCAAACGAGGCGGCGAAGTACAACAGCTACTATCAGGGGTACTTCAATGCCTACAATCAGGCGTACATGCCGAAGCAGTACGCGACACATTTCAAGCTTTAAGGCGGTGAGACTATGAGCGTATATCGAGTAGAGTCGGGCGGCAGGGCCCCGGCGGGGCTTTCAACCGGCGACGAGGTCGTGACCGGCGGCGGCACGTACCGCATCACGGGCGTGAACGCGGACGGCAGCTACCAGTCGCAGCTGGTGAACAAGAACCAGACGACGAGGAACTACGGCGGCAGCTATCAGACCCGGAACAGCCCCTACACCATGTCCGGCGTGTCGGATTACACCCGGCAGAAGCTGAACGGGCTGGAGAGCGGGTACACGCCGTCGGGCAGCGTACAGGCGGCGCAGGCGTATCTGGAGCAGGTCAAGGCCAGCAAGCCGGGCGCGTATCAATCGCGCTGGGACGATGAGCTGACGAGCCTGTATGACCAGATCCGGAACCGGAAGAAATTCAGCTATGATATGGGGACGGATCCTCTGTACCAGCAGTACCGTGAGCAGTATCAGCGTCTCGGGCGGCTTGCCATGCAGGACACGATGGGGCAGGCGGCGGCACTCACGGGCGGCTATGGCTCAACATACGGTGAGCAGGTGGGCCAGCAGGCGTACAATGCGTATCTGCAGAACCTCAACGACATCGTGCCGCAGCTGCAGCAGCAGGCATATCAGCGGTATCAGGATGAGGGGACGGACCTTTATAACCAGTACAGCCTCGTGAAGGGCCGGGAAGATACGGACTACGGCCGGTACCGGGATACGGTCAGCGATTATTATTCGGATCTTTCGGATGCGCGGAGCGCGTACAACTCGGAGCGGTCGCTGGACCAGAGCCAGTGGGCGACGATGCTCGACTACTGGGCGCAGAAGGCAAACAACGAGAACGCAGCCTACCTGCAGGCGCTGGCGGCGGAGCAGGCCGCGGCGAAGAAATCCGGCGGCGGAGGCGGCGGTGGGAGCAGCAGTTCCGGCAGAACCGGAAAGGGGTACATCGACAACACGTACAACAAAGGCGGATCGGGCGGTGCGCAGGCGCAGACCTACAACCAGCTCAAACGCGGCATGACCGAGTGGATCCAGGCCGGGCAGAAGCAGAAGGCATATGAGCTGTTCGCCGGGGTAGCTGGGCAGCTGAGTCTTTCCAGCGCGGCGGGCAAGAAACAGTATAACGAGCTGGTGACGATCCTGAACCGTGCGGGCTTCGGGATCCCGCTGGAACGATAAGGAGGCGGACATGGCAAAGAAGAAGCGGACAGGGCTGGATGCCCTGCAGGAATACGAAGCTGGCAGCGGATACGCTGCCAGCTCTGCGACGTCTTACGGGCAGACGCAGACACAGGGAAAGACCACAACGTTCAAACGGAGCGGGCTTGACGCGCTGCGCGAATATGAACAGTACAAGAATCCGGGAGCCGTGCAGGATACGACGTTCGACCCGAACTACAGAAGCAGAAATTATCAGACGCCGGGGCAGAACGCGGCGTTTGAGGCATATAAAAATGCGGTGAACGCAACGCAGAAAACGAGAAATGGCGTGGCTGTTTCCGGGAAGGTTTCGGAGCAGGAATACAGCCGGTCGTCTGGCATGCAGAAGCAGTACGGGACGTACCAGAATTATCTGCGCGGCGTGGAGGCGGCGCAGGGGCTGAAGCTTGGGACACTGGCGCTGCAGGGACAGAGCGCACTGCTGGCCGGCCGGTTTGCGCCGGCCACGCAGCAGGTGCGGGGGGACGTGGATGCGCAGAACCGGCGTGCAAAAGCGGCGCAGACCGCGCAGCGGGATCAGGTGCGCGGCATGCGGCGGACGTCGCAGGAGCTGGACAAGCAGATCGAGGCGCTGGAGATCGAACAGGCGGACACGCATTTCTCCGGGACCGGGCTTTCGGAAAATGGGAAGAGCGTGACGCAGCTGCAGAACGAGATCGACGCGCTGAAGGAGCGCAAGGCGCAGGTCGACAGCCAGAGCGTGCTGGCCCGGGCACAGGAGGCGATCGGGAACCTGAGTAAGGAAGACCAGAATCTGCTCCGGCAGTACCGTGGGCAGGAACTGAACGGATATCAGGTGCGGGCGTATGCAAAGTACGACGCGAAGACGGCGCTGAACGAGAAGGGCTATGACGACGAGAAGCTGAAGCAGCTCGCGGAATGGCAGAAGGTGCTGGACGACTACGACAACGCGCAGAAGCTCGACCAGGCGGCGCAGGAGATGGGAAGCGGATCCTTCGCGGGGAAAGCTGCGGCGACGTTGTTCTCTGCGGCGCTGGCGCCGGGGAAGGCGCTGGGCAATCTGGAGTCGCTGCGTGGCGTATTGCCGAAGTGGGCGGGCGGCTATCAGAACGAGGATATGCCGACGAACATCTACAGCCCAGCGTACAACGCGTCGCGCCTGTCCTCCGGCATTCGGCAGAGCGTGATGCAGAATATGAACCCGACGGGGCAGTTCCTCTATCAGGCGGGCACGTCGGCGCTGGACAGCGCGGTCAACATGGCGGTCTCGACGGGGCTCGTGGGAACCTTTGGCGGCGTGGCCGGTGCGGGGGCGAAGGACGCGGTTGCGGAGACCATGAACTGGGTGATGGGCTCGCAGGTCGCGGCGGATTCGGTCTATGAGGGGATCCAGAACGGCAAGTCCAACGCGGACGCGCTGGTCGACGGTATCGTCGAGGGCGCGATCGAGGGATTCACGGAGAAGTATTCCGTAGGCCATATCATTGAGAACATGCTGAGCGGCAAGGCCGTTTGGGAGAAGGCGCTGCGGTCGTTCGCGTCGGAAGGCGCGGAAGAGATCGCGTCCAACTGGCTAAACCGTGCGTATGACGTGGTGGCGAAGCATGACCGGGGTGAGGTCATGACGGCTTACGCAAATTATATCGCAGAGGGCAGGACGCCGGCACAGGCGCTGGCGGCGATGGTCGGAGACTTCGCAAAAGAAGACAGCCTTTCGTTCCTCGCGGGCGGCCTGTCCGGCCTTGCCATGTCCGGGACATATGCGGGCGTGAACCGCGTGATTTTGGAAGCAAACGTCACGCAGACGGCCAGAGCGGTCATCGAGGCGGGCGAAGTGCAAGACGTCATCGACTATGGCATGGCGCAGGAAGAGGGCACGAAGGCGCACCAGCTGGCAGAGGAACTGCAACAGACCGTGGACGATGGCGGCGAAGTGACGCAGAAGGCCGTGGAGAACACGCTGCGTGAGGTGGCGAAGGAGCAGCAGGCGGCCGTGGACGAAGGGCAGGAGCCGCGCGTGCCGGAGACGCTGACCAGGATCGAGCAGCTGCAGGAACGGGCCCGGCAGGAGCAGGAGCAGGCCGAGGCAGACGAGAAGACATTCCAGATCTACAAGAGCGCTGCGGAGACGGCACAGGAAAACCAGAGGCTTGCACAGCAATATCAGCAGGAGCAGGAACAGAGCCGCGCACAACAGTCTGTACAGGCCGTTCAGCAGGCCCAACAGGCGGCGCAGAGGCAGTACGACCAGGACAGCTTATTTGCGCCAATTCCGGGGACAGAGAACATGGGAGAGCTGGATCCGGTACAGTATGCCCAGCGGCAGACGGCGGACGCGGAGCAGGCGCTTGATGAAGCCGCGCTGCAGCAGGAGGAACAGTATCTGCAGACGCAGGCACAGAGAGCGGGCTACGACGAGCAGACGGCGGCGTATTTCCTGAACGGGAATACGACGGGCATGCCGGCGGAGCAGTATGCGCAGAGCTTCGGACAGGTCTATGAGCAGGGTAGACTCGGCGCGAGCGAGCAGCGGGCCATGCGCTATGCAGAGGGAATGAATCAGGACGTGGCGGCAGCCGCCTATCGAGCGGGCCTTGCCGCAGGGCAGAAAGGAGAAGGCAATGGCAGTATCGAGGTTACTGATGAAGGACAAGTCGGGCAGGCTGGTCAGCGTGCCGAAGGACAGGCTGGAGGCGTTCGCCAAAGCACAGCGCAGCAGCAAAGAGCTGACGCCGGAAGAAAGAGAGCGCAGGGTGCGCGAGATCTCGCAAAAGCTTGGGATGAAGTAGAACTTTCGACGCTCGGCTTTGGAAAGGACAACACGCAAAAAGTGCGCGTCATGCCGAAGGGACAAGAGGCCAGAAGCGAGGATATCCAGGCGGCGGAAAAGTTCTTCCGGTCGATGGGCGTGCAGAACGCGCGGTTCTTCACCGGGCAGCTGACGCAGGAGATCGACGGGCAGACGTTTTATGCGGATGCCGCCGTGACGGAGGATGGCTCCGTGCTCATCCGTGCAGACAGCGAGGAGTATTCTGCGTTCGAGCTGGCGAAGCACGAGGGGTATCATCTGCTTGTCAAGCGCTGGCCGGAGATGGCGGCGAAGATTCAGAAGCGGCTGCTGGGCGAGGGCAAGATCACAAAGGAGATGATCGAGAGCTATGTGGACGCATACGCCGGGATCTACGGCGACGACACGGACGCCTACGTCGAGGAGATCATCGCGGATACCTATGCCGGAATGAACCGCACGGACTACGGCACGAACAAGCTGCGCGCGGACGTGAAGATGGAGGTCGGCCAGTGGCAGAAAAAAACCGGCAGCGCGAGAGCGCCACCGGCGGGGGATAAATTCAGCATTATTCGAGTTGAGGGGCAGAAACAGGACTATGGTCAAGGCGTTCTTTTGGATACAAATATTTTCGATGGGGTAAAAACGCGGGATTGGGGCAGCGTGCTCGGGAAATATGTTTATGAGAACATGGCCGGGGCGGAACTCACAATGTACGACGAGAACGGAGACGCGGAAACGGTATATCTTGCAAGGGAAAATGACCGAGTGCGCAAAGATGGGGCAAACCGCTCACATAAAGTGCTGGATAAGCTGGCTGGGTACAGAGGGGACAATGTACGCGCACAAGCCATTGTGCAGCTCTCGGAGGTGCTTGCAACGTCCAAACAGCAAGAGACGACGGACACGCATAGCCACCAGTGGATGGACGAAAACGGCTGGATCATTCGCACGGCCTACTTACAGAACAAGAACGGGGACATCTATGAAGCAACTTTGAATATTGCTGATGGAAGAGACCGTAAAATTCTGTACGAAGTAAACAAAGTACATCAAGTCGATAAAACAAAAATCCCCGGCGAGCATACCGCTACTGGCGAAAGCCAGCACTTCCGTTACCAGAAGACTGGAGCGGGTGGTACTCAAACCGAGGACGGAAGAACCGACGCCCCCCGGACTTTCACTGCCGGGGTTGACGGCAAAAACGCCGCCGACGCAGATTCTTCTAAGAACAGTATATCCAAAACGGGAGAAACTGTCAAGGGGAAAATGTCCGCGCAGGACGGGCGGTATCGGGATCTGATGGGGGAGAAGGCGGCGCAGTACACCAGGCGGGCGGAAAACTTCCTGCTGGCGAAGATCGCGGGGAGCTTCGGCGTTTCGCCGGAGGCGAAGCGGGAGACGCTGCAGCCGTTCACGGAACAGATCGTGCGGAAGTTTTTGCAGACCGGGGAGCTGGACAATAAGCTGGTGGGCGATTTGGTCGACGCGGCGGTAGAGGTCAGCATGGAGGAAAACCAGTCGTACTACGAGGAGTACAAGGGGATCCTCAAGTTCATCGAGAATCAGAAGATCTCCATCCCAGCGCAGGACAAAGAGGATATCCGATACTGGAATCAGTTCCGGCAGCAGGCGGCAAAGAGCATGCAAATCAGGGACGACGGGATGCCGGTGCGTGACGTTTACTGGACGCTCCACAAGAAGGCGCCGCAGCTGTTCCCGGCGAGCAACAAAACGGCGGGCGCACAGATCATGCAGATCTACAAGGTCGCCGAAGGGATCCGGCGGACGCGCGAATGGATCGAGGGCTACAAGGGCGTGGACGCGGCAGAGGTCAGCAAGGTCAAGCAGAATGTGTTCGAGGCCAGAGCGACGAATGCGCGGCTGGACTGGGCGAAAAATGACGCGAGGAATGCGGTCAAGGAATTTGCCGCAGATCTGCGGGTCACGCAGCGGTATCTCGACCGGCAGAAGAAGGCGAAGGACATGCTGGGGCTGGCGATCCCGCAGTCGGCAGAAGAAGCGTTGGAACTCAGCAAGGAGGTCAAGAAACTCCGTGGGCGTGTGCAGTATGTTATGAATAAGAACCTGCTGACGGCGGAAGACCAGAAGATCGTCGGCGCGCTGCTGCGCGGAGATATCAGCGAGGAAGCCGTGCGGAAGATGAAAAACAGCAAGGGCATTCTGGACGTCTATGAGGCGAAAGCGGCGTATGACGCGCGGATGCTGACGCTGCGGGCATGGCGCATGCAGAACAAGCAGCGGATGCTTGACGAGGTGGACGCGGATCTGGACGCGGCGAAGTTTGACCAGTGGGCCGACAAGGGGTCCGGCTGGGGCTACAACACGGAGACGCCGGAACGAAACTTCGCGGACGTGATGCGGAAGATCCCGGGCGGCGATGTGCTGGCGAAGGAGTTCAATAACAAGTACATCTACAAGATCAAGCAGAACGAGAGCGAACGGAAGAACTTCATTCTTGAAATTCAGGAGCGGGTCAAGAAGCTGGATATCAGCGAGAAGGTCATGAGAGGGAACGCAGACTCCGAGGCTTACGCCGTGCAGCTGCTGGGCGAGGCACAGGAGAACGCGGAGATGCTGAAGGGGCAGGACGCGGAGGCGAAGAAGGACGCCAAGACCTATGAAGAATGGCTGGCTGTCATCCAGAAGCTGAAAGCGGATAACCCGAACATGGACTTCGCAAAGATCGACAAGGCGATCACGGAGTTCCATAAGATCTATGATGAGCTGCTCGACATGATAAACCAAGTGCGCGTGCAGTTCGGCTATGACCCGGTCTCCTACCGGCGCGGGTACTTCCCACACTTCACGGAAAATGAGGAGAGCATACTTGCGCGGTTTGGGCGGGAGCTGGGCTTCACCGGGACGGTCTCACCGCTGCCGACGACGATCAATGGGCTGACGTCCAGATTCCGGCCGGGCATCCGGTATTTCAAGAATGCCAACGAACGGCTGGGCTACGCGACGGCGTACAATGCGATCAAGGGACTTGATCTGTATCTGGATACGGCGAGCGACGTGATCTTCCACACGGAGGATGTGCAGCGCATGCGGGCACTGGAAACGCAGATCCGCTACCGCGCGAGCGACGAAGGCATCCGGAAGCAGATGGACGCGATCAAGGCAAATGACGCGCTTGACCCGGACCAGAAGCAGCAGCTGATCGATGAGCTTTCGAAGAATGGGCGGACACGAATGTCGCACATGGCGGCATGGCTGACACAGTACACGAATGTGCTGGCCGGGAAACGCACGGATCTTGACAGGAAGCTGGAAGAGATCATCCCGCAGAAAATCTATAACTTCATGCGGAAGGCTCAGCAGCGCGTGGGCGCGAACATGGTCGCGGCGAATATCGGCTCGGCGGTCACAAACTTCATCCCACTAACGCAGGCGTGGGCGCAGACGAGCACAGTCAATATGATGAAGGGCATGTGGTACACGCTGGCGAACTACGTGCAGGCGGACGGGCTGGACCAGCAGTCGGTCTTCATCAACAACCGGAGCGGGTATCACGGACTTTCACAGTCAAGCATGGATAAGGCGTCTGAGATCGCGGGATGGGTGATGGAGAAGATCGATGGCTTTACAACGGGGTCCATCGTCCGGGCACGGGTGATCGAGAACATGCAGCGAGGCATGTCGCAGCAGAGCGCGCTGGAGGAAGCCGACCAGTTCGCGTCCGGCATCATGGCAGACCGCAGCAAGGGCGCGACGCCGCTCATGTACACGGTGCGCAGCCCTATCGTGAAGATGTTCACGCAGTTCCAGCTGGAGGTCAACAACGAATTGAGTTGGATCTTCAAGGACATGCGCCCGCAGGAACGGAAGAAGGGCGTTCTGGCTCTGGTGAAGGCGCTGCTGAAATTCGCAATCGGCGCATGGCTCTATAATGAGGCGGCAGAAGCAATCCTTGGCAGGCGGCCGGCGCTGGACCCGCTGGACATGCTGAACGATACGGTCGGCGACGTGTCGGGGTACAAGGTGCCGAACACGTGGCAGGCGATGGCCGAGTACGGCGTGAACCCGAAGAACTGGGATTATACGACGGAGAAGAAGACGCCGGAGGAAGTATGGAAGGGCTTTGCGAGCCGCGTGGTCGACGAGCTGCCGAACACGCAGCTGCTGGCAATGACGGGGCTGGACGAGGCGATAGGTCTTGACCTGCAGGGCAACCGCATTGCGGTCATCTCGGCGTTCCCGGATATGGAGAAGGTCAACAAGGCGCTGCTGTCGAGCAAAGAGGACATGGCGACGAAGAAGAAAGCGCAGGTGCTGGTAGACGAGCTTTCGAAGCCGCTGTCGTATGCGGCGCTGCCGATGGGAGGCGGACAGGCACGAAAGAGCCTGCAGGGCATCATGACCGTGGTGAACGGCGGCAAATACAAGCTCAACAACGAGGGCGAGCAGCAGCTGCAATATCCGACGTACACAGACCGGCCGGGCGATGTGCCGCTGAAGCTGGCGCAGGGCGTGCTGTTCGGCAGGACGGCGACGCAGGAGGCGCAGGACTGGATCGAAAATGGATTCAAGTCTTTGTCCGTCAAGGAGACGAAAGCCTATCAGGCGATCACGGAGGGCGGAGAGGACCAGAGGAAGACCTACACGTTCGTGCAGGCGATCAAGAACGTCGAGAAGGAATACGACAAGAAAATGCTGCTTAAGAGCTACAGCATCAGCGACACGGCAAAGACGGCGTATTTCTATCAGGTGTTCGCCAACGAGGACCAGCAGAAGGAGATGGACAAGCTCGACGAGCAGGGCAAGATCGACTTCATGAAGAAGTACCTCGCAGAGGCCGAGGACAACCACAACCGCGACGAGCTGCGCGACGCGGCGGTCGCCGGGACCGTGACGCAGGAAAAGGCCATCCAGCGGATGGTCGCCAACGACTGGGCCAAGGACGAGGATGACGCGTACTGGAAGTACCGCGAGTGGATCCGGAAGGCGGACGACAAGGACTACAAGATGTATGACGATTTCCTGAACGCGATCGAGGCTGGCGGCGACGTCAAGGAGGCGGCGAAGGAATACCTCGAGCACGGGAAGGAAGCAAAGGATCTCAGCAGACAGATCACGACGGCGTACAAGGAGCAGTACCTTGCCGCGACGCCAGAGGAGCGGAGAAAGCTAAAACAGAAGCTGCTCGAGATCTACGCGGCGCTGGGATTCAACCGGAAGGAGAAATCCAAGGATATCGACGACTGGGTGAAGGACGCTGCAAAGGAGAAAAAGGACAAGTAAAACAAGAAGGCCGGGGCGAAAGCCCCGGCCTTCGGTTTTTGGAATTACTGCGCTTTTTCCAGCTCCGCGAGGCGCTGGCTGTGCAGGTGGACGACGGATTTGAGGAAGGAGACCTCTTCTTCGAGTTCTTCGACGCGGCTCTTCGGTGCGAGCGTCTCACGGAGGGCCTGCTGGCCTTCGATCAGGAGGTCCAGCTTCTTCATGACGCTGCTCTCGATGATGACGCGGGTGTTGGATGCGGACTGCTTGAGCATGTCGTCTTTGGCCTGGTCGATCATGGATTGGATTTTCTCAATATCTTTTTCGTCGAGCATGGGGAAGCCTCCTTGTATTTGATGGAACCAGTATAGCACCGGCGGGAGGGAATGGCAAGCGGAAGTTGCGCTGCGCGTGGGGTGAATCCGGCGCGGGGGTCTGCTACACTGGATGAAAAGGAGGGATGCGGTATGGCGACGCCAATTCCGGGGGCTTATCCGAGCCCGAGGATCGACAAAGGGGTGCTGCGGTGGTACGAAGGGGACACGTTCTCAATCGTGCTGCGGTTCGACCTGAAGGACCAGGACGGCGAGGCCGTCACGATCGGGACGACGGACAGCATGGCGGTCGTGTTTCTGGACGATACGCGGCAGACCGTCCACACGTTCAGCTTTGCGAAGGTGGAGAATGACCAGGTCACGCTGAACTTCGACGCGACGGTCACGGCAAAATTCACGAAGGGAAAATACACCTACGATATCCGGTACACGCACGGCGACAAGACAACGCTGGCGAGCGGGAATCGGGCGTTCGTGGAGTAAGGAGCAGGTATGAGGGTAGAGATTCCAAATCAGATCACGGTGACGATCGGCGGGCTGATCTCCCGCGGGGTGAAGGCCGTGGAGGTCACGGATGCGGGGAAGCTGATTTTCACGCTGACGGACGGCAGTACGGTCGACCTTGGATCTGTCATGGGCCCGCAGGGGCCGAAGGGCGAGACGGGACCGGCGGGGCCGCAGGGGCAGACCGGACCTGCCGGCGCACAGGGCGAGACCGGCGAGGCAGGCGCGAGTATCACGTCGATCACGAAGAAATCGCAGAGCGGGACGACGGCGACGTACACGATCGCGCTTTCGGACGGGAAGACATTTGACTTTAACGTCGAGACCGTCAAGGGTGAGAAGGGCGACAAAGGCGACAAGGGGGAGACCGGCGCGACCGGCCCGAAGGGAGAGACCGGCGAGCGGGGACCGCAGGGCGAGACCGGCCCGCAGGGCGAGCAGGGGGCGAAGGGCGACACCGGCGCGGCAGGAGCGGAAGGCCCAAAGGGAGCGACCGGAGACACTGGCCCGAAGGGGGAACCCGGCGAAAAGGGCGAGAAAGGCGAGAAGGGCGACACGGGCGCGCAGGGCCCAAAAGGAGACCCGGGCGAAACCGGCCCGCAGGGGCAGACCGGTCCGCAGGGCCCGGCAGGCCCAACCGGCCCGAAGGGAGATGCGGGAACGGGCTTTACCGTAAAGGGCTATTACGGCTCGGTCTCTGCACTGCAGACATCGGTGCAGGATCCGGCGGCCGGAGACGCCTACGGCGTGGGCGCGACTGCGCCGTATGACATTTACATCTACGACGGCGTGACGAATGCGTGGGTCAACAACGGACCGCTGCAGGGCGCGAAGGGCGAAAAGGGCGACAAAGGCGACCCCGGCGCAAAGGGCGAACCGGGCGAGACTGGACCGCAAGGACCTACGGGTCCGCAGGGTGAGACGGGGCCTCAGGGACCGACGGGTCCGGCCGGAGACAACGGCGCGCCAGGCGCAAATGGCGTGACGCCGACGATCGGCACAAATGGCAACTGGTATCTGGGCGAGACCGACACCGGGAAGCCATCGCGCGGCGAGAAAGGCGATAAGGGCGACAAGGGACCGCAGGGAGAGAAAGGCGAGACGGGCGGGACCGGCGCGGCCGGAACGACATTCACGCCGTCGGTCGCTGCGGACGGGACGCTCAGCTGGACGAACGACGGCGGGAAAACGAACCCGGACAGCGTCAACATCAAAGGCCCGCAGGGCAATCCGGGCGAAAAGGGCAACCCAGGAGAGACCGGCGCAAAGGGCGCAGACGGCGTGACGCCGACGATCGGCGCGAACGGCAACTGGTATCTGGGAGATACAGACACCGGGAAGCCATCGCGCGGAGAGAAGGGCGACAAGGGCGACAAGGGCGATCCCGGCGCGCAGGGGCCTGCGGGCGCAACGCCCGTCAAGGGGACGGATTACTTTACGGCGGCGGATAAGGCCGCGCTGGTGCAGGACGTGCTTGCCGCGCTGCCAGAATGGACAGGAGGAAACTACTGATGGCATTGGATAAAGCAGTAGATTCCGCGCAGCTGAACGCCGACCTGACGGCGGTTGCGGACGCCATCCGCACGAAGGGCGGCACGTCCGCACAGTTTGCGTTCCCGGATGGGTTCGTGAGCGCGGTGCAGGCCATCAAGGGCGCGCCCGACTTGCAGATCGTCGTCACGACCAGCGCGGGCGCGACTGTCACAGCCACGAAGGGTAGCAAGACGGTTTCCGGGACGGCGGATGCGAGTGGAAACTGCACGTTGATAGTCGACGAGGTTGGAACATGGACGGTAACAGCAGCGACAGCAAGCACAACAAAGACGGCAGATGTTGTGGTTGGGACAGCTAATGTCGATTTGGCCATGATCGACCCCGTGTTCGGAAATAACAGCTGGGCTACAATTATTAAGGCCTGTCAAGAGAAACAAGTTCCCAACACATGGAACGTCGGCGACAGCTGCAACATGACGATCAACAACAAGACCTACGCGATCGACATCATCGGCAAGAACCACGACGATTATGCCGACGGCTCGGGCAAGGCTCCGCTGACATTCCAGATGCACACGACCTACGCGACGCAGTATAAGATGAACGGCGCAGAGGATAACAGCTGCGGCTGGAAGAACTGCCTGGTGCGGACGTCCACCGCATTCCCGGCACTGAAAAAGGTGATGCCGGCAGAGGTTGTAGCTGCATTTAAAGCCGTGACGAAGAAAACCTCGGCAGGCAGCGCCAGCTCGGCCATCGACACGACGGAGGACACGCTGTTCCTGCTGTCGGAGATCGAGGTCCAGGGAACGCGGACATACTCCTATGCGGGCGAGGGCACGCAGTACGAGTATTACAAGACGGCGGCCAACCGGAAGAAAAACCGTGCATGGTATTTGCGCTCGCCGAGACTCAACAACACCAGCTGCTTTGACAGAACGGGATGGAACGGTGAGGCGGACTGGAGCGTCGCGTCCGAGGTGGACGGCATCGCGGCGGCATGGTGTTTCTAATCATGTAGATATGATCTTTAAGGTCATTCTGATAAACAAGCCGACGGGCGTTAAGGAGCTTCTATGAGTACGATTATCTATACTCTCATCACCGACCGAACGACAGCGGACGTCGCACGCGTGCACGAGTTGGCCGTGAAGGGCTACGCGGGCATGACGGCGGCGGAGCTGGCGGAGTGGCTGGCGGGGATGAAGGGCGCATACAACGACGTTGACCTAAACCGCGTCGGGACGGCGCTGAACTACCTCCGCGACCGCCTGACCGGCGTCTGCGGCAGGGATATCACGTGGCAGGCGAAGACAGAAAAGAGGTAAAAAATGGATACTGGAACCATCACGATCATCTGCGCCGTCCTCGGCTCGTCCGCGCTGACGACGGTCATTCAGGCCATCGTCGGCGCAGCGCAGAAGAAGAAAACACGGGCAGACTCCCAAAGCGACCATCTGGCCGAGATCGACAAAAAGCTCGGGAAAATGCAGGAGCATCAGGACGAGCAGTATCTGGCGATCCTCCGGCTGACCATCATGTCGGAGGAAATGCCAATGGCCGAGCGCCTGATTGCCGGAGAGAAGTATAAAAAGATGGGTGGGAACGGCGACGTGAAAAAATTCCTGCACCAGCTGGAGGCGCAGTGCGAGCGCAATGGAGTTTAGCAAGAAGTGGCTGATCTGCAGCGCGCTCGTCAGCCTCGCGCTCATCATCGCCTGCGCTGCAGGTGCAGATCTGACAGAGATCACGCTTGCGGTGCTGGCTGAAACGACGGCTTCCAGCGGGTTTTACCTCTGGAAAGCCAAAAATGAAAACCGCGCGAAGTACGCGCAGAAGTACATGGATAAATGGGCTGAAAAATACGGCCCGGAAGCGGCAGCACGCATCGCAGAGATCGTGCTGAAAGATTGAAAGGAGCATACATATGGACTACACACAAATCATCTCGGCAGTGATCGCGCTCATCAGCGCGCTCGTTTCGGCATTTCTGATCCCGTGGATCAAGACGAAGATCGACGCGGATAAGCTGCAAACGCTCCGCACTTACGTTGAGATCGGCGTAAAGGCGGCGGAGCAGCTGTACACCGCGACGGACGGCGCGGCGAAAAAGGCGTATGTCGTGAACTTCCTCGCCGAGAAGGGCATTCAATTTGATGTGGAAACGATCGACAAGCTGATCGAGGCCGCCGTGCTGCAGCTGCACCACGAGCTGTACGGGAGTGAGCGGGTATGAGTTACGTTATGAGAGCGTCAGAGCTTGTAAAAAAGCACATCGACGTTGCAAAGAATTACAAAACCGTGTACATGTGGGGCTGCTTCGGATCTCCGGTCACGGATGGGATCATCACTGAGAAGGCAAAGCAATACCCGGACTGGTATGACGCCGCAAAGCAGGCCAGATTCCGCGGGCTGATCGGAAAGGGCTACTTTGGCTTTGACTGCGTGAATCTCACGAAGGGGATCCTGTGGGGCTGGAACGGCAACAAAAACGCCTACCACGGCGGCGCCCGCTACGCCGGAAACGCGGTACCGGACGTCTCCGCAGACGGCATGATCGCCAAGTGCAGGGACGTGTCTACGACCGGCTGGGACAAGCTCGTCCCAGGCGAAGGCCTGTGGATGCCCGGACACTGGGGCCTGTACATCGGAGACGGCTTGGCCGTCGAGTGTACGCCAATCTGGGATAATGGCGTGCAGATCACCGGCGTCGGCAACATCGGCGTCAAGGGAGGCTACAACAGCCGTGTATGGAAGAAGCACGGCAAGCTCCCGTGGGTGGACTACGACACGGAAACCGTCGATAAGGCCGTCGAGGACGCCAAGAAGACCATCAAGGCAAAGGCCGGACTTGCGGACAACACGATCAAATATCTCGCCGACTACAAGTACGGCGATGATCTCCTGAAAAAACTGGCTGCTGCCATGAGATAAAACCTGCCAGGACGGCGGGCCGAAGGGAGTGACAGCAAATAACTGCGCGCCTGGCTCTGCCGAAGGAGCTGGAACACCTCACGCGCAGCGACTGGGAGCGCGTCACTGACGAGGGCATACTGGATCAGATCGATCAGCAGATCGTGAAGCTTTATATCGTGGGCAGGCTCCCGCAGATGGACGCCGCCGCAGAGATCGGCGTCGACCGCAAAACCATCTCCCGCCGCCTGCCTCACATCTACAACACCGCCCGCCGTCTGGTAGGGAAAACGGACAAAGAGAAAGCGCCATGAGCAACGGCTCATGGCGCTTTTTCTATGCCCGCATGTCCCACAAATGGTACACAAATGGTACACAAATGTCCCCCAGCGGGGACGGGGAAACGCTAGAATGGTAGCAGAAAGGGGCGATACCGCATGGCGTACAACCCGTACACGGGCCGCTGGGAGATGGACGGCGCGCAGCAGATCCAGCTGCAGCCCATGCCGCGGCCGCAGGGCCCGCAGCTGCCGCCGCAGCCGCCGAAGCTCGGCGTGCTGACCGTGGCCAGCGAGGCCAGCATCAACAACCTGCAGATGCAGCCGAACGACAACGCGCTCGCGCTGCACGAGACCGAGAACCTGCTGTACTACATCCGCACGGACAGCATGGCGGCCAAGACCATCGCGCGGTTCCGGATCTTCCCGGAGCCGACAGAAGAGGAAAAGGCGGCAAACCAGCTGCAGGAGCAGCTGAAACAGATCACGGCCGGCCTGCAGAGCATGGCCGGGAAAATCGAAGAACTGGAGGGAAAGCTCAATGCAAAATCCGATTATGGCCCTGATGGGCGGAAACGGCGGGGGAAACAAGCTGCTGAACGGTCTGCTGCAGACAGCGAAGACGACGCTGCAGGGGCAGAGCCCGCAGATGGTGCTTAGCTTCCTGGCCTCGCAGCCAGGCTTTGAGGCGTGGTTCGAGGCAAACAAAAACAAGACGGTCGGCGAGCTCGTCGGCCAGATCGGCAAGTGATACCGCGCGAAAGCGCCTATCAAATTTCATTCCACCCAGAAAGGAGGGAAAACCATGGATAAGGATTATGGCTTCGGCGGATGGGGCATTGTCATCCTGATCGCGCTGTTCTTCCTGCTCTTCGCGGGCAGAGGCTTCGGCGGCAGCGGCGAGAGTGCCCCGGCGACGCAGGCCGACGTACAGCGTGCAACGGACTTTGCGGCTCTGGAGCGCCAGAACAACGAGGGCGTGGCCGCAACGCGTCAGGGCGCGTACGACGTCACAAGCGCCGTCAAGGACAACGCCTACAACATCCTCGGCGAGCTGCGCGATTTGCAGTCCGTCACGGAGAGCGGCATCTCTGTGCAGCAGAAGTGCTGCTGCGACATTCTCCGCGCGATCGACGGCGTCAACTACAACGCCAGCATCAACGCGTGCGAGATCAAGACGGCCATCCACGCCGAGGGCGAGGCGACCCGGACACTCCTGCAGCAGCAGGAGAACCAGCGTCTGCGCGACGAGCTCGCGCAGAGCAGAGCCGCGAACAACGACTACATGCAGTCGCAGTACATCCTCGGCCAGCTGGGCCGGTACTACCAGAACCCGCCCTGCAATCCGTGCGGCTGCGGCGGCTGACGCGGATCCATCCTGATATAGCTATCCGGGGCATAATGCCCCTTCACATAAGCCCAAACGGAAGGAGTAATGAAAATGGCTTGTAATAACGGCAATGGAAATCGGGCGTATCAAAAATCATGCGTCCGATATTTTAATAACGCGCCCCAACTGCTCGCGGCAGACAGCGAAAACGTGCTGACGCTGGCCGGGGCAAAGGTCGTCAATTCCGGTTCGTCCATCCAGGTCGAGCCGCAGAGCTACGACACGGTCAAGATCGGCCTGTATCATCTGGCCGCAGATGCGGTCATCGCGGCGACGGCAGCGGGCGTCATGACCCTGCAGTGGTACATGGACGGCGTCGCGCTGCCCTGCACGCTCAAGCGCGTCACGCTGCCGGCATCCGGCAATGCGGAGATCCACACGGAGACGGATCTGGAGCTGTCCGGGTGCTGCTGTTGCGTCAATCATAAATTCACGCTCGTGGCGACGACCGACAGCACGGCCGCAGGCTCCGTGATCGAGCTTTGCACGGGGCTGCTCAAGCTCGCATGAGGTGCTATCATGCAGGCGTATAAAGACAAACTCCACGCCGCGCTGCGGGAGATCGCGGAGTGCCCGGTGTCCATGCGTACGGTCGAGCAGGCCGCAGCAGTCACAGATCTGCTGTGCCGGCTGGATAAGCTCGAGGACCACGACGAGCCGGAGACGGCCACATTTGATCGCGAAACGGCGATGCAGTGGGCAGCCAACATGCAAAACGCCGACGGCACGGCAGGCCCGCACTGGACGATGGAACAGACAACGGCCGTGGCCGAGAGCATGGGCATTCAGGCGCCAGCGGTCCCGCGCTGGGCATGGGGCGTGACCATGAACATGATGTACTCGGACTACTACCCCGTCGCCGTAGAGTTCGGCCTCAACCGCCCGGAGTTCTACGCCGCCCTGGCAAAGGCGTTCCTGCTCGACAAGGACGGCCCGGGGCCGGAACAGAAGCTCATGGCGTATTATGAGCATATCGCAAAATAAAGAAATCCCTCCTGTCACCAGGAGGGATTTCCGCTTGCTATAGAATCTATATTTAGATGGGATTCATTCATGCGTACCTTGCAATTGTAGATAGCGAAGTATAGTGGAACGCACGGAATCAATCGGTAAGGGGATATAGTGTCACGCGCATATCGCTGCCTGCTTTGGAATAGGATTTAGATTGCTTGTGGTAAAGAACTTTTTGCAGGACGGTTTTGAGCAGATCGTTTTTATCCTGCGGAGTTGCGGCAAGGGGGTACGTCTCAAGCACATGGCGGACGGCGGGGGCCAGACGGGCGCGGGCCTGCTTGGCGCGAGCCAGCTCGGTGATCGTAGTCTGGCTAGCCTCGATGCGGTCGACGATGACCTGCTTGTCAGCGGCGAGCGCCTGCGAGCGCTGCAAAAAGACCTCGGGCGTATAGACGCCGGTCTCGACCAGCTCATACGCGCGGGCCTCCTGCGCCTCCAGCTTGGCAAGCTGCTTGCGGTCGGCGGCGATCGAGGACTCGAGCGCGGTGCGCATGGGCGTGTCATCTGGCGCAGCGGCCTCACCGAGCTCCAGTTCGCGCAGCCAGCCGCGAAGAGCATCCAGCACGGCGTCCTCCACATCCTCATACCACGCGCTGACGGTCGCGCAGCCGTAGGAGGGACAAAGGAGCGTATCACGCCGGCCGCCGGAAGACGGGCGGCGCACCATCACGCGCCCGCACTGGTCGCAGCGGACGAGCCCGGCGAGGCTCGTCACGGTGCCCCATGCGCCCTTGCCGCGCGGGCTGGCGCTGGAATAGCTCAGAGCGACGGCCTTGTCGTACTGCTCCTGCGAGATCAGGCCGTCATGCAGGCCCTTATAAAGCCTCAGATCCTCCTGCCGGGTGCGCGGGCGGCTGACGACGACGGAGCCGTCAACGATGCGCTTTGTCTCCGGTCGGCCACCGGATTTGATCCATCCGGCGTTTGCCGGATTGCGCAGGATATCCAGCACAGAGTCCGCGCGCCAGAGGCTGCCGGAGTTGGTCGGGACGCCGAGGCTGTTCAGCCGCGTGGAGATCGCCTTCGCGCCGATGCGCGCGCAGCCCTCGCCAGTGTACCAGTTGTAGATCTGCTGCAGGACGGGTGCCTGCTCCGGGTGCGGGACGAGTTTATAGCCCTTGTCATTCGGCAGCTTCTCGCGCGACCAGCCGAAGGGCGTCTTGCCGGAGATCCATTTGCCCTCGCGCAGAGACGCCTCCTTGCCGCGGGACAGGCGGCGCTTGATGGTGTTGTACTCGCGCCGGGACATAAAGAGGCCGAATTCGAAGTACTCCTCATCCATCTCATTGTTTGGATCATAGATCTTGTTCGGCGTGATGATCTTCGTGTTGGAATACTTGAAAGTCTGGGCAATAATGCCCTGATCGATGGTGTCGCCGCGCGCCAGACGCTCGACCTCCATGACGATGACGCCCGCATAGTTCCCGGTCTCGACAAGCTGCAGGACCTTCTGCACCTCCGGCCGGACGGCAATGGAGTCGCCGGTCACGACTTCCTCGCAGATCTCCACGACGTTCAACCCGCGGCTTTCGGACAGCGACAAAAGCGCGGCCCGGTGCCGTTTGAGCGTGTCGGTCTGGCCGAGAGCTTCGGCCTCCATGTCCTTCCGGGACTTGCGCAGGTAAATGATGTACTGCGCGAGCGGGTCGGCGATTTTCCAGGTAGATGTAAAGTTCATAAGCAAATTCTCACCACAAGAGCAAAAGGTTATACGGATACCGCTCCGGCGCTGAGCCGGGGCGGTTTTATTTATGTGCGCATCCAGCCGATTGATGGACTGAGGACGTCGACCAAAAGCGCAAGGGCACACAGCAAAAGAATACCCAAGAGGATGAGCGTCACAAGCCGGTGCATGCGCAGGGACTTCTGCTGCTGGGCAAGCTGCGCACAAAGGGCCGCGTTCTCGGCGCGGAGTTTTTCGGCATCGGGAGGCTCGGCAGGCTCGGCAGGCTCGGCAGGCGGGATGCCGAAATACTCATCCATAGAAACGCCCATCTCCCGGCAGATCGGGCCGACCGTGTAAACGGACGGATTTTTGATGTCGCCGCGAAAGAACTGGGAGACGGTGCCGACGGAAAGGTCGGTATTTTCGGCGACGTCCTGGTTTGTTTTGTGCGGAGTGATCGTCTGCTTCTGCTCACGGCATAAATCAGATAATTTTTCCTTCAAAACATGTCATTCCCCCCAAAAAAGCAAGACGTCTGACTGCAAAAAGTAACTACCATATCTTTACAAGTCTACCTTGGACAGGCTATCCTAAAGTTACAGACGGCTCCCGGTCGCCTGCGCAAGCAAAAGCCCGCGCCGTTGTTCGGCCAGCGGCGCGGGCGAATCTCAATCAGCATCAGCCGAGATAATAGAGCGACTCAGGGAAAACATAATTGAGCAGCAAGTACACAGCAACACCAACAGCAAGCAGAATGAGCACGATCTTGCGCACCATGCGTGGGGCCCGGACAGCGTCCTCGTATTCCTCTTGCGACATTGTCCGATGAGAAACAGGGGCGGAAGGATCGACTGCACGAGGGAAGCCGGCTTCCGCGTGAACGAAATCATTCGGCTGGGATTCCGGTAGATCAATCTTTTGCGGGCAAAAAACAGATTCAAATTCACGCGGCGTCATAAGGATCTCACGTGGCGCGGAGCCATCGAAAGCACCGACAACGCCATTGGCGGACAATTCGTCCATAAGGCTTGCGGCCTGCGAATAACCAAGCTTTAATTTGCGCTGCAAAATAGAAACGGAAGCCGTTCCAGCCTCGAAAATGGCATATGCGGCAGCAGAGAGCATATCGCCTCGCTCGGCATAGATAGCGCTTCTGGCTTTTGAAGTATTATCAGGAACGGGAGCGGAAGCGGCTTGCGGAGCAGATTGACGATTGGATGCGGAAGCTGCAACGCCAAACGCAACGGCAGTCCACAACGAACTTTGCAGTTTACGCTTGCGGCCCTGCTTTGTCGTCGGAATTCCGGTAGCGCGGGCAATCTTCTGCTTTGCTGACGTAATGCCGATCGCGCGGTTCCAGCTAAAACCGGGAATAATTGATTTGCGTTTCGCCATATTCCCTCCTATGGATTACAATCCTTACACGGCGTATAAAGCGCGGCAGCTTCGGCGCGGGAGCAGATGATAGTCGAGCGGTTCGCGCTGCTCATCTGATCGACGTGCGGACAGCCGACGCGGTGAAAATAGCGGCTGGACGTGTTGACGATAAACGTCTGCGTGCTTTCACTCGACGCGCCGGAGATGGCAGGGGCCTGCGCAGGAAGCGTGCCAGGGAGGAACGAAACAAAATCGCCGACGATCGGCTCCAGCGGCTCCACGTCGAGCGGGTCACCGCCGATGCTGGCGTAATACTCGGCCTGCGCCTCGGCCTGTTCCGCGTCTGTATATTCCGCGCTGCCGGTAAAGGCCGGATCCGCAGCGGGGAGCACAGCGGCGTCGGCCGCCGCGCGAAGCTCTGCGGGCGAAGATTTGTAAGAGCGGGCGGCGGAGATCGTGTCCGCCAGACGGAGCAGCCCGACCCAGCCGACAAAGGCCAGCACACAGCAGACCAGCACAAGCAGAACCCTGCGCCATGTCTGTTTCATGGCAAAACCTCCAGTTTGATATGTAAATTTTTGTAGACTCTCATAATTGTAATTAACGAACGTATGTTCTAATATAATCATGCGAGTCAGGAAAAGGAACCTACAAATATTGTAAGCCACCGCCGAGGAAAGCACAACCGGGAAAATGAACAAAAAATGAACGGTCTTTTTGTGGAAGAATGGGGGAACGGATAGAATGACGCGAAGTTTTTACCTGCAGGACATCCGCCGCATGCTGCGGCTTGCGACGACGGAACAACTCGATCTGGTCTGGCGCTTCCTGCGCGGACTGGTCGCATAGAGAAAAAAGAGCCGAGGGCGGTCATCCGTCCTCGGCCATTTTTTTTGCGATCTCGGCGAGCAGCTGCCATTCGTCAACGCTGAGCTTGCTGATGATCGATACAAACCGCTTGCGCGGCGAGTCGTCCGGGTCGTGCATGACGACGCCCATGAACTCGGCGATCTCCTGATTCCGCGTCAGCTTCTGTTTCATCTCGCCATCGCCAGTGCGGAGCCAGTCCTCATTCACGTTAAACTCCCGGCAGATCAGTTTGATGAACGGCTCATTGGGGCTTGTTTTCTCGCCCTCGAGGTTTGTGATCACGCCGCGGGTCGTGCCGAGACGTTCGGCAAAGTCGGTCTGAGAGAGTCCGGAAGATCTGCGGATCTCTTTGATTCGCTCGTTGATGGTCATTGAAATCACCTCATGACTATATTATACACGCGATGGATGTATTGTCAATACAAAAATATGCAAAATATTTCGCGAACATGTATTGACAAAACATCAGAATGGTGGTACAGTGTAGTCACAATACAAAACACGGAAATAAAGTGTTGCGACAACGCGAGGTGAGAACAATGTCCGAAAAGGAAAAGCAGGCAATCGAGAACCTGAACAAGAGCACCGAGAAGCTGACGCCGGCACAGATGCAGCGTCTGAGCGATATCGCCTATGGTATGGCGCTGGCGAAGGAAGCCAAGCAGGAGGAACGGAAGGAGGCGTGAGCCGTGGAAACGCAGGAAGAAAAGCTCACCAGATGGGCGCAAGAAGAAGCGCGCGACCGGGAACGGACGCGCAAGCGTCGGGCAACCGTCCAGCTGGTGATTGGGATCGCTTCGATGATCGTATCGCTGCTGACGCTGGCCGTCGCCATCATTGCTTTCACGCGGGCGTAAACGGCCAGCCGAAAAGAGAGCTGGCCGAAAAGAGCAGCGCGATGACGGAAATGATGAGGGCCGCGGAGGAAAAGAAGAGCGAGAGCTTATAACGAGAGCCGTCCCGTATGTGCTTGTCGTATTCCTCCTGCGAGAAGTCTGCCAGCGTCACAAGGGTATCGTCGTTGCACGCATCGTCATTGAATCTGAGCGCCCCAACGGGCATAGCGTCCTGGAGCACCAGATAGTTGCCACAGCCGGTTTCGTCGAGAATGTCGCCGAGCCTGTGCTTGCGAACGACAGCGGCGCAAATTTTAAGTTGTTTATCAGTCATAAAAACACCACCCGCCAACATCTTACCACGTGGGCGGGGACCGAACAAGGGTAAAAAGCGTAAGACTGTAAAATATGGAAAAACTAACGCCGAAAGGAGGCTGACCCATGAGAAAGCCGTATGACCCGATCGCGGACGAAGAGCCGCACATCGTGGCCGAGTATCATTTCCCAAACTGCACGGCGTATATCGCCGACAACTACCTGCGCCGCCTGACGCCGGAGCAGAAGGAGGCCAACCGGCAGGCTGCCCGCCGCGTGGCGTGGCAGATCCTCGAGCGGGCCGCAGCCGAAGGGCGTCTGCCCGCGGCCAGCAATTAAACGCGCCGCAAGGCGCGTACATAGGAGGGAGCCCCGTGGATGATTTTTTGAAGTTTTTTGCGAAGAAGGTGCTGACCTACCCCATGCACCTTGAAGTCAGCTATAGCAAGGTGACGGACTGGGGCGTCCGGGTGTGGCGGAGGGGGACCGCCTACGACGGGGACGACGAAGAACTCGTCAACGTCCAGGACTGCGACGCGGAACTGTGTTTTGCAATCGCGCAGATGCAGTTGAAAAACTGGCTGCTGGAACACGAAGGGGGATACTGAGCCATGGCGAAGGTAAAGACCTACACCCTGACGCTGGATGCGCAGGAGCTGCATGATCTGATCGAGGCGGCGCTGGTCTGCGAGTGCCAGGCTGCGCAGATCATCGGCGGGCTGAAGCGCAAAGGGCTTGACCTGGACGCGCAGAAGCTCGTTACACAAAACGCCCGTCTGTCGCGGCTCGTCAGGCGGATGCAGGAAGCGAAGGAGGATAAACGGAATGCGGAAACTGATTCTCAGCGGAGACGATTGGTTTGAGCTGAAGCACACGCTGGAGCTGTTTGCAATCGTAACAAACAACGCGGCGAATGAGTACGAGAACATGGCTGCACACGAGCAAGCGGCGAAATTGTCTGAAGAGCATGCAAACCTCGCAAAACGCAACAGGGAAAGGGCGGAGTACTACAAGCGGCTTATGGCGCTGGTAGAATCGGCAGAACGCCTGCCGGAGACGAAGGAGGACGCAGAATGAGAACTAACCTTGCGGAGCGGCTCGGGTTTGAGCCGGAGGAAGAGACCAGGGAGCGGCAGGAGCGACTGCTGGAGGAGCTGCGGTACCGGGAGGCCATGCGGCGGGTGGCGAAGACCTGCTGCGTGTGGCTGGGCGGCGCGGCCTTTGTGCTGGCGGTGATCGCCGGGTACGCAAAGATGACCGACGCATGCGTCGCGACCGGCGCGATCGCGTTGGGTCTGACGACCTACGGGATTCTGTGAAGCCGGTGAAAGACGAGCCGAAGATCCCGGTCGAGCTCCGGCCGGATCAGCTGGCCGACATCATCGACGCAGTCCTCGCCTTTGCCGACGACTGCGCCAACGACCGGGAGATCCTGCAGAGCATGCCGCGCGTCGACCGGGACACGGTCGAAGACCTTCTGCGGCGCGAGTCGGCGCTGCAAACGCTCGCGGCATGGCTGCAGCACGTACAGGAGGAAGCGGAGTGAATTATTTTGCGCCGCGCATGCGGCCCATCCCGCCGCCCTGCGGCCGGAACTGCCCGGACCGAAGCGGCACATGCCGCGCCGGGTGCTGCACCTGGACGCTCTACGAGAGCATCCGGAACCACATCTACGACGTCAACCACCGTGACAGGGACAGCCTGCAGCCCGACCTTGCAGCGGGAAAGCAGATGGTCCATGCCGACAACCAGATAAGGAGGCGCAAACACATTGCGAAATAGCATCGATTACCCCGGTGAGCGGGCGCCGCGGCGCCCCGCCGTGATCGCACAGGCTGGATACACCGGGCAGAACCACTTTTCCGTTACATATGGAGACCAGAAAGTAACCGTCCGCGCCGAGGATGGCTATGCGGCCCTTTTCACCGCAGCCAAACACTGGGGCTATAAATTCACCCGCCAGGAGTACCATCAGAACGCCCGCGCGACCAAGCTCCACTACACGCCGGACACCCGGCCGGGGGCGCTGGTATGAGCGCGCAGGGGAAGCCGCTGCGCTGTGAGATCATCCACGATAATTTCCAGAATTACAAGAAATACAACGTGGCGAAAGCGCAGCTTGTGATCGCGGATATCCCATACAACATCGGCACGGACGCCTATGGCTCGAATCCCATGTGGTACAAGGGCGGCGACAACGCCAACGGAGAAAGCAAGCTCGCGAAAAGAGCTTTTTTCAATTCGGACGGTTATTTCAAGATCGCAGAGTATATGCACTTCTGTTCCCGGCTGCTGAGACCGGAGCCGAAGGAAAAGGGAAAAGCCCCGGCCATGATCGTATTTTGCGCGTTCGATCAGATACATACAGTCGCGGAATACGGCGCGCGGTACGGCTTTAAAAACTGGTATCCGCTTTTCTTCTGCAAGAATTATTCCGCGCAGGTGCTCAAAGCCAATATGCGGATTGTCGGCGCAACGGAATTCGCGGTCGTCCTGTACCGGGACAAGCTGCCGAAATTCAACAACGGGCGGCAGATCGGCGAGGACGGGAAGCCCATTCGGGGAACTGGGAAAATGGTGTTCGACTGGTTCCAGTGGGAGCGGGACGGGAAAGACATTCCGAAGATCCACCCAACGCAGAAGCCGGTGAAGGTGCTCCGACGTCTGATCGAGATCTTTACGGATCCCGGCGAGCTTGTGATCGATCCGTGCTGCGGCTCCGGTTCGACGTTACGCGCAGCTGCGGAGGCAGGCAGAAGCGCAATCGGCTTTGAAATTGATAAGAGTTTCTATCTGGCCGCAAAAGAGAAAATGCTGGCTGGAGTACGGGAAACACAGAAAACGGCCAGGGACGCTGGCAGCCAGATAACGATCGGCGAAATAGCAGAGGCTGCACGGCAAGGGGGGAGACCGATATGAGGTTCGTGTGTGACGCCTGCCAGGATATCACGAACATCGAGGCCGACAGAATGGAGATCCAGGGCGAAAAGCTGATGGTCTACAGCCGCGGGCGGCTGGTGTACGTGGCGGATCTCGGCCAGATCATGCTAGCCAAGCTGACGCCGGGGAGGGATGAGGCAAGATGAAAGTACTCGAATTGTTTGCAGGGACGCGAAGCATCGGGAAAGCATTTGAGGCACGAGGGCACGAAGTGTACTCAGTGGAGTGGGACAAAGACTTTGAAAACATCGACCTATACGCCGACATCCTGACGGTAACGGCGAAAGACATCTTGGATAAATTCGGACATCCGGATGTGATCTGGGCAAGCCCGGATTGCACGACATTCTCCATCGCTGCAATCTCACACCATCGACGCAAAAATCCGGAAACGGGGAATTTGGACGCGGTGAGCGAGTACGCAAAGTTCTGCGACAAGGTGGACCAGCATGTCCTGGCACTCATCAAAGAGCTAAACCCGAAATTTTATTTTATAGAAAATCCCCGTGGCGGGATGCGGAAAATGACGTGGATGCAGGATCTGCCTCGCTACACTGTTACATATTGCCAGTATGGCGACACCAGAATGAAGCCGACAGATATATGGACAAACCATCCAGATCCCAAATTTAGGCCGATGTGCCACAACGGCGACCCGTGCCATATCGCCGCGCCGCGCGGAGCAAAGACCGGTACGCAGGGGCTGAAGGGGAGCAAGGAGCGGTCGGTGATTCCGAAAGCGCTATGCGAGCATATCGTGGATATCTGCGTTGCGGATCTCGGCCAGATCATGCTGGCCAAGCTAACGACGGGGAGGGAGGAAAAACCATGACAGACAAGGAAATCGTGCAGGCGCTGCGTATCTGCGCGACGCATATAGAGAAGGGTTGCGGGCTTTGCCCACAAATGAAGTATGTGCGTTGCACGGAGCGGCTGGCGGATGAAGCTATCACCATGATCGAGCGCCTGACCGCCGAGAACGCGGCGCTGCGGGAGAAGGTGCCGCAGTGGGTCAGTGTGGAGGAACGGAGGCCGGAACCGGGAAAACGCGTCCTTGCTACGGACGGCGTATTTGTCGGCGAGGCGTACCGCACAAGCGCGGATACATGGAGAAGATATGACGGAATAGCCATGCGGGACTGCCTGGGCAGTATAGTCACACACTGGATGCCGCTGCCGGGAGCGCCGGAGGAAGGAGACAAGCATGAGTAAAGCTGTTTTGATCAGCATTCGCCCGGAGTGGTGCGAGAAGATCATCAACGGGCGGAAGACAATTGAGGTACGCAAGACGCGCCCGAAGATGGATACGCCGTTTAAGTGCTACATCTACAAATGCGGAAACGGCAAAGTCATCGGGGAATT
>ERZ1034969.201-NODE-201-length-42374-cov-10.279685_pt1 | contig 42374 bp, 31 predicted proteins | sample MGYA00520624_ERZ1034969 | MGnify/ENA primary metagenome ERZ1034969 (study PRJEB33766, sample SAMN09781776) | gut metagenome | biome: gut microbiome | host: Homo sapiens | place: Madagascar | study: EMG produced TPA metagenomics assembly of the PRJNA485056 data...
GGGGAAGGGGATGCCGCGCTCGCGGCCGACACCCCGTCAAAGCCTGGTGATAACGCGGTCTGCGAGGCCCGCTTCGACGGCTTCCTCTGCTTCGAAATAGGTGTCGGATGCCGTAAGCTCGAAGACGCGCTCGATCGACATGCCGCTGTGCCGCGCGATGACGCCGGCCGTGATGTCGCGGATGCGCATGAGGTCGTCGGCCCGGGCTTTCACGGAAAGCGCGCTGCCGCCGGCGCCGGCGCCGATGAGCGGGTCGTGGATCATGACCCGGCTGTGCGGCAAGATTTCGCGCTCATCGCCGGCGATGAACAGCAGCGCTCCCATGCTTGCCGCCATGCCAAGGCAAACGGTGCGGATGGGGCAGCTCACGGCTTGCATGACGTCGTAAAGCGCCAGGCCGGACTGGACTTCGCCGCCCGGGCTGTTGATATAAAGCGTGATGGGCGCCGTGGGATCTTGACGCTGAAGATGAAGCAGGCCGCGGATGACGACGGCGCAGGATTCAGCACCCACTGAGGTCATAAGCTCGAGTTCGCGTTGGTCGAGCATCTCGTCGCGGATGTCGAGGCGATTGAGGCCTTCTGCGGTTTCGCGGATGATCTGAGGTTGATAGACGAATGCATATTCGCTCATGACGAGCTCCTTCCGAGGGTGAGACGTGACAACCTAGGACGCAACAGGGAAAGCGCAAATCGGCAGCAAGCTAGCATGAGCTACCACGCGCAGGGCGCCGCTTATAAGGTTGTATGGGAAAATCCGATGCACGGCAGCTGCATCGGCAACTCCTATAGGCGCAAGGCCTATCTGCCAGGAGGCGGGTCTCGCGACCCTCGGGTGCTTATGACAGTAGCATGCGTCAAAGCAACACGCAAGTGGGGAAATGGAAAAGTTCCGAGGCTTGGGGACCGTGCCCGGCGATTGCCGCGCGACCTAAGCCTGGCTTGCCGCCCGCGCCCACCGTTTGCGCTCGGTGCCCGCGCTCGTTGCTTGTACCTTGCGCCCTCGCCATGCGACTTCTGGGCGGTTTTGCAGGTGGTTTTGGCTTGGAAGGACGCGGGGCGTCGGCGTTTCCCCAAGTCGACGATGTCTGTAGCGAGCCGCGCCTGCAGCAAACCGCCCAGAAGCCCAGACTCATGTCAAAATCAGAGCCCATTTTCTGCAAAACCGTCCAGAAGTCGTGGGGTGCTGGCATTGGGCATCGAGCGGTTGCGGTTGAGGCTGATTTCCGGGCGCCGGTGTGCACAATGGAAGGGTGTACCTTGCCAGGGTCTCCTTCTCTGTGTTTTTGTTCGGTAAAGCGATCTTGCCTGATCATGCGGAGCTGGCGGGCTTCCCGTGGCACCGTGGGCGCTTCGGCCGGTCCGCCGCGATTGCCATCGTCCCCGCCGCTCCCGGCGCGCCGTCTCTCATTCGCCTCCTTCCCCGTACTCCGAAAGCGGGGGCAATACAAGACTGCAATCGTTGAGCGGAATGGGGTACGCTGGCACCTGAGAACTGAAGCGGTCCCGCTGCTGCGGTACCGGTCGGTTCTCGTCACAAATCCCATGTGATGCGTCGTTGGACGCGGGGATGGGACGCATATTCGACCGAACGATCACCCGCCCAGTTGAACGCCAAGGTTGTATTGGAGCCGCCCTTCGGGGCTGCAACCTTGCCGATCATGAACAGGCGAAGCTGCATTGGAGCCGCCCGTAAGGGCTGTAGCTGCGTCTTTTCGAATCCGGGCTGGGGTTGATCATCTCGTTCACAGGGGTTTGCGATACCCCTTTCTCGGTCTGCGCAACGATTCGGGGGAATCTTGCGCTGCTCAGCTTGATCTGAACTGCGCCGCGTCGCTCAAACGTGGGGAAATCCAATATCACTTGCTGCGTTTTCGCAGTTCTCTTTCCAAAGGAGAATGTCATGGCTATTTCCACCGAGATCGTCGGGAAGACCTTTGGCCCGTTCGTGCGCGATTACACCTTCAAAGACCTTGAGATTTGCGCGCTTGGTTGTGGCGCCGGCTGGGACGGCCGCGTGGACCTGGAGTACGTCAACGAAGGCGACGCCAAGAACCCGGACCTGAAGGTTCTGCCCATTTTCGCCGTGCCGCTGACCGTCAACGAGGAGATGACCACCACCCTCGACTACGGCTTCGACTACTCCGGCTCGCTGCACTACGGCATCGACGTGCATTTCCATGCGCCGTTCAAGATGAACGACCACATCGAGACGTTCGTGACCCAGGAGGCCATCTGGGACCGCGGCGAGGGTCGCGGCTCGCTGTCCAAGCAGGTCGGCAAGTCGTATTCCGCCGACGGTACCCATCTGTGCACGGTCGACACCTACGACTGCTGCATCTACGATGGCGGTTGGGGCGGCGAGCAGCCGCCGAGGGACTCCGTGGAGTACCCCGACCGCGAGCCCGATTTCACGTACGAGGAAACCTACGGCTACAACTGGCCGCTGGTGTATCGCCTGATGGGCGACTGGCATCAGCAGCACATCGACTGGTCCTACACCGAGCAGACCGGCCTTGAGCGCCCGATCGCGCACGGCGTCAGCAGCGCCGGCGTGGCCATGCGTCACGTCATCTCCCTGCTGTTCCCGGGCCATCCCGAGGCTATGACGCGCTTCAAGTGCCGCTTCACCTCCCCGGTGCTGCCGGGCGTGCGCCTGCGCACCATCGTGTGGAAGACCGCTGAGGGCGAGGCGAAGTTCCGCATGGTCAACGCCGATGCGCCCGACTCCAAGCCGTTCCTGAACCACGGCATCGTCGAGTGGGACCCCGCTCGCGCCTAGCGGTTTTGCGCCGCAGCCGGGCGGCTGACGGCTGAGCGGCCGATCGATGCCGCGTAAGCTGATGACGAAGCGGCTCGCCCGGGCATTGGCTTCGTTTGAACGCGGGTTGCGCTTGAAACGGTAGCGACTTGAGCTCGGTTACGGCTTGGGAAGATCGTCCGTGGGTCGAGGATGGCTGAGACCGGGTTTCGGCTGCGAACGAAATATGATTTGCAACGTGTGGCAGGGATGCGTCCCTGCCACACGTGTTTTTGCCTGGCGTTTTACCGGCAGCGCCGGGGTGTTTTGCCGTGTCTGGCGCCAGCGTGCCCGTGTGCTCTTGTTTTCTAATGCAAATGTTGGGCTATCGGGCGGCATCGATCCTGTTAATGAGCGAATTCGCCCACGCGATAGCGTCGTCGACTTCGGGAATCAGGTTTCCGTCTGGCAACTGGTCGGCATAGATGGTTGCCCATTCCTGGCCTCCCGCAATAGTGGGAGGCCATGCTTGCATCTTGCGGTAGGCGAACAGCCTCATGCAGGTTTGACGCACGTCGGAGTAATCGCCTTCGTAAGCCTTGTCGAGCAGCTGCAAGTCGATGAGGTCGTGAGCCCGCATGCTGCTGGGCGCGCTCACGGCGTGTACCTTCTGGGCGATTTGGTGGCGCAGCGCCATGATGGGAATCGGGCCGAGCGGCGGAAACCCCAGGCCTTTGAGGATAGCGTTGGCGTCTTCGGGCGAAACGAAGTCGGGTTTGTCTGCGTCGCCGATTTCGTTGTGGCCTACTTCTAGGTCGATGGTTACTCACGGTTTGCCGTTGTATGATAGCTTCACCGAGAAAGGCTGCATCACATATTGCGGGGGAACGCCTTTGGGATGCGCCTGCCTCTCCTCGACCAACGCGCCCGTGAAGCCCTCCCATCCGGTTGCCAAAGAGCCGGCGAGCTGTTCGGAAAAGTCGTCTATGGCCGAGGCCCGCGCGATGTCGAGGTCGGTCGTGAAGCGCGTAGCCCCATCGCCCAGGCGCATCTTGATGGCGCTACCTCCCTTGACGGAGCCGTCCGGCAGCATTTGGGCGACGATCGTGTTCGCCATGATTGCTCGCTTAGCGATGAGATTCGGCTTCCCGACGAGTCTTTCGAGCGCGACGTCGAGGTTTCTCCTGCTATTCGGCCGTTTTGCTGACATCTGCGCCCTCCAGTTCCTTCTTCAATGAACGAAATTCTTGCTTGCTTACGAAGCCTTGCTTTCTGGCGGTTTCGGCTGCTGCCAGAAGGCGCTCCGGCAGCATCTTGCCTTTGCAAGCGATGATGGCGTCGTATGCGCTTTGGCACGGGATGCCATCGTACGTCGCGCCCGGTTCGATTCCGTCCACCCATTCCACCTTGAGGTTCTCCGGCAGCGCGCGGCGGCAGCGGCGGGGGGTTGCCACGAACGTGCGGGTGGGATTCGTGGGGGCCAGGCCGAGCATGGCGATGACGGATTCGCCGTAGAGCACGGCGCTCGGCCCGACGGACATGACCGCCCAGGCATACGCGTCGTTTTGCTCGGGGACCCACTGCGTGAGCTGGTAGAGGCCGTGGCCGACCTTCGTCACGCGCCCGCGCTTGGCGTATTGCACGAGCTCGTTGTTGGTGATGCCCGCTTCGCGAGCCTGGGCGGAGGTGATTAGGCCGTGGTTGTCGGCCGCGATGTCGAATATGTCTTCGTATTTCGTCATGGCAGGAGTATAACGAAAACATAATACATTTGACAACAATTGACTGTCGAAGAGGGGGTCGTCTTCAAGGCGCGCCTTCCCGCCTGAGCGCCTATGACCGCGGCGCGGGTGCCGGGGAAACTATTGTCGCGAATATGTCTCAGATTGCGAGTTTTCCGAATGGCGAACGCGGCACGGCGTGCGGTGGCTTGCGCTTGGCGCGACATACGCATCGCTCGTTACATCCCGCAAGCGAAATCGACCAGCAAACGCCCTCCCTGTCGCCGGCAAATTCGGAAAACTCGCAATCTGTGGCACGAAACGCTGAAAACGTTCCCGCTCTTCCTTTTTTTCCGCGGGGTTAACTCGGTTGTACAATGAGCGCGTTCTCTATATCGCTTGATGGAAGCGCGCGCGAAAGGATTTCGCTATGGGTACGGACATCGCTGCGGGCAACGCCATGGATGCTGCGGATACCGCCACGGACGTCGCTATGGACATGAAACAGGCTATGCGGCAGCGTCACACCGTGCGGAAGTTCACGTCCGAGCCGCTTTCGCCTGAGCTAATCTCGCAGCTTGACGACCGCGTTCGCGCAAATAACGAGCGCCTTGGGTTGGCGATCTCGCTGAAGGTGGGCGACAAGTCGGCGCTGCCCGGTGCGCTCAAGCTGTTCTTCGCCAAAGGCGTGCGCAACTATTGTATGCTGGCCGGCAGCGACAGGCCCGGGCTTGACGAGGACCTCGGCTACGCAAGCGCCGACTTGATGCTTTTTGCGCAGACGCTCGGGTTGAACACGTGGTGGATCGGCGGCACGTTCAGTCGCAAAAACGTCGAGCGGGCTGTGTCGGGGAAGAAGGTCATCGGCATCGTTGCCGTGGGTTTCGGCGCTACGCCGGGCGTTGCGCACAAGAGCAAGACGGCGCCCGAGGTCAGTTCGTACGAGGGTCCAGAGCCGCAGTGGTTTGCGGATGGCGTGCAGGCGGCGCTTCTAGCCCCGACGGCGCTCAACAAGCAGTGCTTCCGAATCGCCGGCGCAGGCAACAAGGTTTCCATTAGCGAAAACGGCGGCGCGTTCAGCGGCGCGGACATCGGCATCGTAAAGTACCACTTCGAGTTAGGTGCCGGCAACGAATTCGATTGGGCGTAGCCCTCCGCGCGTGACGCTTGTGAGATCGGGGGAGACGAGCATGGCGAAAATCGATACGGACGAGCTGCGCGATTACCTGGAGGACTATTGCGGCACGGCGGCGTCTTCTGGGTTTCCTGCGGCGTTGCTCGATGTTGCGGACATCGAGGACATGGACGGCTACGAACTCTGCGAGAAGGCGGAAGATCTCGAATCGACCTGGGGCGATTCTGGGTTGACTAGTAGTTTGCGCGCGGGTCAAGCGGGCGCGTTGGCGTTAAGGCGCTGCGACCTTTGACGCGCAAGCGCGTAACAAGTTCTCAGCAAGAAGGCGATGCGAATCGTTCCGCATCGCCTTCTTCGCGTTGTCGGGAGCGCCGCGCCGGCAATGGGCCAAGGGCCGCGATTGCGACCGCGTACCGGTTCGCAAAGACGCCTTGTGCGGGAAGGATATCTTGCATGGGGCAGATCACGCCCGCGCGGGCACGCCGACAAAACGAAAGAGCTCCCGTACAGAAGCTCTTTCGTTTTGTCGTTAAGGCTGGCTGTCGAGGTCGATCGAGGCTGTTAGCCCATGTAGTTGACGGAGTCCTCTTCGATCTGCTTGCCGGTTTTGGCGTCGACCCAGCCGTCGGGCACCTCGGACTCGGCATCCGCGTGGCAATCGGTGCAGATGAGCACCGATGCGCGATGCGACTTATGGCAGTCGCTGCACGTGTACTTGTCGTGATGCCAGGAATGCGGGTTGCGCACCATGTCGCTGGTCATCTCGGTCAGGTCGGCCTTCGTCAGCGCCTGGCCATCGCTGTTCACGTGGCAGCCGCTCTTCAGGCAGAACTGCTCGCCCGTGCCGGCATCGTTGCCGGAGTTCTGCATGAGCACTTCCAGGTTCGCCTCTTCAAGCGGGTAATAGTAGTCGCCCGTAAGGGTCGCCTGCACTTCGCCGATCTGCTGGCTGATGATGGGCTCGTGGCATGAAAGGCAGTTCTGGCCCGCTTCCTTGTGGGACACGACCAGCATGGCGCTGCTGTTGGAGACCTCGTTGCCCCATTTGTCGGTGCCCGGGGCGCCGGCCTGCTGATCGTACGTTTCCACGTAGTTGTTCATGGGCGTGTGGCAAAACACGCTGCAGAAGCTGGGGCTGTTATGCCAGGTCCAAAAACCCATGCCCGCCACCACGATGACCACAACCACAACGCCGACGATGGTGAGCTTCTTATTCTTGGGCAGCTTCTGCTTGGGCGCGGGATCTATGCGCTCTTCGCTCATTCGCTGACCTCCTCCTTGATAGTGAATCCGTTTCGTGCAAGCGTTGCGTGAAGCCCCTATCCGATTCGAATGACCGAAACTATAGGCAATCGGGAGCCTAAGGGCATCACCCCCGATGGGGGAAAGTTATGAAAGATTTGCATAATGCCTGATGAGAGTGGAGTTGAGAAGGCTTGCGGTGATGTGGGCGAGCAAGATGGTTCGCTAATCGCTGTGGCGATATCATCGCCGGGGGATCGGTCGCGAAGCGTCTGGCCGGTTTCACGTTTTCCCGTCAAGGTCGAGAGGGGCGCGGTTGAAGCAACGGCTCTTAGCGACTGCCCGACTCGGGGAGGGCCGCGATGCTACCGGCTTTCCCCGGTTGTGGCCAGGTCGATGAGCTCTTGGTGCGAATGGACCCCCAGTTTAGAGTAGATGTGCTTGATATGGCTCTTCGCCGTGTTGCGGCTGATGATCAGGTGGTCCATGATGTAGCGGCCGTTGCGCCCGTGGGCGAGCAAGCCGAACACCTCGCGCTCGCGTGCGGTCAGGCCGAACTCGTCGCTTAGGCGCGCGCAGTTCTCGTCAAGCTGGTTGGAGGCAGGCGCTGCGGCGAGGGCTTCGCGGGCGGATTCGTTCTCGATGCCCTTGCCTGCCGTGTCACCGTCCGCGGTAGCCGTGCGCTTCTCGCCCTGGCCGCACGCGGCAGACGCTTCCCCGGAAGCGTTCGGCGTTGTCCCGGCGGCTCCGCCCATAGCTGCACCAGATTCGGCATATGCTCCGTGGCCATGCCCCTGAACAGGGGATTCCTTGCAGGCCGATCGTCCGGGCTCGTGCCGGTCCGCCCGCTCTGCCTTGCTGCCCGCTGTCATTGTAGCGGCAAATGCCGCTACATCGTCCGTCGTCGCATCGGCCGGCATCTCCCCGTCGCCCGTCGCCGCGCGCACGGCATCCCCGGCGTGCTCGAAGCCGCCTTCGACACCCGCAGCCGGCGTCTTTCCGCGGCTGACCAGGGACCCTCCAGCAGGTTCGCCTTGCTCTCCGGAGCTGGGATGGCTGACCGCTGTGACCGACTCAATGGCATCGGTGAAGCTGAAGGAGCGGAAGCCGCACCACAGAAACGCGAAGAACGCGAACACCATGCTTAAGGCGAATCCGGTTGCCACGAAGAAATCGGTGTGCACGAAATCATTGGTGATATGGCCGGAAACGGCCCCGATCAGCGTGCCGATGCTGCTCATCATCTGCATCGCGCCCGCGGAAACCAGGTAGCCGTACACGTTGCGGCGTCCGATGGCCGCGATGACGGTCCAGGCAAGCACGTCGAAGCACTGCTCCCCGAAACGCAGCAGCGTGCCCGATGTGTTCGCGAATGTTCCGTTAAACGACAACGGTGTTGTCAAAAAACCTGCCATGACGATAAGCACCGAAAGAGTGAACAGCACGTCTTCGCGCTTATTTCCCCAGCTTAGCAGCAGGAAAAGAAGCAAAAGAGCCAAAAGCGGCGTGTTCGCCAGCAGCGTCGGCGGGGCGCTGGCGACTTCGTTGAACGTCAAGGCGAATCCCGAAGCTGCCGAGAACAGCAGGATGCAAACGAAGACGCCATGGAATAGCGGGAGGAACGCGGCGGGGTCGGTCAGCTTCAGGTCGTCGACCGAATCGCCGGCGCTGGTGATGTCGAGCACACGGCTTGCGGGTTTCGCAGCCCAAGCCGCCACGATGATTTGCACGGCCCCAAGCAGCAGGATGGCGTTCAGCGGCGTGCCAACGGCGCCCCTGAGCAGGTCAAGCACGCTGAAGATGAACAAACCCAATGCTATGGCGAAGCTGACCTGCTTACCGGATTCAAGCTGGAACAGGCATAATGCGAACAAACATAGGGTCAGGGCCCTTCCGGCGGATCGACAGAAGATGCCAAGCGAAAGCAGCGTGATGCTGTGGGCGCTCAGCCCTGCGGCCACGCACGCCATGGCGGCAAACGTGAACGCGCAAGCCAGCGCTACGAGCACGGGTGCGCGGACGATCCGGGGTTTTCGGTACGCGATTGCGGTTACCGCTAGGAAGGTTGCCGTGGTCACAAGCGTGGATATCTCCCTGATCCATCCGTCGGCAGAGGCGACCAAGGGGTAAAGGTACCCGTTGGTCATCGAGCCCACCAGCTTTATAGCGGCGTATGCGAATGCGCACGCAAGCATGCCCGGCGTGAAGATGGACGAGATATCATCTTTGGTGGATGCGATGCGCATGGGGCTCCTTCCTGCTTACGGTTTCGTGCATTATACTCGCTTCACGCTATCGGTGAAACCGAAGCAACCCTTCTCTCATCTGGGCAAACGTAAAGTTTCACCCTATTGGGGTGGCAAACAGGGCGCAAAACCCCTCTTTCTCATTTCGCTCCCCTTCGCAAGCTTCATCCTCTCGAAGGATGCCCCATGTGGGGTGGTGACGCTTCCGCGCCTTCTTCGTATGCTGCGGCTCAGCGTATTGCTAAAAGCCCGATCCGATTCGAACCCGTCGAGCGAGAACCATACGCATACACAATGGAGGGAATAGCATGAACGAACAGACTCGTGGGCTCAGCCGCCGCAGCTTCCTGACCGGTGCCGCCGGCATGGGCGCCCTGGCCGCATTGGGCTTGACCGGTTGCGCCGCGCCGAAGAACGCTGCTGAGCGCGCTGCCGATGTGGCCGCCATCAAGAACGGCAACGCCTCCGCCGGCGCTTCCGGCGTCGATTGGCTGGGCACCGCCCCGGAAATCGCCTCCGGTGACATCAATGAAACCGTCGAAACCGACGTGCTGGTCGTCGGCGCGGGCATGTCCGGCATCATGGCCGGTGCCACGCTGGCCGAGCTGGGCGCGAACTTCGTGATCGTGGAGAAGGGCGCTGAGTCCGCCGCCACTCATTACGACATCGGCGCCATCCATTCGCGCTGGCAGAAGGAGCAGGACCTCGACTTCGACGAGAGCCGTTGGATCAACGAGCATGCGCGTTACGCGTCCTTCAAAAACGACCAGTCCGTCCTGCGCACGTGGATCGAGAACTCCGGTGCCACCGTCGAGTGGATCGCCGACACGTACACGAAGCATTTCGGCCAGGAGTCCAAGGTCGTCGTAGACACCGAGAACGATAACGCCGGCGGCACTTCCTACTTCATCCCGCCCGAGTGCCATCACGTGTCCAACCCTGGCTTCGTGAACGAGCGCGGCCAGACCGAGCATGTCAAGGCCATGACGAAGGTCATCGAGGACGACGGCGGTCAGGTGTTGTACAGCCACGACCTGGTGAAGCTGGTGCAGGACGGCGACGGTGCCGTGACGGGCGCCATCTTCAAGGTGGAGAACGGGTACAAGCAGGTCAACGCGAAGAAGGGCGTTATCCTGGCTTGCGGCGGCTATGCTGCGAACGCCGACATGCTGCAGGCTCGCGACCCCGAGGCCGTGCGCTGCATCACGTCGCTGAACTACAACACGAACAACACCGGCGCCGGCATCAAGGCGGCGCTTTGGGCGGGCGCTGATATGGACGGTGTGGGCGCAACCATGGTGTTCGACCGTGGCATCGTCAAGCCCGGTCAGGACGCCGGCATGGACGAGTCTGGCAATTGGGCGACCAACGGCCAGTTCAACCTTGGCTCCCAGCCGTTCCTGAAGGTGGACCGCAACGGCGAGCGCATCGCCAACGAGTCCGCGAACTACGACGCCATCCCCTTCGCCGCCGCTTCGCATCCCGGCGGCGTGTGGTGTCAGGTGTTCGACGTGAACGCTCCCGCTGACGTGCAGATCTTCAAGACCCAGGGCTGCTCGGCGAACACGTGGAAGAGCGCCCTGAAGGACAAGACCGTCGACGAGGCGTACAAAAAGCAGCTGGACGGCGGCCTGATGATGAAGGCCGACACGCTTGAGGAGCTTGCGGGCAAGCTCGGCTTCGAAGGCGATGCCAAGGAGCAGTTCCTGAAGACCGTCGAGAACTACAACGCCATGTACGATGCGGGCGCCGATACGCAGTTCGGCAAGGAGGCTTATCGCCTGTCCGCTATTCGCCAGGCGCCATTCTATGGCGCGTGGTATGGCGGTTCGCTGCTGACCACCATCGACGGCCTGCGTATCAACAAGCATTGCCAGGTCGTCGATAAGAGCCGCAAGCCGATCAAGGGCCTGTACGCCGTGGGCACCTGCTCCGGCAGCTACTATGCCGGCAACTACCCGGTGTACCTGGTGGGCAACTGCCTGGGCCGTCAGGTCACGTTCGGCCGCTATGCCGCCCGCCATGCGGCCGGCGACATCGCGTAAAGGCCGCTTGTTACGGCGGGGCGCTGGCGGCAGCGTGCGTCGGCGAGGCCCCGGAGGCCGGTGACGCGGGTTCCGGGCGCCCTCCTTGAGGGGCGTCGGCATCGGCGCTGTGGGTGCCGACGGCGACCGGAGCAGCGGGCGCCGCGCCCGCTGCCGTTAGCTCACGCACACCACGTGCAGGACGTCGCCGTCCACGGTGAAGGCGACGTCCAGGCCCGCGTAGGCCAGGTGGTAGACGCGAGTCGGCTCGTGCTTGCTGCCGGCGCGCCGAGGGTCCTGGCGCAGCACCTCCGTCAGGCCAGGCAGCTTGCCGGCGGGCACTTCGGCCTGCAGCTGTTCGGGAAAGTCCACGTCAAGCTCGTGCCAGGGCGCGTCCTCGATCCACCCGCCGCAAGCGTCGGGGTGGCAGTCGGCGAAGGGGATGTAGGGCTTGATGTCGTAGATGGGCGTGCCGTCGCGCAGGTCCGCGCCCAGCACGTGGATGATGGGGCCGGCGTCCGTGAGCTCCACGCGGTCGAGTTTCACGCACGTCAGCCCGATGGGGTTCGGGCGGAACGGGCTGCGTGTGGCGAACACGCCTACGCGCTCGGCACCGCCCAGCCGCGGCGGCCGCACGGTAGGCGACCAGCGCGCGGGCTTGGGGGAGGCGGCGGGTGCGTGCCTGCTCGCTGCCGCCGCGGCGGCAGCTCGCGTGCCGGCGACGTCGGCGGCGCCTCCGCCGGGTTCGCCGTTCTCGAAACGCCAGAGCAGCCACAGGTGCGAGAAGCTGTCGATTCCGGCAACGGCGCTGTTCAGCGCGTATTCCGGCTCGAACACGATGCGCCCCTGCAGATGCGGGGCAAGGAAGCTGTTGCGGGGGATGCCGAACTTCTGCGGCAAATCGGTATGTATGTGAGCGATAGGTTTCATGCGCGCTATTGTATCGCGGCGCGCTGCGCCCAGCCGCGCCGCTCGCCGAAGGTTCTGCGGCATTTGCGTTGGAATCCGCTGGCATTTACTACTATGAAAGTATCAAATGCGGCGTCTGACGCCGTGCTCGGCGAAGGAGGCTTTCATGGCGGATTCGAAGCGGCTGTTGGCGGATGCGCTCACGGGCCTGATGGAATGCAAGCCGCTCGACCAGGTGCGCGTCGCCGAGATCGCCGCCGCGGCCGGCGTGAGCAAGCAGACCTTCTATCACCACTTCTCCGACAAGTATCACCTGATGGAGTACTGTTTCCGCGACATGTTCGCCGCCCCTTTCGAGCGGATGGGGACGCTTGCGCCCTTCGACGAGTGCTACATCGAGTTCCTCCAGCTGTGCCATGAGCGCAAGACGTTTTTGCGCAACGCCTTCACCTCCCAGGACGTGAACAGCCTGTATCGCGTGATGCACCACGCGCTGCGCGACGCGTTCGGCGCCCGCGTGCGCGTGCACGGCGTGCTCGATGAGGGGGAAACGGGGTTTTGCCTGGACTTCTTCTCGAAAGGCTGCGCAGGCTGTACGCGCCATTGGTTCGACCAAGGTATGGATTCAACGACGTCGAGCTGGTAGGCCTCATCCGCCAGTGCATCCCCGTAGGGGCCGCAGGGTTTTTCGAGTAGCTGGCTGCTAGGGGCGTGAACAGGGGACGGAGGTGTGTTCACGCTAGTCTTTTGGGAGCGCGGCGCATCGCCGTGAACACACCTCCGTCCCCTGTTCACGCGCACAGCCCATTTGCATGCGTTGTGTCGGGAGTTCCTAGGGCGTAGTTGCCGCTACAGTTCGACTTCTGGGCTGTTTTGCAGGTTTTGGCCCTTGTTTTCGCCTTGAAATCTCACTTCTGGGCGGTTATCGCGCGTCATTTTCGCGTTCGTCAAATAAGCCGCAAGAAAACCCCTGGTCAGGAAAATCCCAATGATGCGCTTATGATTTCGCGGCCTGCAAAACCGCCCAGAAGTAACGGGGTCGTGGTAGACGGGGGCGTGAACACGCCCTCAGCACGAAATCACGTGGTGAACAAGTTGACGAATCGCGTAAAACGTAAAGTACACCCTTTACAAAACACTGTTTGGGTCCATTCCTCCCACAATTCACGCTCCCTATAATCCTCCTCGTAGGGTCGAGCGCGCATAGGGCGTTTGCTCGAGGCGCCCGCGAGGTTTAGCGCTTTCGCCGGGGCGCACGTTGCCTGCCTGCTCCGAAGGGGGCTGCGAACCGCCGCGCTGAATCGCGTCGGCGACGCGGCAAAGCAGCAGGCGGGCGCAAGCAAGAGGAAGGAACAACATGGACAAATCCGGAATCAGCCGTCGTAGCTTTCTGACCGGCGCCGCCGCCATCAGCGCGGCGCTTGCCGGCGCGGGCCTGACGGGCTGCGCTCCGAAGGTGGTCGGCGTAGCGGGCGGCGCCGCAGGCGCAGCCGGCTCGGGCAGCGGCCAGACGATGGGCTTCGACGGCACGGGCACCATGCCGTGGCTCGGTGAGGCGCCGTCCATCTCCGACAGCGACGTGGCCGAGACGCTTGACGCAGACGTTGTGGTCGTAGGCCTTGGCTGCGCGGGCGTCCCCGCAACGCGCGCGGCCGCCGAAGCCGGCGCGAAAGTCATCGCTATCGAAGCGTCCGCCCAGCTCAACAGCGTGGCCAGCGACATGGCCATCCTGGGCGGCGAGACCATGGCCAAGTGGGAGCGCGGCGACGGCTTCCTGGACAAGCACATGGTGATCAACATGCACATGGAGGAGGGCAGCCACCACTCCAACTTCGGCATCATCAGCCGTTATTGCGACGAGTCGGGCAAGGCGTTCGACTGGTTCGTCAAGGGGTGCCCGGACATGTACATCGCGTCCGAAAGCTATGAGGAGGTCCCCGAGGCCAACCGCGCCCACTATCTGTTCCCGTACTTCTATCCCATGCTGGAGACGTACGACTACACGAAAGAGGACATGCCGTGCTACCCCACGTCCGTGGGCTTCTCCAGCCTGGCCACGGCCATGGCCGACAACCTCAAGCGCGCCCAGGAGGCCGGCGCCGAGGTTCGCTACAACACGAAGGGCGTGAAGCTCATCACGGCCGATGACGGCAGCATCGCGGGCATCTACGCGCAGGACACCAGCGCGGGCAAGTACCTGAAGATTAACGCGAAAAGCGTCATCCTGGCCACGGGCGACTACCTGGCCAACGAGGACATGATGAAGTACTTCGCCCCCGCGTGCGTCGAGAACGGCAACCAGATCCTGTCGCTGGACCTGGACGCGCAGGGCAATTACACCAACGTCGGCGACGGCCACAAGATGGGCGTGTGGGCCGGTGCGGCGGTGGAGCAGTGGCATGCGCCGATGATTCACCACATGGGCGGCGGTGCCGGCTCCGACGGCCGCGGCGTCATCGGCAACAACGGCTTTCTGTGGCTCAACCTGCGCGGCAAGCGCTTCATGAACGAGGATGTGCCTGGTCAGCAGCTCGAGAACCAGGTGGAGCTGCAGCCGCAGCGCACGGCCTACCAGTTCTTCGACAGCTCCTGGCCCGAGCAGCTCAAGTACTTCCCGGCCGCTCACGGCATCGCCTGCATCTACAAGGACGAGGCGATGCCCGACTGGACGCCGGCGGGCCTGAGGATCAACGTGCGCTGCCCGGCCGATATCGAGGCCGCCGTCGCCGAGGGCCGCTGCCTGAAGGCCGACACCCTCGATGAGCTGCTGGCGAAGATCGACGGCATGAACGCCCAGGTGGCGAAGGAGTCCATCGAGCGCTACAACCAGCTGGCGAAGGCCGGCTCCGACGACGATTTCGGCAAGAGCAGCCAGCGTCTGTTCGCCCTGGAGAACGGGCCGTTTTACGCCGCCGAGTGCGGCGTGGCGCTCACGCTGGCGAATCTGGGCGGCCTGGAGTCCGACAGCGACTGCCACGTGTACAACACCGAGCGCGAGGTAATCTCTGGCCTGTACGTGGCCGGCGCCCCGCAGGGCGGCCGCTTCAACGTGCAGTACCCCATCTCGCTCAAGGGCCTGTCCGCCGGCATGTGCATGGTGTTCGGCAAGATCGCCGGCGAGAACGCCGCGGCGGGCAAGTAGGAGGCTGCCATGACCGACGAGAACAAGGTTGCGGAAATCGTTTCCGCAGATGAGAAGGTTGCTGGCTGCGCCGGAGCGGGCGCGACCCCGTCGCGCAAGCGCAGCTGCCGCAAGGTGACGGCGGTTACGGCCACCGTGGCCGTGGTGCTGGTAGCGGCCGGGGCGGGTTTCATGGTGTGGCATGAGCAGCCCAGCTTCTGCAACGCGATCTGCCACACGCCCATGGACGGCTACTTGACCACCTACGAGTCCACGCCGGGCGAGGCCGCCACGGACAAGTGGGGCAACCAGGTCGCCGACGCGTCCAGCATGCTGGCGCCGGTGCACGCTCAGGAGGGCATCACGTGCGTGGGCTGCCACGTGCCGCAGATGTCCGAGCAGGTCACCGAGGGTTTGGGCTGGCTGACCGGCAGCTACAGCGTCGTGCAGACCGCTGATGAGCGCTTCGTGCCCGAGGAGAAGTCGCTGTCCGACCTGACCGCGGCGCGCGGCATCGCCAGCGAGGCGTTCTGCCTGAACTCGGGTTGCCACGTCAACGACGACGGCTCCGCCATGACGCGCGACGACCTGGTGGAGAAGACCAGCTACATGAAGCGCAACCCGCACGTGCAGGAGCACGGCGAGGTCGCCTGCAGCGAGTGCCACAAGGCGCACCGCGCGTCCACCGTGTACTGCAGCAAGTGCCACAGCGACGCCACCATCCCCGATGGCTGGATTAGCTACAAGGAAGCCGAGGCCCTCGAGCCCACGGCGGTCGAGTAGGAAAGGAGCACGCCCGCGAGCGTGCTGCGAGTCCACCCCGCTTGCAAGCCCCTGCCGGGAATCCCAGCAGGGGCTTTTTTGCTGCCAGGTGAACAGGGGGGCGTGAACAGGGGACGGAGGTGTGTTCACGCTAGCCCTTTGGGAGCGCGGCGCATCGCCGTGAACACACCTCCGTCCCCTGTTCACGCGCGTTCATCTTTGCCACCTAATCGTTACCGTGAGCGTTGCGATTTCTCCGGTAAACGGCGTGCGGTAGCGGTACACTGACAATAGCTGTAACGGTGCGGGCTTCGTCAGGGGAAACCGCAAAGTCCGCTCATGTGAAGGGGGTGCCGCCATGGCGGTCAATCGTTTCGTGCTCAACAACATCTCGTATCACGGTGCCGGTGCGATCGGGGAGATTCCCGGCGAAATCGCGCGCCGCGGCTTCGCGAAGGCGTTCGTGTGCTCCGACCCTGACCTGGTGAGATTCGGCGTCACGGGCAAGGTGACGGCTAAGCTCGACGAGGCAGGCATCCCGTGGGAGCTCTACGACCAGATCAAGCCCAACCCCACCATCAAAAACGTGCAGGACGGCGTGGCTGCGTTCAAGGCTTCCGGCGCCGACATGATCGTCGCCGTGGGCGGCGGTTCGGCTATGGATACCGCCAAGGGCATCGGCATCATCGCGGAGAACCCCGAGTTCGCCGACGTGGTCTCGCTTGAAGGCGTCGCGCCCACGAAGAACCACGCCACGTTCACCATCGCCGTCCCCACCACGGCGGGCACGGCAGCCGAGGTCACCATCAACTATGTGATCACCGACCCGGAAAAGGTGCGCAAGTTCGTGTGCGTCGACGTCAACGATATCCCCGACGTGGCGGTGGTCGACCCCGACATGATGGCCAGCATGCCGGCGGGCCTGACCGCGGCCACGGGCATGGACGCGCTCACGCACGCCATCGAGGGCTACACCACGAAGGGCGCGTGGGAGCTGTCCGACATGTTCCATCTGAAGGCCATCGAGCTGATCTCGAAGAACCTGCGCGCGGCATACGCCGAGGCGAAGTCGGGCAAGCCGGGCGCCGGCCGCGAGGGCATGGCGCTTGGCCAGTACGTCGCCGGCATGGGCTTCTCCAACGTCGGCCTGGGCATCGATCATGCCATGGCGCATACGCTGTCGGCGCACTACGACACGCCGCACGGCGTGGCGTGCGCAATGCTGTTGCCAGTGGCCATGGAGTTCAACAAGCCGGTGTGCGCCGAGCGTCTGGTTGACGTGGCGCGCGCTATGGGCGTCGACGTTGCGGGTATGAGCACGGAAGAGGCCGCCGATGCGGCCATCGCCGCCGTGCGCCAGCTGTCCGCTGACGTGGAGATTCCGCACACTTGCAACGGTTTGGTGGCGGAAGACCTCGAGCAGCTGGCAACCGACGCCATGGCCGACGCCTGCTTCCCGGGCAATCCCCGCGAAGCCGACCACGCCCAGGTGGTCGACCTGTTCCGCAAGGTGATGGCGTAAGGTTGCGTTTCCGGGTGCGGCCTCATGGATAAGACTGCGCGCGAAGGGTCGTAAACGCAGGAGAGCGTGAGTACGCCGCCAAAGGGCCAGCAGTTTGAGCGACGGTAAGGGCCAGCAACTCGTTTCGAGTTGCTGGCCCTTTTTTGGCGGCGAAGCGGTGTGGGCGCCGATGACGTCACGGTGGTGCGTCGGTGGGGTCGCCACGATGTGCTTGTTCGAGCTGCATGTTCGATATCGAGCTCGGTCTGGTGCTGCTTTGGGGTTTTGCGGCGCGGCGCGGGTTTCCGCTTTGCGGCCCAAGATGTCCTTTTCGCTATGGGGCGTGCCAATTACCAGGAGAAACCGTTCGTCGATGAAGTCATTTCGGCAATCTTGGGCATAGCTGTGCGTTTGCTATGCTGAAGCCCCCCAATTGAAGGAGGCGACATGCGCAAGAACGGCAACATGCTTGAATGGGCAATTGAGGTTGCGGTGGTCGTTGCAATCGTGCTCTTGCTGATGGGAGCATGCTTTTGGGTGGTTCCGCATCTTCAGAAAATGGATCGCTCAGCGTCGCCTACGTTCTCGGTCTTTGACGCCGAAGATGCACAATCGAAAAGGGGAAGCGTTCCGCAATCCGACGATATGGTTGGCGGTATCGACGATGTGGTCTTTCATGGTAAAGGGGTTGTGACGTCTTTGGACGCCGCCGCGCTCATTGCGTGCATTCGCATAACGTCAGAGGATTCTTATGGTCTTGAGCAAGGCGGAGAATATCGCTTCAATTTCGATGAGCGCTTCGAGCAAGTAAAGCTTACGCTCGATGGTATCGATGTTGGCAGCGTTGTGGATTTTCGCTATCGAGCCATTACCTGCGACAAGGAAGGAACCCTCGTGGGCGAGTTCATTACGCTGGCGCTATAGGCTGCGGAAGGGTTTCGCGGTGCCGCTTGTGTTTGGGTGAACAGGGTGGTGCGGCGCTTCCGGGGGTGTCTGCGGTGCTCGTGGCCGAAAATGCGAGAGATGCGCAACTGCGGGAGGGTTCGATAGGGTACCCGTGTGCAGTTGGGCAGCAAATGCGGCGTTCAAGGTCGATTTCGCCGCATCGAGACCCGGATTCGGCTCCAATCCGGGTCGTGTCGGTGCAACGCTCGGTTTTTTGTCCATCACGCGGTCTTTTACCAAGCGTGTTGCCCTCGAAGGGTCGCGTCCGTCGGGCGAGATTAGCTTTGGGGTGCTCTTGCGTGCTTCAAAGCGCGGACAGCAAACGCGTCAGGCGAACGAGGGGCGTCGGGCGAACAGGGGACGGAGGTGTGTTCACGACAGCGCGTTGCGCTCCCGAAGGGTTAGCGTGAACACACCTCCGTCCCCTGTTCGCCGTCTGCGGCAACCGACAGCCGGCAACTTGCAGCTTTGCGAAGCAGATCACGCCCAGGTGGTCGACATGTTCCGCAAGGTCATGGCGTAAGGTTGTTGGCGCTAGCCCCGAGCCGAGGCGCTGGTGCAAGACCAGAATGGCTGCGATAAAGGCATAACCTACTAGGGGTTGGCCCCGGAAAAACTCCGGGGCCGACCCCTTCTCGTTTGTTAACGATTCTCATGTGGGCTGCAGTGCATTTCGGTGGCCCTTGGGCGGATCGAATCCGGGTTTGGCTTAGGCCTCGAACGGGTTGCCTTCGCCCTCGGGTTTCTGCTGGGCGGCTTGCGCTGCAAGGATGTCCGGGAGGATCGAGGAGGAACCCTCGAAGCCTGACGGGAGCAGGATGGTCGAGGCCTTGCCGGATTCGGCGAACGACCCCATCATCTCCACCCACTGGGTGTACGTGAACAGGTCGTTCGCCTCCTTCGCGGACACGCCGGAGGACTTGATCACGTCGAGCGATGCGGCGATGCCGTCGGCGATGGCCTTGCGCTGGTTCGCGATGCCGATGCCCGTCTGCTCCATGGCCTCGGCCTGGGCGCGCGCCGCCACGACGGTCTTGGTGCGCTCGGCCTCGGCAAGCGCCTTCGCCGCCTCCTGGTCGCGCTGCGCGGAGTTGATCGCGTTCATTGAGCGCTCGACGTCCTTCGGCAGCTCGATGTCGGTGATGAGCGTGGTGATGATGTCGTAGCCGTAGCCCGCCATGAGCTCCGTCACGGAGTCCTTCACGTTCTGTGCGATGAGGTCCTTGTTGTCGAACACCTCGTCAAGCGTGTAGCTGGGGATGGCCGAGCGCAGCGCGTCGGCGATGTAGCTTTCCATCTGGTCGATGGGGTTGCTCAGGATGTAGTAGCTGCGGTAAACGCCCGACTGCTCGACGGTCTGGGCGGGCATCTGGTCGACGCGGAACTGGACCGAGACCGCCGTGCCGATGGTCACGTTGTCCTTGGTCTTGCCGTTGAGCGAGTAGCGCGCCTCCTGCGTGCGCAGGTTGACCTCGGCGGCGCGGCGCTCGATGATTGGGATCAGGAAGTGGAGGCCCGGCTGCACGATGCGGTTGAACTTGCCGAGGCGCTCGATGATGGACGCCTCCTGTTGCCGCACGACGAACAGCATCGGTGAGCCGGCGACCGCGGACCCGACGGCAGCGATGACGAACAGGATGAGCAGGGTAAGTACGATCATGGTGCTTCCTTTCTGCTTGGATGAGCTGATTCTACCGGATAGGGGCGCCCGGCAACGTAAAATCTCGCGCACGTCTCGTTCGCGAATGCTTTATCCTGCCTGGTCGACCTGCTTTTGTACGAGCGCCGTGAGCTCTTTCTTGCTGTGCACGTCCAGCTTGGCGTAGATGCTGCGGGTGTGGGCTCGGATGGTGTAGATCGACACCACTTCGCGGTCGGCGATCTCTTGGGCGGTCCGGCCGCGCGCCAGGCCAAGGAACACCTCGGTTTCACGGGCGGACAGGCCCGCGGCGCGCGCGACTTCCTCGCAAGCAAGCTTCCATCGGCCCGGTTGCCTAGCTGCGCCGATACCCGAAGCATCGTTCGCCGAGTCCGCGCCGCCCTCGTCCACGGGCAGCAGCATGCCGTTGATCTGCTTCTCGGAGAAGACGAACAGCACATCGATGAGCACAGCCACGCCGATCAGGGCGATGATGGCCTTCATCGCGTTTTCCGAGATGTGCGACGCTTGATACGCCATGGCCAAAAGACTTGCCACGAGCGTGCCGCCCGACAACGCCGCATTGCCGAACGCCACGATGCGCAGCGCGCCGCCGCGCCACTGATACACCAGGTAATACAGCATGGCCCACACCACCATGTTGTAGCACGTGCACACTACCCAGGCGCCCGACGCCACGGCGGGCGTGTTCAAGGAGAACATAGCGATGCACACGATGAGCACCGTCAGCGCACAGGCGGCAACGGAGTACATTTTGGCGAATCCGTCGCGTCGGGATTTCGCGAGCAGCACGGCGGCCATGATGGCGATCATGAGCGGGACCTCGATGAGCTGCGAAACCACGTTCGCGCCGATAGCGTACATAGGCGGCACGCTGATCAGCACATATGCGCGAATCAGCTCAAGCGCCGTGGAGCACAGGCCGATGGAGGCGAGCAGCACCCAGAATCTGCGCGTCAGCTTCACCGGAGTGGCGAGCACCTGTTTCTCGCCGCGCACGTCCTTGCGGCGTATGCAGAAGAGCGCCGCCCCTATCACGGGCAGTGCGATGAACGCTGCGACGGCGATCGGCTGCGGGCAGCCGTTCAACACGAAGTAGATGGCAATCGAAAATAGCGTGCATTCGGCCAGCCGGTAGAGCGCGCGGTGGGGCGGCAGCGTGCCGAACAGGGCGGCGGCGCGTACGAACAGCATGGTGGTGCCGATGCCTGAGAGCACGCAGCCGGAGTTGAACAGCACGGTGAGCGCGGAGTGGGGGACGGCTGCGCCCAGCACTTCGCTACGCGCGTTGCAGATGAGGAGTGTGCCCACAGCTGCCACAAGGCCGCCGATGAACGTGGTCCGGTTCTTCGCGACCCATTTGGAGAAGCGGTCGGCGAACAGCGCGACGAGCGACAGCGTGATGAAGCATGCCAGCAGGTGCACGAGCATGAGGTTCTCGGTGATGTTGCTGTTGTCGGTCTCGTGCAGCCAGAACGATCCGGAGAACGCGATGGTGTTCCACGCGATCCAGCAGCCCAGGCCCAGATACGTCAAGCTGGGCGCCTGCCGGTCGATGGACGCAAGCGCCGTCGAGAATCGCTCGGAAACGCTCGCGGTCGCCTTCCCTTGCGCGCGCTGGTTCTGCGTTGTGTCGTCCTGTTCGCGAATTGCCATATCCCCCCGATTCCCGATTGGCTTTCGTGTTGTTGACCGGAAGAAGGTGTGACGCCACCGGGCGAACAGGGGACGGAGGTGTGTTCACGTGTTAGGCCCTTGGGAACCCGAGATTCCGCCGTGAACACACCTCCGTCCCCTGTTCACGTGCCCCCTTCTTCGTCTACCTATTCTAAACCCCTACGTCCATATTCGACTAGTTAACAACTGACCATACAGCGGTATCAACATCGTTAACTAGTGACGTAGCTGGGGTTTTGCGGAAAACGTAAGGTGGTGACCGTTCCGAGACGAGGGGGTCATCATGAATATCAAGAACAAGCCGCTGCCGAGGTTCGAGGTTCCGTCGAGCTACGAGAAGTATGCGGAAGGCGGCTATCTGATGGATGTGCGCGAACCCGAAGCCGACAGCTTCGGCGATCGCAAGCCCACCATCGCCTCGGGCGCGGGCGCTGCTGCCGTCGACCCCGCCGCCATCGCGCAGGGTGCGGGCGCGGATGCCGAATACGAGCTTCCCGACGCGCCCACGTTCGCTGATCGCGTGAACGCGGTGGTCATGTGCGTCGGCTCGCAGAACGCGTTGCGCGAAGCGCTGTACAAGACGCTGGCGTTCTGCCAGCAGCCCCATGAGTTCACAGAGGTAGAGGACTTCATCGCTCAGACCGACGAGTTCATCTACAGCCACATCATGCAGACGCCGTTCTCCATGATCCAGATGCTCATCGATGCCGGCGGCCTTTCGCAAACGCCGCTCGATGGCGAAGGCAGCCCCATCGCCGAGGAGCAGCTGGCGAACCTTTCCGAAGACGAGGCCGACGACCTGATCGCCACGTACCGCATCCAGGCCACCGGCGCCGGCGTCGAAACCGTGCGCCTGCTGGCGCCCGAGCGTCGCATCGAGGCGCAGCTTTCCCTGCGTCCGCATCGCCGCGACACCTATTTCGCCGTGCTCGATTTCTGCACGCAACCGCGCAAATTCCCGGAAATCGAGGCGCTCTTCAAGACCACTCCCGGCTTGTCGCAAGACATCGTGGCCGATCATCACAAGCTTTCGCCCGACTTCTACGTCGATAAGCTCGACAAGGCCGGCGCGCTCGTGTGGCGCGGCGCCTGGGTCGCAACCGACGCGGGCAAGCGCATGCTGCAAGCCCACAAACGCGAACAGGCAACCGCATAACCGCATCCGCCGGCGAGGCGGCTGGTTGCGGGCGCGCTGGGAACTCCCGCCAGCCCGCCGATCGGCTCGCGGCCCCACGTGAACAGGGGACGGAGGTGTGTTCACGTAGATGCGTCGCACTCCCAAACGGCCATTGTGAACACACCTCCGTCCCCTGTTCACCCACCCCACCCGAAAAGCAATATGGCAGCAGGAGAAACCCGCTGCCTATCGCAATAGACGAGTAAGCAAGGATCAAAAGGAGGAGGAAGCTTTGTCTACGACTATGACACGTCGCTCGTTCATGAAGACGGCAGCGGTCACCGGCGCGGTTGGCGCGCTGGGGCTGGGCGCCGCTCACAACATGGCACCGAGCGACAAGGCATGGGCCGACAACGACGTGCACGAGGTTCGCACGTCCTGCCGAGCCTGTATCGCCAACTGCGGCGTCATCGCCACGGTGAGCAACGGCCGCGTCATCAAGCTGAGGGGCGATTCCATCGACCCGATGTCGAAGGGCCGCATGTGCCCGAAGGGCCTGTCGGGCATCCAGGCGCTGTACCACCCCAACCGCAACAAGTACCCTATGAAGCGCGTGGGCGCCAAGCCCGGCAACCAGTGGGAGCGCATCAGCTGGGATGAGGCGGCGAAAACCGTGGCCCAGCACATGATCGACATGCGCGACAAGACCGGCAAGCACGGCCTTCTGTGCACCACCGGCGGCGGTGGCAACCCGCAGTTCTTCAGCCCGCCGCGTTTCCGCAACTTCTGGGGCGCCGGCAACGTGTTCGAGCCCGGCTGCGCGCAGTGCTACCTGCCGCGTAACTTCACCATGCCGCTGGTCAACGGCATCGGCGATACCTCGATCGCCGACTCCGGCTGCTCGGAGCTGTACAAGCCGGCCAAGTACGGTGGGCTGACGGAAGTCTACGTCATCTGGGGCACCGGCCCGGCGTGGCACTCGCCTTCCACCTCCGGCCGTTGCGTGGCCGAGCTGCGTGACAACGGCTGCAAGACCGTCGTCGTCGATCCGCGCTTCACTGCCGACGCCAGCAAGGCCGACGTGTGGCTGCCCATCAAGCCCGGCACCGACATGGCCATGATGCTCGGTTGGATGCACTACATCATCGAGAACAAGCTCTACGAGAAGATCCCCGGTTACGAGACCTTCTGCGAGCAGTGGACGAACCTCCCGTTCTTGGTTGATCCGCGCGACAACGTCAGTCTGCCGCCCATCGCCGAGGACATCACCAAGGACGGCCAGCTGCTGCGCGCGTCGGCCGTGTTCGACGACGTCGACGCCACCAACGAGGGCTACGTGTACTTCGACACCGAGAAGGGCGAGGTCACGAAGGCGTTCGCCCTGGGCCCGGACAACGACGGCACGTACCACCCGCAGATGTTCGGCACCGTGGATGTGAAGCTCAAGGACGGCTCCACCATCACGTGCAAGACCGCGTTCGAGGCCTACAAGGACCGTTGTGCCGACTTCGACTTGGACACCGTGGCCGAGATCACCGGCTGCAAGAAGGAGAAGATCATCGAGGCCATCGAGCTGTACTGCTCGAGCGCGCACGGCGGCATCTCCCTGGGCGTTGCTACCGACATGTACCCGGGTTCGGCGCAGGCCGCCATCGGCGCCGCGGCGCTCGATTGCATGACCGCGCACCTGTGGCACAGCGGCTGCCCGGCCAACAAGGTGGGCGGGCAGGGCTCGAAGGGCCTGACCAGCTGCGAGTCCACCATCTTCCCCTCCGGATTCATCGGGGACACGACGTACGAGTTCCAGACCAACGACGCCATCCTCGAGCGCCTCGGCTATTGCGAGCACAAGGGCCTTGGCGGCTGGATGCACTCCCACATCCCCACGGTGCTCTCCGCCGTGCTCACCGGCGAACCGTACCAGCCGAAGGTGTGGATCGAGCGCTCCGGCAACAAGATGGCCGCGCTGGGCAACTCCAGCTCCTGGGTCGATGCGTTCCCGAAGTTCGACCTGATCGTGCACGGCTACATGTACCCGACCAGCTTCACCACCGAGGCCGCCGACATCGTGTTCCCCGTGTGCGAGTGGCTGGAGAACGCGTTCGCGCAGAACCGCTTGAACGTCAACCTCATGCGCAAGCCGGTGACGAACCTGTTCGAGGCCGCCGACGAGATCATGATGTGGGGCAAGATCGCCGAGGCCATGTCCGACCCCAGCTCGGAGCTCTACGACGCCAACATGGAGGCGTGCATGGACGACGAGAAGATCGGCAGCCCCATGGTGCCTGCGTACTGGAAGACCATCAACGAGTACTGGGATTGGGTCGCCCAGCAGGGCGGCGATAAGTCCGTCACCACCATGGAGCAGGCCATGGAGGCCTTCCCCATGAAGTGGGCGGAAGACGACGAGTACTGGGGCGGCACCACGTATGACGGATACTGCCAGGTCAACGCCGGTGCCGGCGTTGCAGGTAAGGTCGATCCGGGTATGGAAGGCTCCGGCGCCGATGACGGCAAGGTCACCTACACCGGCTTCTCCACGGCGGCCCGCGACATCAAGGACAATCCGAAGAAGTGCGGTCCGTACGCCGACACCATGCTCTACCTGGGCCGTCACGGCAACGAGAAGTTCGACATGCCCGCCGCGGTGGTGGACTACAACCCCATGCCGTACTACTTCACGCCCGAGGACCAGTCCGAATACGGCGACGAGTACCCGCTGCGCCTGACCGAGGGCCGCATCCCGTACTTCCATCACGGCACGCTGCGCAACAACCCCTACCTGCGCGAGCTGTATCCGGCTCCCGAGCTGTGGATCTCCCCGGAAAACGCCGGCAAGTACGGCATCGTCGACGGCGACTGGGTGAACATCAAGAGCCCGCGCACCGACGGCAAGGACGTGTTCCGCGACATCACCACGGGCCTGTCCACCGATACGGTCATGGCAGGCGGCAAGGACGCGAAGTTCGGCCCGAGCGAGTTCGCCCCCGGCGAGGAGCTGACGGCTAACGGCCAGAGCGTCGTCAAGGACGGCATCTTCGCCGTGGCGCGCGTGACGAAGGGCATCGCGGAGGGCACCGTGTACATGGAGCGCTTCTGGAACCCCGAGTTCTTGGAAGACGGCTCCGATGGCCGCAAGTCATGGACCACGGAGAACATGAACGTGCTGACGAAGAACACGGGCTACTTCAACCCCGAGTTCGGCACCTACACCCTGCGCGGCATCCACGTCAAGGTTGCCAAGGCGCAGCGCCCGGAGGGCATCTGGTACGAGCCGACCGACTTCGAACCCTGGATACCTGAGCCCACGGAAAACACGGGAGGAGCGTTTTACACCAAATGAGCCGCAATTGCTTAGTTGTTGACCTGGATAAATGCATCGGCTGCCACGCGTGCGAGGTGGCCTGCAAGAACGAGAACGGCATCGCCTTGGGCGAGTACTGGAACCGCGTGCTGCAGATCGGCCCGCACGGGACCTTCCCCGACCTGGAGCAGTATTGGCTGCCCGTGCAGTGCCAGCAGTGCGAGGACGCGCCCTGCGTGCACGTGTGCCCGACCGGCGCGAGCTACCGCGACGCCGACGGCAAGGTGCTGGTGGACAAGGAGAAGTGCATCGGCTGCAAGTACTGCATGATGGCCTGCCCCTATGGCGTTCGTTCGTGGAACACCAAGGAGAAGGCCGTCGAGAAGTGCACCCTGTGCGGCCAGCTGACCAGCGCCGGCCAGGAGCCCGCGTGCGTGGCCGCGTGCTGCGCGAACGCCCGCTTCTATGGTGACCTGGACGACCCGAGCTCCGACGTGTCGAAGGCCGTGGCGGCAGCCGATCCGGCAAGCGTGCACACCCTGCACGATGCCGGCAACAAGCCGCTGACGCGCTACATCCTGTCGGACAAGATCGCCACGTGGCACGACGTGGACGCCATCAAGCCGGCGTCCGACGCGCAGGACGCCGCGTGGTTCGCGAAGGAGGCGTAAGGCATGGAGATCCAATGGTCCCTGGTTTTGTTCACGGCCCTGACCGGCATGGGCGGCTGCATGTTCGCATGCGTCGCCGCCGATGAGTTCCTCGGCCGTGCGAAGGCCGCGGCGTTTCCCGCGGCTGTGGCGGCACTGGTGATCGCGGTCGTTGGCGGTCTGGCTTCCGTGACGCACCTGTCGCACCCCGGCCGCATCATGGGCGCCCTGAGCCACCCGACGTCGGGCATCTTCACCGAGGCGCTGCTGGTGGGCTGCCTGTGCGTGTGCGTGGCGGTGTACCTGGTGCTGGTCAAGCGCGGTGCCGGTGCGTCCGCCCGCAAGGCCATCGCCGTCATCGGCGCGGTGCTCGGCGTGCTGCTGAGCTTCATGGCGGGCGAGTCCTACCTGATGGAGGCGCGCCCGAACTGGTGTAGCCAGCTGCTGCCGCTGGGCTATCTGCTGACCGCAGTGCCCGAGGGCATCGCCGCCTACCTGGTGGTAGTTACCGCTAAGGCAAAGGACGCCGATGTTGCGCCGTACGGTCGTGCGCTGCTGGTCGGCGGCGTGCTGGCCGCGGTGGGTGCTGCCGCCTACGTGTTGTGGGCGGGCCCCGCCGATGGCGTGCAGTGGGCGCTGCTGGTAGTGGCGGTGCTGGGCGCCGGCGTGGTGCCGGCCGCATGCGGCGCGCTGCTCGGCAAGAAGCCCGAGAGCTTGATGGCTATGGCGGGCGGCTCGCTGGCCTGCGCATTCGTGGGCGCGGTGTCCTACCGCTGCATCATGTGGCTGATCACGGTCCCGATCGCGAACCTGTTCCTGAACGTGCTGTAAGCGCAAGGCCGGGGGAGGGGGATTCCCTTCCCCGGCCGGTTCGCCCAGCGAGCGGCCCGGAGGCCAACCGGGGCGCCGTGAACAGGGGACGGAGGTGTGTTCACGTTAGCCTTTTGGGAACGCGGCGCATTCCCGTGAACACACCTCCGTCCCCTGTTCACCCCTGTTCACCCGACGTGTAAGCGTCCCTTCGGGCTTTTCCTCCTGATGTATTCGCGGTTCGTATTCGCCTCTCCCCATCTCCCTCCCTTCCTCCGGCGAATGCGAACCGCGAGCGCATCGAGCGTGGCAACGGGCCGTGTCCGCGACGCGGCTAACGAAAATCGATACTCGGCTCTTGCGCACGGTTTGCCCGTTCGCGCGGGGCGGCAATGGACGTGAGCGCCCGAAGACAAACGGGCGCTTCGGCAGAAAGGGGCGATCATGACCGACGGTAACGCGGTGCAGGTGCAGCAGCAGGAAGAGCGCGATCAGCTGATTTCCCAGCTCATCGAGGTAAACGCTGGGCGTGCGGCGTACTACCGCATGCTGGGCGAGCTGTTCTTCCGCGAGCTGACGCAGGAACAGGTCGAGCATCTGGCGGGTATGGATTTCGCCGGAATGGACGGCGACGACGACCTCATCGCCGAGGGTTATAACGACATGCGCCGCTATCTTCGCCATGTGAATTCCGGCACGCGCCAGGCGCTGGCCTGCGATTACGCGCACACGTTCCTGGCGGCGGGGAATTATGAGACGTTCGCCGCCACGCCGTTCGAAAGCGTGTTCACCAGTCAGCTCGGGCTCATGATGCAGGAGGCGCGCGACGATGTCTACAAGATGTATTGCGAGCAGGGCATCCAGCCGCAGGCAGATTTGCATGTGCCCGAGGATCATGTGTCGTTCGAGTTCGAGTTTTTGGCGACGGTCATCGAGCGCACGAACGCCGCGCTCTTGACGGGCGATTTTGCGCGTGCTCAGGCGCTTGCCGAAACGGTCTCCGATTTTCACCGGTTGCATCAACTTAGCTGGATCGACGATCTGTGCGATGCCGTGCTCGACGTGGCCGAGACCCGTTTCTATCGCGGAGTTGCGAAGGTGACGCGCGGGTTCGTGCATATAGAGACCGAGGTCGTCGCCGACGAGCTCGAGGTGCTGCAAGGCCTGGCGGACAAGCAGGCTGCGTAGCGCGTTTCGCCTGATGGTTGACGCTCGCAAGTGCGGGTGGGCTGCTGTCGTCAAGTTCGCTGCGGGAATCGGGGAGCGTGAACAGGGGACGGAGGTGTGTTCGCGCGTTTGCCTCCGGAGGGTCCGGCGCATCGCCGTGAACACACCTCCGTCCCCTGTTCACCTGTTCACGTCGGGGCAAGCTGCGGAAAGAGGCCGTGGGGGGTGCGGCCGTAAGACGAGAAAGGATAGGGTTATGGGCGATCAGCCGAGCATCACGCGTCGCGGGGTGCTGGTCGGTGCCGGCGCCGTGGCTAGCATGTTTACGGTCGGCGGCGTGGCATACGCGCTTGAAGGCGAGGACCGGGGGCTTTTGCGTCCTCCCGGCGCGCAGGACGAGGCGCATTTCCGCGCCACCTGCTTGAAGTGCAACCGTTGCGAAACGGCCTGCCCACAGCGTTGCCTGCGCACGGGCGTGCTCGAGGACGGCGTGCTCAACTGGCGGACGCCCATCATGGATTTCCATCGCGGTGCATGCGACTTTTGCGGGATTTGCGAGGATGTGTGCCCGGCGGGTTCGATCGCGGGCGCGCACGATCCGGCGCAGGTCATCGGCATCGCGGTCGTGGACCGCGAACGCTGTATCGCGTGGTTGCAAGGCGGCTGCCAGGTGTGCGTCGACGCGTGCCCGTATGGGGCCATCACGCTCGATGATGCGAATCGACCCATCGTCGACCAGGCGAAATGCAACGGATGCGGCGCGTGCGAGAACGCATGCCCGTCGAACAGCTACCTCGCGTTCGCCGGCGGCACCGACCGCGGCATCAACGTGCGCGCAGCAGGGAAGGAGGCATAGGCGATGAGCGATAAGGAAAACAGCGCGCCCAAAAAGTCCCGCTTCCGCACAGCGCGGGGCTGGGTTGCGTTCGCGTGCGTGGGGTTCGCGCTGGCGGGCATGGCGTTTCGCGTGGGAATCGGCACGCCCTCGGCGTTCGGCATTCAACAGATTTCGGCCATTTGCCCGTTGGGCGCCCTCGAGACCATGGCGGGCGCAAAGGGCGTCATGCTGCATGCCTTTCTGCTGTTTGTGCTGGTCGTGGTTCTGATCGCCCTCGTGGGCAAAGCGTTCTGCGCCTGGATGTGCCCCGTCCCGTGGCTGCAGAAGTTCTTCCGTCCGAGAAAACGTGGCGAGGCGAAGGGCGGTGCCGGGCACGATGTCCCGGCAAAGGGCGGGGCAGGGCTTGATTCCTGGGCGAAGGGCGATGCCGGACGCGAGGCGTCGGAATCGAGCGTCCCTGGGTACGATATCCCGGCTTCTTGCGGCAACCCTGATGCGGGTTCTGCCCAGGCGAAGCCGTTGGCTTTTAGCGCGGCGCAAGCTGTTGAACCCGCGGGGAAGCAGGCGGCTTGCTCACCATCCGCATGCGCCGCGTGCGCGGGTGCGGCGGCGTGCGCGAAGGCGCTGGCCCCGGTGGGAGGTGCGCGCGACGGCGTGCAGTTGGATAGCCGCCATGCGGTGCTGGTGGGGACGTTGGCTTCCGCTGCCGTGTTCGGCTTCCCGGTGTTTTGCCTCATCTGCCCGGTCGGCTTGACGTTTGCGACCATCATCGGGCTGTGGAATCTGGTGCAGTTCAACGAGCCTTCTTGGGCGCTCATCATCTTCCCGATCATCCTGATCGCGGAGGTTACCGTGCTGCGCAAATGGTGCAGCAAGATCTGCCCGATCAGCGCGCTGGTCAGCCTGCTGTCGAACCTCAACGTCACGCTGCGGCCGCGGGTCAAGGCCGATGTATGCCTGCGTAGCCGCGGCGTGGATTGCCATGCATGCGTCGATGCCTGCCCCGAGCAGCTCGACCCGCATTCGGGCCGCATCCCCGAGTGCTCGAAATGCGGCAAGTGCGTGGAGGCCTGCCCGGCCAAGGCCATCAGCATCAAGCTGCTGAAGTAGTCGGCGGCCAGTTCGCCCTGCAAGTTCGCATTGCCCCGCGTGCTTCGCGGCGCATAGCTTGCGCTCAGCGGATGCGCTGGCGAACAAGCGACGCGTATCCCCGCGCGCCTGCCGCCCCACCTGCTTTCGTCGGTTCCGTGAAAACGACGCCCTGCGCGGGTCTGCTCCGCGGCGCGGCTTATCATGGATGGCAGACGAGAGAAACATGCGCGGTCGTCGGATGGGAAACGCCGCGCTGATATGGGGGAATACATGCTGCTGAGCGAACTTGCGCGCGGACAGGCGGGCGTGGTCGAGGCTGTGCACGGCGAAGGTTCCGTTCGCCGTCATTTACTGGATATGGGGCTTACGCCCAATGCGGTGGTCACGCTGCAGAAGGCGGCCCCCATGGGCGACCCCATCCAGGTGACGGTGCGCGGCTACGAGCTGACGCTGCGCTTGAGCGAAGCCGACAACGTGCACGTCCGGGCGCTCGACTTGCAAGACCACCCCGACGCCCTGACCGGCGTCGATGCCGCGCGATTGCAGGCCGCCGGCACCGCCGCCGCGCCCTCGGCCCGTGCCGACCGCGCCCCGCTGCCGCACCCCGGTCTCGGCGAGTTCGGTCCGGCCGAGGAGGCGTACCGCGCCCACGCGCGCCGCGCCGCCGCGAAGACCGGTCCGCTCACCTTCGCGCTGGTGGGCAACCAGAACTGCGGCAAAACCACGCTGTTCAACCAGCTCACGGGCGCGAACCAGCACGTCGGCAACTTCCCGGGCGTCACGGTCGACCGCAAGGACGGCACCATCCGCGGGCACGCTGAGGCCACCGTCACCGACCTGCCGGGCGTGTACTCGCTGTCGCCGTACTCCAACGAGGAGATCGTCACGCGCGACTTCCTGCTCGACGAAAAGCCCGACGGCATCATCAACATCGTCGACGGCACCAACATCGAGCGCAACCTGTACCTGACCATGCAAATCATGGAGCTGGGCATCCCCATGGTGCTGGCGCTCAACATGATGGACGAGGTCGAAGCCAACGGCGGCACCGTGCGCGTGAACGAGCTCGAGGCTGAGCTGGGCATTCCCGTGGTGCCCATTTCAGCGGCGAAGAACGAGGGCGTCGACGAGCTGGTCGACCACGCCCTGCACGTGGCGCGCTTCGACGAGGCGCCCGGCCGCATCGACTTCTGCCCCGCAAGCGCGCAAGAGCATGACCCGCTCGGCGCGGTGCATCGCTGCATCCACGCCACGGCGCACATCATCGAGCCGTACGCCGGGCAAGCGTCCGTCCCTGCGCGCTTCGCCGCCACGAAGATGGTCGAGGGCGACGAGCTGATCGCACGCAAGCTCGACCTGCCGGAATCCGCCGTCTCGTCGGTGCGCGAGCTGGCGGCCGCCATGGAGGCCGACGCCGGCATGGACGCCGAGGCGGCGCTCGCCAACATGCGCTTCGCCTTCCTGGCGAACCTGTGCGCCAACACCGTGGTCCGCCCGCATGAAAGCCGCGAACACAAGCGCAGCGTTTCCGTCGACAAGCTTCTGACCGGGCGTTATACCGGCATCCCGTGCTTTTTCGCCATTATGGCAGCGGTGTTCGTGCTTACGTTCAGCGTCGTGGGCGCCGCGCTTTCCGACCTGGTGGGCGCCGGCGTCGACGCAGCCCTCGAGGCGTTGGCCGCCGGTTGCGAGGCGTGGGGCCTCAACCCCGTGGCACAATCGTTGCTGGTCGACGGCATCGGCGCCGGCGTGGGCGCGGTTATCGGCTTTTTGCCCACCATCGTCACGCTGTTCTTCTTCCTGTCCATCCTTGAGGACTCGGGCTACATGGCGCGCGTGGCGTTCGTCATGGACCGCCCCATGCGCAAGATCGGCCTGTCCGGGCGCTCCATCGTGCCGCTGCTCATGGGCTTCGGCTGCTCGGTGCCGTCGATCATGGCCACGCGCACGCTGTCGAGCGAACGCGATCGCAAAATGACCACCATGTTGGTGCCGTTCATGAGCTGCAGCGCGAAGCTGCCCATATATGCCCTGCTCGTGGGCGCGTTCTTCCCGCGCGCGCTGCAGCCGGTGGTCATGATCGGCCTGTACGCGTTCGGCGTGGTGGTGGGCATCTCGTTCGCGGCCGTGCTCAAACGCGCGCGTTTCCGCGGCCAGCCCGTGCCGTTCGTGATGGAACTGCCGAACTACCGCCTGCCCGCCGCGAAAAGCGTGGCGCGTCTGGTATGGGATAAGGCGAAGGGCTTTGTGAAGAAGGCGTTCACCGTGGTGCTCGCCGCGTGCGTGGTCATCTGGTTTTTACAGACGTTCGACGCGCGTCTGAACGTGGTCGACGACGTCGACGCCAGCCTGCTCGCGGGCATCGGCGGGTTGATTGCCCCGCTGTTCGCGCCGCTGGGCTTCGGCGATTGGCGCGCGGCAACGGCTCTCATGACGGGCTTCATGGCGAAGGAGAGCGTGGTGTCCACGCTGACGCAGGTCATGGGCGAGGGCGTGGACCTCACCATGCTGTTCACGCCGGTGACGGCCATGGCGTTTTTGGCGTTCGTGCTGCTGTACACGCCGTGCGTGGCGGCCATTGCCACCGTGCGCAGCGAGCAGGGCGGCGCACGCGCGGCGCTCGAGATGGTGCTTTTGCAGTGCGGCATCGCCTGGGTGGTCTCGTTCGCGGTGTATCTAGCGGGTTTGCTGGTCACGGGCGGGATCGCAGACGCGTTCAGCCTGCCGGGCCTGGTCGCGGCCGCGGTTATCGCGGTGGGCATCGGCGTGTACCTGAAGCACCAGCGCACTGACGGCGAGCTGAAAGTAGGCTGCAAAACCTGCCCCGCCAGCTGCAAGAACTCCAGCGGCTGCTGCCATTAAGGCAGGGAAGTTGCTCCCTGCTTCCACCCAAGCACAAAAAATCGCCCCGTCTCCACTGGAGGCGGGGCGATTTCGCATACGAGGTAAACTCAACCGAACGGTAAATCGCTCGCTACGCAGCTTTCACGTCGTCGAGCTCGCGGCCGGCGTTCGGGTCGTTGAACACGTCGGCGTCCATGCGCCCGGCGCGCTTGGCCACGATGGTGGTGCACACGGCGTCGCCGGTGATGTTCACGGCGGTGCGCGTCATGTCCAGGATACGATCGATGCCCATGATCAGCGCGATGCCCTCAAGCGGCAAGCCGACGGAGTTGAACACCATCGACAGCGTGATCAGGCCGACCGACGGGACGCCCGCCGTGCCGATTGACGCCAGCGTGGCGGTGGCGATGACGGTGGCGTACTCAACCGGCCCCAGCTGCACGCCGAACAGCTGCGCGGTGAACACCACGGCAACGCCCTGCATGATGGAGGTGCCGTCCATGTTGATGGTAGCGCCCAGCGGGATGGTGAACGACGAGATGCGGCGGTCGACGCCCATCTTCTTCTCCAGCGTCTCGATGTTCAACGGGATGGTGGCGTTCGACGTTGCGGTGGAGAACGCGAACATCATCACCGACACGAACTTCTTCAGGAACTTCACCGGGTTGATGCGCGCGAACACCGTCAGCAGCACCATGTACACCACCAGGCACTGCACGGCCAGTGCCAGCAAAACGCCCAGCATGTACTTCACCATGGGAAGGAACGCGTCGAAGCCGATGTTGGCGAACGTGCGCGCCAGCAGGCAGAACACGCCGATGGGGGCCACGTACATGACCATGGAGGTCATCTTCATCATGATGTCGTTGAACTGCTCGAAGAAGCGGTGAACCACTTCGACCTTGCGGCCCATGGTGGACAGGATGATGCCCACGAACAGCGCAAAGAAGATGATGGCCAGCATATCGCCCGAGGCCAGCGCCTGGATGGGGTTCTTCGGGATGATGTTGAGCAGGGTGTCGGTGAACGACACGTCGGTGTTGGCGCTGCCCGACAGGGCGGAGGTGTCGGATGCCACCATGCTGGACATATCCACGCCGCGGCCGGGGTTGATCAGGTTGCCGATGGTCAGCGCCACGGTGACGGCCAGCGCGGTGGTGCACAGGTAGAACGCCAGCGTCTTCAGGCCGATGGTGCCGAGCGTCTTCGTGTCGCCGATGGACGACGCGCCGCACACGATGGAGCAGAACACCAGCGGCACCACGAGCATCTGCATCAGGCGGATGAAGCCCTGGCCGACAATATAGAAGATGCCGTTGACGAACACGTCGTCGCGCACCGTGCCCGCGGGCACCAGGTAATGGAAGATGACGCCGCACAAAAGGCCCAGGCCAAGCGCGATGAGGATGGATCCCGTCAGCCCGATATGCAGGCGCTTGGGCTTTTCGCCCATGTTGATCTCGGTAGACACGCGCCCCTCCTATTCCTGCGCGCCGCGGGTCAGCGCGGCAAGGTCATGCTCGGCGGCGAACGCCGCAAGGTCGTCTTCCCAGGTGGGGAACTCGTAGACGCCGGTGAGGCGGGTCATCATGTCGTCAAGCTCGATGCGGTAGCCCTGCCAGGGGTTGGCGGTGCCGCGCAGGTTGCCGGTAGGCTGGCCGGCCAGGGCGAACGCGCGCTCGAAGAACTCGAAACGGCTGGTCACGCCCGTGCATGCGGCATGGAACGTGCCGAACTCGTCGGACTCCATGGCGGCGATGACGAACTTGGCGAACGTGTCAACCGACGTGGGGCAGGCGAACTGGTTCGCGGGCACGGGCACCGTCTTGCCCTGGGAGCTTGCCAGCAGCGCGCGGCCGAGCAGGTCGTCGGGGCGGGCGGTGTAGACCCAGCTGGAGCGCACGATGATGTGGTGCTGGTTCAGCTCGTTGACGAAGCGCTCGCCGGCCTGCTTGGACTTGCCGTACACGTGCGGCGGGTTCGTGGTGTCGAACTCATTGAACGCGCGGTCGGCGTTCTCGGGGAACAGGTCGTCGGTGGACAGGTGCACCATGGTGGCGCCGACGTTGTTGCTGGCGATGGCCAGGTTGCGCGCGCCAAGGGTGTTGACCTTGTAGGCCTTGTCGGGGTTCTCGTCGGCCTCGGTGCGGCTGGCCAGTGCCGCGCAGTTGATGACGAAGTCGGGGCGGTACGATTCGGCGAAGTTCAACACTTCGTGCAGGTTCGACACGTCGATCTCGATGTCGCTGGTCATGACCTTATAGCGGCTGTGGTCCAGGAAATGCTCGATTGCCTGGCCCATTCGCCCCGCCGCGCCGGTGATCCACACGGTGTCCTGAGGACCCATTTTCATAGGGCGCCTCCTTCCGGATGTGCTGCGCGCGGCGCCTGCGGAAGGAGCGTCGCGCAAGGGGTAAGTGGTAAGCCTGCCTATTCTACCGCTCCCGAAGCCCCAGCGCAGCAGCCGTTTCGCAGTAAATTGCAATCGGACCAGTCGGAAAAGGAACCGGCTGGCGAAGAGGAGGCGAAAGGGGAGCGAGTCGGGGCGAAACAGGCTGAGGGGACGAAGGGGGAAGCGGGCACTTTGGGCCTGCTTCCCGGCTGACGGCTTGGGCTCCGCTCCTCTCCAGTGCCGCGACCCCCCCCCCGAGTTCTGGCCCGTTTTGCAGGAAACGGACCAGAATTTGACGTCCTTCCGGGGTTCTGGGCGGTTTTCCGGCTCTCCGCCGTGGTTCGCGCTATCAGCCGCGACATAATCCCAGGTCAGAAGCTTCCGCATCATCGACGTCCAGCTCTGCAGCCTACGAAACCGCCCAGAACTTCGCCCGCGCGATCAAGGCGACCCGCTACGTCCCCTAAGTGTCAGGACGGCGGCTGGGAACACCGGACCTCGAAACGCATTTGAACGTCAGCCCAAAGCGTCGGGACTGCCCGCGAAGCCCAAAACCCCACCTGCGTAGTCGGAAATGTCAAGACTCTGTGACGATGGGCGCGGCTTGGGTTGACGTTTTTCGGCGGAGTGCGAATATAGGCCCATCGAACGCAACGGGCGTTCGGGCGAGCGCTTTTGCGCTTCGCAAATCGCGTCGTTTTGGCGCACAAAGCAGGGTTTTGCGGTTTCGCCGCGGCCCGCAAACGTTAGGAAACATGATGACCTGCACCAATCTGGATATCCGAATTATCAGCTCCATTATGTAGGGTCCGGGTTGCATTTCAGCTGCCCGAACCCTAAACGGGCAGCTGATGGTTCTTCAAGCCGGAGGCTGTTTGAGAAAAACGGCCTCTGGCTTTTTTTGCGCCGTGTCCTGCGGCGCCGGCATTTTGCCTGATGTGTTTCGCCTTCCGTCTTATGGCTTTCCCACCTGGTCTTTTGCCCAAGCCTTCCGTTTTTCCCAAGCAACGTTCGCTTGCGGGGCCGGTCATCGACCGCACGTGCCGCGCTGCCAACCGGCAACGCGGCAGGAAAGGAAAGGCAAGGAAAATGAACGATCAGCAACAGCGAAAGCCCCTGTTCGGTAGGGGGAAGGCGAAGGGGGCGAACGGGCAGCTGCGCGGCGCAAACCCCCTGGCAAGCATGCCACAGCTGGGCGTGAAGCCGGCTTTGGCCGGCGCCCCGGCAGCACCCGCACCCGCGCCCGCATACGCGGAAACCTCATCCGTCAAGCTGGCTGTTTGTCAGACCCCTGCAGCCGCTACCGCCGGTGTTGCGTCCCCGGCAACTGCAGTTGCCGCAAAGCCGCAGGTCAAACGCGACTCCACCCTTGAGGTCATGGTCGCATCCATGGTCGGCACGGCCATCGAGTTCTACGACAATTACTGCTACTCCATTGCCGCGGCCAGCTACTTCGGCCTCATCTTCTTCACCGACGTCGCTAAGTCCGACCCGGTGCTCGCCACGCTGCTGGCGTTCGTCACCTTCGCAGTGAGCTTCCTGGCCCGCCCGTTCGGCAGCCTGCTGTTTGGCCACTTCGGCGACCGCCTCGGTCGTAAGAAAACCCTGGTCGCAGCCCTGATGCTCATGGGCACTGCAACGTTTTGCGTCGGCCTGCTGCCCGGATACGACGTGCTCGGTCCTGCGGCAGTCGTGCTGCTGTGCGTCTGCCGCGCCTGCCAGGGCTTGGGCCTTGCCGGCGAGTGGTCCGGCGCCGCGCTGGTGGCCACCGAGAACGCCCCGGCCGATAAGCGCGCGCTGTTCGGCAGCTTCCCGAATCTCGGCGCGCCCATCGGGTTCTTCTGCGCGTACGGTGTGAACCTGCTGCTCGATACGCTGCTGCCTGTTGACGCGATGGTCGCCTGGGGCTGGCGCATCCCGTTCCTGCTTTCGTGCCTGCTCGTGATCGTCGGCCTGGTCGTGCGCATGCGCATGAGCGAGACGCCCGTCTTCCAAAAGGCCGCCGCTGAGAACCGCACGACGAAGACTCCGCTGCGCGACCTGGTCCATCATTGGCGCCGTCTTGTGCTCGGCACCTGCACGATGAGCATCACCTACACGCTGTTCTACGTGCTAGGCACCTGGTCGCTGTCCTACGGCGTGTCCACGCTGGGCTTCACACAGCAGCAGTACCTGGGTATGCAGATGATCTCCGTGTTCTTCTTCGCTGGGTTCATCTTGGTCGGCTGCCTGACCGCCGATAAGCGCGGCCGCAAGCCCGTCTTGGTGGTCGGCAACGTGTGCACCGTGTTGTTCGCCCTGGTGGCGCCCATGCTGCTGGCCGCTCATAGCGTGCTGTCCGTGATGGTGTTCCTGTGCGTCGGCTTCGCCTGCATGGGCACGATCTTCGGCCCTTGCGGCAGCTATCTGCCCGAGCTGTTCCCCGCGAAGGTGCGCTACTCCGGAGCCGGCCTGAGCTACAACCTGGCGGCCATCACCGGCGGCGCGTTCGCCCCGACGATCGCATCGGCCCTGGTCATGAACTTCGGCATCCAGTCGCTCGGCTGGTACCTGGGCGGCATGGCCCTGGTCGCCCTTGTGGCGCTGGCCTTCTTCCGCGAAAGCAAGGACGTCGACTTCGAGCGGTAAGGGAGCGAAACGCCACGCGGCAAGACCCTCGAGTTTGCGGAAGCGCAAAAGCGCGCAAAATCGCGAAACTCGCGAGCTGTGGAGGCGGGATCAGCGGATTGCGGGCCCGCAAAAGCGTGCGAAATGGGCAACGCCCCTGCAAGCCTCTTCGGCTCGCAGGGGCGTTGCCCATATAGGAAGGGGCGCGCCGCCGTTTGCCGCGGCCCCGCCGGCCTTCCCTCGCATCCGACGGCAGCCGCTAACGCACAAGCCCCTTCGCCTGCTACTCCTGCACCTTCAGCGCCAGCGCCAAGGGCACGCGCTTGATACGGCGGATGTGCAGCAGCGCTACCGCCAGGTACGTTGCGAACCCGATGGCGATGACCTGCGCGATCGCCGTCATCGGCACGTAGATCTCGATGTTGCCGTTGTAAGCGAGCAGCATGGCGCGGAAAAGCAGCGTCAATCCGCCGATGATCAGCGGTTGGCATACTACCAGCGACACGGCAACCGTCAGCGTGATGGAGCGTACGTACAGGCGGCTGATTTCGGAATCGCGGTAGCCGAACACCTTCATGTAGCTGATCGAGCGCGCGGAGCGGTCGATCACCGATTTCGTCAGCAGGTATATGAACACCAGGAAGATGAACACGGAAAGCCCCATCAGCATACCGATCATATCGTCCATCATGCCCACGAACTGCTCGCCGATGGCATCCATGCTCGAGGGAGTCAGGTCGCTGGCAAGGTAGCGAGCGTCCAGGTCAAGCGCCTGATCGGAGGCGTATCCGTTGAAGTACCCGGCGTCGTTTCCGAAGAAGCGGTTGAAGTCGTCGAGGCTCATGTACACGGCCATGTCGGACTTCGTCCCCCAGGTGTACGCGTCGCCCTCGTAGGTCACCTCGCGTGTTCCGTCCTCATACTTGTCGTACAGGCTGACTGCCTGCCCGTCGGCGAAGCCGAATTTGTCGATCAGCCCGTTGCCGAACACCACGCGCCCGTCGCCCACGGCAAGGCCGTCCCAATAGCGTGAACCCTCGGGCACGCCGTACACGGCGATCGTCTCCGTGCCCGAGTCCTCGCCGCGGTCGTAATCCAGCGAATATACGGCGTACTTCTCGGCCTGCGCGATCTTCCCCGCCCCGTTGTCCACGGTGTTCACGGGGTGGACGTTGTCGGAATCCGCATCGATGTCGGCGGACTTCTCGACCATGTCCAACACCTCATCGCGCGATTTACCCAGGTCAGCGGCTACCGAATCGACTTTCTTATAGAATGAATCCTGCGCTGCGTTAAACGCGTCCCGCGCGCGGGCAAGGTCATCTTGCGCATCTTGCGCGGTCTGCATGGCGTCTGCGGAAGGTGCCGCGGCAAGCGCCGTTGCGGCATCCTGAAGCTTGTCGGCGGCGGTTTGCAACGCATCGCCCGAATCCTCGAGTGCAGCTCCCGCATCCTCCACGGCGGTCAGCTTGTCGCCTTCCACGCCTTGCAGCTCGTCGATGGCGGTCCACGCCTCGCGGTCGGCTTGCGTGCCGTCCAGCTCCAGCGGCGCCTTCAGCGTGTACATGTGCTCGGCCACCACGTTGTTGTGCAGGTTCTCGGCGTAGTGCGTCATGGTGGGCAAAATGGCCAGCGAGAACAGCAGCAGCATGCTGGCGAACCCGATGCCGACGAACAGGGTGGCGAAGTTGCCCAGGTTGCGCAAGAACACGCGCAGGCGGAAGCGCGTGGTGAAGCTCAGGCGTTCGGGCAGGGCAAAACCGCGTTTCACGCCGCCCTTGCTGGTCTCGTGGCGCAAAAACTCCAGCGGGGTGTGGCCCATCTTGCGCAAAAGCCCTAGCAACGTGATGCCCACCAGCGTTGCCACGGGCAGCGCGGTGGTTTGCGCGAACACGCTCCAGCTCCAGGTGGCGTGGTAGGGAGGCAGGCTGTAACTGCCGTAATACAGGTTGCGCATCGGCTCGCTCATCAGGGTATAGCCGGCCACGTTGCCCACCACGGCGGCCGCGATACCCACCGCCGCGGGCAGCGCCAGGTAGTGCGCCACCAGCTCGCGGCGACGATATCCGCTGGCCAGCAGCGTGCCGATGATGGCGCTTTCCTCCTCGATGGTGCCCGACGTCAGCACCACGAACACGAACGCCATGATGGCGATGATCATATACAGAAGCACGCCCCACATGGTGGAGTCGCCCGCAACGTCGTCGGCGGCGTAGCCGATGCCCTGATTCGCGCTCGAGTCGGTCAGGTCGTCCACGGTCGCCCCGGTATCGGAGAGCGCGCGAACCATGTCCTTCTCGGCATCGGTTCGTTGCGCCACGGTCAAGTCGCGATCGGTGAAACGCACCGAGTACGTATACGCCGGCTGATGCCCCGTGGTCTCAAGCGCCGCGAAACCGCTTTCGGAAACCTCGGCCACGCCGAACGTCAGCGTGTTCACCGTGAAATCGGAGTTGCTCTGGAACAGCGCTTGGTTATCGGAGGTCGTCATGATGCCGCACACGGTGAAGCGCTGGCCGAACAGCTCCACCTCCTCGCCGACGCTTATGTCGTTGTTCGTGGCGAACACGCGGTCGATGGCCACCTCGTCGGCTGCCTCGGGCACGCGCCCCTCGGCGTATGCGGCCAGGTCGACCTGGGTGCGGTGCTGGTAGACGCGCAGCGTGCGGTCGCGGCCGTCGTCGCCTTGCGCATGGTCGAAGTCGGCGTCGAAGGACCAGTTACGGAAGACTTTGGCGTCTCCCGCGCCGCCATCGCGTGCCGCGTCGGCGACAGCGTTCAGCTGCTCGTCGGTGGCCTCGAAGGCGGTGGTGAAGCGCACGTCCTCGATCGAGTATTGCTCGGGCATGTCGTCGATGATGACGGCGATGGAGTGCGCTGCCAGCAAAAAGCCCGACGTCAGCGCGATGGTTACGGACATCAGCAGGAAGATGCCCAGGTATTTCCCCAGGTTGTTTTTCAGCTCGCGCGGGAAGCGCTTGCGCAAAGGCGATGCCATGGCGCGCCTCCTACCAGGTCAGGTCGCGCGCGGCCATGCGCTCGACGTTCGCCGTGTCCTCGGCCAGCTTGCCGTCGCGCAGGCGCAGCACGCGGTGCGCCATGTGCTTGATCGCGTCGTTGTGCGTGACGATGACCACGGTGCACCCGTAATCGCGGTTCACGTTCTCCATCAGCTCCAGGATTTCCTTCGACGTCTGGTAATCAAGTGCGCCGGTGGGCTCGTCGCACAGCAAAAGCCCGGGATTCTTCACCAGCGCGCGGCCGATGGCGCAGCGCTGCTGTTGCCCGCCCGAGACTTGGCGGGGGAACTTCGCGCGATGCTCGTAGAGCCCAAGCGAGCGCAGCAGATCGTCTATGGGGAGGGAGTTTGCGGAAAGATGCGCCGTGACCTCGATATTCTCTCGAATGGTCAGGTCGGGCACCAGGTTGTAGAACTGGAAGACGAAGCCGAGCTTGTCGCGGCGATACTCGCCCAGTTGCTTGGACGTCAGGCTGGTCAGCTCCGTGCCGCCCACGTTTATCGAGCCGCTATCGGACGCCTCCAGGCCACCCACCAGGTTCAAAAACGTCGATTTGCCGCTGCCCGATGGGCCGAGCAGCACGCAAATCTCGCCTTTGTTGACGGTGGTGGTGACGTCGTGCAGCACCGTGGTGCGCGCCTCGCCTTCGCCGTAGTGCTTGCACAGGTCGCGGACTTGCAGGTAGGGCGTGGGGGAGGAGGCGGTATCGGCGGTGGCGGCGGATGCGGCGTACGCCGCCCCGGGTGCGTCGGTTGCCGTGGAGTTCGCGCTGTTTGCGGGGTCCGTTCCCATGTGGTGCTCCTATCTTTTAGTTGTTGCATTTGGGAGCCGAATATCGAATGCTTTCAGGT
>ERZ1034969.205-NODE-205-length-41958-cov-7.465504_pt1 | contig 41958 bp, 49 predicted proteins | sample MGYA00520624_ERZ1034969 | MGnify/ENA primary metagenome ERZ1034969 (study PRJEB33766, sample SAMN09781776) | gut metagenome | biome: gut microbiome | host: Homo sapiens | place: Madagascar | study: EMG produced TPA metagenomics assembly of the PRJNA485056 data set...
TCTTGAATTTATCCTTATAAGTTATATTAAATAAGATATACTATAAAGATTATTATCTTAAGTATATCCCCTAAAGATTACTTAAAGATACCCATATAGCCCCTTTAAGGTATCTTTAGGTAGCCTCTAGGTGCTACCTTTTGTCTTCTCCGAAATGTGTAACCTAATAGGGTAAAACCCTAATATCCCTAGTCTAAGTTCTTGTCTGCCTTAAAGATATCTAGACAACCGTCAAGAGTCCTGAGAGGATATCTATCAAGAATATATAAGAGATCTAGATACCATTTTGCTTTTCTTCTGTCTTCTTCTTCTTGTCCCTTATAGGGCGCCCTAAGAGAATATTTAAGGATATTACCTTTTAGGAATCCTTTAAACTCCTCACGGGTAAAACTAAGACACATATATTCAATAGGCTCAATTACAGCTTTAGAATAATGTTTATCTTGTTCAATAATCATATTAAAAACTCCTTATTGTTATTGTTACTGGATAATAAAAGATACATCATATGCTTCACTAGGTTCATTATCTATATCGGCATATTCCGTATAGTAGGGATAATCTGAGATAACACCATTAAATTTTAGTCTATTTGTATTCATCCAGTGATAAAACCTATAGATTTCACTGTCAGTTAACCCGGATGGGTCATCATAGCACATTAAATGGATGTATTTCTCAGGGATAGACATTACGATCTCTAAAGTATTCATAAAATAGCTCCGTAAAGGCATCTAAAAGCCTCTATATTGAACGTTGGGAGGGTTACCCTAGTGTACCCATTAGGTAACCCCCTGCATAGCCTTGTAACCCCTATTTTTATTCTTTAATGTAGATCACGGGATAGACATTACAAGGGTCACCGAAAGCTGGATCCCAACAGAATGCCGGGACTGGATCAGGATCAATTTCATACTCATATTCCCCATCGCCCTGCATATCATCATCCCAGCGGATAAAGTTAAAATCACTGGGTTCAAACCCCCTTTGAATCATTTTAATTTCATATTTAATGATCTGTTTAATATCTTCGGGGGTTAATTCCGTTGTATGGTTATAATCTAAATATCCAGCAATATAATAAAGTGCCCATTCAGGGATATACTGGACGTCCCATGACTTAAAGGAATCCAATTCTTCCTTAGTAATGCCCCGTTCGTTATCTTCGTTGAGTTTCAACATAATATATTCTCCTATTAAATATTAGTGGTTTATAAATATAAAATCACGTTCATTAGGATAACCAGAAAAATCAAGTATAAAAGGTATCTCATAATGCCCCCTTTGGGTTATTAAGTGAATATATTGTGATCCCCTGAGCTTGCAAGGGATCATGTATATTTACTCTAGGACTCACAAACAAGTATACGTAACTGATTCACCTTTTTCATTCGTGTAGTCTACAGTGATGATATCTTTATGCACCTTCACGAGGTTAGCCCTCTCAATGAAGTCTTTAATGTTTCTAAAGATTTTATATTTATAGATTAAATCCAACACAGTATCTAACATATGTGTCTCATCTAAGAACGCTTTCATATGGCGCCCTGTGGTAGCTGACCAGTAATGGCTATTGATCTCAAGTGTTTCACCATAGCCGCCCTCAAAAGACTGCGTAAGGGTAGCCATAAGGGTATTATAAGATTGAAAAAACACTTCATCATTATGGTAAATGATAAACTGATTTCTATGATCCAAAAGGTTACCAACTCTCATGATATTCTCCTAAAAGAGATTTTTAATAAAATATACAAAACCGCAGCTATAGGGATAACCCCTAGGTATAGTCTAGTATCTAGTGGTTTACTTTAATGATAGCCTCAGCGGCATCACCAATAAGGCCCTTAATGTAGGCAATACTGCCTTTTAAGGATTTTAATGAGATAGACTGTTTATAAATCTCTCCAAAAATGAATTTCCCATTAGCATAATATAAGACAGACACACTGTTAGCATACTTAGTAGCATCAGTTTCTACATCAAAAGTGTCAATAAGAGAACTCATAATGATAACCCCATTAGTTAAGTGAATATACTGTGATCCCCTGATATTGCAAGGGATCATATATATTTACTCAGTTAAGTCGCATTTATAACTAGTTAACTCACCCTTTTTATTAGTGTATACGACACAAATTCTATCATCCCTTACCTGCATAATTTCAGCCTTCTGCATAAAATCCTTAAGGTTTCTGAATACTCTATTAGCAATCAGAGTATCCACGTAGGACATCATGCGTGTTTCCTTAAGGAATTCTGCCATGTGTTTCCCTGTCGTTACGCTCCAATAATGGGATTTTATCTCAAGTTCCCTCTCATAGCCCTCCTCAGTCGAATTCCTTACAACTGCCATATAGGTGTTATAAGATTGAAACATGATGTTCCCATTATCACCCTCAACAAGGAATTGATTTTTATGATCTAACAAAGCAGTAACTCTCATAATATAGACTCCTTTAATAATCATTTAATAATCATTTAAGTTAATCATCATTTATTTAATTAACTTAATCATTTATTGAACAATGCGAATATTAAAGAATAAGCAAACAGTTGTCTATTAGGACAAACCCTAAGGTGCTATTGGTTACCCTTTGGCTTCTCTTTCGTATTCCAGTCGCGCCCGCACGAGTAACACAATGGGAACTATTTGTCAACTTAGGGTTTTCCCTATTAGCTGCCCCCTTGGTCTATACACTAATGACTGTTAGTTGTCAAGTAGTTATTAGGGTTTTCCCTCATTGATGACACCTAGCAGATTACTCATTGGTTATCTATTAGGGTTTTCCCTCATTGAGTACCCCTATCAGATTATCCATTAGTTGTCTATTAGGGTTTTCCCTAGGTACCAACAGATAATCATAAAAATACCCCTAAAGTGGTATACCAACAGAATACCCCTAAAGGATCAATAAATGATACTCAAAGAAAAAACAACTGATGATCCCTAAAGGATCAATAAATGATACTCAAAGAAAAAACAACTGATAACCTTAAGGGACAGAAGGCCCCTCAAGATTATACAACAGTTTCCAATGAAAAACAAGAGGTGAACCATAAGGGTTATCCCCAATAACCATACTGGTTATCCCTAATTGAAACCTCTTGACTTTCTTTTAGTTTCTCTTTAGAATTACCGAGAGGCCCAGAGGCACCCCACCGGGGGAACTTCAGGGGGCGACTCTACTTAATTGGCTACATAGATTTTTATCCAATTTTTCTAAAGACACCCTATAGGCATCCCCATTAGGTCAACCATTAGGGAATACCCTTAGATAGACCCCACAAGGAACCTCAATAACCCATCAATATCACCACTAGCAAGATAGACAATCAACAGCACTATGGTAACTATTAGTTTAACTGTAGAGACCACTCTAGGGGTTCTTAAGAGATCTCTTATAACCTTAATCATCCTCTTCATAGCTAACAATTAAAAAAAATCCCCTAGGGAACCCATTCAGTATTCGGGAACACTAGGGGAGCAATCTAGGAGTTATCTATTAGGCACCTTAAAGGGTCTTTAAGTAATACCTTAAAGGGACATTAAGTAATACCTTAAAGGGTCTTTAAGTATACCCTTAAAGGGAGATCTCGGGATATGCTTATATATATACCTATCGGGGCCCCTTCCGAAATATGTAACCTAATTAAGTATATTATTAGTGTAACCTTATAATTTTGATAGATGATAGGTCTACTGTCGTTCTACTGTCGTTCTACTGTCGTTCTACTGTCGTTCTACTGTCGTAGATGATACCCTGTCTTAGGTCTACTGTAGTAGATTGTACCTCTGGATGTGTTACTAGTAGAGGTATCCTGAGTATCTTTAATGTTGTCTCCAATATCATTAGTGACAAACCCAAAGAAGTTCTCAAGATGCTCTTCAAGCCACTGTTCAGTAACCTCATTGATACCTTCATCAGCATCTATACCCATGAAGTCAATAAGATAAGCTACACCCTGAGCTAGTGCATCAAGTCTATCATCATGCTTTAATGAACCTTTGTCTCTTGTAATTCTTGTTAATTGATAGAAACAGGAGTACTTATAGTCACTTTCAGGAACACTTGTAGCATCCTTTTGGATACACTCAGGAGACACTACCATTTTATGATTAGTAATGACAGGCTCAAGTGTATCAATGATGCGTTGTTCCTTCTGTCCCTTTGATCTCACTTCAGTACATCCACAGCCCCCATAGACTGACTTTAAGACAGGCTCAAAGAGCTTAGTGTACATCCCATCACCGAAGTTACCTTCAATGACTACTTCATTTACTTTCCATCTCTTAGCAACATTAGCTAATTTATTAAGAGTTACATCAGAATATCCACTAGTGAGACCCCCTGTTTCCATCACATAGATGAACCCATTGAGCCAATACAGTACTGCATACCCTGTTTCGTCTGAGCCTCTACCTGATGGGTCAATAGACATCATTTTGTACCCATAAGGTTGCATCTGTTCAGAAGCAGAATAGAAGTAAAAGTAACCATCACCCTTAAGACCCAAGTTAGTAACCTGATTAGGATCACACCTCTTAGTTACGTCAGGAAGCCACGAGAGCTTCATTGGAGCCTCAGAGGTATCAAAGGTACCCACAAGCAAATCTCGGAGCTTTAAGGGGTATTTATTGGCATCATTGAGGGTTGTATCGAGCATGAACTGAAGCATGAAACCAGCTCTACCATAAGAGAGTTCACGCTTCTGTAAGTCCATATCATCGAATCTTAAGGGATCAGTAGGTTTCCCTGCAAGTTCAGGATCATTATCGTACTTATCAGCAATAAATTTAGCTAAACGAGTACCATAAGTTCTTCTGTGTTTCTCATCATAAGGGAACCTAGCAGGATAAATGATACAGGAATAGCCTCTTTCTTGTAACTCATTATAAAGAGACATCTCATTCTGAGGAGTACCTAGGTAAATAATCTGAGATTTATCCCCCGGTTTAATCACAGAGTCAAACTCTTTCACGAGTTCTGAGAGTTTATCTCTAAGTACCTGAGTAAAGGAGTTCTTTGGCACCTCGACGTCGTCTGCCACAATGAGATCAGCACGGGAACCCGTAAGTTGCCCTTCGATACCCACAGATTTCAAGCTAGGGGAATGATCGGGTCTAGCAGGGCCTACATCAAAGAGATTCTGTGTATCTCTCTGTCCTTCTCTAGCCTTAAGGTGTTCCAAGAAGGGAAGAGTGTTCATGATTTTCTTAATAAAGACAGCATTAGCATCAGCTCTTTCTTTATTAGCGGATACAATCATGATCTTAATCTGTGGGTCTCTCCATAGTCTCCACACAGAGTAAGCACAAGTAATAAAACTCTTGGCTACCCCTCGAAACCCCTCAAGGATAAATCTGTTGTTAGGGAGATTCTGAAGTGTCTTAGCGATATCCAACTGTACAGCAGTAGGTCTAGGAAGTCCGATATACTTCCATACAAGACCCACAAACAGTGGGAAATTCTCATAGAAATCCTTAAGAGATTCTTGCGAACTCAATTTCATCTCCTAAGTTTTCTTTGACATTCTCCATGATTTTCTTTAAGGTATCCCCTGCTTCATCCCCAGCTTTAGGGACACAGTCAATACCATTTCTCTCTAACTCCTTAATGACAGCATTATAGAGCTGAGGGGTTCTCTTTTCTGGATTTCTTAAGTCTTCGAGCATATCGTTTAGCATAGTTTTGTGTATATGCCCAAGAATATCTTCTAGTTCTTTTCTTTCTGTCATTTGTTTCCTTTGTGATTACAATCTTTGGAAAGAAAGTCTTCCTGATTAACACTACAATAGCAATTACTGTATAAATAATAGTAACTACATAAATCCATTCGTGTAGTGTTAAACCAAGAAGGGTAAAAGAGGATACAGCTACAGGTGGGACGGCATAAGTACACACTGAGGGTACATCAACTGATTCCACTATTTTCTCTATCCTCTCCATAGTTAGACGCTAAGGAAAGCCTTAATGCTCTCTTCAGTGAAGTCCTTATACATCTGCTTTTTGTTCCATCGCAGAGTAGGGAGACCATGAAGAGCCAAGTCCTTTAAGGCTTCCTCCCTAACGCCCTCTAAATGGACATCCACAAGGATAACCCCCTGTTCATTACAGACACGCTCAACAATAGGGGCAATCTCTTTACAGGTCTTACAATTGGGCATCTTATAGAAAAAAGCTGTAGGTTTCATATTATCAGTCACAATAGTATTCCTTATCACATAGATTTTCGTTAAAAATCACAACTCTTCTGCTTAGAGTGAGTCATCTCGAACAAAACCTTCAGCTTCTCCTGAAGATCGCCGATAGAGACACTGGTTACTCGATCCATAGTATTTTCCATAGCATTTCTTCCTTTCAATAAATGGTTCGGTGATCAGCACATCCACATTCTTAAGGAGTGCCAGATCTTTAATCTTTTCATACTTTCTACCTGTCCACACCCAAATGGTTTTCTCAGGCATCAATTGCTTCACTAGAGACACTATATAGCTCACTGTGGGCACGTTATAGTCTTCCAAGGGGTCACCCCCAAGGATACTCAGTCCACTGATCCACGGGCTTCTGAGAGCATCTAGGAGGGTATCCATGGTCTCCTCAGTGAACTCCTTACCGTAGTTCTTATCCCAAGCATCCTTGTTGAAGCAACCCTTGCAATGGAGAGAACATCCAGAGACAAACAAGGATACTCTCAGCCCATCACCATTGGCCGAATCACAGGTATTTAATCCTGCGTAATTCATGCTTACATACTCTTTCTTTCTCTGATCTCAACCATTTTACCATCATTCATACGAGTATGGCCCTTAATGTTACTGTAGCCCAAATAGCCACAGACACGAGAGACAACAGAGATATTACTAGATCCACACACAGGGCACTTAAAAAGTACATTAGTGCTATGACTATGACAATCCTCACAGTATGCGGCATCAAAGTTAACACCCTGATAAAATCCCTGAGACATTCCTTTAAGGATAACTGCCTCAAGTGCCTTGAGATTCTTTGGATTAGCAATCTTTACATACTGAATGTGACCCCCATTGCATTTGTGGAAAAACCCATATTCTTCATCTTGTTTTTCAAAAGGCGTGACGTCTTCGGTAACTTTAAGATGAAAGGAATTAGTGAAGTATTCTCCAAATTGAGTATCACCAGTGAAATCTCTATATTGTTTTGCTTGGGTTGCACACAAAGACTCCGCAGGAGTACCATATAAAGCATAAAGATAATGATCTTCTTTTTTGTAATCCTGAATGAGTTTATTGATGAAGTCCAAGCACTGATTAGCAAATTCTTTAGTTTCATGAAGTCCTTTACCATTAGTCCATAACACAGTAGCCTCGTGGAGGGCAGTAATACCAAAAGAGGCCGTCATATAATTTACAAGATCACCAACTTCATCATCAGGTTTTAAGAAACCCTTATAGAATCCACCTTGAGTGAATGCCATAGGATTAGTAGAAGCTCTAGTGTGTCTGATAATGTCATAGCGTTTCTTTAGGAACTCTCTGATGGATTCCATTCGATCCTTAAGGACATCCCAGAAATGATCTCTCCAAGACTCTCCAAAGTCTCTCTTACAGACTGCCATAATGACAGGAAGGTTGAGAGAAACTGCCCCAATATTGCATCTACCAATAGTGATATACTTGCCTGTATCAGGATCAGCCCAAGGAGTGAGATATGCTCTACAACCCATTGGACTCGTAATAGCCCCATGATTGATAAAGGTATCTGCTACTACATTATGTTCAGGGTCACCCCTCAAAGACAACCAATCAGGATACATACACTTAGATGAGCACTCGATAGCCTTAGTGTAAACCTGTTTGGAATACAAGTCATTCTTAACCTGTTCTTCATCATACAGGTATACCAACTTAGGAAACACAACTTGTTTTCCCCCATGCCCCTTCATTCGAGTGTCCAGCATGATGGTATCAATGAGACAAAGGATATTACGATCTTCAGCACTCAACTGTTCCCAATCGAATTGCCCAAAAGTAATCGTAGTGAAAGCAAAGTCACCACGAGAGCAAGGAATGGTATTTACCTTAAGTTCCATACTCTGAAACCCCTGAGTGAGTTCTCTAGTAAGAGTTTCCCACACAAAGTTCTCACATTGAGTGTCATCCAAGGAGTACTTCTTATAGAGTTCTCTAGCAGTTTTCATAGTCTTCTTGCAGTAAGGCAAAAGAACCTTATCGAGTTCTGCAAGGGTGAACCCACCGAACTGCTGAGCTGTAGCAATAAGAGTAACATCACCGATAACCTGAAGGGCACTAAGGACACTATTGGGTTCTGTATAGGTCGTATTGGACATCTCAAAGCCACCCTTCAAGACAGTCCCAATATCAAAGAGACAACAGTTGACAGACCCCAAGATCATATCTCGGAGATCATGAATATAGATGTCACCCCTCTTGGTGAGTTCCTTTTCTTCTTTACTAAGATAGAATTGCTTATAGAGAGCCTTAGTGAGATACCCACGAATAAGACTACCTTTGGTAGAACTAAGAGAGCTATCAAAGTTAGCATTCTCCTTGTCTCCCAAGAAGAGAACATTATCAGCTTCTTTCTTAAGGTTCTCAAATTCCTTCACGTAGGTGTTCTTATAGTCTCTATATTCCTGATAGGCTTTAGAAATCTCAGGGAAGTTCTCGAAGGCCAAGTAATGAATTACCAAAGAGTGAAGCTCAGAGACACTTACTGAATCCCTATCTTTGATCTCAGAGAGAACTCCGAGAATAACTCTTTCAATGGAGAAATCAGTAATAGGACACTTGCACCTTTCAGCGGCCTTATGGATAGCCACTTTGATCTTATTAGTATCCCAAGGTTCCTGAGTATTATCTTTCTTTGTAACGTTCATATAACTCCTAGATTACATTTATTAAATTACTTGTTAGCCTTCTCAATACTGAGCAGATAGTAGATAGCCTTATAGGCATCCTTATACTTTCTGATATCTTCTGCACTGTGATAAGGTTCTTTATTAAGCTTTTCTACAGCTTCAAGAAGCTTATGCTTAGCCATGGCCATCACTTCTTCTTCCCATTTAGCATCAATCATCTTTGTATTTCTCCATAATGTTAATTAAGGCTTCGCCATCAGACTTATCGAACTTAAAGCCAAGATATTCAACAGTACCGCTCTTATCGAAGGCACTGTTAATGAATCCCTTAGCAACTTCGATATCTACCTTGTTGTTATTATCGACGATACCTACCTGCTTCAGCATCGGCAGATACTTACCGATAAGGGTATCAGCCTGATGCAGAATCAAGAATGTACTCCCTCCAAGAATCCATTTCATCGTAGAGGGAGCACTAGGCATCAGTCGAGTATCAACAAACTCAGGGAGCACCTGAGAGATTTTACTCAAACTGATTTTCATAGGACATTAACTCTTAAGCACCAGTGGCAGGAGTATTCGTAGGAGCAGTCCACGAATTATACTTAGCCATAGGAGTCGGGCAGATTGCACTCATAGGAACAACTGTATCGGTGATCTTTCCAAGGGTACCCATCATGTTTGCGATAGTACCTGCGATGCCTAACCCGAGACCCGAGCCTGCAACACCTTTAGAAGCATATTCTGCCATATTATATTTTCCTTATAGAAATAGTAACTTTAGATTAAAAATAAACCAAGACGCTCATAGTTACCAAAAGAACACCTTGGATACAACCTTAGACCCCTACCTTAGCGAGGCCCAAGGATTCGGTTTCAGAATCCTTACGTAGGAACTTAGGCACATCAGGCCAACGAACATTTCTAGGGAAACCTTCCTGAACAGGGAGGTCTCTAAGAGCCTGTCTGTAAACCTTAAGTTCCTCAAGGTTCTGAGGATTCGAGGGGTAGTCAGGCATGAGATAGTAGTCAGTCTCAGTAATGAGTCTATCTCTCTTAGCTCTGACTCGCATAGCAATCTCCGAAGCATCAGGTTCGGGATTTTGAATAATTTGATATCCACCGACTACCTGTTGGATACTACAGTCACCTCTGGTGTTACACCAAATAGCCGCTTCGGGCGGGTAGATATCAGTAAACTTTTGATTGATATAGAAGTCCATTTATGATCCTTTTAGAAACCGCAGGCATACCAAGAAAAGCGACTATTATATATATCCCCCTTATGGAAATAAACTGTTGAGACCTCTTTTCTTCTGATATGGGGTTTCTCAACGGAAAGGTCATACCAGGCAAAATAGATGGTATTGCTAAAGGGGATGGGTAAACTTACAGTCACATTATCACTACTGCCGCTAACCACTTCAATATAACCCCCTTGTTCAATAAGGCCATTAGACCACTTTTTATACCAATTCGTATCACTTTTCCAGCTTTTAGTTACGTAAGCATCAGGTGAACTCGGGATACTAGGTCTACCCGTCACATTGCTCCAAGCAACTGAGTTAGCGGTGTCAGCCACTTTTGCGCTATTGGCTTTTTCAGTCTTACCTAATTTACCATTAAGCCCTGTAGTAAGTGCCATTGTAGTTGCATAGTCCCCCACTGGTTGCTTACCCTCAAGAGCCTCCTGAAGCCCAGTCACATTAGGGATACTGTGTGTGTGTGTCTTGTTAGCCTTACCATCAAGGGTAGTCTGAAGACCAGTCACATCAGCTACAGCATGAGTATGAGCCTTGTTAGCTTTACCAGCGAGACCATCTGTAAGAGCTGTAGTTGTCGCATAGCTTCCCTTAGGTTGCTTTCCATCAAGGGTACTCTGAAGGTTAGTCACATTAGAGATACTGTGTGTATGACTTTCGGATGCCATGGGGTAGTTAGTACCAGCAGTACCACTCATGCCCACCCACTTCTTCTTTGTTTTATCCCAGACTAACTGACCTTCAACACCAGCATAAGCATTGATCTGTGCAGTAGTACCAGTTAATTGTTTTCTTTGTTTAATTGCCATAATTCACTTTAAGGGGAACCTAAGTCCCCGTAATCTACAAATCCTTCAAAAGTAGCTACACTAAGTTTACCATTAAGTGCATTCTGAAGACCCGTAACGTTAGCTATAGTGTGCGTATGGGATGCATTAGCTTTACCTGCAAGACCATCTGTGAGAGCCTTAGAGGTAGCATAGTCACCCTTAACCTGCTTACCATCAAGAGCCGCTTGAAGACCAGTCACATCAGCTACAGCATGAGTATGAGACTTGTTGGCTTTACCTGCAAGACCTGTACTAAGAGCTGTGGCTGTAGCATAGGTACTCAGATCAGGCTTATTCTTAATGAAATCCTTCTGAGTACTATCGGACTGATTCCAGTCAGACTGAAGCTGACCTGTAGATGCCTGATCAGCATAACTTCTAGCTAAGTCTGCCTGTTTCTTAGCTTCAGCTTCAGAAGCCTTAGCCTTAGTTGCAGAGCTACTAGCAGATTCCTTATGGGTAGCCGCAGTGTCTTCAGAGAGCTTAGCCGCCTTAGCTGAGTTAGCACTTGCAGTAGCCTGTGTGGTAGCTGACTCAGCACTCTTAGCAGAACTCTTTGCACTAGCATCTGCTTGACCAGCTGATGTACTAGCAGATGTTGCACTAGCTTCAGCTTCAGAAGCCTTAGTAGTAGCAATGGTAGCCTGAGCAGTAGCCTTAGTTACTTCAGCCTTAGCTAAGTTAACCTGCTTAGTACCTTCAGTCTGTACGGCCTGCACAGAGGTAGCTTCAGCATCAGTCACCTTCTTTACAGAGCTAGTACCTGCATCAGCAACTCTAGTTATCTGTTTGTTACCTTCAGCAGTAACCAAGGCAGTCTGTTGCTTAGCAATATTGGCCTGCTCAGTAGCCTTAGTTACTTCAGCTTTAGCTAAGTTAACCTGCTTAGTACCTTCATCAGTCACCTGCTTGACAGCTGAAGCAACAGCCTGATTGACTGCCTGACCACCTTCAGTCTTAGCCTTGTTGGCATAATACTTAGCAGAATACTCAGTATCATCAACAGTGCCATCCATCTTGTTAGCCCAGTCCTTAGCAAGACTAGCACTACCTGATGCACTCACCTTAGATGCCTGAGCGTTAGTCGCAGAGGCACCAGCATTAGTAGCACTTGTTTCAGCACTCTTAGATGCCTTCTCGGCTCTTGTGGTAAGGCTAGTGACAGTGTTAACTGACTCAATAACCGTCTCAAAGTCAGGAGCCAAGCCTGCAACAGTACGGACTGACTCAATGTTGTCTGCAACAACCTTGATGTTACCACCAGTGATTGTCGGGGAGGGAGCACTCGGATTCCCTAAGTCACCATAGTCATCATAAAGGGTATCTGAAAGAGACCCTGTAAGGTCGTTACCTACAATGTTAATGTTGTTAATACTATTTGAGTCAGTAACAACACTATCAATGTTATCAGCTACGATCTTAATCTCAGAGGCAATAGGGACAACGACAGTAGCTACTGAGGTAACTGCCTCTTCAGACTTCTTAGCGTTAACCTCAGAGTCCTTAGCATTCTTAGCACTGAGGACAGCCTCATCAGCTCTTGCCACAGTGATTGCAGTGTTATCTTTGGTTTCCTTATGGAGAACCCGATCCTCTGCAATGATCTCTCTAGCTTCCTTAATGATAGCCCTATTCTCAGTCCTTACTTCATCAGCATGAGTAGAAGCACTTACAGCATTCTCTTCAGAAGTCTTAGCCTTTGTCTCAGACAGCTTAGCGTTCTCTTCAGATTTCTTGGAGTTAGTCTCAGCTTCAACAGCTCTGTCTCTAGCTTTCTCTGCGGCAATCTTTGACTGAAGGGCGCCTAAAGCATCAGCCTTATAGATGCCATAAGTCATAGCATCATTATCAGCTACAGGAGTCCCTACATTAACAATTCTCTTATTTTTAGCATCCCAGTTATTTTCTCTGTCTACAATAAGAGCATCGTTAATGACATCACGTGCTTCTTCAGCAATATGAAAAGCTTGAACTTGAGCAGTATCCAAGTCCTTAGAGTACAACACCGAGCCATCTCTAAAAGATGCCACTCTGTCTTTAACTGAGGTATATCTTCGGATAGTGATTGTCTGTGTTGTAGTAGGGACAATCTTTCTCAGTCTGATTGTAGTAGCATCCACAAAGTAATAGTCCGCAGAGGTATCTGTAGAGCTACCACCTTTAAGTTCTGTAACGGAATCTAAAAGAACCTTCACAAAACTCTTTCTAAGGTAATCGAAGGGTACTGCAAAATCAGTAGTGCTTCCATCACCCCTATAAATAATAAGTGTGTTTGCCATTTATTTGTTATCTATATGTTCATAAGCAGTTTCCTTAAGTTGATTCTTTAAGTAATCAACATTAGGAATTACTGCAAGGAAATCCCTTACAAGAGCTTTTTGTGATCTCTTAAGGTTTCTATCTATTTCAGCATCACTATAGGTACCCTCACCCTCAAGATATTTATAACGAATCATATTTGCCATATCCGCAGGTGTTCTTAAAGCAGTATTTACCATTCTAGCCGCTGGAAAGAAGTCTACAATATTCTCAACAGAGAAAGGCTCAAATTCACCTGTCTTAGCTCTCGGTGTAGTAGTAGACTTTAAGTCACCACCAACAAAGGGACTAAGAGGTAAAGAGATAGCGGCATACATCCCTGAACGTAATCCTGCATTCATAAGAAACCTAAAGAAGGTTCCATAATCTGCTTCGTCAAGAGATTCTACACCATAGTTTCTTTTCCACCATCTCTTTCTGTCTTCATCAGACATACCAGCAGTTTTAGCACTAGACTGTGCAATAACACCCAACCCTGCAAGAGCTGTTGAAATACTATGTGTCTGAAGTTGTCCAATAGCATCACCTTCTTCGAATCTATTGATAGACTTCATAAATCTATTATTCCAAGAGGCTAATGCAAAAGTCTTAAACTGAAATAAGAGACCAAGGAGAGGGGATGCTTTAGATCCCTGCCAAAGCATAGTGTTAGCTAAAGAGTTCCTTTGGATACACTCAGAAGACACATAGTTTCCTAAGCGTCTCAAAGTAAACATAGCTCTTGGATCATTAAGCAATGCCATATGATCAACTACTTTGAAACCCATGGAGGCATCCGCGATAGCAACAGGCTCAAAGGCTTTTCTCATAGCAGTCTCAAGGTGCTTAAAATCAGCCATAGAAACACCTGCTCTTCTTAGAGTAGTCCTATTGAGAAATCCCTTAGCCCAACCTTTAGGATCACCTAAAGGGGAAGCCTTATAGAGATACCTCAAGTATTCACCTAAGAATTCATCTTGGGCAGTCTTAACAATGCTTTCCTGAGTGGCATTAAGGAATCTAGTTAAAGGAGACCACTCGGCTAACTGTGCGGTACCTGCCACAAGTTTAGCACTAATAGAGCCTTCGCCATACTTATATTCAGCTCTTGCTAAAGTTTCATCCCAAAGCCTAAGCCCTCTAGTTTCATAACCAAAGAGCATATTCATAAAGGAACGTCTCCATTCAGGAGTATATTCACCTTTAGACCAGCTTGAGAATTTACCTGCAAGACCCGGGATAGACTTAATAAAGAAGGTTCCACCATAAGCCTTAACAGCTTCAGCCTGCTCAGTCAAATTCAAGAGACCCATGTAACCATTAGATGTAAAGAAAGTCAGATTACGAGCAATATCAGCAATAGCACTTAAGACACCTCTAGCTTCATCAGTGTCCCTTTCGGTAGTCCTATAGATAGCCCTTTCTACGGTATCCATAACTCGCTGAACAGCTTTCTCTTGGGAATCTCTCAAAGAAGGCTTAACTGCATCAGCTTCAGCCTTAGAGTACTTCTTAAGCTCCTTCTTTAGCCCCTGCCTAATAGAACCCTTAGCATCAACATGGGCACCAAACAGAGAAGAAGCAATGGCATCCCCTGTGGTCTTTCTTCCATAAGCCATAAGGGTCTGAATGGGATCAGCTCTAAGTTGGTCTACTCTCCAACCATCTGTATCTTCATAACGATGATTCCAAGGGGTACGCCTATGCTGATAACTTGCTAAGAAAGCTACATCTTCACCATTAGCATTTACAGACTTACTTTGATCGACATAACCAAAAGCATCCTTTCCTGCTTGTTTCTTAGCCCACTCAACAAACTCTGCATCAGTAGCTTCAGCAGTATCCACACCTTTAGCCTTAAGGCTATTCATCCAGAATTCCTTAAGTCTCTGTCTGTCTGTGGGATTATCAAGAGTCTTCAAAAGAAGCTTCTTAACTTTATCTGAAAGTAACTTCTTGGCAGTATTATAGTCTTTAGCTTCAGGGAACAGCTCTGACATCCATCTTTTAGCTCTATTCCAGTCTGTTCTAAAAGGGAAGTAGTTTTTACCAAAGTCCCCAACTTCTACTCCAGCATTTTGAAGTTTAGCAAATTGGCCATCAATGTAGCCTCTCATGTCTGTAATGAGATTATCAAAGCCTTCTACCTGATGTAACTTAGAGGTACTAGGCATTCTCCCTTCAAGGGCATCAAACATAGCCTGTCGGAGTCCTTCAGGGTCATCATAGAGTTCTTGAAGTTTCCTAAGGGTATCCTGAGCTTTATCAGAGATACGTCTAAGATGAATCTCATCGTCTCTAATGAGTTCTTCTACCGTCTGAAGTCCTTCTGGAGCCTGAGTATACCCTGTAGCAGTCTTTCGTCCCTTTTGGGAAATAAAGACTTTACTAAGCATCCTTTTAGTAGCTTCATTCTTAATTACTTCATCATAGGCACCCTCAAGAGACCAAAAAGGATTAGCATTTTTGATTCTTGTAATGGTATCTGAAGCAAACTCTTTGATGGCATTAGGGGTATTATCCTGAATAACTTTAGCTACCTTTTTGGCTCCATCAGAAGCCTTACCACCAGCAGTATATAAAGCATTATTGATAAGGTCTGACTTAGTGGCTGTTTCTTCAAGGGCATCACTAACACCACGCATACCCCTGATAAACTGTGTTGCTCCCACAAGACCCCCAAGAGTAGCCCCTCCAAGGACAGTGCTATAGGTAATCTCTTGTTCAATACCTGTACTCTGTTCTTCAGCTACAGCAGATCCCATGCCCATAAGGGCACCTGTAAGAATAGCTTTAGGTACTGTTGCTCCTGCCGTTACTGGAATAGTCAAGAGGTCTACAGGGTTACCAAGCATATTACCAAGACCAAACTGAAGAGAGTCTACAAGTCCAGCCTTAGCAACACTTTGGGCATAATGAACATTATCATTATAGTTATCAATAAGAGGCTGAATGTCTTCAGGCTTAGTTACCTTATTCAGGATATGCCTCATAGCAGTATCATTCCAGTTTACTGCCTGTCCAACCTTCATGATTTCTTCTTCAGAAGGGACATAATCAGAGTCTTCAGCATTAAAAGAACCTGTAATCCCTGCTTCCCTAAAGTAATTACCTAAAGGACTACGCTTGAGACCTTCAACGAACCCTACTTCATCATCCGCTTGCTGAATGTAAGTCTCAGGTTCTTTAGGGGTTGTATCAATAAAATACCCCCTAGAGTAAGTATTAGGAATAGGCACTAGTCACCCCCTCCTTCTACAGGTTTATTAAGAGTCTTCTTATATTTAGTCACAAAACCAAGATCAGTTGCCTGTTTCTTAGCGAACTCATCTCCAAGGGTCTTAAGGTCTGCCATAGTGTACCTCTTTAAGACACTAACATAGTTTTGTCCAATAACATCAATAGTACCCCTCATCATGTTGAACCTTACGGAACCAACAGGCTTCTTAAGAGACTCAATGTTCTCATCAAGGAGCTTTGTGGTAAGATCATTATTATTGAGACCACTAGCACTTAAGAGGTTATTCGGGATGAAGGTACCACGAAACTTTGTATGGGAACTAAGAAGTTGATTCTTGGCGGCCTCAAAGGCTTTATCTGCTTTAAGCCCTGTATGAACGATAGCACTAGCAGAACTAGTCAAGAGATAGTTTCTTGAATAAAAATCTTCATAATCCCCTACTTCTTTAGAGATAAGATTAAGAAGATTCTCTCTAGTGGATTTTGAGTTATAATCCTGAGCACCCTTAAGTTTATTCAAGTCTCTCATACTATGAATAATCTCTTGAAAGGAGATGCCGCTAGCTTTAGCCATTAAGATAGAACCAACAGCCTCAGTAGACTTGTTTCCTGTCCTAGCCACTACCTGATGGAACACATTAGGATCTTTAGCATAGAGTGTCCCTAAGAACTGAATCTCCATAGGGATATGTTCATTATCAGGAATCTCAACCTTTGGATCATTTATATAGCCATCAATAAGAGATAATCCAGCAGTACTATAGGTATTCAAGAACTTAGCCGCAGGGTTATTAGATTGAACCGAAGTGTTCCCTGCTACAGCTACAATCTCATCATCACTAATAAGCCCATTAAGTCGAGCCATAGTGAACCACTCATTGAACTGGTTCTGATTAAACCCTACAACACCCTTCTGACCAGCAGGAGGGACAACCCCTTTTACTGCCGCTTTCCAGTATTTCTCACAGTTAATGAAGGCTTCTGCATTAGCCTGAGCCTTTGCGGCTTCCCCTGCGGCTTTCTTCTGAAGAGCAAACCTGTTGTTCTTGATTTCTTCAGACGCCTTAAAGAGTTCTTCAGTCTGCCAAGTCTTAACATCACCGTTAGCCTTAAGCATATCGTCAAGCATTTGATTAACGGTATGCAGGTCATCCTTCTTGACTAACTCATTGACACCAGCAGAAAAAGCATACTTATCAGAAGCATCTTGAGAAGCCCTATAGGCTACAGCCTTAGCAATCAGGGGATCAATTAAGTCTTTATCAAACTTTCTCCCCTGAAGACCCACCATATCTTTACCGATAAGACCCTTAAGGATTTCAGCCCCATTAGGACTTTCAGCAATAGCCTGAAGATGCTCCTTAAGTTGTCCCTCCCAAGAATCAGGAGTCTGGTGGTATCCCCCTGAATTATACATTAAGGAGAAACCATTAAGGGCACTCGCAGTATCATGCACGGTTCCATCTTCAAGACCCTGTTGGAACAATGCAATATTAGCATTCTTGTCTTCCTGAAGTTTAATCCCTTGTTCTCTCTGTTGGTGCATCTTCATTGCACTCAAACGATTAGCAGGGGATTGTGCCCAGAAGGACTCTTCAAAGACTTTACCTGAGAATTCTCCCTGAGTATCACCATTGATCTCAGAGAGTTTTTCTCTCATAAACTTATAATGCTCTGCATCAAGTTCTGCTTCAGATAAACCCTTAAAGTCTCCATCTTGGATTCTCTGTTGGAATTCAGTTTCAGCTAATCCAGAATAAATAGAGCCATACTTGGTCTTAAAGACCTTCATGGCAATGGGGTCATTCTGAAAGGGTAAACCTTTAGCCTTAATATGATCCTGATATTCCTGAAGTGAATGAGACTTAAGGTACTTATCTACATCCTTAGAGACATCCTTCTCGTACTCATCAGCTACAGCATTAAGTCCAGAAAGAACCCCTGATGCTACATTAAGCCAATCAGTCTCTTCTTTAATACCTCCCTGATAGGGCTGACTAATAGAAGGAGTTCTTCCCTGATAACCTGAGAGTTTCCCTAAGCCTAAACTAAAAGAAGCCCACTGACCCCATGAAGTTTTAGCAGAAGTACTGCCATAGTTACTCTTAAAAGGCATTTAATAATATGCTCCTCTTCTGCGATTAGTATATCCATAAGATTGGTTTTGAGGCCCAACAAATGTTCTGAAGGTCTTATAATAGTTCATATACTTATTCATATTATTATAATAAGTATTCCAGTTATTCATCATATTAGACCAACCACCAGCCCAGCTAAAGCTACTACCAGCGGCACTTGAAGCAAGTCCTGTGTTAGATAAAGCACTCACACCTAAGCCACCAGTACTTGAACTAGCTCCTACACCTAAAGAACTTAAAGCACTACTAGAGGCACCAGTAGAACCAGCAGAGCCTAAAAGACCAAAGCTAGAGCCACCACCTAAAGTAGCCGCTCCTGCACCCCCAAGAGTTGAACTTCCTGCTCCTGTAAGCCCAGCAGAAGCACCTGTGGCACCAGCAGTTAATCCAGTTCCTGAAGCTCCTCCCATGGCGCCACCCATGAAGGCACCACCAACAGCCCCACCAAAGTAGCCCATAGCAACACCTTGAGCAGTGGAATCAGCAATCTTCCAGAAGGCATTCCATCCTTTAGTAATCTGAGATTGATACTGGTCATGAAGATTCTGGACATCCTGAGAGTATTCAATATGAAGGGAATCTTTCTGAGACTTAATGGAATAAATAGCATTCTCGTAACTACTCTGAATGTTATCTTTCTGTCTCTCGGATTGCCCTCTAACATCTCTAGCAACAGCCCTCTGTGAACGTCCTTCAAGGCCCGACTCACCTAAAGATGCTTCTACAAGAGAATTGTTACGTAGCCCATTAAGGGACAGTTGGTACATCTCTGAGATAGCACCATCACGCTCATACACAGCTTGCTTATCAAGCTCATTCTGTGCATAAGAGTAATTTCTGTTCATTACAGCTAGGCTTTTGTTGAAAGCCTTAATTACTTTCTTGTTAGCCTTACGGACATTAAGGCCACCACTAGAGAACCCTGCAATCCCACCAATAACTGCACCAGCAATTACACCACTCATTTATTCTCCTTATTGGTAGTCAATAGTTCCCACTCATCTGTAAACTCTTTCTCAGCATCTTTAGTATTAGTAGCCGTTACTCTACACAGCATTGTTACATAGGTATCTTCATAAGCATAAAAAATGCTACGTCTATTGGGTTCACCAAAGATAGTGCAATACCCATTGATACCCTGAATTTTAATACCATCAGATACAAAACAAGAACCACTAATAACTAATGTAGTAGGAACCTTAATGAGTGCTCCCATAATCATGGCACCCTTTGGTAGGAACATGGTTCTAGTATAAATCCCCCCATGAACATAATCATAAATAGGGGGATCAAACTGTCTAGGGTGCTCCTTAAGGCACCCATAGACTTCCCCACAGATTCTCTCAGTTTCCTTAGTGACAGAACTTAGGACATTATCAAACCTTTTGAGTACGTCTGACATAAAGACCCTCCCATCCACCTGAGACAATCGTAAGAGGCAAAGGACTATCATCAACAATACTGATAGCTACATCATCAGTGTTTCTTTGCACAGGGATCTTAAATTTACCTGAATGCAATGTGACCTTACCCATGATGTTGTCACTCTTAGAGAAATACTTAGAGGTAGCCTTATAGCTATACTCTTGGTTTCTCCCTGTGTCTTTCACCTTTACAGTAAACACACCACTATCAGCAAAATTAACCCAGAAATATCTAAGCTGAAGACGTCCAGCATTCTCACTAGTTACTGCCCCATTATTACCTTGTTTAATCTTAATGGTACTCAATTGATAATCTACAGGTACCTTCTTGCCAACAATAACGTCTCTACCTCTCCAGTCCCCTGAGAGAGTTATCTTAGTCCCAGTAAAGTCCTGAATGAACCCCTTAAGGTCTACCAATAAGTAACCATCAGAAAACTCACTAGCCCCAGTAGAATCAGAATAAAGATCTGAAAGACTGTATGTAGTAGTATTAGAGTAATCATCGTAATAGGTACTCCCTTCAGGTAACTTAACAGAAATCTTATGATCCAAGAAGACTCTATAGGGTTCATTAGAGAAGTCCTTAAGGTTATTCCTCAAAGACAACTTCTCAATATAGAAGTTACCCCCTACCTTATTCCTAAAGATCAACCAAATAGTATCATCAATGACTTCAGCAATATGAACTTCTACTCTGTCTCCAAAGTCCCATTTAGACCACGATTGCTGTAACTCCTGTCCACTCTGAATGATATACTTATAGAGATAAACAATATTAGATTTATTTACTAGAGTTACAATATCAAAGGTAGTATTCCCTGATAATCTTTGGATGTCATTAGGGATATAACTAGGAATATGAGCAGAGCAGTCTTCAGCATCCTTAAGGTCTGATACGTCCTGTACTGTGTAGAATCTCATAAGAGACCCATAGTCTACTCTCGTATTAAAGAAGTAAATGCTAGCTCCAATGTTAATGGGAGCCACAGTAGGCTTATAGACAAACCCTGTAATCTTATCACACTTGACACTCTTAGGTGTCATGGTGCCATCAGAAGACAAAACAAACTGCCCTTCTCTTGAGAACAAAATAAGCTCTCTACTAAAAGGAATAGCATGAGTAAGGTTAACTACCTTATTATCACTTACAGCTACATCAATAGGATCTGTATCAGCAATTACAGCACTAGACTTAAACCAGAAGTTAAAGAAACTAGAGGATTCACTTAAGATAATGTTTTCCCCAGAGATAAACCCAAGTCTATTTCTGAAGAAGAAAATATCATTGATTGTGTGTCCAACAAAGGAAGGCTCAGGATTAGAGTCATCGTCTCCTGCTTCTCGTTCATCCCAGCTGAGTTGCTTAAAGGTAAATGTCCCGTTGGCTTCCCTAACGAGACCCCAAGGCATTGTAGAGTTCTTAAGTTTATACTTGTGATTAGGGGCTACACATTCCTGCCATACGGACTTAGCAGATACCCACTTGACATAATAGTCATCATCAGCGGAACTAGAGGCTCTACCCTTGACTTTAATAATGTAACCCTCAGGGGCAACCACAGGTAGCTTATTTACATTGTCTACTTCATTACGGATGAGCAACATGGATTGCCCACCGTAGCCATCTCTTACATCTGACTGAAATGTAGATCTGTCTCTTCTCTGAAGGTAAAGCACAGAGGAACCTAAGAGCCCTCTATTCCATGAGCTACTTGGTAAGGGAGACCCAGTAGTCCAATGCGTATACCCCCATTCGGCAGTCCCTGACTCGGCTACCCATGAATCATAACTATAGTCATCTTTAGGATAACCACCATTAGGATCATCCCCGTCACCATTCATGGATTTCCACAAGGCTCTTGCAACAATATCCGTAGTAGCCCAAAGAGCCTGCTTAGCTTCACCACCGTCAGCTGTAATCATGTTGGCAACTTCTCTGTTGTTCACACGAATACTGAAGACTCTACCATAGTTAGAAGTCTTTACCCAATAGAGAGTACAGTTTTCCCAGCCCCCATCAGACCAGTAGTTTTCCATTTCGACCTTCACTTTAGTGTTTACAATGAAGGTATAATCAGCTACAGTGACTAACTTAATGTCAGTCTCAGGGTTACTAATATTAGACAGGTAGGCTTTACCATTAGGGAAATTAACCGTAAGTTTATTACCATTAAAATCAAATACTTCGAGGTCTCCATTAACGATTCTCACAAAGTATCTTTCATTGATATCACGGTTAATCACGTGCCACTTAGTGGGTTTATCCCCAAGGGTAGTATTAAGTTTCCCTACACGAACACTAGGGGGCCTCTTCTGAAGCCCATAGACTTCACTAGAGAAGCCGTTAATTTGTTCTTCAAGCTGATCAGGATAGCGAATAATAGGAGGTTGCTGAGACACACCACCCTTAAAGGACAGAATGTCTTGAGAGATTAAACTCATGTATCCTCCTTAGCTTCTACCAATATTGCCACTGTTGAAAGTATCATCATTGTAGATATTATAATTACCTGTCTTAAGCTCAAAATCTACAAGGGCACTATAGGCTTCACTTTCAGCAAACTGTAAAGAAGCATCAATTTCCTGAGCACCTAAGAATCTCATCTGAAAGAGCCTAGCAGTTCTAACAGTGATATACTTGCGGAATACTTCAGGTAATTCATCAAACTGCAAGTATCTAATAAGAGTCACAGTAAGACCATTAGGGAACTCTGAGGTTCTACTTGCAATGTCGAAAAAATAGCCTGACTGCCGAACCAATTGATACCCATCACTATAGAACACTAAATAGTTCTCAGGACAAGGCACCCTATTGGAATCGGTGTCAGGCTGTAAAGTTACAGAATCTTCGGTATTAAAATACCAACCCTTAGATTGAACCTCTCTGCTAGTAGCTTCAAGGAGTCTCTTAGCGTTAATAACATCTACATCAAGACTTTCATCAAGGGTATCTACAGGGCTAGACCCAATAGAGGATAAAATTTCATTAACTGCCTCAAGTTCACTTTGAGGTGTCAGTATGTACGTCATTCTTCTTTCTTCCTCTCTTAGGTTTATCTACTTTAGGAGTCTCAGGAGGAGTTTCTTTAGGTTCCTCCTGAGGCTTCTTCATAGATTCCAAAACAGAGGAAGCATAAATGGTAACAATACTCATAGATGCTTCCTTTAGGATCAATTAAGCCTGAGCTGTCTTAACAAAGAGACCCACAGCTTCAGGACGGAGACCACCGTGGCCCATGGCAAACTTCGCAATGATCTGATCGGCCTGATATTCAGCTCGGCGAGCACGTTCAAGAGCCAAATCCTTCAGCTTAACAGTACCCACAGCAGAACGATGGAAGACAATACCCTGAAGACCCGCAGTAGAAACCTTCTCGTTCAGTGTGTGCTTACCATCAACACCCGTATTGATGAGGTTCGGGGTTTCAATAATCTGGAAACCACAAATGTTCTGAATCTTAGAACCATCACCACCCCAGAATGCCTGATAGTTGGCAGAGTCGGGGAACAAAGCACGGATCAGAGCAGAGTAACCATCAGGGGTGAGCAGGCAGTAACGGTCACCCTGAGGCACATAGTTCTTGGTGAACTGTGCACGAGCCGCCACAAGACCCTCAAGAATCTTGTTGCCATAAGCCGCAGTCTGATCAATATCAGCACCAGTCACAAACTCAAATGCCTTACCAGTGCCCTTGGCGCCACCAGTCACGTCAGGAATGTTACCATCCTTACTCGTAGCATCAATAGCCGCCTCATTGGCAAGTTCATTGATAATAGCACAGTCAGCACCCTGAGCAAGTGCTTCACCCAACTGCTTGGAGTATTCCGCACGAACGTCATAATGGTTCATTGCATCTTCAATATCCGTAATAAGGACATCAGAAGTCAAGAGACCATCAATAGAAATAACTCGTTCATTGTGCTGAATAGCTTTACGCTGATCATCAAGAGAGTTACCGGGTTCAAGGTACTTAGCAATTGCACGACCCATCACGGGGAACGATGCACTTTTCAAGCATCACGTTTCACTAGAGACGCTACTCTCTAGCTCCCTATAGTTTCCCACACTATAGAGCACATAGTTTCCTATGTGTTCAGACTATATCTTAATTATTATTGTGCTCTTCGAGATACCGAATTGCACACTCAAGTCTATAAGGGTTTTCTTTCATAAGACCAATAGCTGTATTACAGTTACAGCAGAGAATACCTCTGAGTTTACCTGTTTTATGGTCATGATCAGCAGAAGCCTTAGTGTATCTTGAAGAGTTCAATGTGCAACCACAAATAGCACACTTACCCTCTTGGACACACCACTGTCTCTCATATTCTTCAGGAGACCAACCAGTAGACCTTAATCTAACCTTTTCTTTCGTACATTGTTTGCACTCAGTACGATAGCTATTGCTTTCCTTACGAAAGTAGTAGTCCTCTAGTGACTTAGTTTTACCACAGAGTCTACAAACCCTAAATCTCTCTTCAGTAGATTCGCTCATATAATAATTCTTTCCATTTCGACTACGCTTGTAGCCTACGGTTTTCACCTAGTCGTTGAGCTTTCCTGTCTTTCGATCAGGCTTAGTTGCTGATTGGCATTCTATAGCTTTCCAGCAATTAAGAAAGTTTTTAACGAGAAGCAAAAGATTTAGTTACCACTCGAAATAGTACGAACAATGTGCTTGTTCATCATGGTGGATGTCCGAGTGAAAGCCGTAAGGACTTCCCCAGCAAACACCTTCAAGAACAAGGCACGACGATCACCAGTACCAAGTTTCTGACCGGGATCGGAAATAGAAGTAGCAGTAAGAGCCGCCATATTAGTTTTATTTTTCCTTTTAGATTTACTTTAGTTAGTTTTATTTAAAAAAGACCATTAGAGAGGGACATCTTGCGTTCCACACTAATAGTGTATGCACGATCAATGCCATAACGAGGATCACTCATAGCTTTGATCATTTCATCACGCCCAGAGAATCCCTTGGGGGCACTCTTAGAGGCTACATTACCAAGAAAGGTAGCCTTTCGAGTTCCCTGTTTAGCAACTCTCTTAGCCTGAATACCATCAAGAATCAGCTTAACAGCATTCAAATTGTCACTATTGACTGCCTCGTTGTAGGCATCAAGTTCAGCCTTAGAGAGGTTTCCCTTCATCCAAGTCTGCAACTCTCGGAAGTCCTTTTCACCACCCACGTGATTCATGACATCCTGAGCATACTTATTGTCAATAGCCTTTCGGGTTTCTACAAAGCCCTGAATGACTTCCTTAGGATACCCTGCCTTCTCAAGAGCCTCATAAGTCTTCTGAGAAAGTTCACCATTGTTTTGGTATTCTTCAATGGCACCAAGGAAATCAACACCCTTAGAGATCAGGTCTTTACCAAGTGCTTCAATAGCCTTATCACTAGATTCTCTCTGAGTATCTACAGAGGCTTCTTCACCATCCTTGGTATCTTCTGTACCATCCTGAGGTTCTTCATCAGGTGTTTCTTCTTTAGGGGCTTCTTCGCTAGCAGTGCCATCAAGGTCATCAGTGGCACCTTCTGTTCCCATCTGAAGGATTTCACCTGAGTTAGTTTCTTCAACAACTACATCCTTAGTAGCATCTGCTTCACTGCCCGTAACTGCATCCTTACCATAAAACTCTTCATTAGAGTTTACTTCAGGGTTTTCAGTAGTTTCAATATCTGCCAAATTTAACTCCTAATTATTGCTGAGTAGCTTGATTTACAGCTACCTCATTGGCTCCCTCAATGGCCTGAGAATCCATCTGAGCCTGATTGATATCTGCCTGAGCTTCTTCAGGCGTCTTAATGATCCCATTAGCGTCAATCCCTGCCGCCGCAAAGATTCTCGTAAAGAGACCCGAATAGTTCAATACCTGTTGCCCCTCAGGGAACTGAACAATCAGCTGAGTAACTTCTACAAGTTTCTGTAAGTCTGCACCACGACCAAGAGCATCAAGACCAGTAATAATAGTAGGCTCAATGTTCTCACCAATATTGGCATCAGTGGGGAGCATACCCATAGACTGCATCTGATTAAAGATACAGTTTACCAAAGGAATCTGAAGTTCCTGAGAGAGCAAGCTATAGACACCACCAAGGGTATCTTCAAGTTCTCCAGCAACATATCGGATTTCTTCAGCAGTTCTTTTATATTATCGGGGAGTCGTTAATTCCCCACTTATAGTTACCTATAAGAATAGACTATCTCTTACCTAAAGGTTTCTACATTTCGAGCCACTTGGCCCTACTCCTTGCGGATAGTCGTTACACTCACTTAACCTTCTTGGCACCTGTAACCTTAGCCCAAGATTTACCCTTCCAAATACCACTGATAGTAGTCCTAGAAACGTCCATTTTGTAGCGGTTCTTGAACTGTGTGGGTGTCAGCCCACTATCTCGGAATTTGTAAATAAAGAGAACTTCTGATGAAGTTAACTTATGAGTCCCGATAAGTTCCCCGTATTGCTCCATATGGAAACCGTTATCTCTACAGTGTCTGATGTTCTGTTGAGCAGTACACCACTCTAAGTTATCAGCAGAGTTATTATAACGGTTACCATCCTTGTGATTAACTTGGGTGTAATTATTAGGATTCGGAATAAATGCTTGAGCAACAAGACGATGCAAAGGAATAAACTTAGAGCAATGGTCTGCACCTAAGTGTATCTTCACATATCTGTTGTTCTTGGTTATAGATGTACCTTTAATCCATTTACCATTATCATTATTCAAGATAGTTCCATCTTCAAATAATGTATAGTTGTAATAGCACGGAAAAGGTAATAATTTATTAAGGTTGGTATTTCTCATAGAGTTAAACACCTCGTTAGCTCGGTATTGTCCCCGAAGGGAGGTTCACCGAATTAGTAGAATTTATAGAGAGCCACTTTAGTTAACCCTCTCGCCTTGTCGCTGTACCGCAGAGTTCAACAAGAAGCAGTAAGACAGTCTAGCTTCAATATCAGAAGCAGTAGCCTGACATACCTGCAGGTCACTTGTCTTCTGAATCTGCACAGGCATGATATCTTCAGGCTTACCCTTTACGAATGCCCCATTTTCACACTTGGCAAGTTCTCTAATATTAGTCTGACAAGAAGGACTAACCAAGAAGATAACCTTGGCACTCAGCATGGAGATATCAACAATAGCCTTAGATAGATTCTCAAGGGAAATCAAGTCACCCAAATAGTCATCAATAAAGCTACGCCCATAGGATTCCCCATCACGCTTAAAGAATCTAATAGGGATCCACGGAAGTTTATTCATGGGGAATGTCTGTTCACTCCCCTCAACTACCTGCTCATTGATTTCCTGATAAGATTGCCACTGATAGGACTCACCTTGATTAACTCGGAACACATGAGTATAAATATCAACTTTCTCATTGATCTCTGCATCATCAGCATTTTCCATGTATTCCAAAAGGTTCTCAGGAAGAGAACCCTTAGAGACAGTATCCTTAGTGACAATCTGAAGGACATTCCCGGTGCCATCTCTCTCTACTACATAGTCTCTCAAGTGGTAGCACTTTACACCACCTTCTTTAGGAGGAAGAAACAACAAGGCATTACCTGAGATAATGAGTTGCTTAAGGGCATCAAAGAGAGTAGGTCTAAAAGAAATACTCTCAATGTATCTCATCATAGCTTGTTCCATCATAGACAAGCCATAGTCGATCTGTTCCTTAGTATCTGGGTCTGCCTGATCCATCTTTTGCTGGTTCTCAGTATCAAGACCCAGCCTAAAGAATGGCTGAGAGGGGGGCAACAAGGCAAGCAGAAGTTTAGAAGCTAGATTGTTTACACCACGAGCACCAACAGAGTTATAAGGAGTGTCATAAGTCGTAGAACTATTATCAGATTCCTTAGGGAATGCCTTGGGAATCGTATAGGTAGCACACTTCTCTGCTCTCTGAGTGTAATCATCACGCTCCTGAGTAAGACGATTATAGGTTGTCTTAGCACCTAATTCTTGCATCTCTGCAAGTACATTATCACTATTAGTTGCCACTAATCATCCTTTTCTCATAAGAAATATTATTTCTCATACATAAACTCATATGTTGTTTTGTACCCTGTCTTCTCAAAGGCATTCTTGACAAGCACGGCATCATTGGAAGACCCCCCTCCAACAGCCCTATCGGCTACACCTTTGTCAACCAAATCCCTAAGGTATTCTGCGGTGTGCCTAGAGACCCCAGCAGAATATCGGGTACTATCAAAGCGAATCTGTAATTGTTCTATCAGTGTCTTAGCTGTTGCTTTGCTAAACCACCCGCCCGCTCCCTCACAATAGAACAATGAGAGACCCCTCTCAGTACCCGTTTCTTCATCACACCAAAGAACCATATAGATCTTACCCGGGATTACTTTAGTGTGATCCTGATGAATTTCTACATTATTTCTTATTGCTTCCTCAAATACTTTCTTAATAGAAAAACTATCAAGATCAGCATAGAGTTTAATTCCCTTATAGCAATTACTCTTATCAATATACTCTAGGCTCTTCTTAAGGTAATCCCCAGCCTTAGAGACATCATAGGGTACAAAAGCAAACATAATGGTTTACCTATTTACAAAATGGGAACCTTTCTTAGGCCCCTGTGGTTTCTGAGGATCATCCCCAACAAAGGGATCACGTTCTTCTTTATCTCTAAACAACATTAAGGCCCTTAGTAGTCCCACCAGGGTTTTCTCCAGTGCTTACCGACAGGCTTCTCTTACCTGCTTTCTTCTTTTTGGTAACAGCCTTATCAGAGATATCTTCAGAACCTGAATACTGACCAGTGATATCCGTAGGACTAACCGCAGGGGCAGAGATCTCTACAGTGCCCCCATCAGAACCACCACCACCAAGGAGCTTTCCAACACCTCGGGTAATACTTTTAAATGCTTTTTTAATTCCACCCATAAATACACCCCTGCTTAAGCCTTTGCTTACGCCACATTAAGACCAGCATTACTTCTAGTAATCCCTGAGTCAATTTTAAGAGAGGATTTCCCTCTACGTTTCTTAATACTCTCTTGAGACTGACCACCAAGTTCAGGACTCTTGACTTCCTGCGGTGGTTCATCTAATTTAGGAGCCGCCTGTTTGTTGATAACATCTACGTTACCTACAGAAGTAGCCCCAAAGATTTTATTAAATACTCTGCCAATAGCACCCATTTAATTATCCCCTATGAATACAAGACTCAATCTGAGAGTCCTCATTATTCTCTGATTGTTTCTTATAGATATCTTCTAATCTTGAGAGAACATATTGCATACCCCTAAGGGTATCTATAGTATACTTATATACTCCTGTATCACAATATCTTTCAAAGATAAGACTTCTTATATCTAATTCTTCTTTAAGATCATCTAAAGTATCTTTAGTAATCACTTTTGTTCTCCCCGAAATGTGTCACCAAAAGGTAACTTGTTATATGTGTGACTTATCTTTGTGAAGTCATCAAAGGTAGGCTTAGGAAGTTTCTTATGAGACAAGTCATCAGTAGCATGAAGAAGATAAGCCATATTAAAATTAGCTAATGCGTCTTCTTCAGTTAACCCTGCTTTCTTGAATTTCTCTACTACAATATTATTCCATAATAAACTAATATCAATACTATTAGTATCAATTAGTTTCTGAGCTGTTACAGGGCCAATCTTAGGACAACCCTTATAGTTATCCGCTGTGTCTCCTGTTAATACCTGCTTTAATAGGTTCTTATATGCAGTCTTTTCATCAGTATACCCAAGAGTATCCTGCATGAAATTATAGAAGAAACTACAAGGGACTGTCTTAAAATCCTTATCCCCAGAGATAATCACAGTGTTATTCTTAAGGCACGTAGAGATTACCGAGATAATATCGTCACCCTCTAAATCACCATAAGAAACACTATTGTAATTCTCCTTGATATACTCAACTAATCCTTTGTAACAAGTAGGTTTTCTATGGGATACTCTCTGAGCTTTATATTCAGGATTTAATTTCTTTCTGTAATTCTCTGATGAGCTAAAACAGAATACAATATTGTCCCAATCTAATTTCTCAGATCTATTCCATTTTAAATCCAAGGAACTTTTGATCTCACCCAATAACTGCTTGAAATAATCCACAGCATCATTGAGAAAAGCATGACACGTCCAAAGGCCATCACCCCAGTCAATGTCTTTTTGAACCGCTGAAGAACACACATAGGCAATAATATCCCCATCAATTAGAAGCTTCATAGTTTTTTTCACCCTCCCACCAATGATCCTCTTCTACCTTGTAGCCAAGTTTCTCAAGAAGCTCCGTATAACATTCTTCAGGAGTAAACCTAACGGCAGTATAGATAAGTTCATCATCAAGTACGGCTGTAAGACGAAACGTAGGATCATCATCTTCTGTAGGTGTATAGTGATCCCAAAATAATTTAAGATTTTTCATAGTAACTCCTTAATGACATTCGCCCCAGTTGTGTCCAATCTTACCTTCAGTATCCAACTGTGCTCTAAAATTAAATTCCTTTTGGACTTGCCTCATGGATTCCTGAGCGATTCTTATGCAGTCTTCTGCAATTTCCTTAGTACGACAAGCATAGGCGCCCTCATCATGAATCCAGGCCATTAAACAGAAGTCTCCATCCCATCCATGTTTATACCCAGCTTTCCTCATGTTCTCTTCCCATCTGACCATCCACAGTTTGCAGATAAGTGCGCCTGCTGATTGCAAGACGGTATTCAATGCGGAATGCCCTGAGCGAACATAGACAGGTCTACCATCAAGCCCAACAATACAGTGACTGTAGTCTAGACCATTCCTGATGCGCTTCTTCCATGTTACCTTATTGATCCCCCCAATCCACACAGAGGAGGCAATAAGGGAATTCTCGATACCATCCCTTAAGGTTTTAATTGCAGGTACAGCCTTAAGGAACTTCTCTCGGAGTCTCTTTCCTTCAGCCTTATCTTTACCTACAATCTGTCCAATCTTTTCGTCCCCTGCTCCATAAAGGAATCCATAGATAAACGTCTTAGCGTTATCTCTAGTAGGTAATCCAGCGGCTTTCTGATTGGCAGTATGGATGTCACCATTTAGGATTTCATGAAGGTAAGCCCCATTGTCATAGGGGTATAGGAAATGACTAAAACAGCGCAACTCAAGACCACTAGCGTCCACACCAACCTCGTACCAACCTGTTGGAGCCTTGAATAGGCTTCTACATTCCATCCCATACGGAGAATGTCCTGAAGGCACTTGTGCAACATTAGGGTAGCTATGAGTAGCTCTACCAGTGACAGCCCCATTAGGGTTAACACTGCCATGGATCCTAGTAATTCCATCCTTATCGTCCTTCATCATCTTTAGCCAAGCATAATCCCCTTCAGCTAACTGAGATATTCTCTTTTGGATCAGAAGGTATTCCAAGAGCATAGCCTTCTCAGGAATATCAGGAGCATCCTTAAGAGTCTCTTCATTAACCTGTGGTTTCCCACTAGCAGTGAACACTGTTGGTTCCCACCCACGTTCCTTCAAGACCTTAGCTATATGATCTCTTGAAGAAGGATTAAAGGTTTCTTCTTTATAGATTGGGTAAGTCTTCCCTGCAATGATACCCCTCTTAGCGTTGTCTCTCTTATAAGTCTTATAGCCAACAAGTCTCTTCCAAGAACCAAAAGACTTTACAAGAGATTCCATAAGAACCTGTCGTCTTTCTGAGAGTTTAGCATAGAGTTCTACTGCTTTATCTTTGTCAAAACAGAAACCATTGCGCTCCTGTTTAGCCATTAACCAAGCAATATTATGCTCTAACTCAATAGCCATCAAAGGGAACTTCTTAGAGATTAACTTGTCGAAAAGCATAGAGGTAACTTTAACGTCCTGCTTGCAGTAGACAAGCATATCCTCATTAAATTCCTTCCATGCCTCTTCTTGTTCTCCATAGGTACCCTTAAGTTCCCCTAAGCGATAACCCCAAGCCTTCAGAGAATGGCTCCCCATGAGTTTCTTAGGGAAGTCCTTACGCTTAGAGTCTCTTTCAAGCATCTCAGGATAGATCAATCGAGCCATCACTAAGGTATCAATAACTTGCTCTTTAGGGTCTACTTTGAAACGTTTCTTATTGAGGAGCTTCAAGCAAGGTAAGTCAAACTTGACTATATTATGTCCTACTATGATATATCCTTTTCCAAGAGCTTCATCCAAATAATCAAATAACTTAGAAGAGTCCCTAAAAGGTATATAGGTATCTGTATCAGCGCAATAAACCCAACCGCAATGAAGCCCAGAAACAGAGTCAAGAAGACCATCGGTTTCAATATCAAATACAAGATACTTTTTCTGAGAAATTCTCTCATATAAATCCTTAACCATTTAATAGTCCTTAGTTTCATCAGAGAAGTCTTCACTAATAGAATCCTCACCAGTGAAGTCCCTCAGTCTTCCCGTCTCAGGGACATACTCAAGATAACCACTAACACCAGTTTCGCCACTAAAACGATTCTTGAGGATTCTCAAGGTTAAAATATTAGGGGTATCCCCTTGTTGGTTTCTCTCTAAGCCAATTACCATATCGCTCAATTGAGCAATAGCCCCTGAGCCTCTAAGTTGACTTAAAGAAACCTGAGCGCCTTCTTCATGTCCCTTCTTCTCAGGTCTCTTAAGATGAGAGATTACAAACATACGACACTGAGTTTCTTCTACAAGAGACCTCAAGTTAGTCATAAGTTTATCAATGGCTTTTCTCTCACCACCATCCCCATCGGTATCCATTCCTGAGACCACAATAGAGATATGATCCAAGAAAATATTACGACACCCAAGAGCCTTAATCATGTACCTAAGTTTACTAAGAAGGTTACCTGAATCAAGAGAACCAAAGTGATCATACAGAAAGAAATTACCATTACCAACAGTGTGCTCAAATGCCCCTTTAAGTTCTTCTTGAGATAAACCTTCAGAACCCAAGATGAGTCTCTTATTAAGATCAATGGACATGAGTTCAAGCCCTGTCTTTCTAGTGCTCTCCTCAAGGGCAACTACGCCACAGATCTCTCCCTTGGTAACCCCAAAGTAATACTCTAGTTCCCTGAGCAGTGTACTTTTACCCATACCGCTACCACTAGTGAGCGTAATGAGTTCCCCGTAGCCGACACCCCTTGTTTTTGCATTTAAGGCTTCCCACGGGTATTCTTCTCTATTGGAGAACTCAGAAATATGAAGCACACAATCATTAAATAAATCGCTACCACAAACAATACCATCAGGGCGATATATTTTAGCATTCCAAATAGCCTTAATAACTTCTGAAGATTTACCCTCTTTAAGACACTCATTTGGATCCTTAAAGGGCAGTGTGGCAATATAAGCCTTCCCCACAGGTAATACCTTAGCGGCCTCTTCAGCTCCCTTTCTTCCAGCATCATCCATGTCAAACATGATGATAACTTTATCGAAGCTGGAGAGGTATTCTAGATTATCCTCAAAGGCTTTCTTAGCCGCCTGAGCACCATTAGGAATGCTAACGACAGGCCATTGATTGTTCTGAAGCTGACTAACAGTAAGACAATCAATCTCACCCTCAGTGACTACAATCATCTTGCCCCCTGATCCCCACAGCTGAGAACCAAAGAGTTGACCTGAGACTTTACCGAAGATAGTAAAAGTCTTGTCTGCGAATCTAAACTTCTGTCCTACTACGCTCCCTGTATCGTCACAATAGCAGGCTACCTGTACTGCCTTACCTTTGTATTTACCAATGTAATATTTGTATTTACGACAAGTATCCTCATTGAGTCCACGTGTCTTGATAGCCCTAAATTCCCCTTCAAGTTCTTCCATAGGGATGCATTCTTTACTCATCTTTTTAGTACTCCTAGTATTCGAGACTTCCCCTGAGGGCTTAAAGTATTTATTACAAGAAAAACAAAACCCATGACCATCATCATAGATTCCACAGGCATCTGAGGAACCACAATTAGGACAAGGACAATGAAAGAGGAATCTAGAGCTATCCATAAAGCTACCTAAAAATCAGGAGGTTTTACCACCAAGGCATTACATAAAAGTCAAGAGGCTCCTCCCAATAGAGCATCTTAAGGCGGACATCAGAGAGCATCTTAAGGCAATCATATTTGCTGTATCCGTTGCTTTCGTCAATCCAGTACTCTAGTTCATAATCTTTGATAGCATCCATGCAGTCTTTAACCATCTTAGGAGTTAGCTTCAAGTAAGAACAATTAAAGTCTGCTTCGTCAGCATTATACTCATCTTCTTTGTCTTCCATCAGAGCCTCATAGTACCTAGCACCAAAGAAGTCACAAATGAACCAATTCTTACGCCAATAGGCTTCTTCATAAAGGGCATCCGTAGCACCCTCATTAGTATAGCACCCATACTCAGGTGCCCAACGCAAGAAAGGATAACTCTTACAAGTACCCTTAGTGTTTACCGTAGCCCCCTCAATATAATCGGGGTTGCTATCACGGTGTTTCGTCGAATAAATAAAGAGATCAAGACCCATTTTTTACTCCATGTTCAAATTTGTAACGTGCAGAATACCAACCCTTAAGATTAGCATAAAATTTTGTACTTGGGGAAGCATAACAGAAGTGCTCAAAGGGCGTCATATGTCCACCCTTAATAAGACTCTCTGCAAGTTTAAAGTCATCATCAGTAGATGGCGGTGTACCATCATGCTTATTATAACTCACTCTAGCACACCTAGCGGCACTCAGATGGATGATCTTCTCCCATTCCTCACAATAAGGAGCATGAACGAACCCCATAACAGGATAAACCTTACTCATAGCCTTCTTCATTGCCGTCGCAAGATCTCTCATATGAGGCTCAGCATCATCAGCCAATCGGAGCTTAAAGAAGTTATCCCATTCAGTAGCCGTAACAACTACCTTAATGAAACTAAAAGGCTCCAAGAGACGATTTACGATCTGCTTATGGAGACCTAAAGATTCAAGTCTCTTAGCATTACTAATAGCCTCCTTACGTGCTAACTTCCAAGCATTCGCATACTCCCCAACCTTAGTACGACAAGTGATTTCAGTATTGTTCACCATGCCTTTACTATTCTGCATCCAATGTGTAGGCATTACGGTAGCTTCTTCAATGAGTCTCTTAATGGGGATAGCTCGTGAAGAACTAGCATTACGGCTAAACATTCGGTGAGTCATAAACTCACTGTGGATAAACCTAGGATAAATAAGCTCAAAGGTAGTAATCGTAATGTTATTATTGGGGTTCTTAGTGGAGGCAATTACAGTTGCCATACAGTTACCAACGCGGGTACTGCTGGAGTTCGTAGTGTGATTCAATAAGTACTCATTCATTATTAGTTCTCCACTTTACCAACAGAAATCCCCGTGTCTCCCTGATACTTCCCAGTATAGACAGCACTAGGTTCTTCCCCAGTAAAGAAAAGGATCTGACAAATAGGCATTCCGGGATAAAGAGCAATATTACGAGTAGTCTTATTGAACAACTCAAGGGTAATATTACCAGTCCAGTTAGGCTCAATCACCACAGAGGCTACATCAAGACCAAGCCTAGAGAGAGTACTCTTGGGTTTCGTAATACCAACAACATTAGTAGGCATCTTAATGAGTTCCAAGGTACTAATCAAGCAACGTCTCAAAGGCTTCAACAGGAATACTCCATCCTCAGGAATCGTAAAAGTACTATAAAGAGAATTCAAGTCTTCCATTGTGGTGTTAATCGTGGGGACATCACGCTTGTTCTTCTCAGACAGAATCTTAACAGTGTTATCCATTCTGAGATCATAACCAAAACTTGATTCTCCAAAAGACATACCAAAGATATGACTCTTAGTTACATGGGGTGTAATAATACCTGCTTTTGAAATCTGATAATCAGCCAATACGGTCATTAGTTTTTTCTCCTTTATCATTCAAACTTTCAAGATACTCTTCATATTCTGTTTCCCACAGAGACTTAGTGACATCTTCCTTGTCATCCTCATATGAGGCCATTAAGTCTTCATCATAGGGATCAATTAAGTCTTTATCCTTCTTTACAGGTACTTGAGTATTAGACATATAAATAACACCAATGTTAAATAAAATAAATGGTACCACTGGTGAGACTCGAACTCACATAATACAATTTAGAAGATTGTTTCTTTGTCCAATTAAGATACAGTGGTATGCTAAGCTACTGAACTACTTCTTCTCCTCCTCCTTAATGAGAGTATTCAAAGAATCAACCCTTAAGGATTCTCTTCGATATCCTTCAAGAGCCTGTTTAAGTAATTCTGCACCTTCAAGGTTAAACTCTCTACATCTTTCGAGTGAGACTCTTGAAGCGTCTGTGGGATTGTTTGCTTTAAGTCGTTTGTTGTCTTGGGACAACTGCCACAACCTACCAAGAGACTTGTCAAGATCAGACCTGAGGCTATTCCCTTCAGTGAGCAATAAGTTAATTGTTGCATCTTTTTTACTAGCATTTTCTTCAGCCTGCTTCTTAAGATTGACAATGACAGTCTCTTGGTATTCTTTAACTGCCTTATCATAGCCACTACTATGACCCCACAAATAGGCTCCCAAGACAATTAAAGAACTAAGGCCCAACATTATCGCCTTAGGGTTTAACATACGTTTCTCTCTCCGAAATGTGTAACCTAATGGGTGTTCTGAGCGTACCAAGGGATGACATCAAAACAAGGACAAGCCTTATTAACCCCAAAGTCCCTATGGCCTAACACAGTGGGTTCCTCAGCGGCATAGACATCCTTCTGAAGCCACACAAGAAGTTTCAAAAGACTATCCTTCTGAGCCTTCGTAAAGTTATCCATCGGAACACCCTTAAGGTTAGTCCCACCAATAAGGCAGATGCCTACAGACTCCTCATTGTGCCCCTTAACGTGGGCACCAATGGTATCCAAAGGTCTACCTTCTTCAATAGTTCCATCGGTGCGGATCACAAAATGATACCCAATGCAGATCCAGCCTTTCTGTCTGTGCATTCTGTCAATAGTCTTCCAGTCAAAATCAGGACTATTAACTGTAGCACTACAATGAACTACCAAGTATTTAGTCTTAGGTCTCTTCTTAAGAGACACAAAGAGCTTATTAGATTTAATTGTAGGTTTTTCCATATATAACACTTACTTATTATTTCTCAATGACTCATAAGAACCCCCTTAGGGATTCTCTTCTTAGGTTCCTTAAACCACTCTTCAGGAATCAATTTGTCTGCATATTTGATCCCATTGGCTTCACAGAAAGAAGCATAGGTAGTCTTAGAGCCTTTATAAATAGGTGACTTACTGCGAGAGAACACAAACCTAATATCAAGATCAGGATGTTGAGACTTAATAAGTAAATGTTTCTTCCTGTCTTCTGAATCCCATACACCCTTAGACTCAATAATGATTCCATTAGGTAAAATAAAATCAGGGGTGTACTTATGCTCAGAAGCAGGCACAGTATACTTCAAATAATGAAGTTCATAAAGTCCATCAATATTGTGGTCTCGAAGTTGAGTGTTAATCTTTTCTTCGAGACCACTCCTATATGTGCTCTTGCAGTGTCTCTTAAATTTACTATAAGCGGCACTGCGGGTAGTCATTTAGTATTCCCCATGAACAAAGAGGGGTTGAACCCAAATGTGTCCCTTATCAATCTCAGACTGAGTAAACCATTCAGGAACTTCCCCACAATCATCACCAAAATCCCAATCGTAGGCACAATCCGCAGAACCCCCGTTGAGTCCACTAAAGAACCCCACACGACGATCCTCGGTGCAAACACTTCGGCAGAGCTTATTGGGATCAGTAGGCCACGTCCCAATAACAAAGTCCTCATAGGCGTACGGATCCCAAGAGTACTCCTCAGCATCCTTAAGGTTAACCCAAAAGTTCCCAAGAGGCTTCAGACTAGAGGGCTTATTTTTTCCCCCCTTAAAACACTCAGGCTTAATACTATTGAGTTTTTCGTTAAGGTAATAACACTTTTCTTCAAGAGAGAGACTATCAAAATTAGCAGTAGTCTTTTCCATATTAGTAATCTCCATTGTTAGCATCTTCAGAACTACCATAGGATTCCTCAAAGGGAGGATCCTCATCTGCATCCTTGGCTTCGTAGCCTTCTTCTTCATCGAAACCATAAGACTCAGCATTACCAGCAGAGTATTCTACCAGCTCAATAACCTGAACTGCAACAAGGCGAAGACTCAAGCCAACACCCTTATTGGTAGCATTGAAATAAGGGGCTACCGTAAAGGACACACGACACACACTACCATTACCCAACTTAATGGGTTCAGTAATGGGCTTACCCTTGGCATCAAACAGGGGAATCTTAACCTCAGAGGTAGTACCATCCTTACGCTTAATGATCTTATTCTGTTTGAACTTAAAGACAAGGTGCTTACCATCCTCAGATTCTTCAAAGAAAGGAATCTTATTGAGCTTCTTATTCTTTTCCTTGGAAAGAGTCTCATGTTCCTTATCAAGGATTACTGTCAGCTTCTCAACCAGCTCCGTAGTCTTAGGATCATCCTGATAGCACTCAAGCTGAATATGATACACACCTTCTTTAACAAAAGCAGTATCAGCAGTAATAACCCACGGATACATAGCAATACCCTTAGGGGAAACATATCGAACAATTTTCGTAGCCATTTTAATTTAACTCCTAGAATTTAATACAAATCTTTTTTATTGATACAAAGTTTATGAGTAATATAGGGATTGTCTTCATCCTTCAACCGAAGGACAATATAGTCATCTCCATCGTTTAACTGTCTGTTCCACTCCTTAATCAATTCATGGGCCCTTTCTGCACCATCTTCAAGATCCGTATTATAGTAGATAAAGTCATTAAAAGCAAGGAGGGCGTCCTCCTTAGCATTCGGATAGTACTTCTTCAGAGTATTCATAGACACTTCCTCAGTTGGCGGGAGAAGGTTCTGAAGAACATACTTAGGCTTAAGAAGGCAAGTAATAACAAGTCCACCTTGTTTACTGATGATACTAAAGAAATCCAAAGGTTTAGAAGAATTCTGATTCAGAACCTTAAGAAGTTCATATTCATGATCCAGTCGTTTCAGAAAGGAGTTAAAAGTGGGATAATCTCTGCACCCTGCAAAGAAGTCTGATACATCATCGGCGTTACTAAAGACTGTAGCAAGGGCCTCAGTATAGGTTGCATAGGAACGAGGAATAACATCACTAAGTTTATTGGCCATAATATTCTCCAAAGTTAAAAACAAGAGAAGAACCTAGGTAACCTTTAGGTTCTTCTTCTCCGAAATGTGTAACCTAATTAACAACTAGGCTAGGCACAACTAGCGTCATGCTAGTCATAACTAGCGTCATGCAAAAGCGTATGCAGACTCCTTAACAAGATCAAGGTTTAAAGTTCCCTTAGAGGGTACCTCAGGTAACTCCTTAGCTGACTCATCAGGTAACATATTGAGTACATGATCATGAATATCCTGAAGAACATCATGGTTTTTGTAGGTATCCACAAAGACCTCACGGACAGTCTTAAAGAGCGTCCCAGCATTCCCCGCATGGGTACCATATGAGTCATGAATCATAGCAAACGAATGAATGCCCTTGGACACACAAGCATTCACTGTAAGCATCAAATGAGAGGCATCCATAGAGTGAACAAAGTTAGGTGCAATACCCTGTCTCTGTTTTCTTTTGTCTATCGTACCCGGCACATCTTTCCCAATGAGGGGAGCAAAGATTTTAGTGGTCTTCTCTCTAGTATCTCCCGTGGTATCCTCACAGTTAAACATAACAGAAGTCCCCATGGCTAACTTAACTCGCTTCATCTCTGTCTTGTGGTACTCTTGCTTTACAGGGAATCCAGCAGGGGTAACCCAATAGGTAGGCAGAGCATTACCCATAGTATCAGTCTGAGACGCCAACAACCCTGAGGCATCCTGAAGCCATGTCATAGCCTCTACAGCCTTAACTACAACCTTCTGAACAGAATCCCAAATGAGTTTAGCCATATAGGATGCCGCTTGTTTAGGCTTAGAGAATGCCAAGGGGTTCTCCAATACAGCAGGCATGATAGTATCCTCATAGACCTGCTCAGAGAATCCATATTGTTTAGACCCATAGCAGAGAGTCATGACAGAACGCTTAGTCACCTTTCGGGTAACACCATGTTTCAACCATTCGGTTGCTAAAGACTGTGTCCCCTTCTTAAGATACTCTACCTTACTCTTAGGATCTACCACATAGGCATCATCCGTACCACTTTTAGCATCCTCCTTAAGAATCTCATTAACCTTCTCAGCGACAATTCCATAAATGTCGTGTACCTTAGTATCAGGCACAAGGTTTACAGCTGTAGCACCTACCTCATCCCTGAGCATAGCCGAGTAATGCTGAAGCCCTGAGCATGATCCATCGAAGGCTACGGCAATATGAGACTTATATGTAGTACCTTGCTTGAGATATTCAGCCCATTCAAAACAGAAACTCAAGAACTCCCAAGGTTCATCCGCAGTAGTCCAGTCGAGATTACTCAAAGGATCCTCAGCAATTCTAGAGATTAACTCAGGGTTTTCATAGACCCAACACAAGCGTTCCTCTAAAGGTTTCTTATCAAGACCCCAACAGTTAGCACCATGGAAGGCTAACCATTTGGCGCCATCCTCACCAAGTTCAACACCTTCAGCGAACTCTAAGAGTCCCTTAGTGAAGTCATTACCCTGAGGACTCAAAAGGGTCATAGGATAGACACGACCCCTAAAGTCAATACTATGGGGAAAGTAAATATGATCTTCTTGGAGGTATGTCTTGGCTTGTTCTAATACCATGTCTACAAGAAGTCTTTTACCCTTACGAGTATTATCCAGCTGGTAGTATCGCATCATGTCCTTCCGCCACTTCTTTTGGACTTCAGGATTAGTATCAGCATCAATGGGCCTAATGGGCTTCTCAGGTGCTTCCTTAGTAGGCATATCAAGACCATCAGGCGTGTTAGTCCATCCTGAGATCTCTTCAGCCACTCTATAGATTCTCTTATTGATCCTCCATGCGGTAGACTGAATGGCATTAACTGCATTGTAGACACAAGGCATATCGACATCCATGTAAAACTCTAATGAATGCTTATTGACCTTAATGAATGAGTCATCCTTCTGTAACTTTAAGAGATACCCACCATCTACTGGAGAAGTCCAGTCAAGGGGTTTAATTAACATAGGTCTCTTAAAGTACATGAATGAGGCTATTTCCTCGTCTGCCTTTTCAAGATACTCCATAATATAAGAGTCTACGTGTAACATATATGTAAACCCTTTCTTATTGGATACCTTTACTAATCTAGCTAATCCAGTAGCCTCAATAAATAACTCAACAAGTTTTAATCCTAGACGAACTAAATCAGAATCCTGTAGTTTTTCCTCAGGGGCTAAAAGATTATCTTCAATAAGTTTATTTGCTACTGCACTATAAAATGCTTTCTTATATGTTTCCCCTATACGTTTATCAGCGGATACCTGAGTATATTTAGGGGCAACATCTAATATTTTCTTTACACGAATTTCCTCTCTTACCCTTTTGCCTATACCTTTAGAGATACTGACAAGAGTTAACCCCGTCATATTCTTAAAGGATGCGGCCAAAATGGCCTTGAGAGTAATTAAAGACAACTCTTCATCAGATAGCCCCTCCATAAATAACACAGTAGAGTTTTTCCTACCGGTTTTCCCTGAGATAGCTTCTGTTCTAAACTCATGCACCTTTTTAACCATCGGGGACATGGCTTCACTCATAAGCCGATAACCAGCCCCCATAATGTTGCCCTCAGCCTTAGCCTTATTAAGGTTAGACATAAATCTATTAAATGCAATAGTCTTAGATTCTAACTCCAGTTCAATCTCTCGATCTACTATGGTTTTATTCCCATAGTAATCATAAAGGT
>ERZ1034969.209-NODE-209-length-41705-cov-107.250636_pt1 | contig 41705 bp, 28 predicted proteins | sample MGYA00520624_ERZ1034969 | MGnify/ENA primary metagenome ERZ1034969 (study PRJEB33766, sample SAMN09781776) | gut metagenome | biome: gut microbiome | host: Homo sapiens | place: Madagascar | study: EMG produced TPA metagenomics assembly of the PRJNA485056 data...
AGCTCGTGTTGGACAACGTACAGCACGTCCTTGGCGATATGCACCGGAAAGAACAACGTTGCGCCCGATTCCGTCGCCCGCCCAATAAACGCACGCGCGGCAAGCGACTCGGCATGGTCGGCGCAAAACGAATCGACCCAAACGTTGGCATCCACCATGATCTTAAGAGGGGCTCCGCTCACAGGATCATCCCCTTTTGGCGATAGCGATCGTCCATGGCCTCGGAATAGATTGTGTCCCAATCGCGATCGTCGGATACGGGCGACGTATCGATACCTAGGTCCGCGTAAAGCTGATCCGCCACCGCCCATGATGCGGCGAACAGCGTATCGGGCGCGACGGTCTGCTGCCGGTCGTCGACGGCCGCAAGCACTTCCTCGCACGAACCACCGCCCTGCGCGACCTTGGCCACCACCTTTTTGATGAGCTCGGGCAGTGACCCGCCCGAAAGCCGCAGCGCCTCCTCGGCACGGTTCTTGACCTGGCGATCTACGCGAACGTTCACCTGTGCCATGCCACTAACAGCACCCACGTCGATCACGCTCCCTTCACTTGCTAGCACTGCTAGCACCACTATATAGAGACGCTAGCAAGCGGTCAAACGCAAAAAGCCTGCACCCGAATGGCGGCATGCCATCCGGTTGCAGGCCAAATAACGTGGGCGAACACGCCTGCTAGCGTAGGTAAGCCTTTGCGTTGCCCAGGCTGTACGCAATCGTCGAGCCGTTGTGCAGGAGCGACGACGTCTGCGGCGTAATCGCGCCGGTAATGCCGAGCGCCAGCAGCGCCGAATTGGTAAGCATCACCTTGGAATACGAGCTCGTCAGACGATCAATGAGGCCCTGGCTCATGCGGCGCAGGCGCACGATCGCGGCAAGATCCGTATCGGTCAGGATGATATCAGCGACCTCCTTGGCAATGTCACTTCCGCCACCCATGGCCAGGCCCACGTCGGCCAAACCGAGCGCCGGCGAATCGTTGACGCCGTCGCCCACCATGGCAACATGGCGCCCCTCGCTCTTAATGCGCTCCACATAGGCGTACTTGTCCTCGGGCAGCAGCTCGGCCTTAAACTCATCGACGCCCGCCTCGCGCGCAATGCGCTCGGCCGTGCGCTCGGAGTCGCCCGTGAGCATAACGACATGCCTGACGCCCAGCGCATGCAGGTCGGCAATGGCCTCGCGCACGCCGGGTTTGAGCGGGTCCTCGATACCGAGCACGCCGACGACCGTGCCGTCGACCGCCAGGTACAGCGGCGACAGGCCCTGCATCTGGGACTCAATGCGCTCCTTAATGTCGGATTCGAGCTGTGCGCCCTCGTCCTCAAATACAAAGTGCGCGGAACCGATGATGGCACGACGTCCTTCGATGGACGAAGCGATGCCGTGCGCCACGATGTACTCGACGGCGGCATGGCGCTCGCGGTGCTCGAGCCCGCGCTCACGTGCTGCATTGACCACGGCGCGCGCCACCGGATGCGGAAAGTGCTCCTCCAGACAGGCGGAAAGACGCAGGACCTCGTCCTCGCTCCAGCCATCGGTGGTGAGCACGCAGGCGAGACGCGGCTGCGCCTCGGTGAGCGTGCCGGTCTTATCAAACACAATGGTGTCGGCCTTGGCAAACGACTCAAAGTACTTCGCGCCCTTGACCATGACGCCCATCTTGGCAGCATCGCTCATGGCAGTCATGACGGCGACTGAACCCGTGAGCTTGAGCGCGCACGAGTAGTCGACCATCAGCGCCGCGGAGGTCTTAATGAGACTGCGCGTGGTGAGCGCGACCAGGCCCGCAAGCAGGAAGTTCCACGGAACGATCTTGTTGGCGAGGTCCTCCATGTGCGACTGGCCCTCGGATTTGAGCGAGTCGGCCGTCTGAACGAGCGAGACGATCGAGCGCAGTTTGGTCTGGGCCGTGTTGGCGCGCACGCGCACCAAGATGCTGCCGTCTTCGACGACGGTGCCGGCAAACACGTCGTCGCCCACGCTGCGCTCGACGGCAAGCGGCTCGCCGGTCAGGGTCGCCTGGTTGACCATGGCGCTCCCCTGCTCGACCACGCCATCGATGCAGATGGACATGCCGGTGCGCACGGCGACCAGGTCGCCGGGTTCAAGCTCGGTGGCGGCAACGCTCACCTCGGTGTCACCGACCACCTTTTGCGCCTTGTCGGGCACATCGAGCAGCGAGTTAATGAGCTCGTTTTCGCTCATGGCGCGCGTGTAGTCCTCGAGCAGCTCACCCACGTTGAGCAGGAACATCGTCTGGCCCGCGGTGTCGACGTCGCGCTTGACGAACGAGATGCCGATGGCCGACGCGTCGAGCACGGGAACGGTCAGGCGCGGCTGCGCGAGCTCGTGGAGGGCTGCGCGCAAAAAGGCCATGTAGCCGGCCACGACAAAGACGGCACGCAGCGGCGTGGGCAAAAACCAACGGCGCGCGTAATGGGCGCCGATAAGTGTGGCAAGATCCATAACGAGTTTGTGCCTGCGTGGCTCGAGCTGCATCACGTAGCCCGACTTGGCGTCGGCGATGGCCTGGGCATCGAGCGCGCCGACAGCGGTCAGCACGGCGTCGCGGCTCGGCTCGTCATATTCGAGCGCCATCTGGCCAATACGGCCGTAGACACACACCTTGTGCACGCCGTCAATGTCGCCGCTGAGCTTAAGAAGTGCATCGAGATCGCTCTCTGGCACAGGACCCGCCAATTGAAGACGGGTCCTGCCGGGGATCTCGCTAATAATCGAGAATCTCATAGTTTGTGCCTGGAGTGCTACTCGGCTGCCTTGTCCGCAGTGGCCTCGCTCTGGGTGATGTAGGCAGCCTCGGCAACCATGTCATCGACATTGGCCTTGGCCTGCTCGACCATGTCCTGGTAGCAATTCTTGACGCGCATACCGCACGCGATGCCCTGCACGCAGGCGTTCTTTACCGGAGCGCTAGTGAGCAGCTTGATGCCGGCCGTGCCGAGCAGAAAACCGCCACCAACAAGCAGGGTGTTGAACGTGGACTTCTTCATGATGTCTCTCCCTTTTGCCGCATTGGACGCGGCACGGTGCCTCAGCACCCGAGTTACCAAACTTGCTCGAGCACACTATCGAAAAATAGTTTATCCAACAATTATGGTCAGCCATAACTAACTTTTTGGAAATTTATAGTCGGGAAATCTCCGGCTTACGACAAACCACTCGTCGCGACACACATCCGTGGCATCAGAGAATTCCCCTCCTCCGCCCCACTGATCGAGGTCTATTACTTTCCTGAGAAGTGAACGAGTAAAATCAGGCCCCCGAAGCATCCGCATTTTTCGCCAGCAAAACCGCAGGAAAAACTCGACAAAACCGCAGGAAAGCGAGACCAAAAAGTGTCGATGCTTCGGGGGTCCAAATAAGGTCGTTCACTTCCCGGAAAACCATTCACCTTCGATTTCCACTGCCCTGCAATGCGGTAAAGAGACGGTCCCTTTATCACATTGCGAGCGCTTTCTTGATAAGAGGAACGGATCGGTCGGCCAAATACAGTGGAATATTGAACACCCCATCGTCAAGCCTCAGATTCTTAAGGGAGTAACGGACTCTCAACGGGGTCGTCTCCGCATGTTTGTCGGCATAGTATTTCAAACTCTTGGAATGAACGACCTCTCCCGATTTGACCTCAACGGGAACGATATCGTTTCCAACTTGGATCAAAAAATCGACCTCGTGCCTTGGTTTCTCGTTAGTCCAATAGCGCGGAGCGGCATCCAGCTGCGGAAGCAACGCCTGAAGCACATAGTTCTCGGCAAACGAGCCTTTGAACTCAGAAAAAATCGCGTCCGAGATGGCGAATGCCGAAGCATCGAGCTTTGCCATACGGCGCAGCAAGCCAACATCAAGACAGTAGACCTTAAAGGCCTTGAGATCATCGTAGGCCGAGAGCGGTATTCCGCCGCCGGTATTAAGTCGCGCCGACGTGATCAGACCGGCATCGGCGAGCCATTCCAGAGCGTCCTCATATTCGCGGGCACGAGCCCCCTCGCGAACCGCACCCCAAACAAACTTTTTATTCTCGCGCGCCAGCTGCGTTGGAATTGAGTTCCAAATTTGCGAAAGCTTAGCGAACTGTGCACGACCACCGTGCTTGGCAAAATCACGCTCATAGGAATCCAAGAGGTCGGATAACACTTTATCAACCTGAGCAATGTCACCCGTTTCGACCCACCGACCAAGAGCTTCCGGCATGCCACCGCATGCAAAATAGCGGCGAAGGTGCTCGACGAGTCTGACATGAAAGAAATCCGGTACCGCCTCGATCTGATCCAGACCGCCAAGATACGCATCATAGTTTGAGGCGCCTTCGGCCTTTAAAAACTCAGAAAAGCTCATGGGGTGCATCTCCATGAACTCGACCTTTCCCACCGGAAAGGCACTCGTCTCGCGGGACAAGCGAACACCCAGCAAAGACCCTGCGCACGCAACGTGATATTCGGGGGCCTCATCGCAAAAATACTTGAGAGCACCAACTGCAGAGGGGCAGTCCTGGATCTCGTCAACAATAAGCAACGTCTCGCCAGGATCGATGGGCTGGCCAAACGCCAAGGATAGATTTGAAATAATGCGCCGCGGATCACGCGTGCCCTCGAAAAACTGCGCATATTCGCTTTGAACCCCGGGAGATGGCTCCTCCAGCGTCAGGTATACGCAGTTGCGATACGAGGCGCGGCCGAACTCCTTGAGCGCCCACGTCTTTCCAACCTGACGCGCTCCTTTAAGGATGAGCGGCTTACGATACTCCGACGCCTTCCAAGCATTAAGCTTGGCGATGATATCCCGCTGCATGACCGACCTCCCGCAAAAAACTTCCGTAAATGTGAGATTTCTCACATTTTACCCTGGGTAAAACGTGATATTTATCACATTTACGGAAGTTTTAAGGCAGTTTTGTTACATTTTCATCATATACAATGAAGTGTGACAGAGGGACAGTCCCTTTGCCACAGTCCTACAGCTGCCAGGCTGCTGCTTCCTTTTGCATCGCGACCATGCGGGCGAATTCTCCACCTGCCGCCTTGAGTTGCGCCGGAGCGCCCTGCTCGGCTACTACGCCATCCTTGAGCACAACGATCTTGTCGGCGGTTTCCACCGTGCGCATACGGTGGGCGATCACGATAACCGTCTTGCCCGCGAGCAGGCGGGAGAGCGCCTGCTGCACCACGGTCTCGTTCTCCACATCCAAACTCGCCGTCGCCTCGTCCAGCAACACAATCGGCGCATCTTTGAGCAGCGCGCGGGCGATGGAGATGCGCTGGCGCTCGCCGCCGGACAGCTTGGAGCCGTTCTCGCCGATCATGGTGTCATAGCCCTGCGGCATGCGGCTCACAAACTCGTCGCAGTTGGCGGCACGCGCGGCAGCAAGCACTTCCTCATCGGTGGCATCGCGACGTCCAAGACGGATGTTTCCCATCACCGTGTCGTCAAAGAGCAGCACGTCTTGGAACACAATGGCGTAGTCGCGCAGCAGCACCTCGGGGTCCACGCTCGCGACATCCACGCCACCCACGGTGACCGTGCCTTCGGTGGCATCCCAAAAGCGTGCGGCCAGGCGGCTCACCGTAGACTTACCCGAGCCCGAAGGACCGACCAATGCCGTGACTTCGCCTTCCTTGGCGGTAAAGCTCACATCGGTTAGAACCTTCTCGCCGGCTCGGCCGTCCTCGCCCGCGCCATAGCCAAATGCCACGTGATCGAACACCACGTCGTGGCCCACGGGCTCAAACTTCTCGCTGCCCCGCGCCATGGGCTCCTCCATGATGGAGCGCATGCGCTTGGCCGACGACTCGGCGGCAAACAGCTCGGACATCAGCATCAGCGCCTGATCAAAGGGCGCATAGATGCGGCTCACCATGAGCAGGAAGGCAAACATCATCAAAAAGTCGACCTGGCCGGAGGCGACCATCGCAGCGCCCGTGACCAACGTGGTGGCAATCCCCAAGCGCAGGATGGCAAAGGCGGAGTTGACCAAAAGCCCATTGGCGAGCTCGCCTTTGGTGGTCTCGCGCTCCTCGGCATCGATCACGGCGTTGAGTCCCTCGAGATAATGGGCCTCCTGGTTGGTAGCGCGGATCTCGCGCGCGCAGTCGAGCGTCTCCTGAATCGCTTCGGTGACCTTGACCTTCTCGGCGCGTACGCGGTCGAACACCGGAGTCATGGGACCGCGCGTTAGATACAGCACGGCAAAGGCCACGGGCACGCTCCAAAACGCCGCAATCGCCAACTGCCAGCAAAAGAACAGCGACACCACGAACACAATGGCGCTTGCGATGATGGCGCCCCAGAGTTCTCCCAGCACGTGGCTGTAGGCATGCTCCATAGTCTGAACGTCGCCCATGATGGTTTCGGTTAGATCGGCCAGATCACGACGGCCGAAAAACGACAACGGCAGTTTGCGCAAGCGCTCGGCAATCCCCATACGCTGTTTGCCGCACTCCTCGTAAAAGATGCAGTACGTGTAGTAGTACTGCTGCCAGTTAGAGGCAAAGAGCAGCACAAAGAAGATAACGAGACCACCCACGATGGGCAGTGCATCCGGCAGGTCGGCCCCATGCGCGAGATGCTCGACAAAGCCGGCCATGACCAGGAACAAAAAGCCCATGCCGGCCATGGTGATGAGATTGGTGAGCGTGGTCCAGAAAATGCCGCGCTTAACGCCGGCGATGCCTTTATCGGATAGGAAATACTTCTTTTGGAATGAGGCGAACATTTAGGCCTCGCCTCCCTTCGCGGCGGCGACATCCGCGGCCGCAGCAGTGATCTTCCAACTCGCGGCCTGTTCGTATTCGGCCCACATCTTGGCGTACAGGCCGTTTTGGGACAGCAGCTCGGCATGGGTGCCGGCCTCCTGCACACCACCCTGGTTGAGCACCACGATCTTGTCGGCCCCCACCACGGTCGAAAGCCGGTGCGCGATCATAATGACCGTGCGGCCCGCCGCCAATTTGCTAAAGGCGCGCTGGATGAGCGCCTCGTTCTCGGGGTCGGCAAAGGCTGTGGCCTCGTCGAGCACCACGATGGGCGCGTCCTTAAGAATTGCGCGGGCGAGCGACACGCGCTGGACCTCGCCGCCCGAAAGGTACGCCCCGCCGGCGCCGAGCATGGTGTCGATGCCCTGCGGGAGCTTGGCCACGATATCGTCGCACTGGGCCGCGGAGAGGGCCGCGCGCACTTCGTCGTCAGTGGCCCCAGGCTTGGAGGCGCGCACGTTATCGGCAAGTGTTTGGCGGAACAGCTGGTTGGTCTGAAACACAAAGGCGACCTGGTCCATGAGCTCGTGCGGATCCATATCGCGAACGTCCACACCGCCTACGAGCACTCGACCCGAGGAAACATCCCAAAAACGCGGGATCAGGCTTGCGCAGGTTGACTTACCGCCGCCCGAAGGACCCACCAGGGCGAGGGTACTACCAGCGGAAACGCTAAAACTCACATGGTTGACGGCAGGCGCCTCGGCGCCTTCGTAGGTAAAGCTCACATCCTCAAATCGCACGTCGTTGCCGGCAGGGTGCTTGGGTTGGGCGGGCACGGAGAGCTGCTTGGAATCCATCACGCTTCGGATGCGAGCCAGCGAATCGGCACTCATCTGAGAGGCCTCGCCCACAAACATGAGCTTGGTCATGGCCGTCGGCACCACAGCCGAAAAGATTGCGTAAAACGTAAAGTTGACCATAAAGTGCGCGAAGTCCGTCTCGCCCGGTGCCAACAGTAGCGCCACGGGCAAAAGGAATGCCACAAGGCCGTTGAGCGCGGTAAGGTTGAGCACCTGCGGACCTCGGCAGAACGTGCCCGCATAGCTTTGCGCCATGTCGGCGTATTCGGCGATCGCATCGTGAAACGCCTTAAAGGAGTAGACCGTCTGCTGGAACACCTTGACCACGGGGATGCCGCGCACGTATTCGGTGCCGGTCTTATTCATCTTGACCAGCGCGCCCATGTAGGCCCTCATAAACTCGGCGCCCTTGCCGCTCATCATGGTGGCCATGGCGCAAAACGAAACGACGACCGAGATTAAGCATGCCGCGCCCAAACGCCAATCGAGGGCGAAAAGCAGCACGAGCAGGCCCACGACCATGGCGGTGGCGCCGGCGATATCGGGCAGCATGTGCGCTAGCAGCGTCTCGGTGGAGGCGGCGCAGCCGTCTACGATACGGCGCAGCTCACCGGTGGCGTGCGTGTCAAAGTAGCCGAGCGGCAGCTTAAGCAGATGCTCGCTCGTAGCCTTGCGGATATTGGACGCGCAGCGAAACGCGGATAGGTGCGTACACATGAGTCCCACGAAGTAAACCACAATGCTCGCCAGCGCAAACCCCACGGCCCACCAGCCATACGTCGCGATGCCGCAGGCTTCGCTCCAGTTAGGCGCCACGGCGATAAGGTCTCGCGCAATACACCAGATACACACGTACGGGCCAAAGCTCAGTAGCTGCGAGAGCGCCGAGAGGGCCATGCCCAAATATGTTAGGAATTTACGGTCACCGGCATATGCAAGCAGCTCGCCGATGCCGCCACCCTCCTTTTTTGATCCCTTTGCCATGAGATTCCTTTCTAACGGCTTGAGAGTTAACCGTTAGAAACTTATCATTGGCGTGTTAGCCAAGGCACACAATCGAGCCAGGCGTGGACGTTTCCGCAAAGGAAGGGGACGCTTTTGAAAATGCGGCGGGCGGCAACCGATATAACCGAGCTCTACGCACCGCAGTTTGAGCAGTTTGGCCTGCAGCTTTCCGGCAAGGGCGCCGTCTTTACCGGTGAGGTGGCAAACGATCGGGCGCACGGACGCGCATGGATCATGCCCCTTTCCCCCGCCTGCATCGTCATGGAGCATTACATTACCCCGATGCACAACATGCACCTAGCCGAGTACACACCCGAACCGTACGCGTGCGTGAGCGAGGTCAGCGCGCCCACGCTCATGTGCATGCCCGAGGCTGGCATAACGCCTGCAAACCTTAAACTCTTGCATGGACCGTGGCCAAACAATGCCGTGTGCAGCTTTATCCAAGATAACTGTGGCGAGGAGTTAAGCCCGCTGTTTGCAGGGCAGCTCTATCACTCGCGCTCGGTGCTCTTTTTGCCTGGATATTTTGACGAACTGGAGCACCGCTATCCCACCGAGTTCGCAGGGGTCTTTGAGGCGTTTGCCGAGCCATGGCACGAGGAAGCGACGTCCGCCATCTGCCACACACTGCACCGGATTAACGAGGACCGCGCCCGCACCGTAGGCGGACACGTCTATATGCAAGGCATCGTGGAGACCATGGTCGCGGAGCTCGCCTGTTCGCGCGCGGCCCACAAGCAGGCGCAGCAGGCGGCAGACACACGCGCCAGCATAACCATTGCCGAAGAAGCAACGGCAATGATTGAGCGCGAGCTCGACAAAGGCAGACGTGTGGGTATCAACGAGGTGGCCGAGAGGCTCTACACAAGCCGCTCCAAGCTATGCGCTACCTTTAAGGCCCAAACTGGCGAGTCCCTGGGCGCCCACATTCGCAGACGCCGTATGGAGCGAGCACAGGACCTTTTGGCCGATAGCGCGCTCACGATAGCGCAGGTGGCAGAGCGTCTAGGCTACCCTCAGCAGGCCGCCTTCGCCCAAGCCTTCAAGCAACACAGCGGCACCACCCCCACCGCTTGGCGCTCCCAGCATCAATAAAGAGGCGACAAAGGGACGGCCCATAAGTCCCACAAGCAGGGAAGACCATTTGCAATGTGACAAAGGGACTGCCCCTTTGTCACCCGCACAAAAATGGGCGTGCCGACGGCACGCCCATTCACTCGATTCCATTCAGCCCACCTGACCCGAACGGCCGAGTCGTCACGGAACCGAAGGGCCGGGCGCAGGGCCTTGCCTCTCAATGAGTTCCGCACGAACAGGAGGCGCCAGTGGCGCCTCCGTCGTGAGTCAGGACTGTCCGAAATTGAGAGGCAAGGCCCTGCGCCCGGCCCCTCGGTTCCCGTTTACGAGAGCGACGTTCTCAGCAACTCGTTGAAGAGCTTCGGGTTGCCCTTGCCGCGGCTCGCCTTCATGCACTGGCCCACCAAAAAGCCGATGACCTTCTGGTTGCCGTCACGATACTGCTGCGCCTGATCGGCACAGTTAGCCAGCACCTCGTCCACGATCGGCTGCAGTGCGCCGGCATCGCTCACCTGACGCATACCGCGCTCGTCGACGATCTTGTTGGGGTCGTCGCCGGTCTGGGCCATGGCCTCAAAGACCTCGTGCGCCTGATTGGAGCTGATGGCATCGGTCGCCAGCAGCTTGGCAAGGGCTGCCACCTGAGCCGGCGCGATGCCGGACTCGGCGAGCGACACACCCGCGCCCTTAAGGTAGGCGATCATCTCGTTCACCAGCAAGTTTGCGACCGTCTGGGCCTCCTTGCCAGCCATGCCGGCAGCGGCGGCCTCAAAGAACTCGGCAAACTCGGGGTCGCCGGCAATCTGCTCGGCGTCTGCCGCCTTAATGCCAAAGTCGGCCTCAAAACGGGCGCGCTTGGCATCGGGCAGCTCGGGAATCTCGCCACGGCAGCGATCGATAAACTCGTCGTCCAGATCGAACGGCGCCAGATCGGGGTCGGGGAACAGACGATAGTCGTCGGCCGTCTCCTTCACACGCATGACCACGGTTCGCTTGCGACTGGGCTCCCAGTGGCGGGTCTCCTGATAGATGATGCCGCCCTCCTCGAGCACCTCGGCCTGACGGCAGATCTCGTAGGCAAGGCCATCGTGCAGGCTCTTGAACGAGTTGAGGTTCTTGAGCTCGGTCTTGGTGCCCAGCTTGGTCTCGCCGCGGCGGCGCAGCGACACGTTGCCGTCGCAGCGCATGGAGCCCTTCTCCATGGAGCAGTCCGAAATGCCCAGCGTCACAAAGATGCGACGGAGCTTCTCCATAAACAGGCGAGCCTCCTCGGGCGTGCGCAGGTCGGGCTCAGTCACGAGCTCAATCAAAGGCGTGCCGCAGCGGTTGTAGTCGACGAGCGACTCGGCCGCGGCGGTAATGCGGCCCTCGGCACCGCCCACGTGCACCATCTTGGCGGCGTCCTCCTCCATGTGGATGCGCAGGATGCGGATGGGCACCGTGTAGGAACCGTCCTCGCGGCGCTCAGGCATCTGCAGGTTGGAAGCATCGTAGCTGGCCAGGTGACCGGCGCGCTGATTGCCCTCGCGCATGGTCGACGTCATGGACGTGGACAGGCCCTCGGCGTTGGCTGAAGCGCTCGCCAGACTCTGAGCCTCGGCCTCACCAAACGCGCAGTCGGGGCGCTCGGCGGCACCGCGACCGGTCACGTCCAGGTCCAGGTGACCGTACATGGCAAAGGCGACCGGACCCTGCGTAGTCTGGAAGTTCTTGGCCATATCGGGATAGAAGTAGTGCTTGCGGTAGAACATTGAGTGGCGCTGGATCTCGCAGTTGGTGGCGAGACCGGCCTTGACGATGCTCTCGATGGCGCGCTTGTTGGGCACCGGCAGGGCGCCGGGCAGGCCCAGGCACACCGGGCACACGTTGGCGTTGGGCTCGTCATCGTGGCTGAGCTTGCAGTTGCAGAACATCTTGGTATCGAGTGCGGTGAGCTCGGTATGGATCTCCAGGCCAATCACGGCCTCCCAATCCTGCAGGACCTCGGAAAGCTCCTTCATTACAGCTCGCCTCCCTTCCCGGCAAAATCGGGCGCGACGGAAAGCGCGGGCGCACCCGTGGCGGCATCGGCAAAGCCGCGCTCCAGGGCGCGGGCAAACGTGAGCAGCTGACGGTCCTTAAACGCCGGACCAACCAGCTGGGCAGAAACGGGCAGCTGAGTATCCTCGCCCAGGCCCAGCGGCACCGAGATACCGCCGTTGCCGCAAATGTTGAGCGAAATGGTGTACAGGTCGGAGAGGTACATCTGCGTGGGGTCGCTGAGCTCGCCAAACTTAAAGGCCGTACGCGGCGAGGCGGGCATGAGGATGGTGTCCACCTTGGCATACGCGGCGTCGTAGTCCTGCGTGATGAGCGTGCGGGCCTTCTGCGCGGCGTAGTAATACTTGTCGTACACGCCCGAGCTCAGCAGGTAGGCGCCGAGCATCTGACGGCGCTTGGCCTCGGCGCCAAAGCCGTGGGCGCGCGAAAGCGAGCTCTGGTCGGACAGGTTGGCACAGCCCTCCTCCTGATAGCCGTAGCGAATGCCGTCGAAGCGGGCCAAGTTGGAGAACGCCTCGGCCGGGCCGATGACGTAGTAGGCGGCGATGGCGGCGTCCAGGTGCGGCAGGTCGACCTCGACCAGCTCGGCGCCCTGGTTCTGCAGCTCCTGGGCGGCGCGCTGAACAGCGGCCTTGACCTCGGGCGTCAGGCCCTCGGCCTCCATAAACGCGGGGATGATGCCCACGCGCTTGCCCTCGATGCTGTCGTTGAGATGCTCGGTAAAGTCGACGGCGCAATCCTGGCTGGTGCAGTCGTACGGATCGTGGCCCGCGCCGGTAAGCGCATTCATGGCCAGCGCGACATCCTCGACCGTGCGGCCAAAGGGGCCCACCTGGTCGAGCGACGAGCCAAAGGCAACCACGCCGTAACGGCTCACGGCGCCATACGTGGGCTTAAAGCCCACCACGCCGCACAGCGACGCCGGCTGGCGAATGGAGCCACCGGTGTCCGAGCCCAGCGAGAGTGCGACCTCGCCCGCGGCGACGGCAGCAGCAGAGCCGCCCGAAGAGCCGCCGGGCACGCGCTCGGTATCCCAGGGGTTGTTGGTACGGTGGAACGCCGAGCTCTCGGTAGAGCTACCAAAGGCAAACTCGTCCATGTTGGCCTTGCCCATGGGCAGGCAGCCGGCATCGAGCATGCGCTGAACGCAGGTGGCGGTGTAGACGCTCTGGTAGTCCTCGAGCATGCGGGAAGCACAGGTGGTGCGCGTGCCCACGAGGTTCATGTTGTCCTTGATGGCCAGCGGCACGCCCGCGAGCGGGGGCAGCGGCTTGCCTGCGGCGCGGTCGGCATCCACGCGCGCAGCGGCCTCGAGCGCGAGCTCGGGCGCCACCTGCAGGAATGCCTGGACCCCGCCCTCGCGCGCCTCGATGGCGGCAAGGGAGGCCTGGGCCACCTCGGTAGCGGTAAAGTCGCCGGCGGCAACGCCCGCGGCGATCTGGGCGGCGGTAAGGGAATCGAAGCTCTGCGCCATTACTCGCTCTCCCCCTCTCCCAAAATGGACGGCACGCGGAAGTAGCGGTCGCGCGCGCTGCCGGCGTTTTCGAGCGCGACGTCGAGCGGCAAATCGCGCTCGGGCTCGCGCAGGTCATCGCCCATCACGTTGGACAGGCTTCCGATGGGATGGAACGTGGGCTCCACGTCGGGCAAGTCATATTGCAAGACGGGCTCGAGCATCTGGACGGCGTCGTTCATGTAGGACGTCATCTGGGTGAGCTCGTCATCGGTCAGTGCGATCTTTGCGTACTCGGCGATGCCGCGCACGTCTTTCTCGCTGAGTGCCATAGGCGCTCCCTTCCGCATAACAGTTAAACCGCTCTAGTATACAGGGCAGCGACGGCTTGGAGCAGGCGCTTTACCCAAATGCAGCGAAAACGTAACGAGGGCGGCGGTTGGCAGGGCGTGGTCCGGCGGTTCTGCAGCGAAACCGCACCGTCCATAGCGAAAACCGTCTCGCCCACAACGAGAACCGCACCGTCCATAGCGAAAACCGTCCCGCCCGCAACGAAGACCGTCGCGTCCGCAACGAAAAGCATCACAACATTCGACGTTTTTCGCCAAAATCGCGATTTTCGTCAAATGTTGGGACGGTTTGGAAGCCCTCGGGCCACCACAAAGGTGCCTGTCCCCATTGTGGTGGTTCCGAACAATGGCTATGCCGAGGCTTTGGCCTTGCGGCGTTTGCGGACCGCGTGGACCACGATGTCCAGCAGCAACAGCAGAATGGCCACGACCACGATGAGCACGGCGAATTCGCGCTTGCCCCAGTGGCGGCCGGCGAGCGACTTTTGCTTGTCGACGTCCTTCTTGTTGTACTTGGTGCGCACGCAATGCACCAGCAGGCGATGGTCGTTCACGCCGTAGGGCGTGCAGGTGACGAGCGTCACCTTGTCGGCACCGGGCTCGATGGTCAACGACTCCATCTCCTCGGGCAGCACGACCTCGGAGTCCACCATCTTGTAGGCGAGCGTCTTGTTCATGGTGTGCAACAGCACCAGGTCGCCGGGCTCCAGCGAGTGAATGTCGTCGAACATGCTCAGGTTGCGCATGCCCGAGTGCGCGGTGAGCACGCAATGCGTCGAGGTGCCGCCCACCGGCAGGCTCGTGCCCTCCAGGTGGCCGACGCCCGCCATAAGGACTTCCTCGCTCGTGCCGTGGTAGATGGGCATGCTCACGTCGATGGAGGGGATCTCGACCCAACTCATCATGGGGTCGCGGTCAAAGATGAGCTGCTGATCGTAGGGCTCGATCTGGTCGGCGGGGAGCTCGGTGGCCTCGCCCGCCAGCTGCTCGTTAAAGGAGCGCGCCTGGAGCAGGATGCGCTCGCGCTCCTCGGCAGACAGCGCCTCCACGGTGCTGGACACCGTGCTGATCTGGTTAAACACGCCCGAGGCCTCGAGCCGGTCCAAGATCCACGGCCAGGTCATAAGGCCCACGCCGATAAGGATGATGACGATGGTGATGAGCCGGTCGGCCCAGCGCGGCAGCCGCTTGCGACGGCGCTTGGGCTTTGGTTGAGGTTTGGGCTGGGGGCTTGAGCCGCCGTTGGCCGCGGCGTTATTGCTCTTCATATGTTTGGCGCCCTGCACCATCGCCGGTCACTCCTCTACAACTCAAGTTGTCTAAACAAATAATAGCCGATTCGCGAGCTTCCGCACCGGACAACGCAGCTAGGACCGAAGCACCGCCTACGGTTCGAATTCTTGGAGACCTTCTACAGCGCTTCCTGCCATGGATATTCCTTTCCAAACATGTGATCGAGTTCGAGCTGGATTCGCTCATCGTCGATTGCCGCCAAAGATAGCGCAAGTGAAATGTCGTCGATACGGGAGGAGTCGGCAAACACGGGCGCATAGCGCCACACTTGGATCATCGCCGTTTCGTTATCCGGCAATTCCCCATCTGCGACTTCGAGGTCACGCAGCTCACGCCATGCACTTCTTAAGACGGCCTTTTGTTCCATGCCCGGCGCAGCGAGCATCGAACGCGCAGCGAGCGCCGTCTCCCCAGCGTCAGCAAGGCGATCGATCTGTGGTGCCTTCCTTGCAAAAATAACCTTCGAGACAGGCGAGGAAAGCTCTGCAATGTGCTCACAGAGCAGAAGATCCACGGCCACGGGATACACAATGACACGCCGTTCGCGCCGTTCGCGCCTTGCGAGTCCCCTGTCTACAAGCTCGGTTATGGCCTCACTCGCGCGGCTTGCCGAAATCCCAAGCGCACGACAAAGGTCATCGGGATGATATGACTCCTGGCCTGCTCCCCAGATTGCGGCAGCCTGCGCGTTGGGTGACATCTTGGTCGCGCGATTATGAAATCTAGTGCCGCCCCTCTCCGTGCAGGCCGCGCCCATAAATGGAAGAAAAGTCTGTCTACCAGGGCAAACAAAGGGGATCCCTTGCGCGACCAATGCCTTGCGCTGGCGCGCATCGGCATCAGGAAACGAAATGACAACAGGAGCCTCCGAACGCAAGGTTAGCTGGCTATAGACCCTTTTGGCCTCGGGAAGCCCGACGCCAGTAGGCAAACTTGCAAGCAAAAAAGAAAAACCATATGCGTCAACGGCGCGGACCTCAATCGACCGCAGATGCAGCGGCAAGCGTGCGGATCCAGGCCAAGTTTTAGCCTTGGCGGAGAGGCCCAGTGCTTCTTGTAAGTAGGTAAGCGCTTCGTTCATTTCCATCTTTTTCGCTTAGTTCCAGTTAATATTGGAATTATACATAATTTTCGGAAATGATGTGATTTCTATCAGGTATGGGCCCGTATTTGAGTTTTCAAAATGTCCCGAATCGGCGGGGCGATTCGGGATACAATAGCTACAGGAAACGACGCACCCCGCGTAAATGATCGAAAGCGCGGGCGACCAGTTTCCGGTGTTGTTAAATGCCCGGGCCTCTAACCCCGGGCATTCTTATTTGCGCTTTCGGCGCAAATGCCGTCCACCGTCCGCACCGCGCGTGCGCCTACGGACCTTAAACCGAACTTCATACGAGTCAAGAAACGCGATGACGAACGTGCCAACCGCCGCGAGGGCGGCGAGCGCGTTAAGGAATTTCAGCATTGAGGACCTCCGATCGAGTCGTCGGCCGCCCGCGCACGGGATGCGTCGCAAGGGTATTTTACTGCGAGTGCATGCACCCGCAGCTGCTAAACGCAATAATTGCAAACATTTGTTCGATAGTTACACACACGGTTCCTCGTCCAGCGGAGCCTGGCCGCATTGTCCGGGTTTGCCCGACGTGTTTGCGTTTTCAAATGTCCCGAATCGGCGGGGCGATTCGGGATACAATCGTTACAGGAAACGACACGCCCCGCGTAAGTGTTCGAAAGCGCGAGCGAGCAGTTTCCGGTGTTGTTAAATGTCCGGACTCCGAACCACGGGCATTTTAATTTGCACGCGCGGCGCAAATGCCTTCTACCGTCCGCACCGCGCGTGCGCCTACGGACCTTAAACCGAACCTCATACGAGTCAAAAAACGCGATGACGAACATGCCCGCATCGGACGATGGAGGCTGGCTGCGTTATCCCAAAAGAACGGGGCAAACTCCAGTGCGGAGTCTGCCCCGAAAAGAGATGGCAAAGCAAGAACGTGGGTGGACGAGAAAAGTGTCCGCAAGTCTCATGGCCATCACATCCCACCTGCCAAAGGGATGGGTGAGTGAGCGTTACTCCTGCTCGGACTCCTCAGCCTGCTTACGGCTGCGGATGAGATGCGCCACGCCGATGCACAGCACCGCGCCACCAGCGATCCAAGTGAAGGTCACGCCGTTGAGACCGGTGAGGGGAAGGCCGACGGACTTGGTGTTGCCAACGAAAACGTTGACTTCGCCCTTGCTGGCATCAAAGCTGGCGCTCTTATCCGCCTTGAGAACGTTGTCGCCGGCAACGCCATCAAGCTTGCCGAAGGCGATGTCGGTGCGGACCTCGTCGGCATTGGAAACCGCCGCCTTAAGGCCCGTCACCTTCATCGCCAAATCGTTATACGTCGGGGTGATGGTGAAGGTGAAGGGGTTGGCCTTAGTGTACTTGCTGTCGTCGGGAGTCTGGACCTCGGTCACCTTGTAGGAGCCGGCGTCGAGGCCTTTCACGGCAATCTGGCCATTATCACCAGACGTGAACTTCACGTATTCGGGGAGGCTGTTGGTATTGTCAACGGTCACGAGCTGGCCCGCAATGACATGTGCGGTGGCGTCATCCTTCGAGGCAATATACTGGTCTTTAGTATTCGCATCAGCGGACTGAATGGTGAAGACAGCGCCCGCAAGGCCCTTCTCGGTGCCCTGGTCGACCTTGTTAAGGTTGAGCTTGAATGCAAAGTCGGCGACAGTGTCCTCAATCGTGTCACCCGTGCCGTCTCCATACGGGTTGTTAGAGTAAGTGAGCTTAACGGTGTTGGGGTTGCCGCCCATGCTGCTGTCAGTTGCGTTACCGATCACAGCGTTGCCGTTGAGCTTGGCCTTGTAGAAGACAACGATCTTGGTGCCGGCGTTCACGCCATCGACATCCTTGAGGCCCTTCTCGCCGTCGCCGACCTTGAACTCCACCGTCAGCGTGTTGTTGTTGCTAGCATCAGCATTCGTCACGGTATAATTGCTCGACTCAATCTCGTTGTAAGTCTCACCGTTCAGCGCGTACACCTTAACCGAGCCGTTGACATAATCAAGGCCATCGGAAAGCTTGTCAGTAAACTTGTAAGCATACGTGTCAAAGGTAGCGTAGTTGCTGGCAACCGTACCGGTCAGCTTGTAGTTAACTTCCTGACCGATCTGCGAATCGGCGACATCCTTCCATTTGTCGGAGGCCTTGAGATCCGCGTCGGCGGCGTCGACGTCGTCGAGGACCTTCTTCTCAACCGTGGGCACGCCCTTCTTAGGCCTGACGGTTGTCGCGTTCACGCCGTCGATCACAGCGTACACGGGAGAGGTAAACGCATCGGTCGACTTGTCAGCAGGCTTACCGGCGATATCGGTGAGGAAGAGCCAGTAGCCGGCATCGAGACCAGAAAGGGATGCGTTGCCCACGCTCGTCTTCTTCCAGTCGGTACTGTTCTTCAGGCCGGCGGCGATCAAACTGAGAACGTTGTCGCTAGCAACCTTCGAATCGGTCTCAGTAACTTTAGCTTTGTCACTCAGCCAATCAGCAGCATCCTGTGCGTTATCGCTATTGTAGGTTGCTTCCTTTTTCTTGATAGCATTTACGACAGCACTATGGGCATCGTTGCTGGCCCATTCGATGTTACTCACCGTCGTACCCTCAGCGGTAGTCGTAACCTTCGCCTTGAAGATCTGAATGCCCTTATAGGTCGTGGACGATGAATAGGTAGAATCCTCGAACGTCACAGTTGAGCCCTCAGCAAACGCCATGGTCACCGGCGCCATAACCCCACCAAAGCTCAACGCCGCAGTGAGGCCGGCGGTTACTGCCAGGCGTGCGATGTTCTTGCTCATACTCATCTTCTTTTCCTCTGCTTTCTGCTTGAAATCCATTTGATCTAAAACCATCTGTCTGTGTCTAAGCATCTGCTTGGTTATGTCTCGCCCCGCTCTCTGTGGGGCTGCCAGCTACTCTTTATGGCTGCCACCTCCCCGCTTGACCAGGAGCGCGACCACGATGAGCGCGGCTCCAGCGACCGCTGCGGCGGCCGCGGCGTACATTGCCATATCGCCAGTCGAGGGCATAAAGCCTCCGGTGGTAATGCTAGGGGGTGTGCCGGTGGGCGTGTTGATGAGCGACGCCTCCAGGCTGCCCGTCGACCCGTCCGCGCTGTCGGCGCGCAGGGGCGACTCGGCCGTGATGGTGAGCTTGGGCTTGGCGGCGGCCACTTGGTCGACGTCCAGGCCCTCGGCCTTGACCGTCACGGAGCGCGTACCCTCAAAGGCGGTGTAGCCCTTGGGCGCCTTGAGCTCGCGGACCTCCAGCTTGCCCGAGTCCACGCCCGAAACGGTCACGCGGCCGTCCTCGCCCGTGGTGACGGTGGCCTTGCCTTCCGCATCCCACGTGCCATCGGCCGCCAGCGTGCGACCGCGGTCGTCGATGATGCTCAGGACCGCCCCGGGCAGCGGCTTGTCGCCGTCGCTGCCGCGCTTGGTGAGCGCGAGATCCCAGGTGTAGGCCGTCGCGTCATCGCTCGGCGTGCGGGTGAAGCCGGCGTCGCCGGACTGGTCGGCGAAGGGAGAGCGCGGGTAGCGCAGGTAGACCTCGTTGGGGTTGCCCTTCGCGATGCCGTGGTTGCACGCGCTGTTGAGCGGCGCGTTGTACACGGCGACCACGCGGGCGCCCGCGGTGAAGGCGTCGGCCCCGCCGAGCGCGGCGATCAGGTCGCCGGTGCGCACGGCGAAGGCATTGCCCTCGACCGAGACCCTGCACTGTGAAGTAATGTCCGTCCACCCTTTAGCCAGCGTCGAGTTGGCGTTACCGCCCTCACATGTGACGGCGTCAAAGCCGCCGTCCGCGCCCGCCGCCACGTACACGCGCATGCTCGCGGCCACCTTGGAGGGGTCGAGCCCCGCGCTCATGGTGTCGACGAACTGCACCGTGTAGGCGTCGTAGGCCGTGAGGCCCGCCGGGACCGTTGCCGAGAGGCGCCAGTACAGGTCGTCGCCGACCGTGGCGTCGGCGGCCTTCTGCCAGGCGGCGGTGTCGTCCTCCAGCACGCGCTTGGACACCTTGGGGGTCGCCGCCTTGGGCTTGACGGTGACGGCGCCGCCGCCGACCAGGGCCATGATCGGCGCGGTGCCGGCCTGGTCCTGGGCGATGGCGTCGTCGTCGGCGACGATGAGCCAGTAGCCGCAGGGCAGCTCGGTCGTCGTGCCCGCGTTAAGGGCCACGGGCACGGCGCCAGAGCTCTGGAGGGAACGAGCGAGCTGTGCGCTCAGCGCGCTCGTAAGGTGGGAATCGGCGTTGAGCCACTCGGCAGCTTCCTGCGCTGTGGTCTGGGATTTGGGCATGCCGGCACTGTGCAGCACAGGCAGTGCGGCGTCGCACACGTCGTCGCTTGCCCAGGCGAGGTCGGTGGCGATCTTGGCGTCGTTGTCGCCGTCGATGACGTTGGCGCTAAAGATTTGGTAGGCATCGTAGCTGCTCGCCACGGTGCCGCTCACCGTGATGGAACCGGTCGAGGTCGGCGCGGCCTGCGCGGATGCGGGGAACACAACCGCGCAGGTGCCGATCAAGAGGGCAAGCAACGCAAGCAAGATCGGGAAGGAGCAAGCTTTCTTATTCACGACGCTCACCTCCCTTCGCATTCGCCTTGCGACGAATGTGCATCCAGGCTGCAGCAGCGCAAAGCACCGCCGCGCCGGCAAGGTACGTCAGAGTGACGCCCGACATACCAGAAAGGGGCAAAGAGGTGGAGTAGGTGTTCGTGAAGGTGGGGGTGGACTTGGGCTTGGTAGTATCGGATCCATCGTTGTATTCCACAGGAGTCTGCTTGCCTTCGTCGATGGCATTACCGTCAGCATCCTTGATCTGGGTGTAGGTCACCATCGTGGCAATGATCTTGCCATCTTTCTGATCCGTCATCGTGACGTCAAACTTATAGACCGACTTGTCGTACTTGTAGTTCGAGAACAACGCACCGTCGGTTTTCTCGCGCACATAGTACGTGAAGGTCTTGGAAGCGCCACGACCCGTAGAGTCACCAGCAGTGTAGGGGTCCTTAGTGATATCAGAAAGTGAATACTTGATCCCTTCGCCGGAAGCGTTCGAGAACGAAAGCGTCTGATTCGTGTCTCCCGCTGCATCAGTCTTCACGGTCCTGACGCTATTACCCTCAAAGTTCTCGTTATCCGCAAACTCGAGCGTAAACTCCTTCATCTCGCCGCCCTCGACGACCTTAGTTGCCTTGGGAGTCCAGGAACCCATCGAGTCGTACTTGGTGTATGCGTTAGTGAAAGTCGTTGAGTTTGTTGTTAGCGCGACGCTTGCAACGTCACCTTCGGTTGTTGGATTAACCGTAGCATCAGACGTAGCGCCATTAGCGGCGATTGTGGTGATTTGCACACTACTGACCGTGTAGTACGTGTACTCGATGCCAAGCACGCTATGCGACTTATGTTCGTCCTTTACGACCTTAGGATCTATCTTGTAGATAGTCTTGTCGTAATTAACGTCCTTGTCCGCGCCCGGAACCTCTACCAAGTAGTAAACAAGGTCGTCATCGGCATAGACTTCACTCAGGTTAAAGGAAAAGCTGCCGTCTTTCGCATTTTTTGCTGTACCGACAACAGAACAGTCATTAGGGTGCAGATTGCCGCTCTCGTCAAAGCTCGGAACTGTATATGAAATCTCACCATTCTCGTTAGTAATCTTGTTCTGCTTGAGCAGCTGGAACTCGAACTCTCCTTCTTTAAGCGTGCGCCCCGTCAGCTCCTTGGTGCCATTGAGCTTCATCTTGGGGTAAACCTTCACCTTTGAGGTGGAGCCAGCGACAACGTCACCGTTGGTCATGATGCCGCCACCGTGAATGTTGGAGCTGTTGCCCGTGATGTAGAGGGTCGCAGCCGCGGTAGCAGCATCCTTATCCTCCTTAATCGGATCAGATTTAAGGCCAATCATGTACTTAGCCTGGGCGCCCTCGAACTTGCCGATAGACGTTGGCGTATTGTTGTCGATCGTGCCCGACCAGTTAGCAGCACCGCCGCCAAGCATTTGTCCAGTTACGGCTGCAATGTATTCATCGTTGCCCGACTTGCGAATAAGGAAGAGATCCTTATGGCCGTTGCTTTTGAAATCCTCGGTAATCTCGCCGCCTTCAACATTCGAAGGCTGATCTTCGTTCTTACCATTGGTACCGCCCGATAGATGTGTGCCGTTCGCATCAGAGTTTCCGAAAATCGCAATACCGTTGGTATCAGTAATAGCGGTCTTACCACTCGGGCAGGCAGCAAAGCCACCGCCATAGCCCTGGGCCGAATTATTGGTAATCAGAGCGTTAGAAATCTTGAGGCTTGCCGACCGAATGCCGTCGCTGCCACCCTGGACGAATACGCCACCGCCGCCCCAGTCGTTGGTTGTATTGGTTATGTTGTTGGTGATATATGCCTTCGTGCCAAGAGGAACGTTGAACTCGCCAGTGGTAGGCGCAGCGATACGGATACCGCCACCCTCCGAGTTTTGTGCAACATTGCTAGCTATGGTTCCACCAGAGAACGTAAACGTGGAAAGAGCTTTGTTCCAAGCGCCAGCATAAATACCGCCGCCAGCCTCAGCAGAATAGTTACCAGTAATGTAGCCACCGTTAATCTTCAGGCTGCCGCCATTAAAAGCAGCAATACCACCACCACCGTGGCAACCGTAGCCTTTGTGCCCCCAATCCGTCTCTTGATCCACGTAGAACTGATACTTGTTATTGGTGATGTAGCCATTCGTAATGGTCACACTAGAGTTCTCAGCACAAATTCCCGCGCCATAACCGCGTTGATCCTTATTTGTACCGTTGCCGGAGATAATACCGCCAACCATGTTTACCGTAGAATTCATGGCATAAACGCCGCCGCCACTGGGGGCATAGTTACCAGCGATTACGCCGTCAGAGATCACCAGGGTTGAGCCCTCAACATGAATTCCAGCACCAGCACCATCGCGGCCCATAGAAGCACCACAAACGTATCCGCCACTCATGTTGACGGCAGAGACGTTCTGGGCATAGATAAGGCCATCAACGTTGCAACTGTTCTTTTGAGTAAGCACGCCACCCTGAAGGTTAAATGTACCACCGTTAAGCTTGATGAGATTCACTTTGCTGCTGCTGCACGCCACGATGGCGCCATTAATTTTGACCTTGTGCTTGTAGGTGGTCTCGTTTGTACGAATGCTGTCCGTAGTATCCACGCTGGATTTAGTCACGTAATAGGTAAGCTCATTCGGAACGTTATTTACATAGGACATTTCTGCCGTCTTGCCACAATTATCAGCTATCAGATTCTGGTCTTGATCCTGCAGCGACTGAGGGTCAGCGATCTCATCCGCACCCGGATTAGAATCCGTGATTGTAAACACGGCACCATTGTTCACATTGAAAAGCGACTTATTATTGCTCGAGTACTTTATCTTGCAGCCATTAAGATCAAGGGTAATATTGCTACCACTCTTATTGAGAATAATCTCTTCGTTGCAGTCTAGGTCCTTCATCAATTGAAAACTGCCGGACTGATTTTCCGCAACGCTCTCAAGTTTATTTTTGAGCTCACTTGCATTATCAATTCCCTCGGCAGCCGCTTTAGTTTGCTCGTTTTCCGCAACCGCAGCAACGGTTTCACCATCCGAAGTCGTTGTATCCTCGTTCTGCTGTTCTTCCTCGGACTGTCCCTCAAGTTGGGCATCGTCGCCAGGCTCGTCGCCCTCGGTCTCGTCACTATTCTGGTTTTCGGTATCCCCGTTGGTAGTGTTGTCTACATCAGTAGACTCACTTGAGGAACCCCCCCCCATTACAGTTTTCTCGGTAAAAGCTGTCTGGGCATCGTTGGCGATGGCCTGGGAGATCGGGGGCATGACGAGCGACAGTACCAAGCTCAAGACAGAAGCTCCGCACAAAACACCCGCTATCACACGATGCGCCGCTTTATTACCTTGCTTAGATTTGTTTGAATTTGCTGTCATCGATGCCTCCTCCCCAAGAGACCGCGATCTTGCTCTTTCACCATCAAACGTATCTGCGCAATCTGTAATTGCGCTCGTTTAGTAATGCAATTATAACGATTGTTTAAACATCTGAGCAACAAAACCGACATTTTTGTAGCGAGTTCTCAATTCTCTTGACATTTGCTCGGATTTGCCTTCGTTTATTCGCTATCTATTTTTTGTTTCTGCTGGTAATTTAGTTGCGTATTATTTTTTAATGGCATTAGATTTATTTGCACAACATTTTGCTCAAGAGCAAACATCCTGTGAACGGTCGAAAATCGACCATGAACGGTAGGCCATCAACCGGGATGAATATCCTACCAAATTGATGAGAATATCTTAAACCCATCGGTGGTTAGAAGCGTGATGTTCAGACAACAATATTTGAATTTTCGCACAGATTTTAGGTATCAATTCGCCCAAATCGCCTGAGGCCACCGCAGAGGTGCCTGTCCCCATTGTGGTGGCTCTCCCCCGGCGCTACAGCAGATGCTCCTCGATAAAGATCGCAATGCCGTCTTTGTCGTTGCTGGCGGTTACAAAATCGGCGGCGGAGCGGGTGGCATCGCTGCCGTTTGCCATGGCCACGCCCACGCCGGCGTCGGCAACCATGCAGGTGTCGTTATCGGCATCGCCAAACACGCAGATCTCCTGGAGCTCCATGTCGTTGAGCTCCGCCACGCGCACAAGGCCGCGCGTCTTGGACACGCGCGGATCCATGAACTCGTAGAGCCGCTGCGTGGTTTGCAGAGCCGCCGCCTTAACGGTGTTATCGGCAAACGTCGACGCCCGCTCAATCACCCGCGGCATTACCTCGGGCGCCATGGTAAACATCACCTTGGGCTGCGGCTCGCGCAAAAACTCGGCAAAATCGACCACCTGGTAGGGCACGCCATCGACGCGCGACAGGTGCTCGACGCACGCGTTGCTCTCGGGCACGTAGAACACGCCGTCTCGGGGGCAGACGGGCGTTGCCGGAAGGTCCGCCATGTGCCTGCAGATGCGCGCGATGGTCTCGCCCGGCAGCGGATAGCTCAGCTCGTTGATGTCGTGCGCGCGGTCGATGACCTCGGCGCCACCGCAACCCACGAGCACGTCCACCAGGCCTTCGATGCCCCAGAGCTCGTACATGGCCTCGGTCGCGTGGGCGTCGCGCCCGGTGCACAGGCCAAAGAGCACGCCGCGCTCGCGCAGGGCGCGGATCGCCGCCACGGTGCGCGGGGACACCGTGTGCTGGCTCGTGAGCAGCGTACCGTCGATATCGCAGAACACGGCTTTGATGTGGCTGAAGGTGGTGTCCATGGGGGCCTTTCTGGGTTGTGCGGCGGTGTGGGGTGTATTCGCGAACGGCGTACATGGTATACCAAGGCACAGGCGCGGCCTGCCAAAGCAAAAACCACCACAAAGGTGCCTGGCCCCTTTGTGGCGGCTTGCAGTGCTCAAAGCCCAGCACAATCCATCACAACATTCGACGTTATTCGGCGAAATCGCGATTTTTACCGAATGTTGTGACGGTTTTTACCGCTCTGCAGCACGATCAAAATGTTTGCGTCCAAACAGCAGCAATGCTGCGGGGACAGCCGTTACGACCAGGCCCGCGCCAACGAGCGTCTGCTGCACGCCAAATGTCGACGCCAACCACGGGGCGATCGCTAGCGGCGCCACGCCGGCGAACATATTGCCAAAGCCCATGACCGAGTTGACGCGGCCGAGTTGCTCGAGCGGAGCCGTCGTTTGCACGATGGTGTTGTGGAGTGGATTGACGACACCCCAGGCAACGCCCAGGGCGATCTGACCGATGAGGGCCACGCCTACGTACGGCGTGCCTACGTAAAGCAGGCTTCCCAGGCCTACGGACATAAGCGCCACGAGCAGCGTCTTAAGGTTGACCAGGCGCGGCGGCATGCGGAGCGCGACCAAGGCGCCCAGCACTGCGCCCACGCCGCAGGCCGACGAGAGCCAGCCCATCCATTCGACGCCGACGTGCAAGACGTCGCGATAGAAGAACGACTCCAGCGGATCGAAGGCACCGTAGCCAAAGTTCGAAAGGAAAATGATGCAGAACAGCAGGGCGAGAACGCTGTTGGTGAAGACCGTTTTGATGCTGGCCGCGAAGGTGGTGCGGGCGGACGTGTTGGGGTTGGGGCTTTGGCCCGCACGCTCCCCTTCCTCTGCCGAATCGGCATCCGCATGCCCGGCGACATGGCTGGCCTGCGGCCTAAAGCCCCAACCGACGACGAGCGCCAGCACGGTAAAGAGCATCATGAGCACGAACACCGCGCGCGACGACGCAGCCGCCGCGACAAAGCCGCCCAGCGTGGGGCCAACGATGATACTCACGTTTGAAACCATGGCGATGGCGGAGTTGATGTCTTTGAGCTCGACAGGGTCGTCGGTGAGGTAGGCCGGATAGGATGTGGCGATGGGCTGGGCGAATCCCATCGTAAAGCCCAGAAACACCGCGCCGAGTAGGACGACGCCGGTCGCGCTACCAAAGGCGATGATTGCCGTGCCGGTTGCGAGCGTGCCGACGATGCTCAGCAAGAAATGACGGCGCGGACCCCAGGCGTCGAGTGCCGCGCCACCCGCAAAGGATCCCAGGATCACGAAAACGTTCATAAACAGAACGGCCAGCGACGTCGCCACGACTGAGGCACCGTCTGCATAGGTGAGCGTTCCGATGACGCCGATAAAATAACTGGTCTGAAAACCGGTGTAGATGAGAAAGCGCATCGCCACCAGGCGCTTTGCCTGCGCGGACAGCGATGGTTGGGATTGTGAGAATAGCGATAGGGACATGGGCGCTCCTTGTTGCATACGAATACGGGCCGCGGGCATTGACCGCCGACCATCGACTCAATCTTTCTGTATGCAACGTTAAGGACGCATCGGGCTCCTTCTCTCCGTTTTTCGCCCGTCATGAACTACTTGGTAGATTGTAAGGCATGTCTCACACATCTACCAAAGCAAAAACCACCACAAAGGTGCCTGCCTGTGGTGGCCCAATGATATGGCAACGTAGCGAGCCGGTTCCAAGTGCCCCAGGTCGCCCCGAAAGAGGAGCGACGCGTACTTTGGTACGCGAGCGACGGCTTGAGGGGCGAGATGGGGTGCTTGGGGCCGGCGCAGCGTCAAGCCTAAAGGTGATCTTGGATAAGGTCGCAGATGGCTCGGGCGTCGTTGATGTTGATGGTTCGGGTCGCAAAGCCGGCGTCGAAGGCCTGACGTGCCAGGGCCTCGTTGCAGGCAAGGGCTAGCGTGTGACCGTCGACCAGGTCGAGCGAGCTCTTGCCACGCAAGCGATCGACACCGGAGCGCGCGACCACGATATTGTCGAAGCCCTCGGTCTTGTAGCCCTCGATGATCACCACGTCGACATCGTTGTAGCGCGACAGCAGCTCGCGCGCGGGCATCTCGTCCTCCTCGCGCGTGTCGGCGTACTCCGCCCAGCGCGTGGCGCAGATGAGTCCCACGTGCTTGGATCCGGCCTGGTGATGGCGCCACGTATCCTTAGCGGGTACATCGATATCAAAGCCATGATGCCCATGATGCTTGAGCGAACCCACGCGCAGGCCGCGGCGGGTGAGCTCGGCAATGACCTTCTCGACGAGTGTGGTCTTGCCCGAGTTTTGGTAGCCGATAAACGCGATCGCGGGGACTGCCGGTGTCGGAGCTGCGGGTGCAACGGCGACGGGTGCGCTCGCGGGTGCGTCGCCCGCGGCCCCCACAGCCTCAACAGCAGCGGCCTGGCGCTCGGCGCGGTCCCACACACCCGAGCGGCCGCCCTCCTTGTGCAACAGGCGCACGTCGACGATCTCCATGCCGCGATCGACGGCCTTGCACATGTCATAGATCGTTAGGCACGCGGCGCTCGCGCCGGTCAGGGCCTCCATCTCGATACCCGTCTTGCCCGTCACGCCCGCCGTAACCAGTACGTGAAAGCCGACCTGCCCGTCCGCGCGCGCCGGCGCCCAGCCCTCGGGCACGTCCTCGGCCGGCGTCCCCGCCGCAGCGATGGGCGCAATGTCGCACTTGCTCTTGGTAATGAGCAGCGGATGGCACATGGGGATGATGTCACTCGTGCGCTTGATGGCCATGATGCCCGCCACGCGCGCGCAGGCAAGCACATCGCCCTTTTTGGCGCGGTCCTGCAGCACCATGGCCTGCGTCTCGGGATGCATGAGGATGGTGCCCTCGGCGATGGCGATGCGATGGGTCTCGGCCTTGTCGGACACGTCGACCATGCGTACCTCGCCCTTGGCGTCCACGTGCGTCAGCTCGTCGCGACGGGCGTCACGGGCGGGTTCGGCGACAGCGCCGGCAGTCGGCTGCACGGACGCGTCGGCGTTGCCTGCATTCGCCGCAGCCGTGACTTTGTGGGCAGACATCGCGGCCCTGCGAGCGGCCTTGGTGGCATCGGCGTACCTGCTCTTGGCCATATGATCATCCTCCGATTTGGGACATAAATCGTTGCGTGCCCTCAATTATCGCGTGTTCCTGCGGTTTGTGGGCCACGGCATCGCGCCAAATCGAAAGTACCTGCATATCATCACCGCGGCGCAGCGCCTCGCGAACCGAATACTCGGCATCGCTGAACAGACAGGGGCGCACGCTGCCGTCCGCCGTCAGGCGCAGACGGTTGCAGCTCGCGCAAAAATGGTTGGACATGGCACTAATGAAGCCGACCGTGCCCGCCGCACCCGGAAAGCGCCAATAGCGCGCAGGGCCCGCGCCGGCAGGAGCGTCGTTGATATCGAGTGGCTCAAGCTCGCCCAGGCCAGCTGCGGCGGCGCCGACATTGATGCGTGCCCGCAGCTCGTCGCTCGGTACGGTGTCGCTCGCATCCCACAGCTCGGGATTGAGCGTGGGCGCATGCGGGTCCACAGCGCAATGCGAGCTCGTGTGTTCGTCGCCAATGGGCATGTATTCGATAAAGCGCAGGTGAATGGGGCGGTCAACGGTCAGCCGCGCGAGAGCCGCCACGTCCTGGTTGAGGCGGCGGACGACCACGCAGTTGACCTTAACGGGCTCAAAGCCCCAAGCAAGCGCCGCATCGATGCCGATCATGGTTTGCTCGAGCCGGCCCAGGCGCGTGATCTTTCCAAAGAGTGTGGGGTCGAGCGTGTCGAGCGAAATGTTGACGCGGTCGAGCCCGGCGTCTTTGAGCTGCGGCGCCAGCTTGGGCAGCAGCGCGCCGTTGGTGGTGAGCGAGATGTCCTCGATCTGCGGGATCGCGCGGATGTCGCGAATGAGCGGGATAATGCGGCGGCTGACCAGTGGCTCGCCACCCGTCAGGCGCACGCGGCGAATGCCCTCCCCCGCCACCAGACGCACAAAACGGGCGATTTCCTCGGCACTGAGCAGCTCATCGTGTGCGCGCGGCGCCACGCCGTCGGCGGGCATACAGTAGATGCAGCGAAAATTGCACTTGTCGGTCACGGCAATGCGCAGGTAGTTGATATCGCGGCCAAAACCGTCATGTTGCGTGCGCTCGTCCACGCAATCCTCCCCTCGCGCAGCGTTTTATTCTTCGGAAAACATAATACCCCACGGGAGAATCATGCCGACACCCGTACGACAGGACAGGTCGCTTCGAGCAAAACGGACTTTCCAAGCCCATCCTCAGCATTCAAACCGTCCCAACATTCGATGCTTTTCCCGATATTGGCAAAAAACGTCGAATGTTGGGACGGTTTAGGTGTTCGCAAAGCTCGGAAGACAAGCCAGACGCCCCTAGAGGCCGCCATTCCAGTGCCGAATCACGAATTCTCGCAGATCGTTCTGCCGCTTCTGAAACGCTTCGCTTCGGTCGCACTTAAGACCCATAGCGAGCGCAATGGCATTCATCGCCCGATGCAATTGCAGCTGGTGGGCAAACTGGGTCCCGGTGAGGACGATCATCTTAAAGCCCAGCGCGCTCAGCACGGTCATACGCTCCGCGTCCGACGCACTGCGTTGCTTATCAAGATGGTCCGAGCCGTTGTATTCAATCCCCGTACCGCTCGCGGGTGCATATACATCGATCTCGAAATACCCAGCCTTAGCGAGATATTTGAACTCGTTGGGAACATCGACCCGATGGTTGAGCTCGATCTTGGCGTATCCCAGCCCTCCTTGGGAACGTTTTGCTACGACCATGGTTGCGGTGGCCGTCTCCATGGGCGACCGTGCACCATCGTGCACGCGCTTGAGCACGGCAGCCGCACGTGTAGCCCCCTGACGAGATCGGTTCTCATCGCAATAAGCGATCAAGTCGGCAACGGTATACCTCTGCCCCATCTCGATATAATCGCCTGACGACAAATGATTCAAATGGTATCGGGCGCAGATTTCATACCCATATTCCAGCTGTTCGGGTTCACTCATCCACGAGCCCGCCTGGACAAAGCACATGGCCTCATCAACCACCAAGAGACCCTCTGCCACCTCGATAAGATGGTCCGAAGGTATGGGCGCCCCAAACACGTGGCGTCGGAGACCCGCCGGCCGAGAGCGTTCAAAATCGAAGCTGACCAGCGTGTCGATACGATCGAGCTCCTCATGCGGGATGCCAAGTGAGGCCAGATAGTCGGCAACGATCTCGACCGCCGTAGATATTCTCAGCCCCTTGGCATCTAACCCCAGTTTGGGCAGGTCCGCGGTTGACTGCGCCTCGTTAGCAATCGAGTCCTCATCGTATAGACTGCCTGCTCGCGAAAGCGGCTCAGATGGGCGCGCCACGTTGTGGTACAGCCAGGCAGTCTTATGGGACAGGACGATCGGCAGGTCCATGAGCCCTCCAATGGGTCGGATAACCAACCTTATTCCCCTGCTCGCGGATTCGCACACCTTCGTGCACGAGAAAGCAATTCCACCCGATCGAGCAGCAGAAAAACCGTCCCAACATTCGATGCTTTTTCTCAAAATCGAAAAAAACGTCGAATGTTGGGACGGTTTGAGACGGGGTAAGGGGCGCGGAAAGCCAAAGTACCGTGCCCGAACGGGTTAGTCCAGCTCTTTCAAGCCATGCGCCAACTGCCAGTACTCGCCGTGCTGGGCGAGGAGCTCCTCGTGGGTGCCGCGTTCGATGATGCGGCCGTGTTCGAGGACCATGATCGCGTCGGCGTCGCGGACGGTGGACAGGCGGTGCGCGATCATAAACGTGGTGCGGCCGCGCATGATGCGGTCCATGCCGCGCTCGATGAGCTTTTCGGTGCGCGTGTCGATGCTCGAAGTGGCCTCGTCCAAGATGAGCACCGGCGGATCGGCCACGGCAACGCGCGCGATGGCGAGCAGCTGGCGCTGGCCCTGCGACAGGTTGGCGCCATCGGCCGTGACCGGCGTATCGTACCCTCTAGGCAGGCGACGGATAAACGAGTCAGCGCAGGCGGCCTCGGCGGCGGCGCGCACCTCCTCGTCGGTCGCGTCGAGCTTGCCAAAGCGGATGTTCTGCGCAATGGTGCCGCTAAACAGGTGCGTATCCTGCAGCACAATGCCGAGCGACCCGCGCAGGCTGGCCTTGGTGATGTGCTTGACGTCAATGCCGTCGTACGTGATCTCGCCGTCATCGACCTCGTAGAATCGATTGATGAGGTTGGTGATAGTCGTCTTTCCGGCGCCTGTCGAACCCACAAAAGCGATCTTCTGCCCCGGCTTGGCAAACAGGTTGAGGTCCGTGAGCACACGGGTGCCCGGCACGTAGGAAAAGTCCACGGCATGGAAGCGCACGTCGCCGGCAAGCGGCACGAGGCCGGTAACAAGCTCGGTACCGTCGGCCGCCACCGCTCGACCCGCATCGTCGACCGAGGCCACGTCGTGCAAATGCCCGTACGTGCCCACGCCGCGGCCCTCGGGAATCTTCCACGCCCATGCGGACTCGCCCGTCTGCACCAGCTCCACGCAGCCCTCGTCAACCTCGGGCTTAAGGTCCATGGCGGCAAACAGGCGCTCGGCACCGGCCAGCGCGTTGAGCAAGAAGTTGCCCAGCTGCGTAAACTGGTTGATGGGCATGGCCGCCTGACGTACAAAGACCAGGTAGCTCGCGAGCGCGCCCACGTCGGCGAGTCCGTTGATGCAGAGCATGCCGCCCGCCACCGCAACGATTGCGTAGTTGGCATACCCGATCACCACGGTCATGGGCACCATGGAGTTGGCGTAGGCCTGCGCGGCGCCACCGGTGCGGCGCAGTTCTTGGTTGCGCACGTCAAAACCAGCCACGTTGGCCTGCTCGTGATTAAAGACCTTGATGACCTTTTGGCCCGAGACCATCTCCTCGACATATCCGTCCAAGTCGCCGAGGGATGCCTGCTGGGCGGCAAAGAAACGCTTGGAACGAATACCCGAATAGCGCGCGTACAGCACAATGGCCGCGTCGCACACAAGCGTGATAACCGTGAGCTGCCAGTTGAGGATGATGAGCATGGCCGTGGTGCCGATGACCTGGATGGTCGCCTGAATCACGTTGGCAAAGCTGTTGTTGAGTGCCTCGGAGACCGTGTCGACATCGTTGGTGAAGAAGCTCATGATGTCGCCCGAGCGCGTGCTGTCGAAATAGCTGAGCGGCAGCGTCTGGATATGCGCGAACAGGTCGCGGCGAATGTCGGACACCACGCGCTGGGCTGCGCGCACCATGATCTGCGAGTAGCCCAGAGCCGAGAGCACGCCCGCGGCGTAGATGGCAGCGGTAAAGATAACCTGCCTGGCGAGCAGTTCCTCGCCGCCCGTTGCCAAACCGTTGACGATGGGGCGCACCATGTAGGTACCGGCAAGGCTTGCGATGGCGGCCACAGAGGCAAGCACACCCACTGCGAGCAGCGAGAACTTGGCATGCCCCATGTAGGAGAGCAGGCGGCGAAGCGTCTGCGCCAGATTGGCGGGACGGGCCTGAGCGGATGTCTTAGGCATGGCGCTCACCCCCTTCCGTGGCTTGAATTGATTCGTTGGGGCCGGCGGAAAACGGATCATTTGCGCCATCCACGACGCCAGCATCCCCTGCAAATTCCATCTGCGAGGCGTAAATCTCCTGGTAGATGCTATCGCCCGCCAGCAGCTCCTCATGCGTGCCCACGCCGTGGACGCGGCCGTCGTCCAACACAATAATGCGATCTGCATCCATCACGCTCGCGATGCGCTGGGCGATGATGATCACGGTCGTATCGGGAATCTGCGCGATATGCTCGCGGATCTTGGCGTCGGTCGCCATATCGACCGCGCTGGTGGAGTCGTCAAAAATGAGCACGCGCGGATGTTTGAGCAGCGTGCGCGCAATGCACAGACGCTGCTTCTGGCCACCCGAAACACCGGCACCGCCCTGGCCCAGATAGCCGTCAAGGCCGCCGATGCGATCAAGGAACTCGTCCACGCATGCCGCCCGGCAGGCACGCAGGAGCTCCTCGTCGGTGGCATCGGGCGCGCCCCACTGCAGGTTCTCGCGCACGGTACCCGTAAACAGCACGTTCTTTTGCAGCACGATACCCACGGCATCGCGCAGGGCAACCAGGTCGTAATCGCGCACATCGCGTCCGCCCACGAGTACGGCGCCTTCGGTCGCGTCGTACAGGCGCGCGATTAGCTGCACAAGCGAACTCTTGCCCGAGCCCGTGCCGCCGAGCACGCCCACCGTGGAGCCCGCCTCAATGCAAAGGTCAATATGCTCGAGCACATCCTCGGCAGCATCCGCGCGGTACTTAAACGACACGTCGCGAAACTCGATGCCTCCGTCGGCCACCTCGTGCACGGCAGCGGCAGCGTCGGGCGCTTGAATAAGCGAACGCTCGTCGAGCACCCGCGAGATGCGCTCCACGCTGGCAAGTGCGCGGGTGAGCAGCAAAAACACGTTGGAGATCATCATGAGCGAGTTCATGATCAGCAGCACGTAGCTCATAAAGCCCGTGAGCGAGCCCACGCCCAAGCGACCTTCGATGATCATGCGGCCGCCAATCCACAGAATCGAGAGCGCAGCCACGTACATCGAGAGTTGGAACACCGGCAGGTTGAGCACGGCGTTGCCGAAGGTCTTCGTCGCCGTATGTGCGAGCTCGGTATTGACGGCGTCGAACTTGGCCTCCTCGTGCTCGGCACGCACGTACGCCTTGACGGCGCGCACGGCGGTGAGGTCCTCCTGCACCACACCGTTGAGATGGTCCATCGAGGTCTGCAGCTGGCGGTAGAGCGGACTGACGCGATAGGTGATAACGCCCAGCACGATCGCCAGCACCGGCAGGATGATCGCGAAAACGGTGGCGAGCGGACGCGACAGCACCAGCGCATAGACCAAGCCGACGATGAGCGTCACGGGACCGCGCACCATGGGGCGAAAGCCATTGCCGATGGCATTTTGGATGACGGTGATATCGGTAGTCATGCGGGTGACGAGCGAGCTGGCGTCGTAGTTATCCAGATTGCCAAAAGCGAGCGTCTGGATCTTGCGATACTCGGCCTCGCGCAAGTTAGCGCCCAGCCCCGAGGCGACGCGAGCAGACGTGCGTGCATAGCCCAAGCCAAGTACCAGCGAAAATGCGGCGCATACCAACATATACGTGCCCTGCAACAGCATGTAGTTGATATCGCCCGCGGGCACGCCCACATCGATGATATTTGCCATGATGACCGGGATAAACAGCTCGAGCGCCGTCTCGGCCGTCACAAAGAGCACGCCGAGTATGGCATCGCGACGGTATGCCCCCAGGCAAGAAAACAGGATTTTGAGATTGCGCACGCAGCTTCATCCCCCATCAAACATTGTTCGCAAACGCACGTATTATTGCGCGCCGAGCGATAGTGTCAAGTGTTCCGAAATCGATTTCTGCAAGACTGGTGCAGGCGCCATGCTCACAGGGCGCATGTCCGTATTCAATTGGAAATGAACGCGAGCGTGACCTTTTCGCCCCGCTGCCAACACAAATCTTGACTCTACAATCGTTGTAGGGTTTTCACTACACTGGTACGTAAACGATCTAAGCCAGAAAGCGCCCCGCCCATGGAACACGACCTCACACGCGGCAATGTCCTCAAGACCATCGCGGTCTTTGCCCTGCCCTATATGCTCTCGTACTTTTTGCAGATGCTCTACGGCATGGCCGACCTGTACATGATGGGACAGTTTAGCGGTGCCGCCGGCATCACCGCCGTGGGCAACGGCGCGCAGACGCTCTATATCATTACCGTGACGCTCGTGGGCCTGGCCATGGGAACGACGGTCATCGTCGGCCACGCCGTGGGTTCGCGCCGCTTCGACCGCGCCGAAGCCGCCATCGGCAACACCATCACGCTCTTTATGGGTATCTCGGTGGTGCTGGCCGCTGTCCTGCTCGCACTGTGTCCGCACATTGTGGCGCTTATTGGCACGCCGGCCGAAGCGGTCGAAGGAACTGCCGCCTACCTGCGTATCTGCTTTATGGGCATTCCCTTTATCGCCGCGTACAACATCCTCTCGGCCATCTTTCGCGGCCTAGGCGATTCGCGCTCGCCCATGTACGTGATTGGCGTGGCATGCATCATCAACATCGCGCTCGACTTTCTGTTTATCGGCCACATGGGGCTCGGCCCCGTAGGCGCGGCGCTCGGCACAGTCATCGCGCAGACGGCGAGCGTGGCTCTCGCGCTCGTGTGGCTCAAGAGCCGCCGTACGCACATTCACCTCAAGCGCAGCGACCTGCGCCCCCAGCGCAAGGTGCTCGGCAGCATCCTTAAGATCGGCGTGCCCGTAGCCGTGCAGGACGGCTGCATCCAGGTGGCGTTTATGTTCATCACCGTCATCGCCAACCACCGCGGCCTGGTTGATGCCGCCGCCGTGGGCTTGGTCGAGAAGATGATCAGCTTTTTGTTTATCGTGCCGAGTTCCATGGGCGCTACCGTCAGCGCACTCACGGCGCAAAACGCCGGAGCGGGCAAGGGCGACCGCGCGCGTCAGGTACTCAAGGACGCCATGACCATCTCGGTCGTGTACGGTTGCCTGATCACGGTGCTAATGTGGCTGGTGGCACCGGCGTTTATCGGCTTTTTTGCCAAGGACCCCGCGGTGGTCGCCGCCGGTACTGGCTATATGCACAGTTATATTTTCGACGCGATTTTTGCCGGCATCCACATTTGCTTTAGCGGCTTTTTCGCTGCATACGGCAAGAGCTACATCGGCTTTGCGCACAACGTGCTGGCCGTGGCGCTCATTCGCGTGCCCGGCGCATGGCTGCTGTCGAATGCCTATTCCGACACGCTGTTTCCCATGGGCATCGCCTCGCCGTGCGGATCGATTCTGTCGGCGGTCATCTGCGTGATTGCCTTTACCGTGCTCAACCGCCGTGGGGCCTTTGACAAGTTGGTGGCATAGCGGGGTGACGCGAAATCGCCCTCATCGACGACATCATCAGCGACGACCCCAGGAGAACCGCCATGTCGAGGACAGTCCCCGATATGGCGGTTTTACTCCTCCGGGATCGGAAACGCCCGGATGAACTCTGCGGGCGAGAAGGTCTTGATAGTCGAGCGTACAAAAGCGGCGCGATCGCGCGTGATGATAAAGTCCACACCGGCACGCTCTGCCATCGCACGGATACAGCCGTCCTCGAAGTCCGGCTCATCGGAATAGGCGGAGGTAAAACAAGCTTCTTGGTCGAGAGGCTCTAGCGAGTAGCTCTTAAGGCAGTCGCGCACTACCTCGCGGGCGCGCGCCTCGCCGGCCTGTTTAGTGAGAATGTAATACGCGTCCTTGAGAGAACAGGCCGAAACAACGCCCTCGATAAGCCCCACGTCAACAAGCCCCTTGATGGTTTGCGCCGCCCCATGCTCCGGCCGACCCGGAAGCACGCAATCGAGCAGAAAATTGGTATCGAGAAATGCTCTCATAGGTAGCGCTCCCTCGCGACGCGCTTTTCATCTTCGACCGTCATCATATCGAGTGGCGTTCCTTTTGGCATTTTGGCTACGATATCGAGATACTCCTGGTAATCCTCATCCTCCGCGAGCATTTCGCGAATCTCCTTCCAGGTGATCTTGGGATGCCACATCGTACCCACGTCGCGCTTGGGCTTGTCCGAGCCGTGCGTCGGCTTTGCACCCCCGCGCTCCTGGGCAGCGTCATATTCCACTGCAACCGGACCTCGATAGTCGAGCGGCACAATCTTGAACAACGGCTTGCTCCGCTTGAAGACCACAACCTCCTCGCCCTCATTGGCAACCTTTTCGGCCACCTGCGTAAGGTTTTGGCGCAGTTCCGAAAACGCGACGGTAACCATAGCGGCTCCTTTCAACATATATCTTCACTGCTCAGTATACACGTTAATGTTAATGTTAACGTATATAAGAATCACCACAGTAGGGACACTCCCCGTTGTGGGGTCCCTCTGCTCCACATGAATCTCTTATCGCTCCGGAACGGCAGCGGTCCGCAGGATCGCCCTCAGCAACCTACATGACGCAGATTACGGTGCCCGTTGCCCCAGCAAAGTAAGAACCGCCCGGAAGGCATCGTGCTTCCGGGCGGTTCTTCAATTTGGCTATCGATGCCTTACGCCTGGGGCACCTGACCAGTAGCCAGAATCCGCTCGAGCGCATCCTCGTCCAGCACGGGCACACCCAGCTGCTCGGCCTTGGTGAGCTTGGAGCCCGCTTTGGGGCCGGCGACCAGATAGCTCGTCTTCTTGGACACGCTGCCCGAGACCTTGGCGCCGAGCACCTTGAGCGACAGGCCCGCCTCGTCGCGCGTGCGGTTGACGAGCGTGCCGGTGAGCACGAAGGTCAGACCCGCAAGCGGCTGTGCGTCGGCAAGCTCGCCTGCCACGCCGGCGTCGGCCGCGGCTTGCGCGTGCGCGGCGCCCAAGTCGACCTCGAGCGACAGGCCCGCCTGGCGCAGGCGCTCCAGCACGGCAAGGTTCTCGGGCACGGCCAGGAACTGCTTGACGCTCGCCGCAATCTTGGGACCGATGCCCTCGCACTCGGCGATGTCCTCTTCGCTCGCCAAGATGAGCTTGTCGATCGACAGGAATCGCTCGGCGATGACCTCGCCCACGCTCTTGCCCACGTGGCGGATGCCCAGGGCAAACAGCACGCGACCGAGCGGCTGGCTCTTGGACTTGTTGAGCTCGGCGATGATTTTCTCGGCCGTCTTGAGGCCCACCGGAATGGGATCGCCCTTCTTGACGCCCTTTTTGCTGTTGGAACTCGCGTACACGCGCCCCGTGTCCAGACCGGCGATGTCGTCGACCGTGAGCTGGTAGAAGTCCGCGACATCGTGGATCAGGCCGGCGGCGATCATCTTGTCGACGATCTCGTCGCCCAGGCCGTCAACGTCCATGCAGCCGCGGCTCACCCAGTGAAGTAGGCGCTCCTTGAGCTGCGCGGAGCAATCGATGGAGACGCAACGGTAGGCAACCTCGCCATCCTCGTGAACCACGGGGCTGCCGCACACGGGGCAGACCTCGGGCATCTGCCAGTCAACGCTGTCGGCCGGGCGCTTGTCGAGCACCGGACCCACGACCTCGGGGATCACGTCGCCCGCCTTGTGCACGATGATGGTATCGCCCTCGCGCACGTTTTTGCGGCGGATCTCGTCGATGTTGTGCAGCGTGGCGCGCGCGATGGTAGAGCCGGCAACCGTCACCGGGTCGAACTCGGCGACCGGCGTGAGCACACCAGTGCGGCCCACCTGGATGCGAATTTCGCGCAGGACGGTCTGCTTTTCCTCGGGCGGGAACTTAAAGGCAATGGCCCAGCGCGGCGCGCGGGCAGTAAAGCCCAGGTCAAGCTGCTGCTGGAAGCTGTCGACCTTTACGACCACGCCGTCAATGTCGTAGTCCAGGTCACCGCGATGCTCGAGGGCCTGGGCACAGAACTCGTGGACCTCGGCCGGCGTGGCGCAGCGTGCCACGTTGGGGTTGACGCTAAAGCCGGCGCTGCGCAGCCAATCGAGGAACTCACGCTGGCTGTGGACGTGCAGCGGATCGGTATCGGCGATGGCATAGATAAAGGTAGCGAGGTCGCGACGTGCCGTGACCTTGGGGTCCTTTTGGCGCAGGGATCCTGCGGCGGCGTTGCGCGGGTTGGCGAAGGGGTCGCGGCCCTCGGCATCGGCCTCATCGTTCAGACGAACAAAGCTGCCCTTGGGCATGTAGACCTCGCCGCGGACCTCGATGGTACGCTCGCGGTCGGCGCCCATATGAGCGAGCGCCGGCTCGGATAGGTGCATGGGCACGTCCTTGATGGTACGCACGTTGAGCGACACGTCCTCACCCGTAGTGCCGTCGCCACGCGTCGCCGCACGCACGAAGGTGCCGTTCTGGTAGGTAAGCGCCACGCCCAAGCCGTCGATCTTGAGCTCGCAGGTATAGGTGACGCTGCCGGCACCGAGTGCATCCTCGGTACGCTGGAGCCATGCGTCGAGCTCATCAAGATCCATGGCGTCGTCCATGGAATACATGCGTGCCATGTGCGTGACGGGCGTAAACTGCTCGCTCACGTAGCCGCCCACGCGCTGGGTATAGCTGTCGGGCGTCACCAGGTCGGGGTAGGTTTCCTCGATTTCTTGCAGCTCAACGAGCATTTTGTCGAAAGCGGCATCCGTGATCTCGGGCGCATCGAGCATGTAATAGCGGTAGGCATGGTAATCGAGCTCGTGACGCAGCTCGGCTGCACGCGCTGCCGCCCGGGCACGGGCATCGGTCGGCGCGGTGGCATCCGCGCTCGCGGACGTTTCGGCATCGATGTCCACGCCGTCACCAAACAGGCTCGATTGCTCCATAGCGGCACTCCTTCGCTCGATTTCAAACGGATACAAGAGTACCACCGGTCGCAACGGGGCCGAATAGCGGTCTCAAACCGCACCGAATCGGCAGCCGACGGACCGGGGTGGACAGTTAGTTCAGATACGTATAAATCTGCGAACCGAATCGAGCTCAAATGGCGCCATTTCACCCCATTTGGTCGTCCCGGAGCGGCACGATCGGTTCGTTTCCCCTTCCAGACGCCCATCCGAGCCCCATCCCCACCCCAAAACAGCTCAAAACGCATCCCGAACCGCCCCAGATTTATACGTATCTGAACTAACTGTCCAGGCCATTCCGAACCAAGCCTCTTGTCAGCCACAAGTGATCCGTTTTCCTCCATCCCCAATGGATCACTACGAAAAGAGGGGCTGTCCCGCGCTGGCAGAACAGCCCCTCTGGCTTCGATATGTGCGATACGGTTCGTTAGAAACCCTGACCGTAGCCTTGACCCTGGCTCTGCTGGCCCAGCAGCTCCTCCAGGTACTGACGCAGCTGCTCGTCGGTGATGCCGCCGTTGCCGGTGTCGGTCGCGCTGTCGTTCTGCTGCTGGTTCTGCAGCTCCTCGTCGGAACCCAGCTCGACCGTGACCTTCTTCTCGTCCTTACCGCGCATGAGCGTGATCTCGACCTTCTCGCCTACCTCGTGGCTGCGCAGCGCGATGATCAGGCCATCGGCGCTCGTGATCTCGTCGTCGCCCAGCTTGGTGATGACGTCGCCCTCCTGGATGCCGGCCTTGGCCGCGGGACCGTCCTCAACGACGCTCGCCACATACGCGCCGCTATCGGTGCTCAACTTGTTGGTGCGGGCGTTAAGCGCATTGACGCTCGAAAGCGTAGCGCCCATGTACGGATGCACCGGCGTCTTACCGTCGATGATCTGGTCGGCAATGTTCTTGGCGTAGTTAACCGGAATGGCAAAACCCACGCCCGAGCTGGAGCCCGAGTAGCTCTCGATAAGCGAGTTGATACCCACAAGCTCGCCATTGTCGTTGACGAGCGCGCCGCCGGAGTTGCCCGGATTGATGGCGGCATCGGTCTGGATCATGTTGGCATAGATGGTGTTGCCGCTGGTAGAGCTCATGGCCGTGGAGCGATACAGCGCCGAGACGATACCGGTGGAGACAGACTGTTCGTTGCCGAAGGGCGAGCCGATCGCCATGACCCACTCGCCCACGTTGAGCTTGGAGGAATCACCGATCTCAATCGGCGTGAGCTTGGAGGCATCGGCATCCTTGAGCTTGATGACGGCCAGGTCGCTCGAGGCATCGTTGCCCACGAACTCGGCCTCGTACGTGGTTCCGTCGTCCATGGTAACCACGTACTGATCGTAGCCATCGACCACATGATTGTTGGTGAGGATGTGGCCCTCGGTATCGAGCACAACGCCCGAGCCGACGCTGCCCGAGTTGTCCGACTCGTCGGCAGACTGCGAAAGCGAGCCATTCTGGCTGCCGCTCGAAGTGGCGGTAATGGAAACCACGGAGGGCAGGGCCTTGGCAGAAACGGCCTCGGCCAGCGTAGTGTCCTCGGAATCGATGGTGATCTTTTGCGTCGATGAACCCGAAGCACCCGCCGTCACGGCATTCTTGCCACCGCCGATATCGAGCGTGCCGCTCATAATGAGTGCAATGACCAGCAGGGCGCCGCAGGCACAGCCGGCAAGCGCCGTAATAAAGATCGGCAGCTTTTTGGTCTTGGTCTTGACCACCGTGTGCTTGTTCACGACCTGCGCACCGCCCAGCGGCTTTCCGGTCTGCGTGTCGTAGGCTTGCACGTAGGGAATGTTGCTGTCGGCAGGCGTCGACTCCACCTGCACGCGCGGCTGCTGCTGAGTCTCGCCGGCGTTGCCAACATCCTGGGGACGCTGGGAATCGTTCTCGCTCATGGCTGCGATCCTTTCGTCAAATAACCAAAGGCCCGCCAAACATGTGGCGGGCCATCATTGTTCACGTTGAGTTGTACCCCAATATGCGGGCGTACGTGTACGAGAACGCAATCTTTTAGGAAGGCTTAAGTTCTGCTGCAAACTCGAAAGGAGCCCGCACCTGCGTCAAAACCACCACAAAGGTGTCTGTCCCCTTTGTGGTGGAAATCTAGTCCTTAAACAGATAGCCCACGCCGCGGACGGTGGTGATGTGCGCCGCGATC
>ERZ1034969.213-NODE-213-length-41503-cov-24.595638_pt1 | contig 41503 bp, 65 predicted proteins | sample MGYA00520624_ERZ1034969 | MGnify/ENA primary metagenome ERZ1034969 (study PRJEB33766, sample SAMN09781776) | gut metagenome | biome: gut microbiome | host: Homo sapiens | place: Madagascar | study: EMG produced TPA metagenomics assembly of the PRJNA485056 data...
GCCCCGACCCGCTCACCCCGTTTTTTGGGGAGGGGGGTGTTACCTTTTGTACGTTTTCATAGCTTCTTTCACAGCCTTCTCTAATTGATCTCTTACAAATTTTTCCGCTGTTTTATCATCCATCCATTTGGCTGGCTCTGCATAATAAACCGTCACCCATCCAACCTTTGCATCATAGATTTTTCTGGTTTCCTTTTCGTTCAAAGTTACAAAGACAGGGACTTTTCCTTTATATTCCACATTAGCCATTCTAATCCCACCTTTCTATCGTCAACGGCGCGTCACCGCTGCATTTCCGCATCCGCTCCGGATGACAGACCGTCTCATGGCAGTCCTTGCATACACTGATAAGGTTGCGCCGTCGGTTGCCGTCTGCATCTGTATACCAGATGTCCAGCGCCTTTTCCGGTGCATCCTTGACATGGTTGACATGATGGACCAGGTCAGCGCGCCGGTATCGTCCGCGCTGCTTGCAGATCTGGCACTCGTGCTTGTCCATATCCAGAACCTCATGCGACAGCCGCACCCACTCCGAAGAGCAGTAGAACGAATGCACATTGCCGGATGCAATCAGACTCTTGAGCCAATTCAATAATCGTTCGGTCATATACTTTTCCTCAATGCGTCCGGCGAGGTTCGAACTCGCGACCCACGGATTAAAAGTCCGTTGCTCTCCCAACTGAACTACAGATACATAAAAATAAGCGGAACCTTGCATTCCACCGCATATCAATTTCGCCAGGAGGCTCAAGAGATAAGGTTCCGCTGCATCCAGAACTTTCGCGGCTGGATGCCCCGCTATTCGCGCCGCCCCCTCATAGGGTGCGCGCCTGGCATTCCCGGAAGGGACCGAGCCTTCAGCCTTCGGTTTTGGAGACCGACGCTCTACCAATTGAGCTACAGGAATTTATAGAATGCCGCTTGCAGGGTTTGAACCTGCAACCAAACGGTTATGAGCCGTCAGCTCTTCCGGTTGAGCTAAAGCGACATAAAAACGGCGGCCTTTTGCAGCTGCTTGAAAAGCCGCCGTAAATTTTTAAGTGATCTTGTACCTAATGACATCAGCAAATGTCGCCGAATAGCAGGTCGGTCGCGCCTTAGATACAGCCGATTCCTCCGATCTCTGCCCGCGGCTCACGCTTTGTGCGGCTCGCCTGAAAACCGATACTCCAAGCGATGCGCACAAAATTACTTTTGAATGCTACTCGAAACATTTTCCGGAACGCAGGTGCAAGCACACAGCTTTTCACGAGAGGCTGAAACAGTTTGCTGAAAAGTTCAAGCATGGATTGTGCTCCTTTCCAAAGTGTCCACTGTGGGCACCCCGCCGGGTGGATGTGATATCTTGTTCGTCATGCGCCGCTGGGTTTTGAAGCGGACGGCGCTGGTCCCATTGAGTGCGGTAAGGTTCGACCGCACTATGATTCCCGCCGGGAAGTCTGAATCCACAATGAGCGGTTCTTTGGGCTCTCACCCAATAACCGCATTTTGATTATAGCACATCAAAAATGCGCAATCCGGGCAAATCGCGCATTTCGGTCATTTCGTGCGTTTTGCTGCAATCCGTGCATTTCGTGCACGGAAATTACGATGCTGCGAGAAACGAACTTTTGAAAGTATGACTTATTTGAGCCGATTTTGCCTGTTTTTCTTGAATACTTTGAAATATTTTTTAGATTTCTTCTGAAATTGTGCTGATAACATTGTTCATCCACGTTACCAGCGCATAGGCCACGTGTTGAATCTTTCTTTTCAGCTTGATAGGTTCCTGATCCAGAAGAGGTGAACCATCATCGTTGTTCCGCCACCACAGCCGGTTCCAATTCGGGCAGGATGGATTTTCGCAGTCGTAGTAGTGTGCAGAGAATCCGGTCCATGTCGGTTCTGCCCAATCGTGGTACTTCCGGAACTTGCACCCTGCACACGGATTTGCAGGTTTTTCTTCTTTGTTGGTTTTCTGCTTCCACTCTTCGACTGTGAGCGTTTTAACCCGTTTGATTTTATCTTTTGGATGGTCTTTGAGCCAGATGGGGCAGGTGCGGTCTTCACAGCATTGCTCAAAAACTTCACCATCCACATATAACGACGTAAGATTTGAGCAGCCTTCACATGGGTTGGAAGAATCTTTGCACATCTCGTAGTGCAGTGGGTCTACTGTATCAGCGTTTCGGTTTTCCTTCGTGGTAAATTCGGTGCGCTTCCAGATGTTGCCGTATGGAGAAGAATTCAGAGATTGTGCATAGCCCCAGTATAGAGAATCTATATTTTTCTTGAGGTTCTCAATTTCAGCATTTGTAACAGCTGTCCGAAATTGGTTTGCTGTAATTTTTCCTTCTTCCAGATCGTGAAGAAGTAACCATACGATTTCATTGTCCATGTTCAGAGCCATATCTTTTCACTCTTTCCGTGTTTTCATACTTGTCATTGAGTAAAGTTCCACAAACTGGACAAAAATTCAATTGATATACAGGGCTTCTTTCTTGCACATAGGTGTGATTCTTTTCATCTGCATAAAACGTTCCAAGCGCACAATAGCACTCTCGGAATATTGTTTCAGGTAATTTAGAATCCTTTTCTTTCTCGACGGCATATCTTGAACAGAAATCACACTTTTCCATTTATCTCACCAGTTTCTTTTACAGGAAAATCATATTTTGAATCTGGACGAATCATAAGGTCGTTTACGTTGTCTGATATACGAGGAGCATCCATCAACGCCTTTAACATTGTCAGATATACGGTCTGTCCAGACTTCTGGCTCAATCCCTCGTCATCATTTATTCGCCTATAAGCGAGTTCAAGCATATCTCCATCTATCAGTTTCATTTTGTGACCTCCGTTTCCCTCACATTTTTTCTGATCCACCGATCCACTCGGCTTCGAATGGCTTCAGGACCGACATCCATTCCCTTCTCCATAAGCTCGACCGCCACGATCTGCGGCTTTTTGCCCTCCGTGCAGACTGCCGTGAGCAGCGCCCGCAGCTCGCAGTCATCGCAGCTCTCAATAAGGCTCAGGCCATACATGTACTTTTTCCGCTGCTGGACGTTGGTCCGCTTGAGCCGCTTGATCTCATCTTCCCGCCGGGTGAAGGAAATGTCCGTCCCGGTCACGGTCGCGTGACTCAGGATGCAGGCGTTCCCCTCACCGCTGGAAGACTTAACCACATCGGAGGCGCTCTGCGGGCCTTCGGCCTGGATCGCTTCGAGCTGTTCAATGCGCCGCTGACGCTTTTCGATGTCGTAAGGAATAGCATACAGTTTCCGAAATTCTTGTGGCGTCAGCGTCTCCATTGTGGTTCCTCCTTATTTCAGCTCAAAATATTTGGTCAATCGTTCGATGATGCTTTCTTCCGACTCCCACCCCTTCGAAAAGAAGGTGTTATCCTGAAGAGTGATCGCATACGAATCGGCGTTATAGAAGTTCGCTTCTTTGCGAATCTCATCTTGCCGCATCCAGAGCTTCGCCCCGCCGGGAAGAGGCTGGCTGTAATATGCGAGCCGAAACATGACTTGTTTAACGAACAGTTCCCACGGCGCATCTTCATCGATCATTTTTTCAGCAAGCTTTTTCAGCGTCTTCTTTCCGCGCTGCTGTTCTTCCTGCTGTCCTGACACTTCAGACTCCACCGGTTTCAGCGCTGGTGCAATACCGACCTCTTTGCAAGCATCCGCAAACTTTTCCCAAGGAAGCTCTATTCTGCGTGTGTTTACGCCGATGCAAACAGTGGTAGATGTGTAATGCACATATCCGCCGCATTGAAGCGGATGTCCAGTATGTGTATACTCCATGATTTTGCTTTTTCGGATTCCTTCGCCGGAAAACTCCGAAAGGCACTTTGTCCAGTCCTCCCTGCAAATCTCAGCCGCTTGGGAATAAGCCCATTCAGGAAGCTTTCCGGCCCTCTCCGTTTTACGGTCAAGTTCAAATTCATCGTCGTTTTCATTTGATTTCGGTAACGATACCGAAAACTCTGGTTTGCAGTCGAACACGACCGTCTTTTCGTACACCGGTTTATCCGGTTTCGGGGCTTTGGCAGCTTCCTGCTGCGCCATTCGCGCTGCAATGATCTCCTGTGCCCGCCGATATGCGCCCATTAGGGTGATCTCCCCGGCCTGAAGCTCCCGCTTGGTATCATCGCCGCAGTTTTCCGAGATCGCGTTCAGCCGGGCCGCTGCACCAGTGCTCAATCCCAGGATCCTGCAGAGCTCATCACGGACCTTTCCGCTCAGCCCACCGAGGCTCTTTCGCCGTGTCAAAATCTCTTTGAGCGTCTCATACTGCGCCAGCCGTTCACCGTCCGTCAGTTCACGTGCGGTTGCGTTGGCCGTGATGAGCGCGATCTTCTCATCATCGTCATACTTGAGCTTGAGGATGACGCAGGGAAGAGCCCCAAACCGTGTATCGCCCTCTTTGGCCAGCTCCTCGCAGGCGGTCAACCGCCGCTCTCCGCCGATCAGCTTGTAATTGCCACCATCCAGCTCCACCACTTCCAGCGGCTGGCGGATGCCGTTGGTCTTGATGTCCTCTTTAAGCCGGGATACGTCCCCGATGCGATAGATCTTCCGGTTGTCCGGGTTGATGATGATGTTTTTGCGGTCGATCATGACCACCTGCATTCCAGACCCCGCCGGGTCATCCGGCTGAACGCTTAGAAGCCCGCTCAATAATCCAGTGCTCATATCACTTTCCCTCCACGATCTCCATCACACGTACTGCCAGATTTTTGTACTGATCGGCAGGCTTACACTTGGGTGCGAACTTGTACAGCGGCTCATGTGCAGATTTCGCTTCCTTTACCCGGACGCTGCTGTTGATGCGCATCACGCTGCCGTCCTCGTTCCGGAAAGCCGGGATGTCGAGATGGGCGATCTGATTGATGGCCTGCGTCGAATATAGGCATCGGTCATACTTGGTGGCCAGCACACCCATCACAGCAAGCTCGTGGTTGTATCCGTGCTGGATGTCCCGCACCTGATCCATGATCTCGGCCAGCCCGTCCAGCGCCCATTCGTCGCAATCCACCGGGATGATGACGTAATCAGCGGCAACCAGAGCGTTGATGGTGGCCATGTCGATGTCGGGTGGACAGTCGAAAATGCAGTAATCGTAATCGTTTCTCAGCGGTTCGAGGGCGTTCTTCAGCCGGTCGGCCTGCGGACGCCGAACGTCGAACATCACGTTTTTGTTGGCCAGCAGCATGCTCATGTTGCTGGGTGCAATGTCAACGCCGGAAAAATCGGTCTGCTGGATCACGTCGGGCAGCTTGACTCTGAGTTCCAGCACGTCGCCCATCGTATCTTCCGCGTCCGAAAACCGCTTGAAAAATTTGCTCGTGTTGGCCTGCTTGTCCAGATCCATGACCAGCACCCGCCGGGAATGGATGCCCGCCAGGATGCAGGACAGGTTGCAGGCGGTGACGGACTTTCCGACGCCGCCCTTGAGGTTGATGATCGCGATTTTAGCCATGTTTCTCATTGTGGGTTCCTCCGTTTTGGTTTTATCCGCACTTCCGGGCGAGTGACCGCCGGTGTGCAGCGTTTTTCAGAAAATCGTTCCCGCTGGGTTCGGGCCGATCCACTGTCTTTCTCAGCTTCGGTGCGCCGCCCCAGCTCTTCGGGTGGTCCAGGACACTCCATCCAGCCTCGATGCTCTGCATGATGCTGGCGATCATGTACTCTGTGCGTTTTGTTGTTTTTGATTCATCCGCCAGCTGGGTGAGCTTGTCGCACACAGCTCGTGCAGCCTGGTCGTCCCATACCTTGCCCCGCCGGGATGCCCGGTATGCGTCGAACCGGGTCAGAGCCTCCAGCAGAGGCTTGTCCGTTCCGGCATACTCCGCGAAAACATCCTTCGGGGTAGGTTCGCCCCCTTGTGCGCCTCGCGCGCACGAAGGAGTAGTATACCCAGTAGTATACCCAGTAGTATTACTGGGTGGCGTTTTGCCACTACCCCCCGTGGCGTTTTGCCACTGGTCCCCGTCGCATTTTGCCACTAGTGGCATTTTGCGACTAGTGGCGTTTTGCCACTGGTCAGGCGGGTGAGATTCCGCCGGATTTTCGGGTGCATCGTCCTTGCTTTCGACCGTCTTCTGGACCTCTTCAGGCACCTCGGCAACGTACCGGTTGACCATCTGACCGGCCACAAGTTCTTGCCGTTTTGTGAGCAGACCTTTGCTTTCCAGCCGCTTGAGCACCCGGATTATTGTTGCACGGTCGGCTCCCAGCCATCGGGAAAGATAGCTGAAGCTGCCTTTGTACTCGCTCTCGCCGTCCTGGCTGAAGCCATAGATCAGCGCGTAGGCCAGCAGCTCGTTGCCCTTGAGCTTGTACTTATCGACCATCCAGTCGAGGATCATAATATAGCTCTGTTTTTTAGTCGTGTTTTTCACAAGTTACCCCCCCCCAAGAGGGTCAGAACGGCAGGTCGTCGTTGTCGTCGATCACAGCAAAATCGTCAGCGGAGCCTTGGGAATATGCCGGTGCGGGCTCCCGGTAGTCTTTGGGCGGTGCTTCGCCGCCGTCATCCGCGGCCTGCCCGCCGGGCTTTTTGCTGTGTCCGGCAAAGCTGATATGGTTCGCCACGACCTCCACAGCCGTGCGGCTGTTGCCCTGCTTGTCCTTGTAATTCCGGCTCTGCAATGCGCCGTCCACGGCGATCATGCTGCCTTTCTGGAAATGCTTGCAGACGAACTCCGCCGCCTGACGCCAGACCACGATGTCGATAAAATCCGCCTGCCGTTCCTGCCCCTGAGAGACAAAGTTCCGGTCGCAGGCGATACGGAAGCTGCACACGTTGGTGCCGGTGGCGGTGGTACGCAGTTCAGGATCTGCGACGAGCCGCCCCATGATCGCTACAATGTTGAGCATTTCAGATAGTCCTTTCCGATTTCCGCCATCCAGCGGTCGTGCCCATAGAGGTCCTCGAAATCCTGCTGGGCCTGCTTTTTGAGGTCGAGCCGAAGATGGTGGTCAAAATGGGCGCTGTACCCAGGCTCGTTGTGGTGCCGGTGGCACAGCCAGACCTTCAGCCCATACGTTTCGGCCACCGGCCGCAGCGGGCCGTTGAGCACATGATGCTCTTCCAACGTGCCCACAGTGGACACGTTGTACTTCATCCGGCAGACGTAACACTCCCGCCGGGATTGCATGATTGACTTAGATATAGATCTTCTTCCTCTCAACAAATGCTCGCCAAGTTTCGGCATAAGATAATATTGTGTAAGGTTTCAGCCTGATTGTTTCCGTCGTGGCATTGTCATACCAATACCTATCGTCTTGTGCATAGTCATAGACGTAAGCTGTGTGTGCGTTCATTGCAAGATAGGTTGACTTCATGGTCTCCACAACTCTTCGTGCTTTTTTGCACGATACGCCCCGCGACATCAAGAGCTTTTGAAAGCGTTTCCGTGTCATCTTTTCGACACCTCCTAATTCTATGAATGTCTTAGGCGAGTCCACGTCCTTCATCCAGCATACACATGTCAAAAATTGTTTCGCTTGTTTTTCTGTGGGCCTTGCCAAATCTGTATGAGCCACGAAGAGGAATCACCGAGGTGCAACCAACCGGCATAAGCAACTCTTCTTTGCGCCCAATATAAAGCTTTGTTGCAGCCATCAAACGAGGGTAATCCAAAAGGATGAACTCACGATCTGCAAGTCGTTGCCCGCGTTCAAAAAGCTGATATAACCGAACCATCAAGCCCCATTCGTAAGTTCCTCGCGAAATCATTTCCTCGGCACCTCCTGCCATTCCTGCCAATAGCGTGTTACATTTGGGTCGTTGACGCCCATCTCGGCCAGACGGTCAAAAATGCCGTCGATAAAGGCCGTCATCTGAGCGGTGGAAAAGCTGCTGGAACCCATCGACGCCTTGACAGTGCAGCGGTCGTTGTCCAGCAGCTCTACCACATATACCAGCCGGTATGCCTTGCGCAGGATGGGCACAGCGGCCACCGGAAGCTCCAGAAAGTCATATTCGAGGCCGTATTCTTCGAGCATCTCGATATAACAGGCTTCCGGGGTGGTGCCGCCCGCTTTCCCGGCGTTGTACGTGTCGGCCATGATGGTGAGCAGCGCCCACATCATGCGGTTCTGTTCCAGCGAGCGCTTTTTCCGCTGCCGCTCCACGGTGAGCGTCAGCCGCAGCGGAGAGCCATGCGCCAGGTCGTCCAGCTTTTGGCGGATCTGTGTTTTCACAAATTCCGCCGAGTTTTCCACAACAATTTCCCGCCGGGTTGGGTCATAGACGACCGGGAGGCTCCCTACAACGTCGCCTCGTCCCATAAGACTTTCTTCCCGCTGGACAGTGCGAACTGCACCATGTGGACGTGTCCGTCTTCGGCGCGGGCGAAACGGTCAACCGTGAGCTTTTCCGCTGCGCGCCATACGCCGTGCTGGTCCTTCACCACCGGGACCTGCTCGCTCTTCAGGGCGATGGGCTTCAGATCCATCACGTCCTCCGCGACGCCGAACAGCGCCGCCGCGCGGAGGAAGCTGGTGTTTTCCTGCATCCGGTCCACGTCGGCGGAGGGCAGGCACATCGGCCCGGCGTCCTTCCGCACTGGAAGACCATTGACAGGGGAGAGCACTTCGAGCTGGCATCTCCACCAGTTTTTGGTGTAGTAGTACGAGTCGCCCCAGCCCAGCGGGCCGTATGTCTCGTTGAGGATATCCCGCACGGCAGACTCCTTCGGAAGCACCACAACGCGGATTCCATCCTCGCAGGCAGCGGTAACGCGCACCACGCACTCCTCTGGCTTAATCTCGCGGGGTTTCGGGCCATTGACCGGGAAACGAATCGGCTCAGCCAAAACCCCGCCAGAAACGCCCGCAGACGGCCCACGCCGCCGGGAGTTAGTTTTCGTTGGCATCTTGACCGTCCTTTCAGAGCGTCACTTCGCCGACCGTGGGCTCGTGCTCAATGTCCTCCGCGTCATCAAGGGCGTCCGGGTTGTAAGAGTACACCAACAGCCGGATGTCCTTCTCGACCAGAGAGCGGCAGTAGGAGCAGGCGTCCCGCGTTTCCTGCACGGTGAGGATCGCCTGCGACTTGTCCAGCGGGCCGTTCAGCAGCATGTTGTACATGGCCCGGCCCATCTCCTTGGCGTCGCGGCTATACTCGCGCCGGAACGTGTGGGGTTCGTTCGATCTGCATTTTTCACAGCTCATTTCCAATACCTCGTTTCTAAAAATATTTTGCGCTTTCGCGCTGGTAATGGCTTTTATTTACCCTCCTGCCATCATTGGAGCCTTTGCGATTCTTTGCCTTTGCAAATCGGCTCGGTGCTATTCCTTGCCATTGCCTTGCCGCGCAAAGCCCTTCCTTTGCGTCTCTGCGCGCCTCTGAGCGACTCTTTGCCTTTGCTAATCTGTTCGTTGCAATTTCATAGCCATTGCTGTGCATTGCCACGCAAAGCCCTTGCTTTGCTTGGCGCCTCGGAGCCTCGCTTTGCCTTTGCCTAGCCTTTCGCATCTTGTCAATGCCACGCCTTTGCCGCGCAAGTCGTGTCGATGCTCTGCCTTAGCAGTTCTGGGCTTTGCACTTCCTTGCCCAACCGAGTCTTGCCCTGCCATTGCACTCTGTTTTTTATTCTACAACCTCGTAGCTAAAACGACCTTTGCCGGAATTGCGCCACTGTCCAATACCGCGCAGGATGCCGTAGTCGAGCCATTCGCGGACGGCCTTTTCGTGGCTGTCATCCATGCACAGCACCTCAAACTCGCAGGTTGAGCCCGCCGGGATCTCTTCGCTGTTGGCAAGGCTGACCCGTTCGCCCTGGGCGGTCTGCGCGCGAAGCGGGCGCTGGCACTCGCCAATTTCGCCGTTGACCCAAATCGGGATCATGCGGGGCTGAACAAAAATCAAACCGTCAATGACCTTCTTGTAAGCCGTCATCTTGCCGCTTTCGTTCACGGCTTTCTTCTTGCCGGTCTCTGTTTTGCCGCCGATTCTGGACAACATACCGCAAGAATCTTTGAAAAAGCCCTTGATTTGGTAATCGTACAAAATCGGAGTGCCTGCCGAATCCCGTGGGAAAACGGTCATCCCTTTGTCAGCCACCGCATCCGCACCCACGGCAGCCACTTCATCCTCAATGGTGGAAGCGTCCGGAGAATTGCTTGCGATATAATCGCGGGCAATGTTCGGATTATTGGGCCAGGTGCCCAGAATCGGTTCTACAAATGTGATCTTGACCTTCAGATTTTTCATGATGTGTCGTACCTCCAAAATATTCTTTGTGCGCTTTCGCGCTGGCAGCGGCTCTTGTTTTATCACCTGCCGCCAGTGGTGGGGATGGGTCAGGGGATATCCAGCCCCTCGATCTCGGCGAGGACGTTAGTACATTCCATACACCTGATCCAGGAGCCGGTCGAGACGAATGATCTTCCCTCTGCCCTTGCCACGGGTGCCCTTTTCTTTCGATACCTTTTCCCAGCCGTAAGGAAAGCGCTGGTAAACATAACGCGGTTTGATGCCGGTGCACTGGGATGCCTGGTCGAGGGTCAGGAACATCCCGAACTCTTTCAGAAACAGCGTATAGGCATCGTGCCACGCTTCGCTTCGGTTAGATTTCGCCACGGTCTTTCAACTCCTTCTGTCTGCGTTCAAATAGCACCTGCTGGCCGTAAGTGCGGCCAGCCGCTTCCGCGCGGGCATTGACAGCCTGAATGCTGTTCTCTGCGGTCGGCTTCGGCGGATGCGGGAACGCCTTCCGCAGTTCCTGCTCAACGCTCCTCTGAGCCTCCCACTCCTTCCATTCGGCCCGCTTGGCACGTTCAGCGTCGCGCGCCTTCTCCGCGCTACGCTTGGCCAGACACGCCGGGCAGAACCGGCGCGTCGCACCAACATTCTCCATCACGACCCCGCAGTCCTCGCAGATGCGGGTGTATCTCCCTGGAGCGCCCATATCACTTCGCCATCCTTTCCATCCGCCGCCGCTGCGCCGCCCGCCGCCGGGCGTTGTCGGCGCGCTTGTATGCGTCCCACCGGGCCAGCAGATACGGCGCACCGGCCACGATCGGCGCCAGCAGAAACAGCAGAAACAGCATTTCGGTCATCTGGGCGTGATAAGCATCGCGCCCCAGCAGGACCAACAGGTCCGCAAAAATGTAACAGGTCATAACAGCAGTGCACCTCCAATTCGATAAGCTAGGGCCAGAACCACAAACAGATAGGCGACCCAGCCCAGCAAAGTCTTCTTCTGCGGGCGGGAAGCAGCCACGACCACAAAAATGCCGAGGCACCCGCCCACCACAAAACACATAAAACAGGCAAATATTGCGCTCCTTGCCATTTTGTCACCTCATCCCAAGCGCCCACTCGATCCCCACGCGCGGGTTGTCGTTGGTGTAGCAACCGCACATGTATTTCCGCACGGTGCTCTCGCTGTATCCGGCCATCTCGGCCAGCACGGTGTAATTCTTCACGCCGAGAATCTTCATCCGCTTCCGGACCTCGCATTCCCACTCCGGCGTCACTGTCGTCTGCAAATTTTCCACCTCGCTTGTGAATAATTGTTCGCATTTTGACTACAAAAAACATTGCCAAGCGGGTGCAATCGGGTTATAATAGATTTGCGGAATCAATTACACTCGATCACATGCGCCCAAAATCTCGGCAATGTGTGACCGTCCCCCACGGTCAAGATGGGGGCGGTATACGCAAAAACGAGGTACGGCGTTTTTGCGGTCGTTTCGGGTCTATGGCTGAGGCCCGTCGCGCGGTAGGGGCATCTGAAGCGCAAAGCAGCATTCAGGAGGAACCCATAAGGCACTCAAGCGGTCTGAGATGGGGTCTCGCTCTTGAGTACAGTATTATTATAACTCTCCAAAACTCTCAAGTAAAGAGAAAAAGAGAGTTTTGGAGAGTTTTGGAGATGTGCACAAAAAAGGAGGTGAGATTTTGTTTTTCGAAAACTATTTAATGTACTGTCAAAAAGTCGGAAAATCCAAAACCGCTGTGGCGAAGCAAGTAGGAGTTACATCGAAATCGGTGACAGGATGGCAAAATGGTGCAATTCCTAGAAATGGGACCCTAAAGAAATTGGCGGACTATTTTGGAGTGACAGTTGATGATCTTTTAGCCGACAATAAAAAAGAGCCCGCCGGGCAAGGCGAGCTCGAAAGAGAATGGGCCGACATTGAAGTGGCCTACAAGAGTGCAACACCGGAAGCACGTGCAGCAGCCAAGGCCGCCGCTCTGGCCGTGTTGGAGAGCAGCAAGAAAGAAGGATGAGGATCGTGGACCATGCGAACATCCCGGATTTTTCGACGCTGGTGCTGTCTCCCGAAGAGCTGGAAGATCTGCGCCTGCTATCGCAAAAAGCAATCGAGAATACCGGCGGTTGGCCGACAAGGCTTAAAAGTTTATGCGATTTGGGCCTGGTCGATTATGAGCCGGACTGTTCCAATGGAATCAGCCCGAAAGGAACATACAAAATCTCGCAAAACGGAAAACTGTATCTGCAATATCTGGCCCGCCGGAAAAGCGAGCTGCGGTTTGCAAATGCACTGTCAGTTTTGGCCTTGGCCGTTTCCATCGTCGCGCTGATCGTCACCATCGTTCGGTAACGGTGCCAAAATGCTGGTAAAGACTTGAATGTAAAAGCTCTTTTCGAGCTCATCGTGCAAGGCTTCGGGCAGATACATGGCAGTCTGCAAAGAAACTTTCTTTTCCTTCATCATGCGAATCACTGCATCTACGATTTCAGCGACTTCCGAAGGGTTGTTGCATTCTTCGCGCAGCGAAATCCGATAAGTGTGCATCCCCCCTGTGATTCCGCAGGTAACAGCCGAGGGAACAGGTTCAGGTGATTCAGGGAAAAGTTTTTCTCGAAGAGCATCAAGCATATAGTTCTCCTTTCTGAAAGTGAATAAACATTCGCACTACCGTCATTATATGGACTTGAAGCAAAAAGGTCAACCGCGATGTCAGACAACGGCCTTTTCAAACCCTTGAAGGGTGCGCAGTACGAGTTTCCAAAGTTCCGGATGTTCCCGCAAAAGGGCTAAAAATTCGTTGTCAGACATTCATAACACTCCTTTAAGTTGTATTTCATGGTTTTATATTACAACCATGATGATGAAAAATCAAGAGAACGGAGAAAGAATCATGAAACTTGTGAAAATTAGCAAAACTATGATTGCCGGTTTGTGCATTGCGGCAACTCTGGCCGGTGCTGCCCTGCCTACACTGGCACTCAGCCCCGCCGGGTATACCTCGCTGGCGCAGATTGAAGAGATGAATGACGACGAAAAAGCCCAGGTCCAGGCATTGAAAGCCGCCATTGCGAAGGTGAACGTCAAGTATGACGAGGTAGAGCAGGACTGGACAATAGAAGCGCCTCATTTTAAAAACCTGAGCAAGCGAAAGAGCTGCGGCCTGTCTCCGATTCTCTATGTTTACAACGACTCAGACGACGTTGCGTTTTATGAGCAGTTCAGCTATATCGGGACCTCAAAAATTGACGTTGATGAAATCGTGATTCGTGCAGGGGATGAAAAATATACTTACACCTGTGATTACGATAATTCCGATCTTGGTTATGATACCAAAATGGGCCGTTGGTGGGCAGTTGCAACGTTTGACATGGAGGCCGACGAAATTGATTGGCTCCGCGAAATGCTGAGCGCTGAGACCATCATCATGCGTTTCACCGGTGTTGATTATACCCAGTATGATTATACTTGGACTGCCGACGACCGACAGGCCGTCACCGATATGGTAAACCTCTACGATCTGCTGGTCGCAGCGTCGCCGGAAGTCCGCGCGCGGGCACTGAGAGGGTAACAATGGGACTCGGCCCGCCGGGTATAAATCGAGGATTAGATTTATAAAAATCACATATAAAAAAGAGAAGAGGACAAGTTATGGCAAATTTATGCCCTGTTTGCGGTGGAAAAATGGGCCTATTGAATCGGGAAAGAAGCGCGGACGGATTGATCTGTTCCAGCTGCATGAACTTTTTCTATTCAAAGGTCGGATTTCAGGCGTCCAAATTTTCGACAAAGGAATTGGCTGATTTTTGGGCAGTCCAGGAAAAACGCCGGAAACAGTTTAAGGAAACAGATTCTCTTTATGATGCAGATTCACTTTATGTTTCGGTGGACGAGGAAAACGGACTCTTTTATTTTGGTCGTCGAAGCGGAGACAAAGGCCCTCGCATGATCTACGCCTTTGACGAAGTATCCGGTTACGAGTCAGATTCGGAAGATTTCACCGTCACGCAGACCAGAGGCGGAATCGGCCGTGCCGTAGTGGGCGCAGCCATTGCCGGCCCAGTCGGTGCGATTGTGGGAGCATCTACGGCAAAAACAGAGACTCGAAAAGGTAAGGGAAAGGAAAATATAACAATTTCTTTTGAGTTGCCTTTTGGCAAAAAGACTCTGTCGGCGCAGACGTATCCAGCCGGGATGACCGCTCTGCTGAAGGCCTGCATAGAAAAGAAATCACAGACACAATCTGCATACGGATGTGTCCAAAGCGTTGCAGATGAACTTTTGAAATTTAAGCAGCTCTTGGATATGGGCGCGATTTCGGAAGAAGAATATAACGCAAAAAAGTCGCAGCTCTTAGAAAAAAGCTTGTGAAGGTGTCCACAGTGGACACAAAATCATTCCCCGCCGCCGGGCTGACGACGGGGAACGCGAGGATTAAGTGAGGGGCTTTTGGAATGCCAATTCAATTATTTTCAACCATAGCTTAGCATTCCAGCGTTCCCATTCACTTGCTGGAACAGCAGCAGGAGGCAAACATTCCGGAAAAGGGGTCAGCGCTTTTTGCATACACCTTTTTCACGTCGATTTCTTCCAAATTGATTTTTGCATCGGAAGAAAGTTTGTTTGCAACGGCCTGCATGATCTCAATGCGGAATTTCAGATCAGCGACGGTCCCGCCGTTGACTTCCAGCTGCTTCAGCCAGCCTTCAACGTCTGCGAGCGCCAGATAGTAATCGGCGTTGTCTTTTGTGGGGTAACTTGTGTAGTCCATAATAAAACCTCCTATAAAATTATGTTCCAAGGCGAAACCCGCCTGGAAAACAGGGTCACAGCTCGACGACACGGCCATTGATACAATCCAGCCGGTCGCCGGGGTCAATGCCGGAGTCAGCGTCGTCTTTTGCCTGCTGGGCAATGCGCAGCAGCTCGTCGTAGACGTCCGGATCAGCGGCATAATTGGATAGCGTGTACACAAGATTGAGTGTGCGGTTTCGGACGTAGTCCAGCAGCATGGTATCGGTTGGCATGGTCATTCCTCCCACGGGGCCCGGACGCGATCCGGGTCTTTTGGTTTTGATGCGGGCATCCCGTCGATGATCTCCATATCGTCGGGTACATACATAATAGCAGCCATTATTTTTTACCTCCTACGATGGAAATTTTTTACATAATTGTTATATCATAGGAGATGGTAAAAAATCTATACGCAATATTGTGTCGAATCGGTAAAAAAGGAGGCAATTATGAACGAGTATGGCTTGCAAGTGGCAAAGGCGCTCGAAATGGTAAGGACAAGAGCCGGGCTCAGCCAGGAAAAGCTGGCAAAACGGCTTGGGATCAGCAAGCCGACCGTGGCCAGCAGGGAGCGGGGAACATCCCCTGTGACGATGGCCGACATTATCAATTGGTGCGTAGCGTGCAGCATCCCGGCCCGGCGCTGCATGGACGCCTGTATCTATCCCGGTCTGCTCGATTACTTACAAGAGGACATCTCCACCGAGGAGAAGCGCAAGATCCTTCACGCCGCCGTGGATGAGATGTCCAACTACGAGGTGGACGGCTGGCTGTACCTCTACTATGGCGACCACGGCTCCGACCCGATGGCGGTGCTGACGGAGGTGCTGGCCAACTTACACACTCCCTTGCGGGACCGGGTGTCCATTGTCAATGCCGTCATCGGACACTATGAGATGGCGCGATCGACGAAGACCGACCCCGACCCGAACGGAACACAGCCGGTCATGGACGTTGTGCGCCAGGCGCGCGACTGCGGCACCGCCGCCGCAAAAAATCTGGATGACGCCTATTCTGTGAGGGAGGTGCAGAGGAATGTCAAAAAAAAGAACGAAACGCTATGATGGCCGGTATGAGATAAAGCGGAAAATGCCGGACGGAAAGTATAAGCACTTTTTGGGTGTCACGGTTGCCGAAGCGACCGCAAAGTATGAGGAGGCCTACCGGCAGGCATTGCTGGAAAAAGAAAAAAATAACGGCGGCGCAACCTTCCGAGAAATGGCAGATGCGTACAAAGATTACATTACAGGCTCGACAAAACCGGTAAAACGTGGTACGATAAACGCCTACATCAAGAATATCCCTCCGCTGCTGGAATGTTTTGGCGACACGCCGATGGCTGACATCGACACGCAGGCAGTCTGCGGATACATGGAGCGCATGAAGATGCAAGGCAAGGCTTTGCACACCATCACCAACGCTAAAAGTGTGCTATCCTGTATCTTTACGTTCTGGTGCGCCAACTATCACGGTACCAGTAATCCGGTTTTTCTGGCGAAGCCGCCCGCCGGGATGAAAAAGGGCAAGCGCCATGAGCCGACAAAAGAACAGCGGGATATTATTGACGCGCATCCAGAGGGGTGCGGCTTCTGGGCACAGCTTTTTGAGTACACCGGGCTTCGTCTCGGTGAGGCGAACGGGCTGCAATGGAAAGACGTGGACTTTGAGCAGAATGCGATCCATGTACGCTCTGCAATGCCGTGGGACCGTAACAACGCATACAAGGAAACGTTGAAATCAGAGAAGGGATACAGAGATGTGCCCATCCTGACAACGTTTCGTCCGATGCTGCTGGAACAGAAAGCCGGTCACGCAGACACGGACTATATAATGTCCGGCGAAGCAAAGCCGCTTTCGAAGTCGCAGTATGACTGGCGCTGGGCCATCTACTGTCGGGATCTCGGTTTGAGCGTGAAGCAGGAGAAGCGCGCCCGGATAAAAGACAAGCCGGGCAAATACAGAATATATTACAAATGGAAAGCGCTTGTAACCGCCCACCAGTTTCGGCATTTTTACGCGACAAACCTTTTTTATGCTGGCATTCCGGACATGGTGGCCCAGAAGCTTATGGGTCACGCAGACATTTCAACGACCCGAAAAATATACCAGCAGCTGCGCGATGAAGAGGACAAGCAGTACATCGCAAAACTGGATGCGTATGTCCAAAGCAAAAAGTAGGTCTGCAAAAAGTCTGCAAAAGAAAGAAAAGCACGACTTGACGCGATATAAAAGGGGTTCAAATCCCCTCCTTCGCACCAGATGAGAAACCCGCATGAATGCTTGAAAATCAAGCGCTCATGCGGGTTTTTGTTGTATTGGAATGTGCAAGTACTATCAAATACTAACCGATATTTGCACTTACTTACCATCCAGAAGTCTGCAAAAAGTCTGCAAACCTTATCTGTGATCTACAATGTTTTCCCAGTACTCGACCATTTTGTTGTCCACGGCATCTTTGTCGCGAAGAAAAGCTGCGGCCATGTCGGCATAGAAGTTTTGATTGTCCGCGCTGTACGACCGAGCGACCTGACAATAATCCGAGTACATCATGTTCATGACAGCCCAGAAATCATTCGGGTCACAGGTAATATTGCGCTGTTTGGCAACGTCCTGCGTCTGTTCCAGCGTCCAGTGACAGCCCTTTGTGCCGTCGGCGTTTTGCATTTTGGACGTCCAGCGCTTCGCGTCCTCTAGGGTGAGGTGTGCCGGATGGGCGGCGTGCTCAACGTGGGCGGTTTCGTGTTTGTCGACCTTGTGGTGCTCTTCAGCGGGGGCAGACATAGCGTCGAGGCCGCAGATGCTCTCGATCAGCTTGTGGGTGTCGTCGAGATCACAGCGGCAGAACGTCCCCCGCTCCTCGATATCATGAAGCTCCTTGCACATGCGTGCACGCAGATCATCGTAGCACATGGCAGTTACCTCCTTTACAACTTTGTGACAGTCACGGCCAGATTGGTGACCGTAGATTCAGCGCCGCCCAGCGCAAAGGACAGGATGGAACTGCCGCATCCGACATTGCGGACGATAAAATTCAGCGAGAGGTTCGCCGATTCGGCTGCTGCGGTCGTAGTGGCGGACGCGGTGGCACCGATCACAGCGACGCCATCCTTTTGGCCGGTAACGGAGACCGTACCGGCGGCAGTGGGTGCGACGGTGGCCGAGGCGTTGACCAGATAGTAGCCTGGCCCGGTTAGCGTAATGGTGTTGCCGTCCTGCCGAATGTTGCAGCCAAATCGCCGGGAAGTGGTGCCGACAGGGATAATGTCGTTTACCGCCACGGTCTGAGCCGAGGTGTTGGCGGTATAAATCGCAGATTTAGACATAAAAATCTCCTCCTTTATATAAAAAGGCGGAGCAGCCCTTGCCGCCCCGCCAATCCTCGCCGATAGGGCGTCAGATGTTAGATGTTGCCACAGCCATTGCAGCCGCAGAAGGGCGACGGCCCTGCGTTGTAAGTGTACCCGTTAGGATACCGCACAACGTTGGTCATCTGGCTCTGGAGTTCCAACTGGTTGATGCGCTGGGCCTGTGCCGCGATGGTCTGCTCAAGCTGGTTCTTCTGGAGCTCAGCAAACTTTGCGTCGATGTTGGAGTTGATCGCGCAGGTCTGCTTGTCCATCTGAGCGGCCAGATTGGCCGTTGCCAGACGGTTGTCGCAGCAGCACTGTGCAAGCTGGCTCTGGATGCTGTTTCCGGTCTGGAGGATGGTGGTGTTGGTACCAGCCTGTGCCAGAGCAACTTCCTTGCCGAGTTGGCCGATGTTGCCCTGCATCTCATAACCGAGATTACAGATACCGTTGCCGATGTTGGTCAGGCGGTCGTTGATCTGGCCGAACTGCTGGCCAAACAGAATCTCCTGCTGGCTTGCAGCCGTGGCATACTGCCCAAGCTCACCCTGCCGGTTGCCCCACAGGCCACCACCGCCCATAAAGACAAACAGGAAAAGGATGATGATCCACCACGCGCCGCCCTGTCCCCAGCCGTCGTTATCGTTGCCACGGGTCACGGCAGCGATATCGCTCAAAGACATGTTATCCATAGTTGATTTCCTTTCTTGTAAATTGTGAATATATTTCAAGTTGTGCGCACAACTCTCCGACTACTTGAGGAAGGGCATGATCTGCTTGGCCATTGCCTCCAGTTGCTGATACTGAGCATCCGACATCTGACCGGACTTCCGCAGCATCTCCACCTGTTGCTTCGGGTCGCCCTTAAAAGAGGCCCGGAACTGCTGGAACTGCTGCAAAATCAGCGCCATGTTGCCCAGAGGGCCGGGAAGGACGGACGGCGAACCGCCGCCCATGAACTGCATCAACGGGTTACTCATCGTTATGCCTCCTTAGTCCGGGTAGATTTTGCGGCAGAGGTGGGCTGTAACTGACTCATCGCTTGAGAGATCGCGGCGTTGATCCGCTCTTCCATCTGCTGCTCGGTCACATAGTTGCAGCCCGGTGCCGGTGTCTGCATAGCTGCCGGGTCGAACTTTGACAGCCGGTAGTACTCCGTGGTCGCGTAGCCCACCGCACTGGCCGTTTTGACCGCGATGACCGCATCGTTTTGCACCATGATCCATCGGGTCTCTCCTGCTTGAGCAACCACCTTGTCTACATCCGCGATGGTCGGAACCATCAAAAACGGGTTTTGCGCCACCTGCGGCTGCTGCATCTGGCCGTATCCGTTGTACGGCTGGCGGTTGTACTGATTCGGCTGTGACCAACCGTCATACATGCCCATATTGCAATCCTCCCTTGCTTTTGTGGCCTAAGTGTATCGCATTGGAAAAAATTAAAAGACAACGAAAGCATAACGAACGCACAACGAAGGACAAAAAAAAGAAAAGCACCCACACGGTACAAAGCCGCATGAGCGCTTAACTGTTAAGGGCTTCACTTTGGAAGCAAGAATAAAATATCACGTTTTGACTTGCAAGACAAGCGTTTCGACAAAACCAGTGCGAATAGCACAAAAAGTTTATTGTTTTGTTCCGCTCCGGGATTGATTTTCAAAAATATTTTTGCAAATCTGAATCTTTTTTGCGTTTTACTATTGCAAAAATGATTCTTTTGTGTTATAATTAAATCACGGTAAGGAACACAAAACAAACGGAGGAACGAACAATGGTTGCAATGGACAAGAAATTCAAAATGGCTCAGCTCAATACTCTTCGTCGTTGGGTTATGAAGCGCGCATGGGATCTTCGCAAGACTTCTGGCATGGATATGTCTACCGCTCTTCGTTCTGCATGGGCAATCGAGAAGGCTATGCAGGCTGCTCATGCTCAGTGCAATGCCGAAAAGTACAGCGTTGATTCTTCCCGTTGGGCAAAGTACGGCAAGGATCGCACTTACATCTCCATCAACATCTACGGCAAGAAGTTCTCGAAGGTTAGCTATGGTTTCGTCGACAACATGACTGGCACCTTCTATGCCGCCTAATAATGAAAAAAATGGAAAAGAACCAAGTACAGAGGAAATGCAAGCGCTGCGGTGTTGTTTTCTTGGCAAAACCAGGATGCGACCGATCTTATTGCAGCGAATGTTCCAGGGATATCAAGCGGGAAACCGTATTGAGAGAAAGAGTCTGCGCTACTTGTGGAAGCACGTTTTTGGGCTATCCGCATTCCAAATATTGCCCTACTTGCAAACGAGCAGCGATGTTGGAGGCTCATCGTCGAAGCAACGAAAGGCAAAAAAACGGAACGACTCGAAAACTCGGAAGTACAGATATCTGCCAGAGCTGTGGAGCTGCTTACACTGTTGTTTCTGGATTGCAGCGTTATTGCCCAGAATGTGCCAAAATTGTTGTTCAGGACAATATCCGAAATCACAAACGAGAATACATGTGGGAAAATCGAGCCGAAAAGGGGGAGCAAAAAAAAGAAAGGCGAAGTATGCGCCGGATATGCGTTATATGCGGAAAGGCATTTGATTCCAAAACGTGTACGAACGTTTGCTCACCGGAATGCAAAAAGATACGAAATCGCGAATATCAAAAAAGAGCAGATATAAAACGAGGAAAGCAAAAAGCAAAAGAATAGGAGAAAAACAATGTACAAGGTAATCAATAACCGCCGCTACAACACGGAGACCGCGAAGAAATTGGGATACTGGGAGTCCGATCAGGACTACAGCGGACTCTACCACGAGGAGGAGATCCTCTACCGAAACAAAGCCGGAAACTATTTTTTGTACGGCTACGGCGGAGCCGGGAGCAAGTACAGCCAACAAATAGGGGCCAACGAGTGGTCCAGCGGTGAGTCGATTCTTCCGCTGGAGGAAGAAGACGCCCGCAGGTGGGCAGAAGCCCATCTGGACGGGACCGAATATGAGATGATCTTTGGAGAGCCGGGTGAAGCCGAGGATGTCCAAGCGACAGTCCGCATCCCTGCCGCAGTTGCGCAAAAGCTCACAGAGCGGATGGAAAAAGAAAAATGTAACCGAAACGACCTGATCCTTGCCGCGATCCGGGAATATCTGAAATAAGACAGGCCCCTGGCACGATATCGGTGCCGGGGGCTTTCTTCAAAAATATTTTTGCAAATCTGAATCTTTTTTGCGTTTTCCTATTGCAAAAACGATTCTTTTATGCTATAATTAAATCACGGTAAGGAACACAAAATAAACAGAGGAACGAACAATAATGAAGTTTTATGACGGAAAGAAGATCCTGAGCATCTCCATGACGGATGACCGGACGGGAATCGACTTTGAGAACGAGTTCTTTGAGGTTGGTCAGCTCCCTTACAACATGGAGCTGGATGCGAACAAGGTGGATGATGTCGATTATCTGATCGACTACGCCGTTACTTACGCAAACGGCACCAATACCGATTTTGAGTACCAGTACGACGAGGACGGAAACCTGCTGGACGGCTGCAGCGTGTCTTACACCGTCAAAGATATGTGACCGAAACAACAAAACCCCCGGTGTCCACAGTGGACACCGGGGGTTTTTCAAATATCCACCCTCTTGTGCTTCTTCGAGAGGCCGGGAGGATTTGTTGGTTTAATTTTATCACACATCCAGCATTTTATCAATGCCTTTCAGTCGGTAGCCTATCGCTGTCCGGCTGTAATGTGTCTGCGCTGCAATGTCTGGCAGCGGGAGCCGCTCAACGTAGCGCAGTAAGGCTATCTTACGGTCTACCCTCCCAAGCGGTGCGCTTTTGATGGCGGCGGTCATCTGCTGCCGGTCAAGTCCTTGCAGCGCAGCGGGCAGCACCACACGAGCCGCCGCCACAGGCAGCACCGAGCCAGAAAGGCTGCGGGAGCTGTCCGGCGTTGCGCTTAGATACGCATTTTACCATATTAAGACCACAAATTTGCATTTTTTTATCAAATTTGAGCCTTAATACCCCGATTTTGTTGGTCTTAACAAAATCGCAGACCATTTTCGTGATGTACCGAAAATGCTCGTATGTAGTGCTTGCCATGATATCCTCCTTACTGTGTCATTTCCTCAGCGTCCAGTGCATCGTAGTACGCTTGCGCAAGGGCTTCCATTTCTGCGATGTCGTCCTCCGTCAGCAGGCCGCTGTCCAGATGGGTGTACGCCTTGTCCAGCCAGTATGCCACGTCATGCCCTGCGGCGATCTCCCGCTTGATGGAGCGCAGGGTCAGGTCATGGCGAGCTTTGCTTTTGATTGCCATATGTGTGTGCCTCCTTATGTGTTGGTCATGGATGCCACAGCATCCTCAAGGTCGGTGATGCGTTTGATGGGGTCAGCCCTGCCGGTAACGGTTGCACTGTCTGCATCGGTCAGGACGGTGTTCACGCCGCTTAGAGCAGTGATGGGCTGTGCGCCGGTTGCGGTGAAAGAGATGGGTTCAGTCAATTTATAGGCTACTTGCGCACCTATTGTCGGAGCTGTGCCGCTGGCATATACATTCCGGTCACTTATCCACTTGCCGGGTAAGTCTTCCCCGGCATAGTTGTCAATCAGCTTCCATATCTCCTGCCCCTCACCTTTCGTCACATCCACCGTGCCGCCGTAGATAGTGGTGGGCAGAGTGAGGATGAGAATTTTGCCGGTGTAAAAGGTGTGATTCGCTGAAATAATAGCGCTGCGAACAAGGATAATGTCAGTTACTGTATCCTTGTTACCCTTGTCATTAGAAATATAAAAATAGATCCTGGATATAGGTTTACTTGAGTAAAATGTGTAGGGAAATTTGCTTATGGATAAAATCATACTATCCATTGAAAACAATTGGATTCCAATCCCAGAGGTTGAGTTGGTGGAACTTAATGATATGGTGTATGTACCAGCAGGTCTTGGAACCATAAAAAATATGGTCTTCGTTCTTTGGCCTTTATCAACATCAAGTGAAAAATCGGGTAATTGTAATAAATTCTTCCCGCACCGTTCGACCGCCACGCTGTCCCTGCCCTTAATGGGGCGAATGTTTTCGTAGGGTGCATAGGCTGTTGCATCGGCGCCCTTTTCGAGCTGCACATTATCAGCTTCCGTCTCTGAGAGGCAACTTGCCCGCAAATATGCCACATTAGCCGGAGCTGTTAGTGTAAATGCGCGCTGATATGTGTTGGCGACTCTCTTAAGCATTGTATCCGATTCGTCAAAGTACGCAAGCACACCGATGTTTCCGGGCGCAGCGGCGAAAGTAGTCGCACATGAAAGCGTGTATTTATCACCTTCCGTGCATGGGATTTTTCCAGTCGTCTTTGCACCGGAATATCCAGCAGAAAACCCCTGTTGCGACACAAAAACGTTTTGAAGCAGGTCGCCCCAGAGATTTTTTCCGCCACCCGCCGGATACGGTGTTCCACTTCCCTCTTGCGTTGGTTCCCAACTCACCTTACAGCCAAGTGGATATCCCGCAACAGGGTAGAACTGCACCGGGTTTCCGGCCTCTTCCAGCGTCGGGCAGAGCACATCCACGATGTGCTTGCTGCTCCATGCGTCGGGCCCCACAATGGTATCATCAATTTGTGTACCATCTTTGCCGTCTGCACCTGCCGGGCCGGTCTCGCCTTGGATGCCCTGCGGGCCCTGCTTGCCTTGCGGCCCAGTTTCGCCCTGCGGGCCAGTGGCACCCGTAGCACCTGTGGGGCCTTGAGGGCCTTGCTCACCCTGCGGGCCGACCGGGCCAGTGTCGCCCTTGTCACCTTTCTCGCCTTTGAAATCGCCGCTTGCGATGCCGTCTTTCAGCTCCTGTAAGCTGTCAGCAGCTTCCTGAGCGCTCTGGTTTGCATCGCCCGCACTGGTGGCTGCTTCACTGGCGGCGGTCTGGGAATCGTTCTTCGCCTGCTCTGCGGCGGTGGCATCGGTGTGCACGGCATCCACCAGCTGCTGCCATGCAGGGGTGCCCGGTTCCGGCATGGTGCCGTCCTCTGTGCCGCTGTTGGCACTCACACGATACCGCAGATCTGCGCTGGTCACGGTCTTGGTGCCGTCGCTGCCCTCAAAGGTGATGCAGCCATTGCCGGGTTGTGCGGTCACGCTGGCGGGCACGTCCACATAGCCGTTTGTCACCAGCGAGGATGCCGGGTCTTTTCCGCCAGGCACATGCCAAAATGCCCGGATGGTCAGGCCCTCCCACTCGCCGGTGGCAGTGACGGCCAGCCGATACACGCCCCGATTTTTGGTGTAGCCAAAGCGCACCAGCTGCTCATAGCCTGGCACTTTGACAACGCCATTGGATGTGAGAGATACGCTTAGCACAATCATGGTTGCTCCTTACTCCTTGCCCTGCATCTGATTGAGGACGTGATCGGCGTGGATGGCGGCAGACGTGAAGGAGTTGTTCTCCCACCACGCCACGAGGGAAGCGACGACGGTGATGCCGGTGGTGATGATCTGTTCCAGCTGCTCCGACTCGATGGGGAGCGGGGAGTGGCCGGTTGCGCTCAGAATCTGATTGGTGAGTGCCAGCGCGAGGACGGCGGTGCGGGCGATGGTTCCAGCGGAAATCTTGTTGTTGGTCATAGTATCAGTTCCTTTCCTTTTCTTCGAGGTCGGCAATTCGGTGATCGGCGACCTTCATTTTCTCTTCCAGCACGGGGATGCGCTGGGCGAAATTGTTGTGTGCCCGGACTTCCCTGGTCAGTTCTTCCAGCTTGGTTTCGGTCACAGCTTGGCTTTTGCTGTTTGCAATCAGAACGCCGATCAGCGTGACTGCACCGGTAATGAGGGCGGTTGCGATACTCTCCATTCGGCTTACCCCTTCCGGAGCCTGTCCAGCCCCTTTTTTGCAATAATGGCGGCGTAGTCCTTGTAAGCATGGCTCAGGTCTACGCCCTTGCTCACGCCGGGGATGGTGCCCTTATCGGTATACTGCCACATGCCAAAGGGCCAGCCGGGTTCGGGCTTCTTGCTGCGGTAGGCCGCCAGCCATACGTCATAAGGCTTGAGCGCAGCGCCGGTCATGTACAGGTTATCACGGCCAAAGTACAGTCCAGTGTACAGCATGGCGTAAAAGCCCCAGCGCTCCACCGTTCCAAGCGCATGGGCGGCAATGTCAGTCAGGATCTGCTTGTCAAGCGGCGCTTGCACATACTTGTCCTCAATGTCAACCGCAACGGGCAGCTGCAAGGTTTTACCGGTCAGCACCTTGCGCAGCATGGCAAGCTCTGCGTCAGCCTCTGCCGTGTTGACCGCCTTGCAGTAGTAGTACACGCCGCAGGGGATGCCCAGCCGCTGGCACTCGCGGTAGTTGCGGGCGAAATAAGGGTCGATGTACGGCTTGCTGGGCGAGTCTTTCGCGCTGTTGCCAAGTGCCCGCAGCATCACACCGGAGACAAGGCCGCTTGCCTTGACCTTGTCCCAGTTGATGTTGCCCTGCCAGTGGGAAACGTCCATGATAGGGAGCATTATATCAGTCCTTTCGTTTTTACGTGGGTTAGTTGATTATTAACGACAGCATTTCTTTTACAGTTGTTTCTTCAACAACAAATGCGATGAATCTTCTCGACTTTCGGTCATAAAGAATGAATGTGTTTCTTTTTCCGCCCTCCCAGTCGCAAACATAACTTAACAAATTATCCTCAATCAAATAAAGCTCTTCGTGTGCGTGTCCATGCAAAATAAAAAGCAAATCATCTTTGCAGCTTGTAAAGTCATAGTTGTGTTGTATACCGTCACTATCAGTAATCGTCCCTTTTCGTTTGTTTTTTCGGTCTTTCAGCATAGCAAATATGCTATCATATATGGAATGCTCATCTGTCCACGTCTGCATACTTCCGTCTCGATGCTGATTTCTACTCGTAAAGGGACTGTGATTCAAAAGGATCACATCATATCCTATGTCGGCTGTGAGTTCGTCGATGAGCCAATTTGCAATATCGGTAGGCATACTTACATCAAGTCCGCCACCTTCGGGTACATAGTACAGATCTAGTACAATATACTTTACACTTTGCTTGTCGACTTTCACAGAATAGCAGCAACGAGCACTTGCTTTTATGTGCTTTTTCTGATAATTTGTCGTTGTAAAAATTCTGTTTAGATAATATTCTGTTGTTTTTGTTCCATCCTGCTTATCATGGTTCCCACATACACCAATGTAGTTTTTGATATATCGGATATTTTTATATATCTCTGGAAATTTTCCATCCGCCCAGTTATCTACCACGCAATCTCCGAGATTGATATTGGTGATTTCCATTCCGTCCTTATCAAGGTTATTCACGTATCGTTGTGCATGTTGCGGGGAAAACATGTGATTATCTGTGCTTACAAATATCGGAATGATTGCCGGGTTTTCTTTGTAATATGATAATATAGTTTGATATCCAATATTGAGAGCATTTTCCCTTGTGTGCAGCCAACCGTATCCCCTCAAAAGGTCGCCACCAATGATTTCATTCTTTGAAATTTTATTGTTCAAAAGATATCCACCCGATGTGGCAAAGCAAATTGCAGCTTTTTCCAAAACAGTGGTTTCGTTAGACAATCGGATATATCGAGCGTTCTCAATAACATCTATTATGTTATAGCCCTCATAAATGTCGACGCCACCAAGATAAGATTTGTTCTTGTCATAGTAGCAATTGTAAACCGATGCTTTTTCCCAGTCGATATATATTTTATCGACTCCATTTAAGTCAATATAATCAGTCGTAGACCATCCAGAGTATGGCTCAAGGTTTCCGTTTGTTGTAATTAGATAGTATCCGTTTGTGATTTTTCCGAGAGAAACATTTCCTCTTACAATATTCTCTATATCTTCCTTTAGTTCACCAACCGCATCTCCGGTAGCTTTCGCATCCGCAGCCTTGCCGGAGACGGAAAGGGTGGGGTCGATCATATTCTTGAGCTCTTCCCAAGTCTGGATCGCTGACGTCCAGTCCACGTTGGTGACCTGAGTGATATAGAAGAAGCTCTCCACCGATGTCCCGCTGGTATAGCTGTCATTGCGGCAGTTGCAGTCAATGGGCCAGCCGTGGAGCATGTAGCCGTTGCTGCCGGTCACGCAGAGCACGACGCTGACATGGCCGGGGACGCGAAGGGCCTGACGTGCGATCTCGCAGGTAACGACGTTGCCGGATACCGAGCAGGCCGCCCGCTTGCCAGCGCCGTCGTTGATGGTATCATACCAGCCCTCATTCTGAGGGCCGAACCCTCGGTACATGATGCTGCATGTTGCACCGTCCGGCGCGGTGTATGCCTTGCCGTCCTTGTACAGCACGGCCTTGAAAAAGCGGCTCTGCGCGTCGTTCTCTACGACGTCCAGGCGCTGCGGAAAGCCGGGGTTGTCGAAATCAATCTTGATTTCTCGCATCATTGTCCTCCTTGCTCAAAATAAAATCGCCCGATTCGGAAAGCAGATAGTCCGTCACGTTTCCGTCCGGAAGCGTATCAGAGTATGCGGCCCCGTCGGGCAAAGTGGTCAGCGCGTAAGTCGGGTTGATAACGCCCGCCGACGTGATCCGGCGCGTGTCAGGCCGAAACGTGATAAGATACATAGACTCCTCCATCACAAAAAGCCCATCACAATGTATGGGATACAGCACTTTTTGTTCTTGTTCATCGTCGCGCCGATCGGGATATTATTTACCTTTTTGGATTCCAGCCATCCACCGGGTCCAAACTGGACACCGGTTTTGCTGACCGAAAATTCCCGGATGCGCGGATAGTCCCAGGTGTACGTTGCGCGGACGCTTTTTCCGTTGACCGGAGCAATTGCCCATTGGATGCTTTTGTTATCAATGACGTTGCTGTCAAAAATACTGCCCAGGTTGTCGATGAAGCCTACGGCAACGACCGAATAGCTTGCCAGATCCAGCGGGATAAAAACGTTGCCGTCCAGACCACCCGACGCATTGGCGGAGTTGTCCCAGATGACGCTGGAATTTCGCACCCCGCGAAATTCCAGACCGTCCTGGTTGATGACGTACGAGTGTTCGCCGACGCCGAAGTTGATACTTCCCGTGTCGCTTTCCTCGATATAATCGGTGGCCACGCGGCTGGCATCTACCGCCCGGTCGTTGGTGGTGGTCACGCGGCTGCGCTCCCGGATGGTCGTGCGGGCCAGGCGCTCTTTGGCGTCACCCACTTGCAGGGAGTCATAGCGTTCCAGCAGTGCGTTGTAATCCGTCTTGGTGATCCGCGCTGTGGCGCTCACGCCCAACCGCAGATACCGCACCTCGACCGTATCCCCGCGCAGGATGATCTTGCTCTGGCCGGAGCCGGTGTATTCCACGCACTTTTCCAGCTGCACATAAGAGACCGTCAGGCTGACGCTGATCTTGCCGATCTCGTTTTTCTGGATGAATTCATCGGCCGTCTTTTTCATGCTGGCGTCCGAAGGCGCTTTCTGGTAGTAGCTGGTCAGGTCGAGCGGGTAGATCTTCCGGTAGCCGGTGATGCTGGAAGCCGCGATGGGTTCCAGGTCGTAATACTTGTTCTTCTCGCTGCTCATCCAGTAGGGATAGACGTGGGTGTAGACGTCCTCAATGTTTTTTTCCTGGGTGACGTCCAGCAGGTTGAGGCCGTAGGCGATTTTGACGCCGCGGTCAACGGCCTCTTTTTTGCGCAGCACGCAACTCAGGCCGTCGAACGTCCATACACCGTCATAGACCGAGGCGAGGTTGTCGCTGTTGCTGGACAGCAGCGCAGCGCGGACGGTCATCGGCTTCGAGACCGAAAACGTGCCCGCAGTATCGTAACTGGCCGAAATGTCGAACGGGCAGTCTCCTACGATTCCGGCCTTGAGTTTTGTGATGGCCTCGCTCAGCGACGCAGCCGTGAAAGGCTTGACGATGCAGTTGTTGAGGTCATACGAGATGTGATGCGCATAGGCCTGGATCTTGCCGTCGATGGGCCGCGTCATCCGGTAGATGCGGAACAGCTGCCGGTTTTCATACCGGGACGGGGCCGCGCTGATGAGTCTGCGTTCGGCCAGAAGCTCCGCATGAAGACCGGTCATCGGATAGATGAGGGTCAGGTCATACGCACCGTTCTCTTCGCAGCTGACGGTGCAGCTCAGGGCGTCTTTCAGCGCGCCCAGGCCGTAATTGCCGATGGAGGTCACATCGGCCTCGTGTAAGATCGGCGTCATAATGTCCACCACCTTGGGGTCAGGGTCACGCCGGTCACGCCGCCGCTCCAGCTGATCGTATTTTCGCCCGGCCGCAGCGTGGGCCAGGTGCCGCCGACAAGCGCGTTTGCATTGGTGCCGCCGGTGACGTAAGCGTCCCAGTTTTCGCAGTCGGCATACAGCACCCGGTCTTCCGGAGGCATGACGGCAAATTCCACGCCGTTGACGACGACCTTGCCTTCTGCGCCGTTCCCGGTGATCTCCAGATAGGGGAGCGCCACCTGATCCAGCGGGTTGAGAAGGGTCTGTCCGTTTTCCAGCGCCGCAGCCTGATAGCCGGACACGAGGAAATGGCGCGGATCACAGTCAAAATCAACCGACAGCCGGCCGTATTTGTTGAGGATGTTCGAGATGCTGCCCGGCTTGGCCGTGGCGAAATAAAAAAATGACGGGTCGTATCCATCGGAGAGTTGATGCGCTCCCGGCGTTCCGGCCAGCCATTTCTTGACGGTGCGGGCGTCTTCCGCCGTCGGGTTTTTGCCGTGGAAATACAACTGATACGTCACGGTGATATTGTCGTAATAGCCCAGGTCAGCATGGAGCTTTCCGTTTCGGCCCGGCACCTCATACTCCTCGTATTTGGCTTCCGGGACCGGAATCTCCGGCTTGTGCTCGATGTGGCAGAAATACTCGTCCGAGCTGTGGCCGTTAAAATACAGGTACTTCTCCATTGGCGGAGGCCTCCGAATCTATCATCATTTTCAGCTTGTCGATGGTGTACTGGGCGATCTCCTCAGCGTCTTGCCCTTCCTGCGGGTAGATGCTGATGCTGACGCCGCCCAGGCTGATGCGCCGTGTGTTGTAAGCCGTGGTGAGCGCAGAGCTGGCCCGGCCCACGTCATAGGTGAGCTGGGTCTCCATCTGGCCGCTCAGCCCGCGCACCGCGTCGCGCAGCACATAGGCATTATCGGTGATACCTTTGGCCATGCCTTTGACCATGTCCGGCATCCACTGTTCATATTCCCGCAGCGGGCCAACGTCCGGGCGGGAGAAATGAATGTACTCCGCTATTTTTTTTGCAAGGTTTGCGGCTGCTGTGGCCAGTTTTCCAGCATTTTGTTTCATGCCGTTTGCCATGCCTTTTACAACATCCGCGCCCCAGTTGTTTGACTCAGTTGCCAAGCCGGAAAGGCTTGTGCCCAAAAGATTTCCGATCACAGAAAGCGCAGCACCGGCAATACCACCATATACATTTCCGCTGTTCTGGACTCCAGTGGCAAACCCCATTACTCCGCCCGTAATCAGTCCGACAATGTCGATGTTGTCAAAAAAGCTGTCGCTTGCGCGGTAGCCTTTTGACAAGTCCGAAAACCAGTTTCCGAGCGGGCTCTTGCTCAGGTTGGAAGCTGCCTGTTCCAGACCGCCCAGTTTTGTATCGAGGTCGAGGATGAACTGCGAGAAGCTGCCCACCGTGCCCTGAACGCCCTTGATCTCGGTCTTCAGGCCGTTTGTCTTTTCCTGCACGTCGGTCACAATGCCGTTGACATAAGTTGTCGTGCGAGTGACTGCCTGGGCGACGCCGTCCACAATGGCTGTATACGAGTCCGTCACCACATCGGTCGTAGAGACAACGTTCTCTTTGACCTCGCCGGTCGTTTGGTCAATGACCTGCTCGATCTTCTTGGTGGTCTGGGTCGTCCGGTCCAGAGCGCCGACAACGCCGTCCACCCCATAGATCTTCTCTGACTTCGAGGCGACCGCGGTTTTTCCGGCAGTCGTGACGTTTTCGACGGTCGTTTTGCTACTCTGCTCCACGCCGTCCAGCAGGGTAACGACCTGCTTGTAGTTTTTCTGGATGCCGTCCACCATCTCGGTCCATGTCCGGGTGACGGTCTGGGCGGTTTCCTTTGTCGTGCCTTTGAGCTGTTTGGTCGTTCCGTCGTAGACGTTGTAGGTGTTATCGGCAATTTCTGTCACCTGCTTGATGGCCCCGACGATGTTGCCGGTGCCCTCCAACAACTGAGTGTTGGTTTCGGTCACACTTTTGGCGAGCTTCTTCTGGTCGGCAGCGGCCTTTTTGGTTTTTTGGGTCGTGCTCCCGGTCGGCGTATCACTTCCGCTGCTTGTCGGGGTCGTTACGGTTGGATGCAGCCGGTCGTATTGCTTTTGGTTTGAGATACCTTTTCCGGCCAGGGCTTCCTGCCTTCGGCGGTTTTTGTTTTTCTGGCTGTCCGTCTGTGAGCGGTAGTCCTCGTAGCTGTCATACCCTGCATAGGCGTCCTTGCCCAGCGCCTTGTTGAGCTTGTAACTCCACTGATCGAGGACGCTGATAGCATTTTGGGCAATGGTAGACAGTCCATCGCCCAAAGCAGACATCTCGCTGATTACGCCTGAGATCAGCGGATTCAGCGACGCGATCTCCTTTGCCAGACCGACCCAGCCGTCCGTTTTGTATGCTTCAGCCGCCGCAACGGTCATATCATTGAGGTTGCCAACGACCATTTTGATGCCGTCGGTCAGATCAGCAGTCATAAGGCCCGCCAGCTGGGTGGCGTTATCCGTCAGCGTGGACATCTGGCCGTTGAGCGTTTCGCTCTGGGTGGACATGGAGTTGTAGTACCGTCCGCCCTCGTCTGAGGCTTTTTCCAGTGCAGCGGTCAGCACGTCATAGGTGACGGTCATTTTCTGCACTTCGGCAGTCGATCTGCCGGTATAGTCGGCCAGAATGCCGTAGACATCAATGCCCGCATAGGCAAATTGCTTGATGTCCGCCGCCGTGGCCTTTCCGGCATTTTTGATCTGTTGGAGGTTCTGGGCCATTCGGCTCAGCTCCTCGTTGCCGCCGCCGGTTGCAGAGACTGCATCACCCAGCGCAAGGATAACTTTGCGGGAAGAATCTGCATCAACGCCGGTCGAGATCAGCAGCTCGTTGGCCTTGACAAGGCCCGCCGTGTCGAAGGGGGTCCGGGCCGCGTCCTGCTTGATCTGCTCCAGTGCGTTTTCCGCTGCGGATGCGCTGCCAAGCATGTTGGTCAGTGCCGTTTGATATTGCTCCAGCTGGGCGTTATAGCTAACGCCCGCCTCAACGACCTTTTTGCCTGCCGACAGCAAAGTGCTGCCGATGGTCTCATAGGCTTTTGCGGCTAACGTGCCCGCTGTCACAGAGGCAGCAAGGTCGTCGCCGGACGTTCTTGTCTGGTCCGAAAATTCGCCCAGACCGTTTTCCGCGTCGGACAGGCGACTTTTGAGGGTTGCCAGTTCGGCGCTGGTCTTGTTGATCGCAGTGCGGAATCCGGATGCTTCTTTGCTGGCGTCGCCCCATTTGGTGACCGCTTTTTGAAGCATCGTGTTTTGCGCTGAAAGGGCAGATTCCTGGTTCTGAATCTGCTTTTTCAGCACAGAGGCAATGGAGGAGGCCTTTTGCTGTGCGGTGGCGTTTTTTCCAAGCTGTGCAGTGACAAGATTCAGCTCAGAGGAATACTCCTTCTGCTGCTGGATGATGTTCTGCATCTGTTTGCGGTATTCGCTTTCGCCCTCAACGCTGATTCGTGGGCCAATGTCCGTTTTTGCCAAGCGCTACCACCTCCTCATCGTATCGCCGCCAGCGCATCGAGATCGGCATAGACTTTTTGGTCTGCGCCGTTCTCGATCTGCATACACGCCATATAATCCAGCATTCGGCCAAGCGGGCAGGCCAGAACTTCGCGTTCTGTCATGCCAAGCTTTCGGCCGTAATACAGATACCATGTGGTATTCAGCCGGATCACATGGCGGTTTCTCCGTTTTTTGGGTTGTTATCCGGTGCGACCTCCACATCGCGGGACGACCCGCCGCGCAGAGCCCTGGCAACGTCGCCCCAGATCTCAACGATCTCCGTGCCGGACAAAATCGCATGAAGAACATCATCTGCCGGAAGGTCTGCGATTTTTTCCGGATCTTCGCCGGAAAACAAAGCACTTTCAGTGAGATACACTTTGCCAAATTCCGCCAGCGGACGAAGCGCAGTCAGGATCACACGCATCATTTCGCCCAGTTCATTCTTTTGGGCATGATCGGTAACGCTCTCCGCGATTGCATTGATATTGCCGAACGCTTTTTCCAGCACATCCGCCGCCCCGATGTTCAGGCAGAGCGGAAACTTCTTGTCCTTGATATTCGTCCACACAACATACTTGTCGTTCATTTGTTATTCGCCTCCCAGAGCTTTCTTGACAAAGGCCACCGCCGCGCTTTCGGTCGTGAACAGGGTCTTCGGGATGATCTTCCAGCGGTTCTTCGCGCTGTCGTCCCGCATGATGGTGAAGTCGATGTCCTGGGTCTGCCAGTCGATCTGATCTTCCTGCGTGGTGGCGTCGTCACCGGGCACCTTGCAGCGGCATTTTGCCAGAACCATGGCGCCCCAGTAGCTCTTGCCGTCCCGCTGGACCTTTTTCACGGCACCGATGCCGATGTAAGGCGGCTCCATCTCCGCACCATACTCCAGCGTCTCAACGCTGTTGCTGCTGTCCACCTGCACCGGGTTGCCCGCTTTCAGGCCCATCAGGAAGGCTTCGTCGTCCGGGGTCAGGCCGTCAATGGTCATGGTGCCGGAACCGTCCGTGAAGGCGGAGCCGGTCTCGGTTTCGGCCAGCCGGTCGTCGGCGTAGAAGTTGTTATCGTCGCTGGTCGAAATATCGGTGCTCATGCTCACCGAGCGGCCCAGCTTGCGGACGCCGGTGTAAGTGACGTTCCCGCCGTCGGATGCATACAGCGCGACGTGGATGTTGGAAAAACCGGTCGTCACAATGCTTTTCGGATTCTCAGGCATGTTTTTTCCTCCAAATAAAAAAAGAAGAAGGTGTCCACGGTGGACACCTTCTTTGGGTTATTTCTTCGTGATGGCTTCGATTTGCTTTTGGATTACCACTTCCATGGCGTTTTGCGCATTTTTCCGGCAGGCGTTGACAGCCGGGGCAATAAAAGGCGTTTTGTCGCGCACACTGCTCCCGCTTTCAACGCTGCGGGCAATGAGCGCGTTCGGCTGGCCGTTCGGATAGGTCTTTGTCTGGACTTCGTTGTAGCCCTCAAAGCCGATTTTGACGTTCCAGGCACCGTTTTCGTGGCGCATGTTGGTGATGCCGAAGCCCTCTTGCAAGCCTTTTTTCTGTGCCTCAGAAATTCCATGCAGTTTTTCTCCCGCATCTCTGGATTCCTGCGACAGATAGAAATACGACTGTTTTGCCGGTGGTGCCTGGACCGGAAGTGCGTCGATGGACTGTTTGATCGCATCGGCCACGACTTTTGCGCCCTCATAGACCGCGTGTTTGCAGATGCTGTCCGTCTCGTTGGTCAGCTTTTCCAGCTGGGCAAGATAGTCGTTGGCTTTTTTGGAAGTGATCTTAGCCACAACCGGCCACCTCCCAACTCCACTCGTAGTGCCAGATGCCCCGGTCGGCCTCGAACTGGATACTGTTCAGCCGCCAGGCGATGGAATCGAACGAGTCGAACGACTGCTCCAGCGCCTCGCGCCAGGGGTCAAACTCGTTCTGGGTGAAAAGGTCAGTTGTGCCGGTGACGCAGCCCTCGACGTGCTTGCCTTCCGCCTCAAAATCGGAGGCTCCGTCTTCCTGCCAGACGAAATACCGTTTGGATTTCATCCGCCCGCCATGGCTCACCTGGTCGGTGACGGCAGTATGGGCCGCGATGATGCACTCGCTCCACGTCATTTGCCATCCTCCTTCAGTCGGTCGTCGAAATCTTCCTCGACGGCCCGTAGGCTGATATCCATCGAGGGCGGGTGGCAGTTTTCCACCACCTGCACCGTGTCGATGCGATAATACTGGCCGTCTTCGGTCCGGGCCACGTCCTGGCTGCTGATTTGGACCGGTGCGCGCGGCACCCGCACCACGCGGACGATCTCCGCGAGGTTCTGGCGGCTGAGATACAGCCGGTTGATGCCGAGCCGCTGCTCTTCGTAACAGGCCGAGAGCTTCCTTTTCAGCTTGATCTTGGGTTGGTGGCCGACATCAGCGACGTCCTCGGTCGAAAAAACAGCCAGAACGCCTGCGTTGAAGTTCTGCGAGATGTCATTCGTTGGTCTGGTCGGCATTTTGCGCGGCATAAGCGCTCACCCGCCTTTCGTTCTGCGCTGCCAAAATGAGATGACGATAATTGTTTTCGAAGATATCTGCCGCGCCGTCGCGGGCGTAGCGGACGTAATCCATGAGCAGGTCCCGGTGCAGACCGGGCGCGGTGTAGTCCTGCGGCTCGCCGATCTTGCCGTCGAGATAGGACATACCGCCCACGGTGAGGTTCCAGACCTTCGTGTCCACGGCGTCGTCATCCCACGTGATGTCGAGATAGGTCTTGATATCCGGGAGCAGCACGTCCCGGATGCCATCCCATACGGTCGTCATAAGGTCAGGACTTGGTGACGGTGACGGTGTAGGCCTTGGTGGTCGTGCCGTCTTCCGCCGTCACGTTGATGGTCAAGGTGTTGGAGCCTTCGGCCCAGGTGGCAGACTTGCCGTTCTCGATGATCTTGCTGCCGACCTTGACCTGCACGGTCGCACCGGCGTTTGCGGGGGTGGCAGTGATGACATTGGAGGCCGTATCGGTCGTTGCAGTGTAGCTGGCAGTGGTCGCGCTGAAGGCCGGGGTCAGAGTCAGGTTGCCCAGTTTCAGGGAGGCCAGGTTGGCGTCAGCGGACGGGGTAGGAGAGGTGACGGTCTCGACCTTGTAATTCAGCGGGCGCAGGCCGGAAATGTCGAGGTTCAGGAAAGCGTTGTTGTCCACCGGGAAGCCGTTGGCATACAGCTTGATGAGGTAGACGCGCTCGTCCTCCAGGAAACGGTAGGAGTCGTCATACTCCAGCCGACCGCCCTTGTTCATGCCGACCGCCGCAAAGTACAGCCGGCCCACGCCGAACACAGCCTGACCGCGCGGCAGAGCGGAAACCGGGATAATGGTGGCAGGGTAGGGCAGAACGTTGTTTCGATAGGTGCCGTCCGGGGTGCGGATCGTGGTGGCGGGCATGACCTTTTCGTAGTAGTCCTGCGGGTTGACCAGAAGAATGAGGTCATCCGGGTTGCGATCTTTGCCGTTCGGGGTGACGGCCAGCAGAGCGACCAGCTTGCCCATAGTAGTGGGCTCGAAATCCGCGACCTTGATCTTGGCTTTTTCGGGGTACGCGCCGCCGACAACGGAAGCGCTCTCGCTCACATCGCGGATCATGCCGATGGGCTTGTCATTGCCGTCGCCCATCACGATGCCGTCTTCCAGACCGTTGGCCAGCGCTTCAGCCAGGATGGCGCGGATATAGCGGTCCAGCCATTCGGGGCCGAGGTCCAGCTGAGCCTTGCAGACCGGAATGAATGCAGAGAGCTTGTAGAGACCGACGTCCACTTCCTTGAAGCCGGAGGTCAGCTCCTCGATGATCTTCGCGCACAGCTTACCCCATGCGGCCTTGTGGCGGCCGTCGGTGTTCAGCATCATGCGGATTGCGCCGCCGGTCGGGGTGAACTGGATCTTGCTCAACAGAGGATGGTTCTCGGTCAGGTCTTCCATGACGCGGGAGATGATGGTCTGCGGAAAAACGACACTCACGTTTTCGAGGGCCTGCTTCGGGTTCTCGCTGCGCATGGCGTCGCTGATCTTCTGGTAGTATTCCTTCTCTTCCGTGGTCAGCTGCCGGATGCCGCGCGCATACAGGGCCGAGCTGTCAAGGCTCTGCTTCAGGCCGTTCAGCTGAGCCTCGTACTCCTCTGCATTGATGTCGCCGATGGTCTGGCACATCTCCGAAAAGACGTCAGACAGGTCGTCGGGCTTGTTGTCCTTGATGGCAGCGGCCAGCCGCTGGCGCAGGTCAGACAGTTTCTGATTCTTCTGGTACATGTCTTTCAGATTCATGTTGTTATCTCCTTTTTGGTATTCAAAAAGGCGTGTCCAGTTTGGACACGCCTTTACGGTTTGGTCAGAGCTTCGAAAACAAGCTCAGCAAATTGTTCTGGGGTGGAGCGGGCGGTTCCTGGGGCGGCTTTTTAGGCACCGGGGAGGGAACGGCCAGCGTCTGACGGATGAGCATGTCGTGCACACTCTGGGTGGCCTCGTCGCCGCGCGCACCCTTCTGGATGCTGGTGGCGAGGCCCATTTCCAGTACAGCTTCGGGGCTGTACCACGTTTTGCTGTTGATGAGATCCCGCGCCGCCTGCTCCTTCATGCCCGCGTTTGTGAACGCGCCCAGGCCGATCTCGGTCAGCTTGTCCAGCTCATCCGCAGCCTCACGAAGGTCTTCGGAATATCCGTAGGTGCCGCCAATGACGGGGTGGAAATAAAACGCGCTCACATTGTTGGCGATGCGCTGCGTACCGGCCAGAAACGGGTAGATAGCCGCGCTGGCCACAAAGCCGTCGGCGTGGGTCGTGATCTGTGCGTTTTTGGCCAGCAGGGCGTTGTAGATCGCAAAGCCCTCCGAGACATCACCGCCATAGCTGTCCACATGGACGTTGATCTCGGCTAGGTTCCCGGCCTGCTCCAGCTGGTTGGCCAGCCGAAAAGCGCTGACGTCGCTCTGCTCCCGCGAGTAGCTTGTAATATCGCCGTAGATATAGATGTTGGCTTCCTCGCCGCTCTGCTGCATATCAAAATACGGTTTAGGCACTGTTCTTGTCCTCCTTTTTGTTGGCCTCGGTCGCGGCATTTCGGGCAATGGCTTCGACCGTTGCAATGTTTTTGGTCATCCAGTGGATGTTTGCCCATTCCTCTGTGATGGCGGAATCTCCGACCTTTTCACGCAGCTCGTTGATGCTCCATGCCGCGCTTTCCACGATTTTTTCGATCTTGTCCGCATTGCTCAGGATGTCGAAATGCTGGATGGTCGAGGTATCCACGTTCACGCGGTCGCCGCGCTGCCAGACCCGGCGTCCATACAGCTTGCGGTTCAGCTCCTCGCTGATCTGTGCCGCCAGCGGGTCGATGCAGGTGGTGAGCCAATGCGTGACCACGTCGCTGATTCCGGCAACTTCGCCCTGCACCAGGACGGGCGGGATGCCAAACCCCCGCGCCGTGAAAGAAAAAATGTCGTCCACAAGCGCCCGGATGTCCCGCGTGTCGCCGGTCTTGCCTGATTCCGAGAACTGCTGGAAGTCGTAACCGTCAAACTCCGGCAGAATGCCAAAATCATTTTGCAGGAACGGCTTGTACTGCTGGTTCAACCGCTGCGCAAACAGCTCTTCGAAATTGTCCTGCCCGGAATTGATCTGCGAAACATGCACTTTCATGTGCTGGCCAGAATTCCAGCTGTGATTTTTCATGCTCGCTTCCAGCAGCTTGTTGTAACTGGAATAGAGCGCATCCACCACCGCCTTTGCATCGGCGCTGTTGAGCACAAGGTGGATGACTTCGCTTTCCTTCAGGTCGCGGGTGTATGGTTCATCGCCCACCTGAATCTGCCGGTAGATGTTTTCCGCCGTCGGAAAGTATTCCGGTTTCGTCCAGCTGTCTGCCACGACCAGATTCAGCATGCCGCCGCGCTGGGTGGCGAGGATTAGCGCCTCATTGTTTTTATAGAGCCGGTAGATGACTTTTTGCCAGAACGCCGTGCTGTTTTCGTTGACGTTCGGCTCCACGTTGAGCATGTAATAGTAATCTTTTTTGACGGCCTGTCCGCGCTCGAACGTCTTGAACTCGCAGTTTGCAATGGCTTTTGCGATGAGGTTCACGCAGCAGTTGAACGCCAGATCCCGTAGGCGGTATTCCTCCCAACAGGTCATCCAGTCGGCAAGGGAGGATTTTACAGCCGAGGCGTTGATGGGCACATTGGTCTCATCCACATGCTGCGCGGGGAGCTTGAGCTCATCGGATTTCTGAAATCCGAAGAACTCTTTTACTTTTTCGGAAAATGACATGGTTTGAACTCCTTACCAGCATATTGCTCCGATTTTGGGGAGCTGAACTTGTCCGGTGCCCAGCTCGGTTTCGATGACCATGGAAGCTACCAAGGCCATGAAGGGGTCTGTTTTTCTGGATTTTGCCTCGATCTTCGCATAGACAAAGTTTCCGGTATCCACGCCCTGACTGCGGCTGCTGCGCACACGTTTGGTGTTGTTGACTGCCCAGCGCAGCTGTGGCAAATCGCCCCATGTAAAAAGGCCCCGGTCGAAACAGTCCTGAATCACCGGGTCCACCTGCATGATGTCGCTGGGACGGATCAGCTTCACGCGGGCCTTGTCTTTTGCGTCAAAGCCGATGCTCTGCAACGCTTCGGCCATCATGGTGTAGCGGAAGTTATCCAGCGCCAGTTTTTTGATGTTGTAGATACGCCCGGAATCCCGGATGTAATCCGTGAGCAGATACGGAGAAATGCTCACATCGTCCACATAGGTGCACACGCCCATATCACACCACGTTTTCCACGGGGTCTTGATGCGGGTCAGCGTTTTGCTCTGTGCGCAGATCCAGGCGTGATTGATATCAAAGCGCTTGTCGCCGCGCCGGAAGTGGAGGTTGACCGCAGCCCAGTCGCTCAGCTCGGCATAGTCGATACCCACCGTGCAGCTCCACCCGGCCAGGTCTGGCAGGGGGGTGTTGGTGGCCCTGACCTTTTCGTAGTCGGTGACGGCGATCTCTTTGGCGCCATCCCGGATGCCCATGCGTTTTGTAATAAAATCACCGTTCTGTTCCGGGCGCTCACGCCAGTCGCGGTACTCGTCCCGGATCTCCTGCATCAAGTGGGGCAGGTAGGGGAGTGATGGGTTTGCCATGCACCAATTGTTTTCATCGTGCACTTGGTCTTTCGCGTCCAGGCAGCAGATGAACGGCAAAAAGCCTTCATCCGCCTCGCCCTCAAACAGGATCCTGCGGCCTCGTGCAAGATAGTCGTCTAGCGGGCCGTCGCTGATGTCGCCGTTGGAAGTAAAAAAGCCCACGCGCGGCTCGGCAACTTTGCCCTGACCGGTGACAAAGACTTTGATGTTGTCGTAATTTTGGTATTGGTGGACCTCGTTGAAGATAACCGCGCCGGAACGCATACCGTCACGGCCCTTCGGGTTGTTGGTTCGGCCTTTGACCTCGCCCAGGTTTTTGCGGCCCCGAAGAATCTCTTTTGTGTGGTAGTAATATTTTGACAATTTGGCTTCCCACGTCGGATTCTCCAGCGCTTCCACGATATCTTTGACGGGGGTGACGGCCTGCTCCTCGTTGTTGGCGCAGATGTCCACATTGTAATGCGGAATCGGGTTGTATGGGCTGATGAGCGCTGCCGAAGAAATGGCGATCACGCCGTCTTTGCCCGCACCACGGCCCACCATTGCAAACAGCGTTTTGAAGCGGGGGGTATTGTCTGCGCGGTAGGTGCACAACCACAGCCCCAGCGCAAAGGTCTGCCACGGAAAAAGTCTGTCATATGGAAAATACCGGGCGAGACGGAAATATTTCCGCATTCGCTCGGTATCCACATGAACGTTTTCTGTCTCAAAAATGCGCCGCACAAGCGCAACAAGCGCATGCTGCTCCCGGCAGGCGCGAGGATTATCGGCCTCCACCTGCTCGATGTACTCCAAAATCTCCGGGGGAATGTTAGAGGTCATCGTCCTCACCGGCATTCACCACCATAAATTTGAACTGTTGGATGACGCGCAGCAGGGTCGAAACGGTGGAGTTTGCCGCGCTGGCCGTCTGGTTATAGATCTGGATAGCAGGATTGGCGATTTCCATTTCGGCACCCTTTGGTGTGACTTTCGTGACGGTCAGGCCATTTTTGTTCATGTCCGTCTGTGCCTGCGTCAACAGATCCAGCTGGGTGACGTAGCGGTCGAGCGTCGAGCGGTACAAAAAGTTTGTATCGCAGTTCGCCGCTTTCGCCGCATCCTCGATTTCCTTCAATTCTTTGCTGTACTTTTTGCAAGCCGCAGCAAAAGAGGGCGGTTTTGCCGTTTTCGCCATGGAATCATCCTTTCATCAAATTTTGTGCAACATCACAACGATTCCCGCGCGCACGTGTGCGCGAGAGGAAAG
>ERZ1034969.215-NODE-215-length-41361-cov-22.911998_pt1 | contig 41361 bp, 27 predicted proteins | sample MGYA00520624_ERZ1034969 | MGnify/ENA primary metagenome ERZ1034969 (study PRJEB33766, sample SAMN09781776) | gut metagenome | biome: gut microbiome | host: Homo sapiens | place: Madagascar | study: EMG produced TPA metagenomics assembly of the PRJNA485056 data...
GAACATTTCAGCCTCACAATCGTCGTCGCGTGAACAAGCATGGTTTCCGCGAGCGTATGGCAACAAAGAATGGTCGTCGCGTATTGGCTTCTCGCCGTGCTCATGGCCGTAAGAAGTTAACTGTATCTGACGAGCACCACGGAAAGTAATTTCCGGTAGGAAAATTCGTCGGACGACGATGACATTAAAAGCAGCAAGGAGAGATTCTTTGCTGCTTTTTGTTTTTTTATGCACTTGTGATGCGCAAAAACTTTGTGTTTTATTTTGTATTGTCTTCGATTATTCCTATCTTTGCACCAAAAAAGTAAGAATGACTTTATCTGAGTTTATAAATAAGTTTAAGAGTAAGTATCTTTGGGGCAATCTCATAGCCATGTTCCTGGTCTTTATTTTGCTCTGTGTCGGTGTCAAGTTTGGCATCGATATCTATACCCATCACGGTGAAGCCATCAGGGTACCTGATATCAGATACAAGAAAATTGAGGATGCTACCCGCATCCTGGATGATGCCGGATTGCAGATTGTGGTTACGGATACGGGATATGTACGTTCCCTGCCTGCTGACTGCATCCTGGAGCAGACGCCTGTATTCGGAGAATTGGTAAAATCGGGGCATGTCATCTATGTGACCATCAATTCCGATCATTCTCCACGCATCACCGTTCCTGATGTCATCGACAACTGCTCCCTGCGTGAAGCAATGGCAAAGCTGACGGCTATGGGATTCAAGCTGGGCTCGCCTGAATATATTCCGGGTGAAGAGGATTGGGTATACGGTATCCTCGTGAAAGGAAAGCATGTGGTGGCTGGCGACAAGGTGTCTATTGATGATACCTTGATTATCCAAGTGGGTAACGGCCGACGCGATGCTTCCGATTCTTTTGATATCGTTGATCCTATCTCGCATAGTGAAGAGGATGTCATTGAAGGGGAGGGTACCGGAGAAAGTGAGACGGATAATTTCGAGGTGGTTCCTGGTACTGAACCTACAGAACCGACACACGAACATCAGCAGAATGAGGTTGTGGAGTAGGAGTAGTGAGAATGAATAATTAATAATGAATAATTGATAATTAAGAGTGGAAATTCTGAATTATATATATAATAAGGTATATGCTCCTGTAGAGGAAGACTTCGGTTTTGATGATGCGGGAGATATCGATGAACTGGATGGCGAACTTCAGATGGAGGAAGGTGGAGCTGTGCCGGCTGGCGAAGGAGGCGATGATCTCTATGAGCACTGGAAGGTGCAGGTGGACGCCAATCAGGATCCTGTCCGCATCGACAAGTATCTGGCTGACAAGATGGCTTACCAGAGCCGCAACCGCATTCAGCAGGCTGCCGATGCAGGTTTTATCCATGTAAACGGCAAACCGGTGAAGAGTAATTACAAGGTGCGTCCGAACGACATCGTTACGCTGATGCTCGACCGTCCCCGTCATGAGACCAGTATCAAGCCGGAGGAAATCGACATCAATGTGGTATATGAAGACGACCAGTTGATGGTGGTGAACAAAGAGGCAGGAATGGTGGTTCATCCGGGAGCCGGCAACTTCCATGGTACCTTGATTCAGGCAGTAGCCTGGCATCTGAGAGATATGCCGGAGTTTGATGCCAACGACCCGGAAGTGGGATTGGTGCATCGCATTGACAAGGATACCAGCGGATTGCTCGTTGTTGCCAAGACACCTACTGCCAAGACGGCATTGGGCAAGCAGTTCTTCAACAAGACTACCCATCGCAGCTACAACGCCCTGGTATGGGGAAACATCGTTGAAGATGAGGGACGCATCGAGGGTAATATCGGACGTGACCCGAAGAACCGTCTCCGCATGAAGGTCTTCGACCCGGATAGCGGTATCGGCAAGAGTGCGGTTACTCATTATAAGGTGTTGGAGCGTTTCGGCTATACCACCTTGGTGCAGTGCATCCTGGAAACGGGTCGTACCCATCAGATCCGTGCCCACATGAAGCAGATAGGTCATCCACTCTTTATGGACGAGACTTATGGAGGTGCTGAGATTCTGAGAGGTCAGCGCAGCAGCGGTTACAAGGCATTCATCCAGAATTGCTTCAAACTCTGTCCACGTCAGGCACTCCATGCCAAGACCCTCGGTTTTGTTCATCCTACAACAAAGGCGCAGATGGACTTCGACAGTGAGTGGCCGGAAGATTTTAGACAATTAATAGAAAAGTGGCGCGGCTTCATCGCTGGCACCACAAAAGATACATTCAAAAATATTTAGTAATTATGGAAAATAGCAAGAAAACGATAGCCATCGTATGCGGTGGTGATTCTTCTGAGCACGACGTTTCATTGCGCTCAGGTCAGGGGTTGTACTCATTCTTCGACAAGGAGCGTTACAATATTTACCTGGTCGATGTAAAGGGTACCGACTGGCACGTGGCTTTCGATAATGGCGAGACAGCCGAAATCGATAAGAACGACTTTTCTTTCGTAAAGGATGGCAAGCATGTATACTTCGATTATGCTTATATTACCATCCACGGACAGCCTGGTGAGAATGGTGTGATGCAGGGATACTTCGACCTTATCCACTTGCCATACTCTACAAGTGGTGTGCTGGTAGAGGCAATGACCTTCGACAAGTATGTGCTCAACAACTACCTGCGTGGTTTTGGCGTGAACGTGGCTGACAGTATCTTGCTCCGTCGTGGCGAACAGTATGATGAGGACGAGATTGCCGAGCGCATCGGTATGCCATGCTTCGTAAAACCAGCTGCTGACGGCAGTAGCTTCGGTGTGAGCAAGGTGAAGAATGCCGACCAGTTGGCTCCTGCCCTCCGTGTGGCATTCATGGAGAGCAACGAGGTAATGATTGAAGGCTTCCTCGATGGTACCGAGATTTCCCAGGGTATTTACAAGACAGCAGAGAAGACCGTTGTCTTGCCAGCTACCGAGGTGGTAACCAGCAATGAGTTCTTCGATTACGATGCCAAGTATAATGGTCAGGTACAGGAAATCACTCCAGCCCGTCTCTCTCCTGAGACTGCTGAAGAGGTGGCAAAGACCACATCCCGCATCTACGATATCCTCCATGCCAACGGTATCATCCGTATTGACTACATCATCTCTAAGGATAAGGACGGTAAGGACAAGGTGAATATGCTGGAGATCAATACCACTCCAGGAATGACCGTTACCAGCTTCATTCCTCAGCAGGTGCGCGCTGCAGGCCTTGATATCAAGGATGTGCTCAGCGACATCGTGGAGAATCAGTTCTAATAATTAATGAGGAGTTAAGGAGTTAAAGAAGTTAAGGAGTTAAGACAACGGTAGAAATTAATGGAATGTAAAGATATCGTTTTAGAACATTTGTCTTAACTCCTATAACCCCTTAACTCCTTAACTCCCGAAAAAAACATAAAGTTATGAAGATCCCTCAAGAATTTGATACCATTCGACCTTGGGAACCGGAAGACCTTCCTGAGGTGTTCGACCGTTTGCTTTCAAACGATCAGTTCAAGCAAGTACTTGCTTATCTCTATCCTCAAGTTCCTTTCGAGATGATTGCCCAGAAGTTGAAGGCCTGCAAGACCAACCTCGACTTCCAGTTGGCTTTCGCCTACGATTTTGTTCATGGCATCCTGAAGAAGGCAGCAACGGGTTGTGAGATGGATTGCACAGCCATCGATAATACCCGCAACTATACCTTCATCAGTAACCATCGTGATATCGTGCTCGATTCTGCTATCCTCGATGTAATGCTTATCGACAATGGCTTCAAGACCACCTGCGAGATAGCCATCGGAGATAATCTCCTGTCTCTTCCTTGGGTCAAGGACCTGGTACGTGTCAACAAGGCTTTTATCGTGGAACGTGCCTTGAGCATGCGCCAGATGCTGATGTCGAGCAAGCGTCTTTCCGACTATATGCACTTCGCCATCAAGGAGAAGAACGAGAATATCTGGATTGCCCAGCGAGAGGGTAGAGCCAAGGATAGCGACGACCGCACACAGAAGAGCATCCTGCAGATGATGGCGATGGGCGGAGAAGGCAGCGTTATCGACCGCCTGAAGCAGCTTCATCTCGTTCCGCTGTCTATCAGCTATGAGTATGATCCTTGCGATTTTCTCAAAGCTCAGGAGTATCAGCTCAAGCGTGATGTGGAAGGCTGGAAGAAGGGACCTATGGATGATCTCGTAAGCATGCAGACCGGTATCTTCGGTTATAAGGGACATGTACATTATCATGCAGCCCCATGTATCGATGAATATCTGGAAAGTCTCGACCCGGAGATGCCGAAGCAGGAACTCTTCAATACCATTGCTGCCCATCTTGATCATGAGATACATAGCCACTACCGTCTCTATCCAGGCAATTATGTGGCACTTGATCTTTTGGAGAATACCGAGGCACATGTAGCGGAATATACTGCAGAAGACAAGGCACGATTCGAGAAATATATCGCAGGACAGTTGGCAAAGATTCAGCTTCCAAACAAGGATGAAGCCTTCTTGAAAGAGAAGATTTTAACGATGTATGCCAACCCGGTTCGCAATTTTCTTGCTACAAAGTAACGAGAAGAATCAAATAGGGTGATACTTTTTTGCTCTTTATGCGAAAATGTACCACAAAAACTGCTAAAATGTTAAGTGTACGATAAACACTGAAGGTTAACAAACCTTTCGTGTTTATCGTCATTTCTTAAAAAAAATAACCTTAATAATAAAAAATACATAAATTGAGCAAAATAGTATCAGCTTTTTTCAAAAAAGAGTTGTACTTTTGCAGTCGTGATATTATTGCAACTGTTACCACTGAATGATATCTACTTACAATGTGTCACAAACAAAGAGCTAAAATAACAAAACTAACAAATAAAAATATTTTTTGACCTATGAACATGAATTCAACTTGAAAGTTAAAAATCGTTTCCCTGCAGCTGGTAGTTGTAAGGAAGCATAGAGAGTGACTATTTACTAGTCAATCACAAAGATTTAATTCTATTAAACCTAGAAAGTACAATAAGATATGAATCTAAACTTAAGAAAATCAGTGCTGCTTGTTGGAGCGTTGGCATCCTTAGGCTTGAGTTACACAACTGAAGCTTTGGCAACATCTCCAAATTTTGCTGTTAACTCAGTACAGCAGTCTAAGAAGGTTACCGGTAATGTAAGTGACGCAGAAGGTCCTATCATCGGTGCAAGTGTAGTAGAAAAGGGCAATCCTAGCAATGGTGCAGTTACCGACTTGGATGGTAACTTTACATTGAACGTGAAGCCGGGCGCTACTATTGTAGTTACCTATATTGGTTATCAGAAGCAGGAAATCGCTGTTGGTAACCAGTCTAGTTTCAAAATCACAATGAAGACAGACGACAAGACTCTCGATGAAGTTGTTGTCGTAGGTTATGGTGTTCAGAAGAAGAAGCTCGTTACCGGTTCTACCATCGAGGTGAAGGGTGATGATATTCAGAAGATGAATACCACGCAGGTGTTGGGCGCTTTGCAGAGCCAGACTCCTGGTGTTAACATTCAGGCGGCTTCCGGTCAGCCTGGTGATGGCTTTAAAATTTCTATCCGTGGTGCCGGTACCAACGGCAACACAGCTCCTCTTTATATTATTGATGGTGTAGCAGGTGATATCAACAACTTGAACCCTGCCGACATCGAGCGTATCGACGTATTGAAGGATGCCGCATCCTGTGCCATTTACGGTTCTGCCGCAGCCAATGGTGTTATCCTTGTTACTACCAAGCAGGGTAAACAGGGTAAGATCCAGGTATCTTACGATGCCAACGTAGGTTGGGCTAACGTATATCGCATGCCAAAGATGCTGACAGCTAAGCAGTATATGGAGGTAATGGATCAGGTGCGTTTCAACAGTGGCGAAAGTGGCTGGGATTGGAAGAGCATTATGGGTGAAGACCTCTACAACTCTTATATGGATGGTTCTAACGAAGGAACCAACTGGGTAGAGGCTATCCGCAACAAGAATGCCGTTACAACAAGTCATTCCCTGAACGTTACTGGTGGTTCCGACCGTTCTACCTTCTCTATGGGTGCCGGTTATCAGTATCAGGATGGTGTGTTTGGCAATCTCGTGAAGTCAGACTACCGCCGTTTCACCTTCCGTATCAATTCTGAGCATGTTATCTATCGCACAGAAAAGGGTATGGATGTTGTGAAGATTGGTGAGAATGTTTACTATCAGCACAAGCAGAATCAGGGTATCCAGATTGGTAACCAGTATAGCAATGAGCTTTCTAATATGCTCCGCGCCAACCCTACGATTCCTATGTATAATGCAGATGGCAGCTATACCAAGGCTGAGGATTTGAAGGGTTGGATTGATAATTATAACTCTTATTCTGTAAACCCTGTCTATAAGATGTTGAACCAGCAGTCTGGTCACAACAAGAGTATCAACCAGAATCTGCATGCTACAGGTTATTTGGAGATCCAGCCAATCAAGAATCTGGTTTACCGTGGACAGTTGAATTACAATCAGAATACTTGGACATGGCGTACATTCCTCCCTATATTCGATGCCAACAGAACCAATGCGGATTATTTCCGAACAGAGGATAAGGCAACAAACCAGATTGGAACAAGTTGGGGATGGAGTACAACAAATACCTTGAGTTATAAGTTTGACTTGCAGAAGAAGCACAACTTCGACATCCTGGTAGGTACAGAGTATAGCGAGAGTCGTCCTGATTTCGGTTTCTCATTGAATGCGACATCTTCTAATTCTGTATTTGGTGATATGACTCATGCTTATATGAGCTATATGAAGAATAACAATGCTGCAGCCGTTACAGGTACTCCTTGTGATGATTCTCGCAGTATGTCTTACTTCGGTCGTGTCAACTACAACTTCAATGAGAAGTATATGCTTTCTGCCATCATGCGTGCCGATGGTAACTCTAAATTCGCTCCAGGTAAGCGTTGGGGTTATTTCCCATCTGTATCTGCCGGTTGGGTTATCTCTAACGAGAAGTTCATGGCAAAGACTGTATCATGGCTCGACTTCCTGAAGCTTCGTGCTGGTTGGGGTCAGAATGGTAATGCGCAGACCATTAACAACTTCCAGTGGCAGGGTGCTTTCGCATTTAATACAAGTAGCTATTATACCTTCAATGGTAATCCTGACCAGTATGTTTCCGGTGCTGCTCCTTCCCGTCTGCCTAATGAGGATTTGACTTGGGAGACTTCTGAGCAGTTGAACATCGGTTTGGATGCCCGCTTCCTGAGTGGACGCTTGGGCTTCACCTTGGATTGGTATAACAAGAAGACCAAGGACTTGCTGGTTGCTGTTCCTGTAGATCCTACAACCGGTTTCTCTACCCAGATGAAGAATGCTGGTACTGTAGAGAACAAGGGTGTTGAGCTTTCTCTCTCTTGGAATGACAAGATTGGCAAGGACTTCCAGTACAACGTAGGTTGGAACATGGCTTACAACCACAACGAGGTGACAGAGGTGAAGTCTAACCAGACATACAACAATGGTGGTAATGACCTCTTGGCTCAGAATACCGGTTATATGGCTCGTTTCGAGGAAGGTCATCCTATCGGTTACTTCTGGGGCTACAAGACAGAAGGTGTGATGCAGAATGAAGCAGACGTTCAGGCTTACCTTGACAAGAACTGCAAGGGCAGTGCCGCTAACTCTAAGCAGGGTACCGGTATCAAGCCAGGTGACTTGAAGTTTGTGGATGTAAATGGCGATGGTGTTATCAATGATGACGATAAGACTGAGCTTGGCGATCCACATCCAGATGTAACCATGGGTATCACTCTCGGTGCATCTTACAAGGGCTTCGACCTTTCTGTTACAGGTTTTGGAGCATTCGGTCAGCAGGTGGCTCGTTCATTCCGCAAGTTCACCGATGGTGAGTACGAGAACTTCACTACAGAGGTGTATGACTACTGGCATGGTGAGGGAACTTCCAACAAGTATCCTTTGCTCGCCCACATGAATGCAGGTCCAAACTGGCAGACCGTTTCTGATATTTACATTGAGAATGCCAGCTACTTCCGTCTTCAGAATCTGACCGTGGGTTACGATTTCACCAAGATCTGGAAGAGCAGCCCATTCCAGCAGCTCCGTCTCTATTTCGCTGCCCAGAACCTCTTTACCATTACCGGTTATAAGGGTATGGATCCAGAGAATGGTACTGCTATCGGCTCAGACTCATGGGTAACTGGTGTTGATGTAGGTAACTATCCTCAGCCTCGTACCTATATGGTTGGTGTAAATGTAAAGTTCTAATCTAAAATTGAATTCACAATGAAAAAGTTAAATATATTTTTGGCTTCAGCCATGGCGGTACTTAGCTTGGCATCCTGCGACATCAATGATGTGCAGAATATCGGCGAGTTATCTACCAGTACCTTCCCTGTTTCCAAGGAGGATGGTGAGGCTGTATTGGCTGGTGTTTACCAGAATTTGAACCAGGTTTGTGCAGACCCTCAGATGAGTTTCCTTTACTATGCCCAGTTGGCTAGTGATGATATGCTCGGTGGTGGTGGTGTCAACGATAAGTTGATGCAGGCAGATGATTTGCTCTGTAACTACAATGCCGATATGACCAACGTGTTCTATGAGGCTCGTTACAAGGGTATTAACCGCGCCAATACCCTGATAGAGGCTCTTCCTAATACCTCTATGAATGAGGATACCAAAAACTCAATGATGGGACAGGCTAAGTTCCTGCGTGCCTTCTATTATTATGAGTTGGCTTCTATGTACGGAAATGTACCTATGCGTCTGAAGCCAGGTTCTGAGGCTATCACCCAAGGTAATATTGAAGACCCTTGGAAGCAGATTCTGATGGATCTTCGTGATGCTGTCGATCTCTTGCCTGCTGCAAAGAGCACTGATGGCCATATAGATAAGTATGCTGCTGAGGCTCTGCTGGGTCGTGCCTGGTTGTTCTATTCTGGTTTCTTTGGCAATGGTTCTACATTGGCTGATCTGACCAGCACTACTTACAATCCTCTGACTTCTGTGGAACTTCCTGATGGAACTACTCTGACTAAGGAGAATGTCATTGCAGCCATCGATGACTGTGTGGCTAACTCTGGTCGCAAGTTGGTGGATAAGTATCAGAATCTCTGGGCTTATACCAACAGATGCACTGTAGAGGATTATGATTATACCAAGGGTCAGGGCTTCAAGTGGGTTGAGGATGATGCAGCTCAGAACCCTGAGACTTTGTTCTCTATCAAGTTTAACAAGTACGCTGACTGGGGTACAACGATTGGTTATGCCAATAATTATGCTCTTCACTTTGGTGTTCGTGGTGCTCAGGCTTACGGAAATACCTTCCCATTCGGTCAGGGTTGGGGTGCTGGTCCTGTAGCTCCAAACCTGGTAAAGGATTGGGCTGCTGCCGAGCCTAACGATGCACGCCGTGATGCTTCTATCCAGGACTGGTCTAAGGTAGCAACCTATAAGAAAGGTGGTTGGTCTGACTTTGTTCAGGAAACAGATTACTTTGCTAAGAAGTGGGCGCCTATCTCTTGTAAGAATGATCAGCTGGATGATGGCTATTCTTGTACTTTCGAGAATGTGATGTATCCTGGCAACTGGGATGTAGCTGGAAAGGAGAATATGCAGTTGAATAACATCCACGACCTGGTACTCATCCGTTTCGCTGACGTATTGTTGATGCAGAGTGAGTTGAAGAAGGATGTAGCTGGTATCAATGAGGTTCGCAAGCGTGCTGGCTTGAACCCTATTGCAGCTTATTCAGAGGAAGCTTTGAGAAACGAGCGCCGTTGGGAGTTGGCTTGCGAGGGTACCCGCTGGAACGACCTCCGTCGTTGGCATATTGCCGCAGCTGCTCTTGAGAAGCAGAATGGTGTTGCTATCTACTATTGCGGACAGCCAGATAAGAATACTCCACACAATGGAGGTTATACTGCCCGTTACAATGCTACAGCCGGTTTCCAGAAGATGCCTGAGACTCAGGTAGCTTTGGGTACCGTAAAGCAGAATGAAGGTTGGACTGGTGCTGATTCAGAATATCAGGGCTGGAAGTAATCAATTCTTTAATCTTTTAAATGAATAAGTATATGAAAAAGATATTTTTTGCATTGTCTATGCTGACATTGCTTTATACTTCTTGTGATCCTTCTACCGATTCTGGCAGCACAGGATTCTCTGAGAATGTAACAGCTGAGAGCGTAGAGGCGAAGGTAACACCTGTTCAGGTGAATGGTAAGAATAGCAACCGTATCATCATCGAGAATCATTCTCCTATCACAAGCCAGTGGTCGGTTGACCAGTTGGTAGAAGGTGCGGTAACTTCTTCCAAGGCATACGATACCATCTATGTTACCAAGGTAGGTGCCAATACCGTTACTATGCACTGCAAGAACGTGGCTGTTGACTTTACCAAGGACTTCACGGTGAACGTGGATGAGATTACTTATCTCTCTACAGAACTTCAGAAGCGTCTCTGCGTAACTGGTTCTGAGGGTAATTATACTTCTACTGTAGGTGAATTCAAAGGTCAGCCTGTACAGTTCGGTACTGCTTTTGATGCAGGCAAGGTAAAGGTTATTCAGGAGGTCAAGGAAGGCAAGAAGGGTAATGTCTTCAATGTAGAGAATGGTAACGGCGTGCTTTCTGACTGGGCTATTACCAAGGAAGGCACCAATGAGGCTGCGGGTACAGCTACACTGAATGGCGATCAGCTGATGGTTGTTGAGGAAGGTAAGTTTAATATTACCTTGACCTATACCAAGGCTGATGGCACTCAGGAGACTTACAATGTTGGTTCTTTCGATGTTGAAGCTTTGACTACCAAGCCAGAACTTCTTGAGTATCTCGCTGGTGGCGAAGATGGTGATGGAACTACTACCTGGGAATGGAACGAAGCTGCCGGTGCTGTATGGGGCAATGGTCCTTTCGGTAGTGGAAACAAGCCTCAGTGGTGGGCTGTAAACTATGGTGCTGATATTGATGGTCAGGCTGGTCAGAAGGCTGGTGGCGTTGCCCGTAACGGTAGCGGTGCATGGTTCACTATCGACATCACTAACAAGCAGGCTATCGGTTCTGATGGCGTCAAGCTTCCTATATCTGTCAGTGTATTGGATCACAAGGATCCAACCTGGGATAAGGGTTCTATCTCATTCCCAACTGCAACCAATGACAACTTCGTTATCCCTATGGGTGTAAACGTGAATGGTGGCAATGTTGCATTCCAGAAGTATTATGTATTGGTAGCCAGCGATGATAAGTTGGTATTGACTGCTGCAGAATTACCAGAGAATGGTTGTGCATGGTTCTATGTCTTCAAGAAAAAGGCTAAATAAGTATGTGATAAATCGTTGTGATTAAAACATAAAATTAGGTTAAGCCTCGGCTGTAGTGATTACAGCCGGGGCTTTTTCGTGCCCTCTCATTTCCTTGAAATATTCCTCTAAAAGTTTGGCAGTTAGGAATATTAATCGTATCTTTGCAGCGTACTTTTAAGGAACGAACTTTATGGCAGACAACACAATTGTATATAATTATGATGGACTGGAACTTCCTGTTTCTGATTGGATGCATCGTAGTCACTCTTTCTTGGAGTTGACTCATGTAATCCAATCGACTCATGATGCTGCGCAAACTTGTGCAGTAAAGGCTATCAATAGAATGCAGACTATGCGTAACTGGCTCATTGGCTATTATATCGTGGAGTTTGAACAGCATGGTAAGGATAGGGCAGAATATGGAGATTATCTTCTCAAGAGACTTGAGGAGAAAGTGAATAGGAAGGGCTTGACAGTAACACTCTTTAAATGGTCGAGGAAATTTTATCGTTTGTATCCACAAATGGTTGAAAATTTGATGATTTGTGATGATGGTAACAATGATTTTTCACAGAATTTAGAGGATGGACCATCTATGATATGCGATACTCGGAAGGATATGCTCTCAATTGGTGCGACACTGTCGCACCAATTGATGACTTCTGGAAAATTGTTGGTATCTCGTTTGTCTTTTTCACATTTGAGAGAAATACTGACTGTAGACGACCCTCTTGCTCGCTATTTCTATGAGCAAGAGTGTATCAAGTGTACTTGGTCTGTTCGTGAATTGCGTCGACAGATTAGTACCAACCTTTATGTTCGTGCAGGAATAAGCACTAACCCTGAGAAAATGATGTCTTTGCCTACGATGAAAGGTCATGATTCTAATGCCTTGCAAATTAGAGAACCATTTACTTTTGAGTTCTTGGGATTGAAAGCGCAAGAGGTTGTTACTGAACACGACATAGAGGAAGCTCTGATTTCTCATTTGCAGGAATTCTTGTTGGAATTAGGAAAAGGCTTTTGCTTTGAGTCACGCCAGAAGAGAATTGTGATAGATGATGAGTATTACTATCCAGACTTGGTATTTTATAATAGAGTGTTGCATTGTAGTGTTATCTTAGAATTGAAAGACGAGGAATTCTCTCATGAGAATCTTGGTCAGCTCAATGCGTATGTTTCGTATTATAAGGAAAATGAAATGCAGCCTGGGGATAATCCGCCAATAGGAATATTGCTTTGCACAAGAAAGGGTAAGAAAATGGTGGAATATGCGCTTGCCGGTATGGACAATCAATTGTTTGTTTCTACCTATATGCTCCAATTGCCAGATAAGAAGACTTTGGAAGATTTCTTGATGAAACAGTTGCAAGAGCAAGAAAATAAAGGTATTAAATAAGTTTAAGCCTCGGTTGTAGTGATACAGTCGGGGCTTTTTCATTTTGCCCGATGCTGAAATATTATCCGAAATGTTTGGCGGTTACGATAAATAATCGTACCTTTGCTGCGGTTCTAAAATTTAGTTTTATGCAGACAGTTAATTTACAGTATAACGTTCCTGCAGGCTATAGTCTGGAGGAATTTGTGGCTAAGGTTAATTCTTATGTTGCCCGCTTGGCAAAGAAATGTCAGGCAGGAGAGGAGTATGCGCCAAATGAAGAAACGAAAGCGGCTATTCGTGAAGCACAGGCTCACATAGAAGCATATAAGCGAGGTGAAGAATGGGCAAAGAAAGACGTATTTGATAACGTGGATGATTTAATGGCTGATTTGATGAAAGAATGAAACATATTCATTATTCAAGTAAGTTTAAGAAAGACTTTAAAAAGTATAGGCTTTTTCCTGATAAGGTTACTGCCTTAGACAAAGTCTTGCGCCTTCTTGTGACAGAGCAGCCTCTTCCGAAAGAATACAGAGCTCATATTCTTAAAGGTAATTATAAAGGTTGTTGGGAGTGCCATATTGAAGATGATTATCTGTTGATATGGATTGATGATGATATGATAGAGCTGTTAAGGCTCGGTTCTCATACAGAATTGTTTAGTAAAAATAGGAAATGACATAAATGGCTAAGCCCCGGCTGCCGTTCTGCAGTCGGGGCTTTTTCATACCTTTTAGTAAACAGAATTTGACCTTTTTTGCTTTTCTTCCGTATTTTCTTGTATAATTGCTGAAAAGATTTGGTGTTTACGAGTTTTTATTGTACTTTTGTATGCAGTAAAACAAGTACATTTATACGGGGTTACTTGTACAACCAGAAGCTTATACTTCCCCAACTCCATGACTCACACCGAACGGTGTAAGCGCATGCATCGGACGAAGTAAGAGCGTGCTGCGTTCGAAGTGAGCTCGTGCACCGTTCGATGCACGTCGCACAATTCTAGGACTTGAAGCGTATGCCTTACGTACTTAACTGGTTATAACGTACTTGTATGAACAACTAACAATACTAAGCTATGGCAATAAAGTATGAAATCCATTCCATCCATAACTCGAAGGGCGAAGGTGGAGAACAGAAATTTGTCCGGTTGCGAGACCATGAACCGATGACCAGTAAGCAGATAGAAGAGCATATAGAGCAGGTCTGTTCGCTTACCAGAGCTGATGTGCAGGCTGTGATGACTGCGCTGCATGGGTTGATCGTTACCGAACTGTCGCAAGGAGCTCGCTTCTATCTTCCGCAAGTGGGCTATCTCTCCCTGTCTGTTACAACAGAGTTGCCGGAAGGCAAGACGATGGAAAAGGTGACAGGTAATGACATCCGTCTGCGTAATATAAACTTCAAGCCTACTGCCGAACTGCTGAATGAGGTTTCACGGCATGTCAAGTTTGAACGTTCCAAATTCACAACAAGGTCACGGCAATATACCGAAGAACAGTTGTGGAACAAGATGGTAAATTTCCTGAAAGAGAATGAATATATTTGCCGACGTGACATGGAATTCCATTTTTCCTTGCGCCAGCAGACAGCCTTGAAATGGTTGAAGCATTTTACGGAGAAAGGGCTTCTCGTAAAGAAGGGCGCAAGCAATGCTCCTATCTATTTCCTGGCAGAAGACAATAAAGGCAATGAAATCTCCCTTCACACTAAACGGCTTGAACGATAGTTGTTTAGCGCAGTTGTGAAAGGAGAAATGAAAATAGAAATTAAAATTAATACCTGATAAAAATGAATAATTTGATCACTAAAACTTGGAAACCGCTGCTGTCGTTGCTCTTCGGCGTGGCGGTAGTGATATTCTGGTCTGTTCCTTACATGAGTGGCTTGTGCTTTCAGGAACAGTATCAGATGTTTCTCTTTGATACCGGCTATTTTCTGGAGCGCATTGTACTGCCAGGAGGATTGGCTGACTATATCAGTGAGTTTTTGGTACAGTTCTATTATATGCCTGTCTTGGGCGGTGCCATCATCGGACTGCTCCTGATAGGTATTCAGACTGCCGTATGGGGACTGATGAAGCAATATGGAGCCAAGCATGATTTCCCGGGCTATCTCCTGAGCTTCCTTCCAGGTATCGCCCTATGGTGTGCCATGGGCGACCAGAACATCCTGCTCTCTTTTGTGGTTGCACTTTTCGGTGCTTTGGTGATGGGCTGGATTCATAACCAATTCCACAACCGCTTGGTGAAGGTGGTGTTCGAACTGGTGAGCACGGCATTGATTTATTGGTTCCTGGGGCCGGTGGTTTTCCTTTATGCCGCCCTGATGATAGGCGATACGTTGAAGAATGCCAAGCAGAAGGGAAATGTTTTTTCCGGAATAGGCTATTCTGCCGTCATTCTTATCCTTACTATCGCCTGGATATTATTGACCACGCAGACTTTGCAATATCCTTTGTATCGCATCTTTGCCGGACTTAATTATTATCGCTATCCGGGTGCCATATCTCCGTTGCCTTTTGTTGTGATGGTATGGGCTGTTGTGATTCCTTTCCTGGGGATGATTCCATGCCACCGGAAATCCTTGCAGAAGTTGCAGCAATCCAAGGTGGTCATGGTCTTGAGTTATGTATTGATGATTGTGGCTTCATGGTTCGGCATCAAGGCATCTTTTGATGAGATGACCTACGACCTGATAGATTATGATTTCCTGGTTCGCACCGAACAGTGGGATAAGATTATAGAGAAGGCAGAGAAGAAGCCGGCAACCACACCGCTCAGTGTTTCGTGTGTTAATCTTGCCTTGAGCCAGAAAGGTATGCTTGCCGACCGCCTTTTCGAGTTCTATCAGAATGGAGGCGAGGGCTTGTTCCCTACCTTTACCCGCGATATGATTTCGCCGGTATCTACAGCCGAAATTTTCTTCCGCCTGGGTATGGTGAATGATGCCGAAAGATATATGTTCGAGGCGCAGGAGGCGATACCGAATTATCGCAAGAGTGCCCGTCTGACCCGCAGGATTATAGAGTGCGAAATCATCAACGGCAATTACAAGGTAGCAGCCAAGCTGCTCCGCCGCCTGCAGAAGACGCTTTTCTATAGCAACTGGGCGAATCAGACGATGGCGCTGCTGGGTAATGAGAAGGCAATCAACCAGCATCCCGTTTATGGAAAGTTGAGAAAGTATCGTGAGAAGAAGCAGGACTTCCTCTTCAGCGACCAGGAGATGGACCAGATGCTGGGCTTGCTCTTCCTGAATGATAACCATAACAAGATGGCATACGAATATCTGGTTTGCTACGAACTCCTGCAGCGCGATATGGAGAAGTTCATGCAGTACTATCCGTTGGGAAGATTTGTGGATTATGACCATATTCCACGTTCCTTCCAGGAAATTCTCATCGGCAACTGGATGAAGACGCATAGTGATCCACGTACCATCCCATATAGTGTGGATGCACAGAACGTGAACAATACGCTCAATTTCATCCAGCTCTATATGCAGAATCCGAAGAATCCCCAGCTTGGTCAGCAGCCGTATGTATCCAATGCCTGGCACTATATGATGGTGCAAGACAAGGAGGAAGCTAAGAAGGAGGAGAAGAAAACTATATATTAATGTTGAATGTTAAGTGTTAAATGTTAAGTTGGCAATCTTGCTGATAATTAGTGCATAATACACGTTGATAATATTTGGTTAGAAAATGAAAACGATAAAATCTTTATTGTGCTCTCTGTTGGTTGGAGTGGTGATGGCTTCGCTTAGTGCATGTTGTTACCCTCCGGCGTGGAAAGATGCCAAGGAAATCAATCAATTCCCTAAGATATTCCCCGATTATGTTGGGGTTACAGTTCCTGCCAATATCGCACCGCTCGATTTTAACATGGCGGACGAGGATATTGAGGATATGTATGTATGTGTGCAAGGTCCGAAAACCATAGAGGGGCTATATTCTTACGACAAGAAGTATGCGGAGTTTGAGGTAGATGAATGGCATGATTTCTTGAAAAAGAACAAGGGTGAAAAACTCATAGTTTCTGTGTTTGTAGAGAAGAATGGCGAAAAATTGAAGTACAAGGACTTCAATATCTATGTAAGCCCCTACGAGTTAAAGGACTGGGGCTTGACTTACCGTCGTATTGCTCCTGGTTATGAGGTGTATGGCAAGTTGGGCATCTATCAGCGCAACTTGAGTAACTTTGAAGAAACGGCAATCCTAGAGAATACCGCAGCACCGGGTGCCTGTCTCAATTGTCATACGGCAAATAGAACCAATCCTGACCAGTTTACCTTCCATGTGCGTGGCGACCATGGTGCTACCTTGGTTTCTCAGAACGGCAAGCGGGAGTGGCTGAAGGCGAAGAATGATTCCCTGAAGGGTTCGATGGTTTATCCTTACTGGCATCCATCGGGCAAGTATTGCGCCTACAGTACCAATACCACCCATCAGAGTTTCCATGCCGTAAAGGATGAACGCATCGAAGTTTTCGACCAGGCATCAGATGTCTTCGTTTATCAGCCTGCAACCCATGAACTGATATTGGATTCGCTCCTGATGACGAAAGACCATTACGAGACCTATCCGGTATTCTCGCCTGATGGCAAGACGCTCTATTTCTGCTCTTCTACTGCAGAGCCTATCCCAAGCGGTTACAAGGATATCAAGTATAATATCTGCAAGATTGGTTTTGATGCGGCTACGGGTAAGTTTGGCAACAAGGTGGATACCATCTTCAATGCCCGTGAACTGGGCAAGAGTGCCACCCATCCTCGTCCTTCGTATGATGGCAGGTACATCATGTTTACGATGAGCGATTATGGCTGTTTCCCTATCTGGCATAAGGAAGCGGATAACTGGTTGCTGGATTTGAAGACGGGACAAGCTCGACCTATGACGGCTGCCAATAGCAGGAATACGGACAGCTGGCACAACTGGAGTAGGGATTCCCATTGGTTTGTCTTTACATCCCGCCGTGGTGACGGCCTCTATACTCGTCTTTATCTTGCCTGCATCGATGATAAGGGCAATGTAAGCAAGCCGTTCCTTTTGCCTCAGCGCAATCCGAAGAAGTACTACGACGAGTTGCTGGATTCATATAATACCCCAGATTTCACATCCAAGCCTGTAGAACTGGATGCCCGTGCGGCAGGAAATGAAATCATGAGTGACAAGAGGATTCCGACGAAAATTAAGTGAAGAGTGAAGAACGAAGAGTGAAGAATTCAAATGTATGTTTATAAAAAACGCTCCTGTTGCAATATGGTAACAGGAGCGTTTTTGTTTTTTTTATTTGAACTGTTCTGCTTCTTGCTTCATCACATTCTCTACATCGATGGCATCGAATGGAACGGGGCCGCAGCTCAACTCCGGTACGTTGAAACTCTTCAGACAATCATCGTAGAAGGTTGGTTCCTTCTGCGGCAATACGAAAGGCTTGTGAGCCTTGCCCTGGCTGTCTACGTAGCAGAAGTAAGGCTTGCCGTAAAGACCATCATCGCGCTTGCTGGCAAAGACAAACCATCTGCCGGTATGCGACCAGCTGTGATAGGTATCGCTCTTGTTGCTGTTCACGATGCTGAGGCTGTCTGTCTTACCCGTCTGCAGGTCTAACATGCAGAGATCTGCTTCTGGATGCCAGATAGGGAAGGTGCCGTAATCGGCTACGGTGAAGAGGCAGTATCTGCCATCGGGACTTATCTTAGGATGGCAAACGGAACGGGCAGAATAGAGGGTATCTACCTTTTCGCCAAATCTGCCGTTTTCTTCATTGAAAGGAATGCGTACCAGGGAATATTTCAGTCCCTTGAGGTTCTTCGTATTCAACCCTTTCCGGTCGGCTACACAATAATATATATAGGCACCATTAGGCGAGAAGGTCGGGAATGTCTCCAGCTTCGTGCTGTCGCTCGTCAGGGGCGATGAGATGATGGTGTTGTTGTCGAGGTCGGCAACATAGACATCGCTCTTCGAATCATATACTTCCAGACGTTTGTCGGGATCGGCATGGAAGGCCGGAATGATGATATTGGTAGAGAATGTAACGTATTTGCCCGATGGACTGAAACCGTAATATACACTTGAAGAAATCAGGTTGTCGTTCTTCAGGTTCAGCTTGCGCAACTTGCCATTGCGGTTGAGGATGGCTCCACCGCCTTCTCCTCTAACATATAGCATGCTGAGGTTCGGATTCTGGTTGCCGAAGGCGTGACAGTTCATGCAGCGGTTCTCCTGCAGATTGTGGTCGGCGAGTATCTTCTCCTCCCAGTTCTCGATGCAGCGCTGCTTAATCTGGATTTTGTTCCATACCTCGTAATCGGGCTCTATGAGTCGGTAGGTGAGGTATGAGTCGATGCTGTCGCCAACTACCTGCCAGGTGAAAGGCTTGAATGCGGTCCAGTCTCCTTCATCGCTCTTGGAATAGATCTGTACCTTGATGTTCTTGTTTACAGCCTTCTGGAGAAAGGCTTTCCACTCTTTTATGTCAAACTTCAGATTCTGACTGTTGCTGGTTGCTGTCAATGTGTTGGCTTCATCATTGGCATCTGCTCCTTCAATGGTGAGAACGGTCTCGATGTTGGTAAGATGCTTGTCGCGTATCTCGAAGTTGAGTGGTGCGATGTTTACCGGAATGGTTACATCGGCATAGTCGGGATACATGTTGGGCAGATTACTAACCTGCTCTGCGTTCTCATGTGTCTGGGCACATGAAGCGAAAAGGAGGAGACCCGCCAGGGAGCTATATAGAATGTTTCTGTATTTCATTGTTCTTGTTTTTGATGCTGATAGAGTCTTCCGGGCTCTTTAGTTGTTGTTCAACTTAGGTGTCTTTGCCTTGTCAAAGTAATACCAGTAGGTATCTTTGAAGGCAGGGTTGCCGCGTTGTTCATTATATTGGCTGAACTGTTGCAGCACATCCTGTCGCTTGATATACTTGGCCCATTCGCTTGGTGGTGCCTTGGTTCCTGCCAGATATATCGTGAGCGCTTCCTGATACAATTCATCATATTGAACATGCTTCTGCTTGAGATAGTAACTATCGTAGTCATGCTTGAAGGTCTCCATGTCCTTCAGGAGAAGGTCGCTGCATAGCATGTAATTGATGGCGATATTGTTTGCAGGATTGCTTTCCACCAGCTCTTTCATGATGATATAGCTGTTGTCGCTGAGGCGAAGGGTATCCTGGGTGTTGACAAACGGGCGCTTGTCAAGATAGGTCTGAAGGAGGGCTTTCTCATCGGGCAGGGCATGAATGCCCAGGGATGCAAAAACACGGTCGGCCCATCTTTGCCATACGAATGTCTTCTGCAGGATGCGCAGATATTTGCGGGTTGCCTGGTAGTCGCCTTTGACGAGATTGACTTCTGCCAGTCGCTTGATCATGCGGATGTTGCGGTTGTTGGGAGAGCATACATTTGCCAGCATGGCTGCTCTTTCGCAGAAGGTCATGTCGCCCAATACCCAGTACAACTCATTGAGTGTCTTGATGGTGAGCGTTGGAGTGTTGGGACCAAGGGTCTCAAAGGTGCCGAGGTTGTTGTCGGGGAATTTGAGAAGGTTGGCAGAAAGACAGTGGTTTTGTGCCATGACGAGATTATAGTAGAACTTCATGTACTGGTTCGGATTCTCTTCTTTCTCTACGATGTGCATCACCTTGTTGTAGTTGCCGAAATAATATTCGCAGTCTACAGCTAGTGTCTTTTCCAGATCCATCTGTGGGGCAACCAGTTTGCCGATGCCAGGATAAGTGTAGATGGTCTGGAAATCGCAATAGTAGAGTCGCTTGGTGAGCATGAGGAGGAAAAATGGGATGATCAGGGCGGCAAGACGATAGTAGGTGCCTGCCATCATGATATTGGCAATGCAGCCGGCAAATGTCAAGGCGCCATATACCCATACACCGTATCCGAAGAACCAATGGCAGACGAATACGGAGACGAAGATGCTGATGACGGATATCCAGTTGGCAATTCCTGAACCATTGAGGAAGAGACCCTGCTCGTTCCTTCTTTCTATCTTCTTGATAAACATTCGGGTAGAGATGAGCAGCGAGGTGCTGACACGGAACACGCTGGCTCCACCTGCCACGGCAAGGATGCTGCTCAGACGGTAGTCGTAATGGAAACTGAAACAAATCAGCAGAATCATCACGATGAAGGCGACGGAATGTGCCACCCATCTTCCCTTGATGTCTGCCATTTCTACAGCACATCTGATGTTGTATCCTGTCAGGAGGATACAAAGGGTAAGGATGATAGGACCTGCATAACGGAAATAGTAGAATTGGGTCAGGAAATCGCCTGCCAGACAAGCCAGCCATCCCGGTTTGTCAAGGTAGGTGGTTACATGATCCCACGACATCAGGAACAGTTGATTCTGCTCCTGATAGAACAGGTGATAGGGATAGCAGAATTGGAAGAATGCAAAACATGCTACCGCTCCCAGCACGTATAATGTGTATATGCCTATGCTAGGTTTGTTTGTTTTTTGTTTATTCATGTCTGTCAGTTTATTTCTGCAAAGGTAACAAAAATATATTAGAAAGACACATAAAAAATGCAGAAACTTACTCTTTGAAAGTAAATTTCTGCATTTATTCCTGTTATTGCTTTTCTGCAATACATTCCATCTCTATCAGCCAGCCTGGTCTGCATACTTTTGCCTCTACGATGATATGCGGTATCTGGGGATAGAACTGATTCATCAGCATTTCTACGGTATGATAATCAGATATGTCGCGCAGATAGATGATGAAGTATTGGATATCATTCATCGTGGCATCGCCATCCTTCAGTAAGGCTCCTATGTTTTCAAGGAGTCTGCCGGTCTGTCTTACTACATCGCCTTCGTATACCACCTGTCCGTGCTTGTCAATACTGGCAGTTCCGGAGATGAAGTATTGCTGCTGGCTGGGTAGGGTAAGACGGGTTCCGCGCTCAAAGGCTACTCCATATTCGTGGGTAGGATTCAGATGTTCGAGTGCCTGCAGATACTTCTTGTCTGATTCCTGTATGTCAGGATAGGTCAGGAAGTCGATGGCTACAGTGGCATGGCGAACGGGAGTTGCTCCTCCGATACCTGTGCTGGCTATGTAGTGGGTATCTGCTGTAAGACCTTCTTCATCGAAGACATCGTTGCGTGCTTCTACTACGCCTTGGTAGTTCACGTCAATATGGGCTACATATATCCAGGTGCGGACGAGGTTGCGCTCCATTGTCATACCTGTCTTGCTGATTGCCTGCTGGTATCTGTCGAAAATCATACGGGTTTGTTCGTATGAATTCTTATCCTTCGCTTCTTCCTCGGTGAGGCGGATACTATGAAACAGCATGGGGGTATGAACATCTGTGGTTTTTACAAGAAGACTTATCTTACTGCCATTCAGTGGAGTCTGTTCCACGATAGTAAGATTCGTATCCTTGAGAAATTCTTGATAGAGAAGAGATTCCTGCAGTTCTTTTATCTGGTTCTGGGAATCGCTGAGAAACACCTTACAATATTGCAAGGTGCGATGTTCCATCTTCTCTATATCGAGATGATTACCTAGTTTTAGATACAGAAAGTTCAAGCGGTCGTTGAACGAACCCTTGGCTTCCGGTGATAGTATTATGTATTTGTCCATCTTGTTTTTCTTTTTTTCGTCGGCAAAGGTACGGATAAAATATGAGATATAAGAATATAGACTGGATGAAAAGATAAAAATACCTAGATATGGGGATTGGATCAGGCTGGATAGAACGAAAAAGAGGGAAATACAGGCTTGTTTTCCTTTATTTCCCCCTATCTTTTTCTTATTTCCTGCTTTAGAGTGATTCGAGCATACGCTTGATAACAACCTCGGCTGAAATCTCACGGTTGGCTGCCTCTGGAATCACCAGACTGTTCTTGCTTTCAATGACATCATCGGTAACAATCAGTCCGCGGCGCACAGGCAAACAGTGCATGAAGCAACCATCGTTGGTCCAACTCATGTGCTCCTCGTCGATGGTCCAGCTCATATCCTTGCTCAATATCTCGCCATACTGCGCTGGGTCTTTCACGCCCGGACAGCTCCAGTTCTTGGCATAAACGAAGTCTGCACCTTCCAGCGCCTTCTTCTGGTCGTACTCCACTTTGGCATTGCCTACGAACTTAGGGTCGAGTTCATAGCCCTCAGGATGAGTAACCACGAAATCAACATCGGCTGCGTTCATCCACTGGGCGAATGAGTTAGGTACAGCCTGAGGCAGGGCACGGCAGTGAGGAGCCCAGGTCAGGACTACCTTAGGACGAGCCACCTTCTTATGCTCCTCGATGGTGATGAGGTCGGCAAATGCCTGGAGTGGGTGAACGGTAGCTGTCTCCATAGCGAAGACTGGGCGGCCGCTGTACTTCACGAACTGGTTGACGATGGTCTCGGCATAATCGTAGTCACGGTCTTTCAAACCGGCAAAGCTGCGCACACCGATAAGGTCGCAGAAGCTACCCATTACTGGGATTGCCTCCAGCAGGTGCTCGCTCTTGTCGCCATCCATGATGACGCCACGCTCTGTCTCCAGTTTCCAGGCACCTGCGTTCACGTCGAGCACGATTACATTCATGCCCAGGTTCATCGCAGCCTTCTGTGTACTCAAACGGGTACGGAGGCTGTTATTGAAGAATATCATCAGCAAGGTTTTGTTCTTGCCTAACTCCTGATAACCGAAACGGTTTGCTTTTACTTCCTGTGCCTCAGCGAGCGCTGCTTTCAAGTCGCCAAGGTCTTCAACATTAAAGAATGTCTTCATCGTTATTTCGTTTTTTATTTGTTATTTCTGATATATATTGCTCTTGAATCTTTCTTCTAGAATCTTGATGTTTGCCATGTTTGCATGCAAACCTTGCAAACATGGCAGAAACTAAGACTTGGTACGGAGAGGGTACGGAGCAGGTACGGAGCGGGTCCTGTAAAGCTATTGAATTGGCTTTCCATTCGGCCGCCGAACGTTGTTTCTTCACTCTTCGTTCTTCACTCTTCACTTCCTCGTCTGTCCATTTCCTGTAATCAACCACTTGTAGGTGGTAATCTCTTCGAGTGCCATTGGTCCGCGGGCTCCGAGCTTCTGGGTACTGATGCCAATCTCTGCGCCCAGTCCGAACTGTGCGCCATCGGTGAAGCTGGTTGGAGCGTTTACATAAACGCAGGCTGCATCTACCAATGCCTGGAACTTCTTCTGGGCAGCTTCGTTGTTGGAAACGATGCTCTCGCTGTGTCCGCTTCCGTAGGTAGCGATATGGTCGAGCGCCTCATCTTCTGAAGCCACGGTCTTGATACCCATCTGCATGCTGAGCCATTCGGTGTTCCAGATGCTCTTCATGTTGGTATCAGCCTCCTTCATTTTCTCCTCGCTTTCCTCTGCCTTATATAATAAGGTATCAGGATAGTGACCCTTTAAAGCCTCGTAAGCCTTGGTATCTGCATGAATCTTGGTCTGCTTTTCGGCGAGACCTTCGCAGAGAGTTGGTAGGTCGCTTAATCTGCTTTCGTGAATCAGCAGACAGTCGAGTGCATTGCATACGCTCACTCTTCTGCATTTGGCATTGGTGATGATGCGCTTGCCCATCTCCAGATCGCCATCCTTGTCGAAGTAACAATGTACCACGCCGGCTCCGGTCTCGATAACCGGTACCTTGGCGGTATCGCGAACGAAGTTGATAAGTTTCTTTCCGCCACGAGGAATGCAGAGGTCGATATAGCCTACAGCATTCAGCATTTCGCCGGTAGCCTCATGAGTAGCAGGGAGGAGTGTAACGACATTCGGGTCAATACCGAAAGTTATCAACACCCTGTGGATAAGTTCGACACCCGCTGTGTTAGAGGCGTTTGCATCCCTTCCGCCTTTCAGTACGCAAGCATTTCCGCTTTTGAAACAGAGAGAAAAAACATCGTAGGTTACGTTAGGACGAGCCTCATAAATCATGCCGATAACTCCGAATGGAACGGCAACCCGCTGCAGGTGCAAACCATTTTCGAGCGTCTTGTCTTTGAGAACTCTTCCGAGCGGTGAGGGCAGGGTACTGACGTGTCTCATATCCGAAGCGATATCCACGAGTCGCTGCTCTGTGAGCTGCAATCGGTCGTAGAGCGGGTTTGCCTTGTCCATCTTCGCCAAGTCTTCTGCGTTCGCTGCAAGGAGCGCAGGAGTCTCTGCGATGATAGCATCAGCCACCGCCTGCAGGATTTCATTACGTTGTTCGTCGCTGAGCAAGCCCAGTGTCTTGCTGGCTGCCTTCACTTTTTGGAAAGTCTCTTTCAGTTCCATTTGCTATTTCCTTTCTTATTTGATGATAAGATATTTGGTAATGTGTTATGAGTTCCCTCTTAACAACGGCAAAGGTAAGCATAAATATTGGAAATTGCAAACTTTATGCAAGAAAAAGTGATGATTTTATAGATAAATGGATAGTTATACGAAAATGAGATAAAAAAGGTCAGGCAGCGTCTGACCTTTTTGTAATGGTGCCTTCTAATAATTTTGATACTGCCAGAAGAATTACTCTTTATCGTTTTCTTCAGGATGAGCCATTAGATACAGTTCTTTCTGTCGTTCGATTTCTCTTCTCAAGTCTTCCTTGTCTGGTAGGTAAAGCTTGTATTTTGCAGCGAACATTTGGTCGTTTTTTGCGAGGGTAGAGTATCGTGCCACATCCGAATCTGTTTCGGTACAAAGGATGATGCCGATTGTAGGGTTGTCATCTGGTCCTTTTTTCATCTTATCGTACATCTGGAGATACATGTCCATCTGTCCTACATCCTGGTAGGTGATGCGATTTACCTTCAAATCGACCAAGATAAAAGATTTGATGAGGTAATTGTAAAATACCAAGTCGATATAGTAGTCATTCTCCTCGGTTCGGATATGTTGCTGGCGAGCCACAAGCGCATATCCCTTTCCCATTTCCATCAAGAATTTCTCTAGGTTGTTGATGATGGCTGTCTCCAGTTTTGATTCTGCAAGGGAGGTGTCTTCCGGTAATCCAAGGAATTCCAAGACAACTGGTGATTTGATGTATTCGAGCTTGTCTTGTTGATAAGCCTTTGTCTTGTCTTGCATCTCGTTAACGACTGGCTGCTTCTTCTTTGACATAAGAAGACGTTCATAATATAGGGTGTTGATATTGCGGTTGAGGGTTCGGTAACTCCAACCTTCGTTGAACGCTTCCTTTGCATACCATTCACGAGCTTGTTTATCTTCTACACGGATGAGACGCTCGTAGTGGGTCCAAGGAAGGATATTCAAATTTGTAAAGTGAGTTTGATACTCCTCTTTTACAAGTGCGGTAAATATAGCAGGCACTGCCTGCTGTTTTTGTTTTTCCAATTGGGCAGGCACTGCCTGCCCGATTCCTAAATCCGGAAAAAAGTTATAGAAACGTCTGTAACTCTTTATGTTAGTCTTGGAGAATCCCTTCCCGAATTCCTCCGTAAGAGCAGCCGAAGCGACCTCTATCACATGCTTTCCGTATTCAGCACGTGATGCTCCGTTCTGTTCCTGTTCCACAATACGTTGTCCTATTCTCCAGTTTCTTTCCACCAGAGAATAATTGACGGCAGCAAATGCTTTGCTGCGAGCTTTGCTGACGATGGAGCGCAAGTCGTTGACGAGCATGTTGTCTTCATCGTTATATTTCTTGCCGGGTTCTTTCATAATGCTACTGATTTTAGCTCTTATTCCTTCCATTCTTTAGTGCAACATCAAGGTCTTTGTTACCACCTCTCTATCGCAGAAATACTCAGAACTTTCATATCCTTTGGTAGATGAAAGGATTTGCTAATTTCCTGTTACTTAGTTTCATACGCCATTACATTTTTTGTGTTACAACTTTATTGTAATGGCAAAGATACAACTATTTATTGAATATGCAAAAGAAAAAGGCAGAAAGTTGAGGTACATACTCAACTTTCTGCCATTTATTAGCCTATAATATTGCATAGTTGGTTGATGGCAGCATCAAAAGTGGTGAGGTCTTTGGCTCGCTTTCTGATGGCTGTCTTGTAATTATAGATGGTTTGCGTAGAATAGAACAGGAGGGTGGCCAGTTCCTGACCATCTGTAATTCCTAGTCGCATCAGTGCATAGATACGCAGTTCCTTGGTGAGACTGTTAGGGGCAGGGAGAACAATCTGTTTTTCAGGCAACAGCAGTTGGTTGAACTCTTCCACGAAATTCGGATACAAGTCAATGAATGCCTTGTCGAAGCGAATATAGAAGTTGGCAGCCTCTTCTTCTGCCAGCTTGTAGCTGCTGATGGCAGTCAGAAGATCGGCAGTTTGTTTTGCCTTGATTTTGCGGCTTACCAATTTGCGATAATCATCCAGTTTCTTGATATATACGGCACTGATGTCCAGGAATAAATGCATATAGGTCTCTCTTCGCTTATTGGTGTTGATCAGCTTCTGGTTCAGTTCGTCCAAGAGTGTATTTTGGCATTTTATCTCCCGACGGCTCTTGGCTAGACGCTTGTTCATCTTGAATGCAAAGAAAGCCATGGCAAGGAATCCTAGCGACAGGATACTCACGATGACGAGGGATGCTGTTACGATGCGGTTCTTGCGTACTTCTGCCTGATGGTTCGTTTCTGTGATAAGGGGAAGTATGCGTGAAATCTCAACCATGCGGAGACGGTTGTTGTAGAATTGGGCATCCTCCATGGAGCAATAGATGTATTTGGAAGCCCTCTTTGCATAGGAGGCATCCTTATTATATAGATAGGTGGAAAGTTCCTGAAGGGCAAGATTCTCCTTCAGGGGACATATCTGGTCTGAGATGGCTGCTTCTACAATATACTTTTCATATAAATCCTTTTGGTCGGTATCATAATAATAGCGGGCTATGCAATAAGCCGATGAGGCATATACACGGCTGTTCAGGGGACTGGCTGAAAGCGCCTTCATGTAGAACTGAAGCGTCTTTTTGCTAGTACGCTGCTTTAGAAATTCAAACTCTCCTGAAAGATAGTAATAAAGAGCGGATTCCTTGTTGCCGATATGCTCAAGAGTCTTGCCTAAATAAAAACGTTTCTTGGCTAACAATCCTTCTTGAAATTCCGACTTGTTGCAAAAAGTTTCCCAATAGTTATATACCCAAGTCAAGGTATAATAATAGTATTGCAATAACTTAGGTGACATTTTCTCCACATCCATTGCGAGCATTAAGTCTTCTGCCTGGCTGTAGAAACCGCCTGTTGACAGCACTGCCGCACGATTGATTTGATTCAGGTTGATGAAATAATCATCCTGAAGTTGTACTGCCAGCTGGTAGCCCTTCTTGGCGTATGTCATGGCAGAGTCGTAACGGTAGGTATAATACTCCCTGTAGATTTGGTTATAGAGACTAAGCTGGCTGCGCTTGTCGGAAGTCATGTGTAGTTGCTTTTTGAGTCTTAGCAGTTTCGCTTCTTTTCTTTGGGTAAACTTGCTTCGCTGAGCGATGTAACTGTCTAAACGATGGAACAGCTGTTCCTCGTTTACGGAAGAAGCACTTGCCAGCAATGGCATAAGCATCATTAAGAACCACAATACTACTTTCATAACTATTCTTTTAATTGTTATTGTTACTATCAGATAGGCTATTAGAGTGCCTTATAATTGTATTTTTCTGCAAAGATACTACATTTATTTCTCTTTTTACCATCTACTCTATTAAAAAGAATTAATATCTTTGGTAGCTTGATTATTAATAGGTTATGAACTTAATAAACCTGGCATTTATCTACTCGTAACCTACACATGATGCCAATGTCTGAAAAATCTCCTTAACTTTGCAACCGCAACCGAATCGCATTCGGTGGCAAGTGAAATCATGACAAAATAAGAATAAACAACTGTAAGATTATGAGCTTAAGAATCCGTACATTTTCTATGGCTTTGGTAGCGATGTCTGCTGCAAGCCAAGTGTATGCACTTCCTTCTGACGATTCTGAAAACAAGGAGAAAAAGGAAGAGCGTAATGTGATGCTCAACGCATCTGATGCCAACAAGCCTCGTGAAATCCAGATAGGATTGCCAAGCGAGGATGTAACCGTATATGAGAACGGTCTTCCTGCCGTTTACTCTTCTTCCGTACACAAACTGTCTGCACATTGGCGTAGCGATGCCTCACTGAAAGGTACCGACTTGATGACTCCATCTGAGTCTGCCATTGCTACGGGTAATATTGCGTACGCAGTTTCTTCTTTCAGCGAGTTGGGACAGAAAGAGTTCAAGGGCAAGCTCAACTATAAGGCAAATCATTTTGGTATGCAGAATGTAGATCTCAACCTGTCTGGTGGAATCGGTGACAATTGGCTTTATACAGCCAGTATGTATCAGAATTTCGATCCAGGTAGTTTCAAGCTTCGCTTTACTGATTATGCCGACCGTACCCAACTTTATCATTTCGGTATCACACGTATCTTGAATGATGGAAAGGGACGTGTCTCCTTATTATATAAGTATTCCAACAGCAAGAACCCTGGCAATTTTGCCAATGCAGCCCCATTTATCTATTCTGGCGACGGTAGTATCAAGAAGATTGATGGCTTTGACCCTGGTATGGACTCATACGTGCAGCGTCAAGGTTCTTTCCAATACTTGAATACAAAGTCAGGAAAGATGGAGACATGGAATATGAACGATGGCAGTGATAATCATGCCAACGAGATTGCCCTCATCAGTCAGTATCAGTTTGATAATGGATGGTTGTGGAAATTCAACGCCAAGTATATGAATGCTCCACGTGCCAATTATGCGGATTATGGAGGAAGTACCATCTCTAAGGTGAGCGAGGCTGATGGCTATCAGCTTTCTGATGGATCTGCCTACAGTGGCTATATAGAAGGCCGCCGCACCTGGTTGCATGTTGGTAAGGTGAGCAATGCGCTTTTGACTACCGAAATCTCCAAGCAGTTGAACAACCATAAGTTAATGATTGGTTTGAACGAGTGGTATTACCATCTCAATTACTATTCGTCTTCGTTCCAGTGGGCAGGCACCGTAGAAGCTTATCCACGCACATTGAGCCAGATGTATGTCAATCCGCTTGATCCTACACAGACAGCTCATCGTTCTGAGACTTTCGGTTATAATGAGTTGAGTCCTGAATACACCAAGGGATCAGAGAACAAGTTAGCACTCTACTTTACCGACGAATGGAAGGTAAGTCCTAAGTTCAAGGTGTTCTATGGTGGTAGATTGGAGTACTACCGCATGTCTGCCGAGCAGATTTCTACTCCACGTTTCTCCGGATTCCACATGGGTAACTATAATACATACGCTACTGCTGCTGATGGTTCTGTTGTTGCTACCGAGCACAGCATCGAAGCAAAGAACGTAACCAAGGATAAATTGAATTATGCAGCCACCTTGCAGTTGACGTATAACCTTACCCGCCAGTTTGGTTTGACAGCCGATGCTACCATCGCCACCCGTTTCCCACGCATCAGCGAGTATGCAGGAACAGGTCCTACCGAGGAGCAGTATAAGCGAGTAACCATCCCACTGATTCGTGGTGGTATTTTCTACAAGAATGATTGGATTGACCTTTCTTCAATGGTGACCTACATATCAAAGTCGAACAATATCGACCAGCAGAATCTTACCAAGCCTGGCACTACAGAGGGCAAGACCGTGTTGCTCATCTATAATATCCAGACTTTGGGTTGGACAACCTCGGCAGAAATCAATCCGTTCAAGAACTTCCACATGCATGCACTCTTCACCTATCAGAAGCCGGTGTATAAGAACTATAATGCGAGCGTAACGTTCAGTGACGGTCAGTCTATGGGTGTGAATGCCAATAATATGATTGTCAAGGAGATTCCTCAGGTTCTTATCGAGTTGGACCCTAGATATGATATCACCAAGAATCTGAATGCCTGGTTGAGCTTCCGTTACTTCGGCAAGACCTATGCCAACCTTCAGGAGGCACTCTATTTCAATGGCCACTGGGAGACTTTCGGCGGAATCAACTGGAATGTGAACAAGAAGCTGAGCCTTGGTGTGAGTGTCATCAATATCTTCAACGAGAAGGGTGCCAAGGGTACCATTAGCGGTTCTGAGCTGATTACCAAGCAGGAAGCCGGAAAATATGAAGGCAAGTACATGAGTGGTAGTTATCTCCGTCCGTTCACGGTGGAATTCTCTGCAGGAATCAAATTCTAAGATAATAACGAAAGTATCATAGCGTTTAATTATAACATAGCAATCACATAAAAACCAAAGAACAATGAAAAAGGTATTTATGATTATCGCAGCGATGTGCATGACATCTATCATGGCATCTGCTCAAAAGACCATCCGAGTGTCAACAGACAAGACCGACCTCGTGATGCAAGTTTCTCCTAAGGGTCGCCTCTACCAAGTGTATCTGGGTGACAAGTTGAAGAATCCTTCTGATTACAATCATCTGAAGTGGGATGTATATGCTGCTTCTGATGGTGCCGTCTGCCAGCGAGGTCATGAGGTTTATGCAACATCTGGTGCTGAAGATTTCTTCGAGCCGGCAGTGGCAGTGACCCACGCAGATGGTAATATGACTACCTATTTGTATTATCAGTCTTCTGAAGAAAAGGCTATCAGAGGAGGTGTTGAGACCATCATCACTCTTAAGGACAAGGTGTATCCGCTGACCGTGAAGCTCCACTATGCTGCTTATCCTAAGGAGAACGTCATCAAGGCGTGGAGCGAAATCTCTCATAAGGAGAAAGCTCCGGTTACACTTTGGAGATATAGCTCTACAATGCTTTATTTCAAGGCAAACAAGTATTTCGTTACCAATTATCATAGCGACTGGGCTAAGGAAGGACAGCCTGAGACTTGCCAGTTGACTGCTGGTAAGAAGATTGTTGATACCAAGTTGGGTACCCGTGCAGCCATGCATGAGGAGCCGTTCTTTGAACTGGGATTCGATGAGCCAGCCAAGGAGAATGAGGGCAAGGTGATGCTTGGAACCATCGGATGGCCTGGCAACTTCCGTTTTACCTTCGAGGTAGATAATGTGGGAGCCCTTCGTGTTATCCCTGCCATCAATCCATACGCTTCTAATTATAAACTGAAGGCTGGTGAGACGTTCACTACCCCAGAGTTTATCTTTGCCATGAGCGATAATGGTATCGGTGAGGCTTCCCGTAATTTGCACAATTGGGCTCGCCAGTATCAGGTAAACATGGGTATGGAAGATCGCCTTACGCTCTTGAATAACTGGGAGAATACCGGCTTCGACTTCAACCAGCAGAGTCTTGCTGAGTTGATGAAGGATGCCAAGGACTTGGGTGTAGATATGTTCTTGCTTGATGATGGCTGGTTTGCCAACAAGTATCCTCGCAAGGACGACCATGCAGGTCTCGGCGACTGGGAGGCAACCAAGAGCAAGTTGCCTGATGGAATACCTGGATTGGTAAGAGATGCCAAGAAGGCTGGTGTAAAGTTTGGTATTTGGATTGAGCCAGAGATGGTGAATCCTAAGAGCGAACTCTTTGAGAAGCATCCCGACTGGGTGATTATGCAGCCAAAGCGTGATACCTATTATTACCGCAACCAGCTGGTACTTGATATCAGTAATCCTAAGGTACAGGATTATGTGTTCGGCATCGTGGATCGTATCATGACGGAGAATCCGGATGTGGCTTACTTCAAGTGGGACTGCAACAGTGTGATTACCAATATCTTTTCTCCATATCATAAGGGGAATCAGGGTAATTTCTATATCGATCATGTACGTGGTATCTACAAGGTGCTTACCCGTATTCATAACAAGTATCCTAAGTTGCCGATGATGCTCTGTTCTGGTGGTGGCGGCAGAATGGATTACGAGATGCTTAAGTATTTCACTGAGTTCTGGTGTTCAGACGATACGGATCCATACGAGCGTCTCTACATCCAGTGGAGCCTGTCTAAGTTCTTCCCAGCCAAGACTATGGGTTCTCATGTAACTAACTGGAACAAGAATACCAGTGTGAAGTTCCGCACCGATGTTTGCAGTTCATGTAAGTTGGGCTTTGATATCGACCTCAAGTCGCTTTCTGGTGATGACTACAAGTTTGTGCAGAATGCTGTCAAGAACTACGATAACATGAAGCCGATGATTCTCGAGGGCGACCAGTATCGTCTGGTTTCTCCATACGAAGGCAACCACTGTGCCATTAACTATGTAAGTAAGGACAAGCAGCGTGCCGTTCTCTTTGCTTATGACTTACATCCACGCTACAAGGAGCCTCTGATGAATGTGAAGATGCAGGGATTGGATGCCGATAAGGTTTATACCGTAAAGGAGACTAATCTGATGCCTGGCAAGGAATCTGATTTGGAGTGCAATGGCAAGCAGTACAGCGGTGACTATCTGATGAAAGTCGGTTTGAATGTATTCAGCCAGACAGATGGAACGAGCCATGTATTGGTATTAGAATAACGTATCAACTATTCATAATGAAAACGAAAAGCAGCAAAGTCTATAAATAGGCTTGCTGCTTTTTTTAGGTATCTGTATTTCTTATCCCTAATGATTTTACTTGTTTAGCGGTCTTGCCACAAATTCTGTATGAAGGGTCTCCATCGGATGCTCCTTCAGGTCGATGAGGATATTGGGCACATTGCCATTGGCGATGATCACCTTGATGCCGGCATTCGCCACATCCTGGCTATCAAGCCTGACAACTCGTCATTATCGGTGAACATCAACTCGGTAAGGCACACGGTATCGTTTTCTTCTTCCTCGAGATAGAAGAAGGTTTTCTTGATGAGTCCCGTCTTGCCAATTCTATGCCGAGAGATAAGTGTTACGTTCCTGCCGTTCTTCAGATGAGATAAAAGGGTAGCAGTCTCTGCTTCTCTATCGCAGAAATACTCGGGACTTTCATAACCTTGGTAGATGAAAGGATTTGCTAATTTCCTGTTACTTGGTTTCATATGCCATTACATTTTTGGTGTTACAACTTTGTTGTAATGGCAAAGATACGACTATTTCTTGAATGAGCAAAAGAAAATGGCAGAAAGTTTAATCCGTAGGTAAACTTTCTGCCATTTTGAGGGGAACAATGTAATATCTTATCCTACTTATAGATATTTCTCGATAAGCGAATAGTCGAAATCTTTCATTCGCTTGCGGGCATTGGAGAGTGCCCAGCGATTCTTGAAGCCACATTTCTCGGCGGCCATTTCTTGGCTCATAGCTGCAGGCGCATCTTGTATCAGTTGCTCGTAATGGCGGATGCGGAAGGCATTTACCAATTGGTAGAATCCTATTTCTGTGATAAACTTGCCCGCCAAGCTGTGTGTGGATTTTCTTACATCGCCTATTACTTCCACTCGTTTCAGGCTGGGTTCCAGATACCGCCGACTCACGATGGTAAGCACTTCTTGTCTCACGGTATCCCACTCCTCTGGCTGAATTTGTCTTTCAGTTTTCACTGCTGTTCCTTTTTCACCCTCAACCATGTCCTCTGCGATGGCCTGATTTTCAGTTTCTTCGGCTTCTTTCTGTACCAGTTGAAGACTTTCCACTTCCAACTTTTCCATTTTCTCTTTTACTTCTGCAGAATGTATTATGCGGTTGGGATGCAATATCATACATAGGATAAGCAGCATCCAGGCTGCAAGCAGTAGGTCAACAATCATTTTTACCATTCTGCTGTCTGTAAGAAAAACTATCCACATCAACAAGAAACATCCCAGGGGTTGATAAATCACCTTCTTGGCAAAAGCATACGGAAAATCGCTGTCATTGGAGTAATTCTGTGTGTGGTAATTGTCTATCTGATGATTGAGCCATCGACCTTCGATTACAAAATCCATGGTGAGCAGAAGGCTTATGCCACCCATAACACATTCCCATAACAACTGGTTTCTTGAGAATGTGTCATCGGTATGGAACAGAGATAGGAGCATTAGCACGATGAGTAAACCAATAGATATGGAAAACTTGAAACGCGACAGCCAATTACGATTACCATGTCCCAGGCGGAAGTAACGATGGAACATCATGGCTGCACACATCGGATAATAGATGATGCCAAACGAGCGGACGTAAAACCACAAGTCAGCGTCATGTGGGCATAATATATATGGGAACTGCAAGACAGTTGCCGCAAAATAAAAGGTCACTTGCCGGCGAGCAGGATAAAAGAAGTCTGCCTGTTTGTCGTAAGGATGGCACATATGGCACCATCTGATGATGCCACATGTTATGCCTACTATTATATAAGTAAAGCAAGCCAAGGCATAAAATATGTCTGGGCTTGCAAATTCGATAGATATTCCCATTCTTGATACTTTTTTGCAAAAGTAATGCTTTTTATCAAGATGGGCAAATCACAGTCACTATTTTTACAAAAATTAAACTAGCAGTGTTGTCTGCCTGACGTAAATCATGTTTATTACATGTGTACGACATCAATGCGGGCTTCCAGGAATAACTGGGTGCTGATTTTTGTGCCTATAGGACCATATCTCCCCAATGCTAGATGCGCCAACTGATTTTCTGGGTCGGTGACATGGTCGATAGGTTCACCCTTTTCGTCCTTATATGCCGTAGGTGTCATCTTCACCATAGAATAAAGGCAGTCAGGATTAGGCAGGATGTTGCGATACATCAATGTGATATATTCGCCAATAGGCTTTCCGTCTATGTTTTTCTTCTCGCTGTCCCATACCATGAGGTTCACGAAACCACCTTGTTCCTCATTGAGCTTTCTCACCTTTTCCTCAATCTCCTTCAACTTAGGGTTGTTTTTCAGGCAGATGAAGAACATGGCTTTCTTGCCAGGCTCGTATCTTGCATCACGGTCACATTTTGAATAATATGAACGGGTATCGGATGCAGAACCTAGACAGATGGACCAATATCGGGCATCAGCTGTAGCGTATTCCTCAGGCTTGGTCGGTGCAGTAACAGGATAGAAGGTGAACGCCAAGATGGAATCCTTCTGCAGATGGGTGCGAGCATAGAGATAAGAGGTGGAATTGTTCGGGTAATACCTGCTCACTGGTGCCAGGAAAAATGGCACTTGGTTGTTCTCATCCGACTTCTGTGAGAAAACTTTCGATGTAATCTTATAGACATTCGATTCCACATGTGCAGGTGGAACTACATTCTTGAAGTTTTCTGTGTCCAATGCCGTGATTTCAGGCAATGATACTCCACCAAACTCGTCATCGGTCTTGCCATCTTCCTTTGTACCAAGGTATTGGCGATGACATATCATCACCTTCTTGACTTTGGAATCTACCTTGCAGATATTGGCGCCTTTCAACTTGTCCAGTACTTTTTGACTAACATCGTCAGATACCACATAGAGGGTATAGTAGTTTTTGCCCGATATAGTCTTTTTGAATGGATTGGTAGAACCAGCATCTGCATGAATGTTGATATCGTCCAAACCGCCGATGACATCTCCTGTCTCGTCATTGTAGAATGAGAAACTCATGTATCTGCAGTAAGGGTATTGTCCCTTGATGCAGATAATTTTATCAGAGTTCTCATCCTGGCGATAAGTAAATTCCCAATAGTTGCTGTAGAGATCGGGATAAGCTCCCAATGTCTCACCATTTCCTGCCATCGTCTGGCTCCACTGAGCTGTTGGAACGACTTGTGGAACTTCTCGGGAATCGCTGTCATTATCGCTGCAAGCTGTCTGGACGATCAATACCAATGCGCCCAGACACAATAAACTTAAATTCCAGATTTTATTCATCGTCATATTTACTTTAATGGGGCACGGAAAGGTCCTGCCACCGAATTAAACAATAAGTCACCATTCGGGAAGTACTGCAAGATGGCATATGCGCCATTGCCTCGATTACTTTTACCCAGATTCACTTGGTGGCGAGTCTTGCCTGTTGCCCAATCCAAACCTGTAATCTTCCAACCTGCATTATCGTACCAACCATTTACGAAGACCATGTCAGAAGCTGTGCTAACAGCAGGAATCATACTTATAGAACTTATGTCAGAGCGACTCCAAAGAGCCTCCCATTTGTTGTCCTTTACATTCCAACGTACACACTCCACGCCTTTTGGACCTTCCAAGAGAGGACCAATCGCCAATACACCGATAATCTTGTCTGTAGCTTTTTCGGCAGTTTCCTTGATGTTGTTTACAACGAAAGCCTCATAGCCGCCTACTACTACCGACTGTTCTGACTGCACCCACTCAGTAGAGACAGGAAGTCCGCATGATACTTCAAACACTCCCGCCAATCTAGGGTTGCCTTCTTCAATGACCTTGGCATCTGTAGGAATCTCGTCTCGCCAGAATGCTGCTAACTTCATGCGTTTGCTGCCATCGGTGATGACAACGAGTTTGTCTTCGTCGCTACCAAATCCCATCAAGGTAGGAGTGGAGCCAGTACCATAGCCCAATTTAATGCAAGGAGCAGCAGGACCTCCATCATAAGAAGCTTGCCAAGCACCTTCGGAAGCATCTGTAGAGAACTTGCCATTCTTGCAGATAATGCGCTGCATCAATCCCTTGCCGTTAGGCTCGGTGCTGTTGCTCGCCACATAGACAGAGTTTTCGTCCACTGAGACGGAATTGGTCAATATCTGGTCTGTAGGCAGGGTATAGGTATCCTCTATGGTAGTCAAGCCACGGTCTAGCATCAACAGGCAACGTTGAGCCGCAACAATCAGATGACCATCAAATGTCATGGATACTCCTACAAGGGTGCGTGAATTGGCTATGTTGGAAGCCAGGTTTATCGTGTTGTCCAACATGATTCCTTCCTCAGGTTTGGAGGCGTTCTTGAGACGATATCGAGACAGCTTTCTTCCAGCATTGATATATACATAATTGTCCTTGTCGCACAAAACGTAGCATCCGTTCGCCATCGACATCTGTGGCATCTGTCCCAGGATGTCTGTTGCCGCTTGGGTCAAGTCATTCAGTGATGAATAGTCGGCAGTCAGTTTTTCTAACTCTTCCTTGGTATGCTTCTTGATGTCTGGAAGTTCCGCTTCGACAATGCGCTCAAACTTTCCGTCTTTTACGTTGATATAGGATACGCGGTCGCTGCTCATACCCCACATGTAATCTGGTGAGGTAGAGGAGAGTGTCATCAGGTTGACAGGTCCGCTCCAGGTAGAAGCACAATTCTCCGGATTCACGGTGAATATACCATCCTTCACTGCATAAGGGAAAGCGTCGGTCTGCGCTGAATTGAAATGCGTGATACTATAATGTTCGGATGCCAGGTAAGGATTGCGTGGCGCTACTTGAACATCTGTCAGTGGAGTATGTCCTGGATTAGGCACATTCTCGTCAGAATCGTTGTCACTGCAGGCTCCCATTGAGATAATGAGTCCTAATGATAATAGCCACTTGCTTGTTTCTTCTAAAAGAAAATTCATCTTGTTCACTTTCTTCATAGCGTGTCGTTTTTTTATAAGATTATACATTAATTATTTTCACGCTGCAAAGATACGGAAAACCTGGGGGTTTGGAGTGAGTATTAGTTTTTTCTCGTGATTATCGGTAAAATCATGTGAACCTCCAATTGATATTGCATTTTTTAACTTTATCCAACTGGAAATCACACCATATCTATATTGAAATTGTTGTATATAAGACAGAAAAACGCCATTACATAGTTGTTGAACACAAATTATGTAATGGTGATAACGTTTATTTTTATACAAAATTCTACTTCTCTTTAGGTCTTGCCACAAACTCAGTATGAAGGGTCTCCATCGGATGCTCCTTCAGATTGATGAGGATGTTTGGCGTGTTGCCGTTGGCGATGATTACCTTGATGCCGGCATTGGCTACATCGTGGGCGGTCTTTACTTTAGAAGTCATACCGCCTCTGCCGTGACTGCTCTTGCTGGCAAGGATATACTCGCTGATGTCGCGGTCGTAATAAACCGTTGGGATGATGCGGGTGGTAGGCTCGCTTGGGTCGCCATTGTAAATGCCATCCACATTGCTTAATAGAATCAAAGTGTCGGCATTCATCATCTTGGCAATCAAGCCTGACAACTCATCGTTATCCGTAAACATCAGCTCGGTGATGCACACGGTATCGTTCTCGTTGACGATAGGGAGTACGTTGTTTTCCAGCATCACCTGCATGCAGGCTTCCTGGTTCTTATACTGCTCCTCGGCACCGAAATTCTCCTTCATGGTCAATACCTGGCCAATCTTGATCTTGTATTCGCGGAAAAGGTTGTAATAGAGACCTACGAGTTTTACCTGTCCGATAGCAGAGAACAGCTGGCGCTGCTCCACGCTGTCCAGATGGTGGTCAACGTGCAGCTCGGCTCTTCCGGCAGCCACGGCACCAGAAGATACCAGAATCACCTCATAGTCGTGTTTTCTGAGCCAGACAATCTGATCCACAATTGCCGACATTCTCGTTACATCCAGTTTTCCGTCTTCTCGTGTCAGCACGTTGCTGCCCACTTTTACTACGATTCTTTTTCCCATTTTATGCTGATATTTAGTTGGAGCAAAGGATTTGAAAATTCAAATCCTTTGCTCCAACAATCATTATTTCTTTTTATTATCTTTTTCTCGAATCTCTACTCTTCGAATCTTGCCCGAGATGGTCTTTGGCAATTCATCTACGAATTCGATGATGCGAGGATATTTATATGGAGCAGTCTCGTGCTTCACATGATCCTGCAGCTTCTTGATGAGGTCTGGACCTGCCATACTCTTGTATTCATCCTTCAATACGACGGTTGCCTTGACTACCATACCGCGGATTGGGTCTGGCACACCGGTGATGGCACACTCTACTACGGCAGGGTGAGTCATCAGGGCATTCTCTACCTCGAAAGGACCGATGCGGTAGCCCGAGCTCTTGATCACGTCGTCGATTCTGCCCTCAAACCAGAAGTAGCCTTCCTCATCACGCCAAGCCATATCGCCCGTGTGATAGTAACCATCATGCCAAACAGATTTGGTCTGCTTCTCGTCACGATAGTAATATTTGAAGAGACCGATAGGCTTGTTGTCGCCGATGCGGATGCAAATCTCGCCCTTTTCACCATCCTCGCATTCAGTCATGTCTGGGCGAAGGATGTGAACATCATATTGTGGGTTAGGCTTGCCCATGCTTCCTGGCTTTGGCTTGATCCAAGGGAAGGTTCCCAAGGTCATGGTGGTCTCGGTCTGTCCGAAGCCCTCGTAAATCTGAACACCCGTCAGCTTCTGGAAGGTTTCTGCCACGGATGGGTTCATTGCCTCACCCGCTGTGGTGCAGTATTCAAGACTACTGAGGTCATACTTCGAGAAATCCTCCTGAATCATGAAGCGATAGATGGTAGGAGGGGCACAGAAAGAGGTGATGTGATACTTCTCAATCTGGCGCATGATCTTATCAGCCGTAAATTTCTCGTGATCGAAGACGAAGACGGTGGCTCCGGCAAACCATTGTCCGTAGAGTTTGCCCCATACAGCCTTGCCCCAACCGGTATCGGCTACGGTAAGGTGGATGGAGTTCTCGTGGAGATTGTGCCAATATACACCCGTGGTAAGATGACCGAGCGCATAGAGGTGATCGTGTGCCACCATCTTTGGCTCGCCAGTGGTTCCCGATGTGAAGTACATCAGCAGGGTATCTTCGTTAGAGTTAACATGCTCCGGACGAACGAAAGGAGCGCATTCGTTCCATTCCTTCATCCAGTCGTGGAAACCTTCAGGGATATCCGGACCGATACTGATCAAAGTCTTGACAGTAGGACTTTCTGGCATAGCCTGATTAACCTGCTCTACCACGTAATCATCACCGCAGCAGATGATTGCCTTTACGCTTGCTGCATTGTTGCGGTAAACGATGTCGTGCTTGGTAAGCATGTGGGTGGCAGGGATGGCTACGGCACCCAACTTGTGGAGACCGAGCATGGCAAGCCACCACTGATAGTGACGCTTCAGAATCAGCATCACCTTATCATCGTGACCGATACCGAGACTCTGGAAGTAAGCGGCAGCCTTGTCGCTCTGCTCCTTCAGGTCCTTGTATGTGAAACGGATTTCCTCACCTCGTTCGCTTGCCCAAAGCAGTGCCACGTGGTCTGGTTTGATCTTTGCCCATTCGTCCATCACGTCGTAGGCAAAGTTGAAATCTTCTGGTATGATAAACTCCAGATGCTCCTTGAAGTCTTGCTCTGAAGTGAATTTTGTCTGTTTAAGAAATCTCTCGATCATAATAACTCTCCTAGATAATTATACAAAGGAACTTGGCAGGCTCATTGTTGAGTGAGCGGAAGCAGTGTGACTTCTTGCTGTCGAAGTAGATGCTGTCGCCCGGGTTCAGTACCATCACCTTCTCTTCGATGGTAACTTCCAACTGTCCCTCTATCACATAATCATATTCCTGTCCGTCGTGTCCGTTCTTGTTTGGCTTCTTGTCGCCTGGCAACGGATCAACCTGTACCATAAACGGATTCACCTTTCTATCCTTGAATCCTACGGCAAGGCTCTGGTATTTATACTGGTTGTTGCGGTCTATCTCCGGCCCCTGTCCCTTGCGGGTTACGTAGTATCCCTTCATGCGAGGTTCCTCGCCGAAGAGCAATACGTCGAGGTCGATGCCGTATCGCTTTGAAATCTTTGAAAGTCGATACACGGATGGGTCGGCTTCTCCCGACTCAATCTTGAGATAGTGGTCAAGACTGATTTCGCAAAGTTCAGCCACTTCCTCAGCCGGGATGTTGAGAACCTCGCGGAGACCTTTCAGTCTTTCACCGATTTGTTTAATTGCTTCATCCATAGT
>ERZ1034969.218-NODE-218-length-40985-cov-107.760811_pt1 | contig 40985 bp, 48 predicted proteins | sample MGYA00520624_ERZ1034969 | MGnify/ENA primary metagenome ERZ1034969 (study PRJEB33766, sample SAMN09781776) | gut metagenome | biome: gut microbiome | host: Homo sapiens | place: Madagascar | study: EMG produced TPA metagenomics assembly of the PRJNA485056 data...
GCTACGTAGCCGTCCTCATCGGAGGAAACGACTTCCGTATGTACAAGGTCGACCGAAACGAAGACGCAATCAACGCCATCGTTTCCACGCTGCGGGCTTTTTGGTTCGACAACGTCCTCGGAGGCAAGGCACCGGAACCGAAAGACCTGGACGACATCCGGCACCTGTACCGCCGGGAAGTCGGCCCCATGGTTGAAGCCACTCCGGAAGCGGCCATCGCTATCGGCGAATACCGCCAGCTGAAGGACAAGGCCACCAGCATCAAAGATCAGATGGAGGCCGTCGCCACAAAGATTGCAGGGTTCATCGGTGAAAACGAAGGAATCCTCATCGGTGGCGAGAAGGCTGCCACCTTCAAGTCTCAGTCCCGCGCGACGTTCAACGCCAAACAGCTGAAGGCTGATGACCCCGAACTTTGGGCCAAGTACGCAGGACGGTCTGAGCCGTCTCGGATTCTCCGGGTGTTTTAGTCGCAATCCCTTTTCACTCACTCAGGGCAGGGGCTTCCAGCCCCGCCCATTTTAGAAGGTACACATAATGTCTACTACCGACGCTCTCCTTGAAAAAGTCAACCCCGCTGCGGCTAAGAAGGCCGTCGCCGTCAAGGCCACGAACGAAGGCTCTCTGCTGGACGTGGTGACCGGTAAAGCGTTTCAGAAGCAAATGGCCTTGGCCCTGCCGAAGTCCCTCACCCCGGAACGCCTGACACGCATCGTCATGAGCGAATGCCGCAAGACGCCGACGCTTCTCAATTGTTCCCCGACGTCGTTCTACGGGTGCGTGCTGCAGTGCGCTCAGCTGGGGCTTGAACCCGGCTCAGCCCTGGGGCACTGCTACCTACTCCCTTTCGGCAATGGCAAGGCTTCCGACGGCCGCCCGAATGCCCAGCTGATTATCGGTTACCGCGGCATGATCGACCTCGCCCGCCGTTCCGGACAGATCGTTTCGATCTCCGCTCACTGCGTGCACGAGGCCGACGAGTTCCACTACGAATTCGGCCTGCACGAGGACTGCCGGCACGTCCCTGCAGCTATGGCCGACCGAGGCCCCGTGACCCACGTCTACGCCGTGGCCCGTCTTGTCGGCGGCGGCTTCCAGTTTGACGTGATGAGCCGCGCTGAAATCGAAGCCGTGCGCAGTCAGTCGAAGGCCGGCACAAAAGGCCCGTGGGCTACTCACTGGGACGAAATGGCGAAAAAGACTGTGATCCGCCGGTTGTTCAAGCTCCTCCCCGTCAGCATCGAAGCGCAGCGCGCCGTAGAAGTTGACGAGAAGACCGACCGCGGCGAAGCCGTCACCGCGTCCGACGTGATCGACGGGATCGCTACCGAGAAGGGCGTAGGCATCGAGATTCTTCCAGAAGAGGAAGAACCCGCTCCCGTCGCAGAACCTGCCTAACAACTGAAGAGGCGGGGTACAACTTGTACCCCACCTGAGGAGTAAAGATGCAGACCGTTTGGTACACAGTTAAAGAAGTCGCTGAGATGTTCCGCGTCTGCGAACAGACCGTGCGCAATTGGATCAAAGGAATCTTTTACGACAAGGGTAAAGCCCGCGCGTACAAAAGCGACATTCGCCTGAAGGCAACAAAGTTTGGGAAAGGCTTTCGCATTGCAGCACCTGACCTTGAGCGATTCCGGAGAGATCTCGGATGTTGACAAACGCACAGGAATCCGCGCATAATGCCCGCGTTCGGTTGAACTACCGAACCGGGCTTGGAACCCCGAACTCTTTAGGCGCGCAACCGCCTTACGTTCGTATGAGCGGATTTTTTGTGCGCGAGTATCACTTCTTGACGAGTGAGACCTGCGGGCACCTTCGCGGTGGCCGTGACCTAGAGAGCGGTAGTTCCAACCCGCAGTGTCTCGCTCACCCGCTTGGAACCGGGCGCGAGACTCCTTAAACTTTCTCTAGGAGTCTTGCTATGCAAGTGATCTCTGCTGCTCAAACGCAGCCGTCAACATTCAATCTCCCGTTCGCCATCACGGCGCTCATCAAACACCAGCTGACCTCCGGCGAAGCCAGGGACTACGCGATTATGTCGTGTTCCGAAGCCAAGAACATCCTCATCGCCGCAGCCGACTCGGCCGAAAGCGATAGCCAGATGCTTTCCACCGCGGGGCTTCTCAGCGTCATCAAATCCGCCGCATCAATACTCGAATGCGCCGAACTCCTCGTTAATGAGACGGAGAAATGAAAATGACAAACGAACTCACCCAGACCTTCGCTTTCGGCGAAGCCAAAGTTACCATCATCATCGAAGACGGAAAACCGCTCTTCTGCGCCAAAGAAGTCTGCGACATCCTTGGGTATAAAAATTCCCGTAAGGCACTGATGGATCATGCAAATCCTGACGGCGTAACGAAACGGAACGTGGTGAAAACCCTTAGCAACGGCCGTGAGCAAACCTTCGAAATGACCTTCATCGATGAGCGGAATCTTTACCGCCTCATTATGCACTCTGACCTTCCGTCGGCCGAGAAGTTCCAAGACTGGGTATGCGGTGAAGTTCTCCCGACAATCCGGAAGACGGGAACCTATGGCAAGCCCCCGGCGTTTCAGATTCCGCAGACGATGCAAGAAGCACTCCGTTTAGCCGCCGATCAAATGGACAAGAACGCCGCGCTTCAGAAACAGATCGAAGCGGACGCGCCAAAAGTCTCGGCTTACGACGATCTCGTAGACGACACGGGGCTTTTCACCGCCACCGCCGTCGCGAAAATTCTGCATATGAAACGTTGCGACCTGTTTACTTGGTTAAAGCGCAATCAGGTTGCTTATCAGCAAGGGAAAGATTGGCTTCCTTATTCCACGTGGGAAAAGAAGCAATGGGCCGTTGTAAAGATCAGGGAATTGGACAACAAAAAGACCGGCGAACCCATCACCAGCCGACGCCTTCGCTTCACAGCCGCCGGAATCTTTCAGATGCACAAGATGATGCAGGCGCAGAAAATCAACGTTCCCGAACAACTTAACCTCGCTATTTAAAAGGAGCTACAAATGAAGCAGATCGACCTCACCCCTATCTACAAGGCCGCCGCGAAGGTTATGGCAGAAAACGGTATCGAAGAAATCCGCCTCCGCCTTTTGAAGGATGATGACGGCCCGTCCGCCATCGACTTCGAGATCAACGGCACGGGCTATATGTCTAACTTCGAGGAATATATCCCCACCATCAAGGCCGTTGAGTCCGGCATGATGAAGTTGGTCATCAGCCGCCCTGACAACGCCTAACATCTTCGGGCGTCACGAAATCCCCGCCAACCGGAAGCTGGCGGGGATTGTTGTTATGAAAAAATGGTTTTTAATAACTCTAATGGGAACATCAATACCCAATATAAACCATCATTGGTATTTTTAGCTGTAGTTATTGACACGCCAGCACAAGCCAACATTATCCCGACAATTATCAATCTTTCCCTTGGGGTTTTATCTCTTTTATCTCCTATGGAACTAATCAATATGAGTATACATAGCCAAACCATTGCGGCGCATATAAAACTTAAAAAAGCACAAAAGCCGCCAACTAAAACATTCATTTTTCCACCTTACTAAAACAGAAATCCGCCCACGCTTGCATCAGCTCACGCCGCCGACGCAGGTACTTATTCCGGTTGTAAGCACCGTTGTATTTTTTGTCAATCTTGTGGTGCAGCGCCTGTTCCACCACGAGAGAATCAAAACGCTGATCGTTGTCGTATTCGTCCGATAGTGCCCATGTGCAGAACGTCCCGCGAGCAGTGCCATGCTGAGTGGGGATAATCGGATCATCTTTTTTGCCGCGCTCTTTTGTCTGGGCTTTGTCGATCCATATCGGCAACCCTGCAGCTTTTCGGGCTTTATTCGCATCCTTAATTAATGTCGAGAATATTGACTGACAGTAATGATTGCCTTTTTCACCCACAAATACCCAACCTTCTTTTTTTATACCAACGCTTTTTAAAATATCAATTGCCTGATCTGATAACGGAACAATAAGAGCGCCGTTAGATTTTATTTTTAGATCGATGCGCTTAATCCACCATACTTTCTCGTTAAGATCAATGTCTTCCCATTTAGCAAGCCGCGCCGTCTTTGAACGGGTAGCTGTCAAAATTGAGAATAAAAAGAGTTTTGCACTATCGTTCGGATTCTCGGTTAATTCCTTGATAAAGTCAGGCAAGTCCTCTGCGTTTACCGCGCCATAATTTTCAGTCTCAATATCGTTCTTTCCCAAGAGGTGCTTTAATGGACCGTTCTTGTCGGCCGGGTTAATCCATCGATCGGTCTCTTCGGCATAAATCCAATCGAAGGTATCTTTGATTGAGCGAAGGCATCGGTTAAAGACAATGGGCTTATCGAGTAGGTTTTTCTGAAGCTGTACCATATCCTTCGGGACAATCTGATCGATCTTCATATCACCCAACACAGGGAACACGTGGTTTTTCCAGTTAGACGTAAAGTCCCGATCAGTACCAGTGCCCTCCGTCCAGTCCCCAACTTCGAGTTTATGTGCTCTATATAAAAGAGCGGCTTCTTTGAACGTCGGAATCTTGGACGCCTTCTCCTGCTGCTTCGCCTCCTCTTTGGCCGCGGCCTTCTCCTCAAGATGCTTCAAGAAATCGTCTGCGGAGAGTGCCCGAAGTTTTGAGGCTTCCCGCCGGGCAGTGGCTAAATCCATTGTCGCACCGCCCATGCCGAGTTCAATGCGCTTGCCGGCAATCTGTCGCCGGAAGACCCATGAGCGATACTCACCGCGGACACGGTAATAAAGGCCGACTACCGCCCCGTCGTTATGGAGACCATCGGGAAGAGAAGCGAGTTTTGCTTGTGTGAGACGCGCCATAAAGTAGACCTCCTGGGAGGTGGTGGTAAGTAGTTCTGCCACCAGTTTTTCCACCAGCCTTACTTTACAACGAAATGAACTACCTTACACTACCTTAAAGTGACGAGTAGAAATTGACGAGTCCTTGCGCCTGATTTTGAACGAAAAACTTATACTACCTTGCACCACCTTAAACTACCTGCGCACAATAAGAATGCGTTTTTACGGGACGTTTAACAACCAATAATTGCAAGGCTTGCAGGTCGCTGTCTATTTTTTCCACCAGTATTTCCACCAGTATTCATAGGAAATTGATAGAATCCATTCAGATGTCCCGAGCGCCTTCGAGCGCCTGAGACACGGAACCCCGAGCGCCGCAAGGTACCCGGGGTTCAATTCTACCTGAAGGTAGTGTCAGGCTTCTTTGCAGACAGCTTTGATGGTTGCGATAGCGCACCAGGCTTTTTCAAGCACCCGCACGTCCTCGTCACTCAATCCGCCTCCATCACGGGCCTCATCGCACACCTTGTCGATCTTTTCGAGCAGGCAGTGCATGGATTGCTCCGCGCGGGCTTTCATAAGTTCCTTCGTTTCCATAATCATTCTCCATGCCGGTTCATGATTTCCTTCAGCGCGTCTAAGTCACTTCGATCAGGCTTGTAAGGCCCTATAGAGAACGGATGCGCTTCGAGATTCTTTGAGGCTTCGCCGTACAGCAGGTCCACATCGATGCGGTTTTGCTCATCCACCGCGCCCAAAGATTTGAGCATCGGCAGGTAAGGTTCGATCATCGCCGGGGCCCGCTGTGCGACGAGCCCCGAGACGATGCCGACGGCGAAGGGCAGAGAACCGCCCTGCTTTTCTGCGGCCGGGATGAGGACTCGCTGAGCAAATTCCACAACCACTGCAGGCAAGTTTCCGATCGGCATTTTCATGGCTTAACCCCGGTTAACGTTGATGCTGCCAGTTACCGGCTGAACCGCCGGAGCCGCGGCTGTGGGCGCAGTCCAGCTGTTGTAACGTTCCATCACTTCAGGACAGATCGCGGTGCGAGGCACGACGAGGTGGGTGATCTGGTTCAGCGTGTTGTTGATCCCTGCGACGGCGTTGTTGAGCTGAGCGATACCGCACCCGCACGTCTGCGCAACAGTGTCGATCTTGGCGCCGAGTTCGGAGCGAACAAGCTTTTCACGCAGGTCAGCGATTTCAGCGTTGCTCTTCATCTGGGATTCAAGCACCGCAACGCGTTCGCGGTTGCTCGCGGATTCCTGAGAGAGCGGCTTAATGTAGTCCATCAGACGGTTTTCGAGCTTCTCGTTTTCGGAGCGCGTCGCCTGATAAAGCGTCGTGTCCTGATTGTCCGAGTACTTCTGCGAAGTGAGCTGGGCGATTTTGGCGTCCTTTTCAGCAATGACGCCAAGCGCGGCCATCTGCGGGGCGCAGTTGTTTCCACCGAAGAGGCCGCCGAGGATTCCGTTGCCGTTGTTGGCGGAGCCAAGGAAGCCGAGAGAGCCCAAAACGAGGGCGGGGATGCCTACGCCGTTGGCGAGGCCTTTAGAAGCAAATTCAGCCATGACAAAACTCCTGTTGTCATGGAACTCGTGGTTCTCTGGAAATGTGCGCTCGGTTGGCGCTAAGGATTAGGCTCAGGGGCCTTGTGTGAAGCAGAATCCGAACGGTTCTGCTGATTGGATTTATTGTATACAGAAAGATCAAGCACATCAAGCGTCTTGCAGCGCCGACATACGATCATCACCGTCCCGCCGGGCGGACGTTCTAACGAAAGGTCGAAAAGACGTTTTCCGCACCTCGGGCAAACAACCTTTACCACTTCCATTTTATTTCCTCCTATTAATATTCTCTCGAAGATCAGAAAGAACCGCGTTGAGCGATGTTTTGTCACCGCGGCCGCAGGCCAAGACCAGCTCGGTCACGAGCGCGTTCCGGAAAGAACAGAGAATTGACGAGAAGTTCCCTCGGCGTGCGATCACTTGCGCGCGGCATTCGTCTGCAGAGAACTCATCTACCATGCGCCGAACATACCATTCCGCCTTTTGCAGGTCCAAAAGCTCAGTGCCTTTGAAGGGCGCGCGTAAAATGTACTTCACGGCATTCCCCAGACAAAAACTCAGATGCTGAGTAAGCTCAATCACCTCGTGGTCGTAATGCTCGGCGTAGTGCTGAGGATGATTTACAAGATCGGTCATTTAAGAATCTCCGTCAGTGCGTCGTGGTTTGCGGCGCATCGCTGATAGAGTCGGCCGCACTCTGAACCAGCGTCAGCCAGTCGACGGACCAAGTCTTCCAGTCGGGCAACTCGCTTTTTAAGAGTGTCTGCGGAATCTCCGCCGGCGGAGCCGTTACCGTCCGCGTGGCGCAACCGGGCGCGAGCACGATCAAGCTCAGCACGCAAATCGTTGTACTCAGCCTGCGCCAAGTTAATCGTGTCCGTTGCTTTTGAAAGTCCTTCTGCATTCTTTCTCTCCGCCGCACGTAGCGCATCAGACTGCGCCGCCTCCATGAGGGCAATTTCTCGGTCGTAGTGGGCAGAAGTCAGCCAGCCACCCGCCCCGAAAGCCAGGACGACCGCCACCATGTAGACGTAATCTTTCACAACTCAACCCCTTCGAGTTTCGCGCGACGTCGTAATATGTCGAGATAGCCGTCCATCGTGTAGAGCTGGAACGTATAAAGGCCACGGGAACAAGTCGGCGTAAAGCCTAATTCCCCAGCGTCCCATTTAACAAGCATTGCAGCGAGTTTGTCTCGGCGAATCTTCAGTTGCAGGTACTCCGCCTTGAAGCGATCTTTGTAGTCATCGCTACACATCAGCGCGGCAGTGTCTTTGAGCTCCATCATTTGCGACTCCTGTTGTCCCAAAAAGCGTGACGCCCACGCACGTCAACATGTACGAACGCGTCGTAAAGTCCAACGCCGCCGTCTTTATTGAGTTCCAGGCACAAGTCCTGAAACTCGGGAATTAACCGCGGATCATCCGGTCGAATATCCGCCGCCATGCCTTTCGTGTGATACGAATTAGGAACGGCCCCTGGGATCGTCGCGTTGTATTCCGGACTGCGGTAGCCAGAGTTCACAAGAACCGGCTTCCCCCACTCGCGCCGGATGCGGTTCAAAATGTTCAAAAGCTCATCACGTACAACATGCGGAAAAGGAGACTTGTACGGGTCCTTCGGACTCTGCAACTCCTTTTCGTCAAAGAAACCGTATTTCATCGGCCGCCTCTTTCTAAAAAACTTTTCAGAATGCTCACGCCGTCTTTCCCCATCATGCCGCCCAACCCAGCAAGAGCCCCTGCGGCCTCATCCGGCAAACCGTAAGAGTGCGCAGCCATACAGATCAGAAAACCGATAAACCCCGACAGAGCTACCGCCCCAAAGAATTCCCACCAAAGGAACGGTTTCGCTTTATCCAACGAGTTCAAATACATCAGACACTGAGCCATGGCACCCACCGCAAAGGAAAAGAGGTATCGGAAGTATTCGTGGTAGTCCTGCATCGAAATCCCTCAACTCTTTTGTATCCTGCAGTATCAACGACGATCCCCGGCTTACGCGCACGAGCTTTTGTGCGCGTACACACATCGGACGGCTTGAAGATGCCGTTCATGATGAGCAGAGACCCCTTCAATCCGGCTGACATCAAGGCCGAAGAAACCACCCGACGCGAAAGCACGGAGCGCTATATGCGCCGCGTGAAGAAGTCCATCGCCTACGTAATGGACACGAAAGAAGGCCGCGAAGCTATGGAAATCATCTTGGATGCAACCGGGCTTTATCGACCGTCTTTCAACACAAACGCGCTTTCAATGGCTTACGCCGAAGGACGCCGCAGTGTCGGACTCGCTCTGCTCAATCTCATAGACCCGACTTCTTATCAAGAAATGCTGAGGGAATCTCATGAACGACGAAACAACGACCGGGGCTGAAAATACAAACGATGCCCCCGCTGCAGATCAGCCTGCAGCCAACCCGGCGGCTCAGTCCGCAGGTCAGGAAAGCCAGCCGCAGACCGACAAGCCTGCAACCGGAATGCCTGAGACCTTGCTGAACACTGCCACCGAAACTAAGCCCGAAGAAAAGCAGGACGGTGAAAAGGCGCCGAAAGACAGCGAGGCCGACAAGCCCGCTGAAGGTGCGCCAGAAAAGTACGAAGAGTTCAAGGCGCCTGAAGGCACCATGCTCGACGCCGCCGTTATGCAGCAATTCGGAGAAGTGGCAAAGGAACTCAACCTGCCGCAGGACAAAGCCCAAGACGTGGTCAACAAAATGGCCCCGATCATGGTGCAGCGCCAGATGGAACAGATTGCGGGAATTTCCAAACAGTGGGCTGAAAAATCGTCCAATGACCCGGAAATTGCCGACCACCTCAATGACATTGCCCGCATCCGAGATATGTTCGGCAAGGGCAGTGACGGGAATCTCGATCCGGATATTGCGGAGTTCATCAACTCCCCTGCCGGCAACCATCCAGGCGTGCTGAAGCTCCTTGCCCGTGTCGGTGCACGTTTCGGCGAAGGCGGCTTCCCGACGGGGAAACCCGCGCCGCGACAAATCACCGCAGAAGACGTTTACGCAGTCTAATAATTTTTAATGAGGTACAGAAATGGCAGATATTGTCAGCAACGTTGCACCGACGTCGTTGGCCGAATTCGAAGGCCTTGTCGGTGACAAGGATGTGGCCCGCAAGGTGTTTTTGCACACCATCCGCGACTATATGCCCTTCTTCGACCAGGCCGTTATTGTTCGAGGCAATGACGGTATGGGGGACAAGGGGCAGATCGTCACCCGCTACCCGGAAGGCGATCTTCACGGATACAACGAGGGCTGGGGCTCTGATGTTGTGACGGGCAACAATGTTCGTTACACCTGCAGCCGCCGTTCTTCGAGCTCGACCATCGACCGCGATCAGTTCAACGACCAGAAGGAAAGCGACCGCGCTTCTTGGCGCTTGCGTCGCGATCAGGCCTTTAGCCGCGGCTTCGCCCGCGCTACGGTACGCAATCTCTTTTACGGCGACCCCGCGAAAGACCCGAATAGTGGCAAGGGGCTCTTCAACATCGTGACGCCGACCGACCCCGTCTTCAAGGATCGCATCATCGACGCCGGCGGCACCACGGAAAACAAGCAGACGGAAATTCTTCTCGTCGGTTGGGACCCGGCTTCGAACTATTTGTTCTATCCGCAGTACGGAGAGAATCTTGGCGGCTTCCAGACCACTGTCCACCCTGAAGCCGTACGAGTAACCGCCGGTACGTCGGACAATCCTAAGCACTACTGGGCGCTGGAAACCGATTTCCGTTGGGACATCGGCGTCGCTATCTACGATCCGCTCACCGTCGTTCGTATTGCCAACATCGATACGACGAAGTGGAGTAAGTCTTCGAAGACTTCCGGTAGCCCCGATCTGATCGACCTCATGACGCAGGCCGTGAACCTGCTTCCGGACGAGTACAAGGGCCGTTGCGCGTTCTATTGCAACGAAGCGGTTACCGGCATTCTTCGTCGTCAGATCAACAACAAGGAAAACGTGCAGCTAACGACCGGAGAAGTTGCCGGACGCAAGGTTGTGACCTGGGACGGCATTCCTATACATCGTTTGGGCACGGACGTTATCACCAACACGATGCCGGTTTTGTCTCTGGGCTAAGGAGGACGCAATGATTACCGATGCACTTTTGAAGTTTTGCTCTGACAAGGCTTTAGCGTCCGCCATTACGACGGGCAAAGTCATTGACCTGAAACAGGAGTATCCGAACCTCGGTTCGCTGACTCCTCGATTCAATCTCATCCTGCAGGTTAAAGATGCCGGCGGTGAAGGTACCGTAACCTTTAAGTTGCAGGATTCCGCCGACGGATCGACTTTCGCCGACTTGCTGAGCTTCACGCAGGCGGGATCGAAGATTCCGGCCAATCAGGCAATTCCGATGCCGTTGAAGCATCGTCGCTACCTGAAACTTATCACGGCCGTTACCGGCACCGTGACAGGAACGCTGCAGCGTGCCGTACTTGATAACGGTTATGAATTGCCGCGCACGACAAAAACGGAAGGTTACGATCCCGCGCCGACGGTTGATTGACCTGCTTTAAAGGCAAACTCTGAGGGGACGGTTAAACCGCCCCCTTTTCTTTAGGAGGCCTGAAATGGCTACATCCGTTGATATTTGTAATCTCGCTCTGTCGATTCTTGGCGATGACGGCACGGTAGTTTCCCTCATCCCACCGAACGGTTCAGACCAAGCCGGACACTGCGCCCGTTGGTACCCTGTAGCCCTTCGGCGCATCCTGGAATCAAACCCGTGGAGCTTCGCCACCAAACGCAGCCAGCTGGCAAAACTCAATAATGTCGATGCCTCGATCTACGGCTACAAAGGCGCCTACGCCCTGCCGAGCCAATTCATGCGAGCGCTCAAGATCGAATCGGCGGAATATCTGTCCGAAGGCATCGATTCCGACCTTTACCCCGAACTCGGTCATTTCGAACTAGGCCTTGTTGAAAACAACACCAATCGCGTACTTTTCTGCAATGTCACTGATCCGGTGCTGACCTACGTCGCCTACGTAGACAATGCCTCCCTCTTCCCCGGGTATTTTGTTGACGCACTGATGTTGCTTCTCGCCAGTTACCTTTACGGTCCGGTTAAGCGAGCTGACACAACATCTCAGACAGTTGTCAACATCATGAAACAGTACGAAGCGGCACTGACAAAAGCTAAGACCGAAGACGCTCAGATTTCCATGCGACGCCGGGAAGCACACTACCTCGCGTCGCAACTTCGTGCGCGGGAGGTATGGTAATGGCAAGCATCCGCACCTATCAGCAGTCCTGCAACGGCGGGGAATTGTCGCCGGAAATGTACGGACGCGCCGGCGACCCGAAGTATCAGGCCGGACTCGCAAAATGCCGTAATTTCCTCATCGATCCCCGTGGTCCGGCAGAGAACCGACCGGGGTTCGCTTACGTCAACTACGCCAAATACGCCGACAAACGAGTGAAGCTGATCCCGTTCACATTCTCAACGGATCAATCCATGGTGCTCGAATTCGGAGAAAAGTACATCCGCTTTCACACGAACGGGCAAACCTTATTGGGCAGTAACGGCCAGCCGTACGAAGTCGCTACGCCATACAGTGCCGACGATCTTTTCTCGTTGCATTATGTTCAATCCGCCGACGTTCTCACCATCGTTCATCCGGCCTATGCACCGAGAGAACTACGCCGCTACAGCGTCGTTGATTGGCGTCTTGTGGAAATCAACTTCAAAGGCGCACTGCCCTCACCGGAGGCTCCTTCCGTCGTGCAGTCCATCAATGGCGACGTGCAGAATAAAGAGGACTACACCCGGGAATACTGCATAACCGCCCTAAAGGCTGACGGCTCAAACGAGTCCGCGGCAGGCCCGTCTACTTCCATCCGTTGCAATCCATATGGCACCGGCGCTTACAACACCATATCTTGGAACGCCGTATCCGGCGCAGAACTTTATCGCGTGTATCGCAATCAGGGCGGCGTTTGGTGCTTCATTGGCCAGACGAAAACTCTCAGCATTCGGGACGAACAAATCGACCCCGACGCATCAATCACCCCGCCTATTTACGACGACCCCTTCGGACAATCCGGCGGCATCACATCGGTCAAAGTCACCAATGGCGGGAGCGGGTATGGTTTATTGCGAAGCGTTTCATATATTTCGCAAAAAGGACGAATCGTAGGATCAAACGGAAACACCGTATCCGTAAACTTGGACGCGGAAAATTTCCATCATGACGACGGGCAAGGTATTCCCTACCCCCCCATAACATCTTCTCAAGTGTTTTACGTTGATGGAACTATCGAAGGCAACGGCTCCGGAGGGAAAGGGCGCCTAACTTACGTAAACAACAAGCTGACTCAAGGCATGTGGTGGGACGCTTACCTGACGGGCGTTTCCCTCACATCTCGCGGGGAAGGCTATACGGAGGGAGCCCAATTTCACGCAAGTTTGGAGTGTGGCTCTAAAGGAGCAAGGTGCGATTACTATTTTCCCGTCGTCTTGGAACCGGCCTCCGCCCCTAACGTCTACGTCACCGACGCAACCGGTTCAGGGGCTGAACTTGAGGCCGTCGTCCAGAACGGTGTCATAGTCAGCATCGTAATCAAGAAACCGGGTTCAGGATACACCAATCCTGTCGTTCACATTGACGGCAGTAAATCCGGCGGATCAGGTGCAACAGCCACCGCCACTGTCGGCAAAGCTGGTGACTACCCGAGCGCAGTAACATACTTCGAACAGCGGCGTTGGTTCGGCGGCACTTACAACCGCCCTAACAACATCTGGGCCACCAAGTCCGGTACCGAGTCTGATATGAGCTACAGCCTGCCGTCGCAGGATGACGACCGCATCGCTATCCGCGTCGCCGCCCGCGAGGCTAACCGCATTCAGCACTTTGTCCCATTGTCACAACTGATGCTTTTCACGGGCGCAGCTGAATGGCGAGTCAGCCCGTTAAACTCTGACGCCATTACGCCAACGTCAATGTCCGTGCGGCCGCAGTCGTATGTCGGCGCAAATTCTGTGCAACCGTTGGTAATCAACAACGCCTGCGTCTACGCGAGCGCCCGCGGCGGACACCTTCGGGAATGCGGCTACTCGTACGAAGCCGGCGGTTTCGTCACAAATGACGTTTGTCTCCGGGCAAACCACCTTTTCGACAACCTGGGACCTATCGACCTTTCTTACTCAAAAGCACCGTGGCCGATCATTTGGTGTGTCAGCTCTGCCGGCAACCTGATTGCGTTCACCTACGTTCCGGAACAATCCGTCGGCGCATTCTCGTCCCTTACCACGGACGGCGTCTTCGAATCGTGCACCGTCGTTCCGGAAGGCGAAGAAGACGTACTTTACGTCGTCGTGCGCCGTACGATCAATGGCAACACCCGCCGCTTTATCGAACGGATGCACGAACGCAAATACACCACGCTTGAAGAAAGCGTCCACCTGGATTGTTGCGGAACCTATCGCGGCGATGCCAAAGACGAGATTTCCGGACTAACGTGGCTCGAAGGCGCCACCGTTTCCATCTTGGCCGACGGTTCAGTAGAACCGAATCAAGTGGTGAAAGACGGAAAAATCAAGTTGCAGGAGCCGGCGTCGTTGGTGCATATCGGACTGCCGTACACCGCCGACCTTCAAACTTTGCCGATTGCCTTGGCGCTGCAGGACGGTTCTTTCGGCTCAGGCCACATGAAGAACGTTCAGAAGGTTTCCGTACGTCTTGTCAACACGTCAGGGCTGCAGACGGGCCCGACGTTCGATAAACTTACAGACTACCCCGCACGCGGCACGGAACTTGCCGGCACGCCGCCGACACCCATCACGGGCGAAGTGACGACGCAGGTCAATCCCCGTTGGGGCGACGGCGGACAAATCTGTATCCGGCAAAACCAGCCCTTGCCGATGAAGATTGTCAGTATTACGACGCAGTTGGAAATCGTCTAATTCTGTAGATTTCGCCCGAATTAAAAAGCCCCCTCACGCCGGGGGCTTAGTTTATTTTCTCGGTTGATCCGCCATTCTCGGCGCGCGCGTCGGCGTGAGATTGTCAAGCGGCAACCAGTAGTCCTGTCCAGTCCCACGGCGCAGCTTCTTTTCCATCCGCGACAGGTATCCCGGCGACATCCACTCATTGAACTCGTTCATAAAGGCGCGGTCAATCGCCGTTGACGTGTACCACATATTGAGGAACGGAAGGTGAGATCGGATTGAACGCACAGTTTTCGCACCGGGTTTTGTATCCTTGTCGTAGATAGGTGCACGAGCCCAAGCAAACGCCGCGTCCGAAGCCTCAATCACCGAACCAAGCTGAGGGCCAAGAATGTTAGCCGCGCCAGACATTGCACCGTAACGAGAATCATCAGAGAGTCCGTTCACAATCCAGTCCCCAAGAAAACCTAAGCCGCCACCCTTTGTCAGCGCAGCCGCCCAGAATTTTCCGGAGAAAACATCTTCTGCGTCCTTACCATTGAGCAAGTCTTGAATCTGAAGGGACAATGCCCCCATGACCGTCGTCGATACTACCATCGCCGCCAGGTACCCAAGTTGATTCACTCGGCCGCCGTGGTGATTTAAGAACTGCGCCCGCCGCCAGTGCTTTTCCATCATTGCCAAAGGAAACGACTTGAAGAGCATCGCAGCACGCCACAGCTCGCCCGACATTGTTCCTCGCTTATTACCGCGGCTTGCTTCCGTCCGAGTAATCAAGTCAGGACTGAGGGAAGCCATTTCGCCTTCATTGAGGATAAAGCCGATGACCTTACTCGCAAGAGATTCAGCGTTCTCGTCAACGATCATCCTCTTCGGATCCGAAGAAATTTCCTTCAGCCGCTTATACGACAGGAACTTCACGCCCTTGAATTCTTCTGTCCCGGCCTCCTGCATCAGCCGCCATTCGGCCTCTCCAATACCGCCGTCCTGAAGTCGCGCCCGATCATAATCATCCAACGCCGACCAATCTTTCTCAATGAGTTTACCGAGAGACGCCAGCATATTGAGGTTGAACGCCCGGCGCACCGCATCAGTCCACGCCGTCAGGAAAGAAGCCTTCATTGAGGCATTCGCCAGTTTGGCCGTCCACCCTTGTCCCAGATTGTCGCTACCCCACCGAATAAAATCGGACGAGATACTGTCGGCAATGAGACCGCAGCGGTTTGCGTAGTCTTTCCAGTCGGAGCCGTAGGCCGAGAAGAGAAAACGCATCCCCTGCCCAAAGTCCATGCGGCAGAATCCGGTAGCCACAAAGTACGTCGAAATATCCGAGAACGAGGAAATGAAGGCTTTCCCCAACTTTCCGGCAACTTCGAGATTTCGCCATCCGGACAGGAACCGCACCGCAGGTTCGGAGTTGACGGCCATCGCGCTTGCCTCACCGGAAAGCACGCGCCACATTTCATCCAACGTAACACGCGTCAGACCGTGGTGATCTGAATATTTCGTAAGGAGTTCCCAACTGCTTTTCTCACGCCGGGCGTCCAAAGCCTGAGCGTCGGCAATTTCTTTAAGGAATTTGAACGTCGTCTCCGCTTGCGGCCCGAATCCCTCCATCATCGCTATGTCGTGACTCATCTTGGAAACATGCCCGATAAGCGTACTCGTCAAACTGCCCTGACCGTACTTCGCCTCGTACTGCAGATACGAATCCGCATCCTTGAAATGCAGCTCACGATGAGGATATTGCTTGTAACCCACTAAACTCGGTTCTACCGGAGTTTCCAAGGCGTCCCACAGATTATCTGCGTTATGTCCGGAAGTCACAATGTCTTCCCATGCCTCACCAAGGAAGTCCCGCAATTGACTGTCGGTCATCCGCTGACCGTTGTCCTGCTTATAGCGGGTTCTGTCCATAAGCGGGGACACCTCATCAATCCAAGCATTCTTCCCGCCGCCTTTTTTATTTCGAACTTTCGCCCAATCGTGCGACTGCGGAATATAGCCATAGTCAATAAGACCAATCCTTGCACCTGCATGTAAGGCACGGCTCCGCATATCCTTCGCCGTCTTTGCCCATGCCTCAGCTGCAGCCTTTGCACGGGCGTTCTTTGTGTCTTCACCATAGACCTCACGTGCGAAATCGCGAGCATCTTCGGCGTTTTCTACAAAACCGAGCCATTTCGAGCGAATGCCGTTAAGCGTATCAAGCATCGAAGTCAGGTACTCGTTTCGAATGCCTTGTGCAGCGCGTTCAACACCGAGCATCAGTTTGGCGACGCCCGCGTGAGCGTGAATGTCCTCTTCCCGCGCAAGGCGATCCAATTCTCTCAGCGAGCGGTTTTGTGCGAGAACCTGCTTATAACGCGCAGCCTTCTTTTGCCGAGCCTGCTCCTGTAAATCCTTCGCCAACTCACCACCGGCGGCCTGAATTCGTTCCGCCTGAGTCATTGAGCCCCAGCGTTCCCAAAAATCTTTGCGTTTGGAAAGCGTGTTCATTTTGGACTCGAAGGCCGCGATAATCTTGTTGCCTTCGTCTTCGCTGATTGTGCCTTCTTTGCGACCGAGCGTTTGCCCGATCAAATCCTTACATTCTTGTTTCATGCCGGAATCCCGTTGTTTCTGATGATGCACATTGCGGCCGTTGCCAACCCAGCCATATCCGTATCCGCCTGCTTATCAATCGAGGCTTCATCCGCCAAAATCGCAGCAGCCGTCATTTGGTGCTCAATGCCATTTTCATCCTTGAATTTATAGACAAAACCAGGATTAAGCGCAGCCAAATCCTCAACCTGCACACGTTCGGAGTTTTCTTCGGATAGTCCTTCGAGTTCGTGAGCCTGATGCGCCTCAAGTTCAGACGCAGCCTTCGCCTCAGCGTCCAATCCTGCGTCCGGCGGAATATCGGGCGGAGGTTCTGACGCAACTCCGGCATCTTCGGCCACAGTCTCTACGACCGAATTCACCACGTTTTCGGCCTGTTTTTCTGCCTGCTGCATCGCTTGCAAGGTATTGCGCATCGCCACAACGTCCACTGCCGGGAGTGCCTCACGGAAGCCCTCAGCAGCCCCCTTCTCGCGCATCGCCGCATTGCCTTCGTCAATCAGGCGGTTTTGAGTATCACGGAAGATACCCATAACATCGGCGAGGTCTGTCGAGACGTTTTCTGCCTCACCAAACAAACCGCCCTGTGGGCCGTTGCCGGACGACTTCAGTCGGTTTTCCACCGCAGCTGCGAACGGTTCAAGCACCCGAGCAATGGCAGCGGCCGAGTTCTGATTCTCGGCAATGAAGCCTAGCAGCTGCTGCACCGCCGGGTTATCGCCGAACACGTCACCCTGACCGACAATGCTTTCAAGCGGCGTCCCTTCGATCTTCGCGTTACGGATGCGGTTCACCACGTCCACCAAAATCGGGCCCAGGTCAACCGCGCCGTTTGAGGCTTCCCGGATGTTGATAACGTGAGGCGCGAAAGCCGCCATCACGTTCAAAATGCGCTTGATCCCCTGCTTATCGGTATCGTCCGCCACCAGGGCGGTCAATGTCCGGTCACGGTAGGCTTCATAGAAGACGGCCGCACGGAGCCGATTCGTCGCAGTCTCTGTCGGTCGCCCGTCTGCCGTAAGTAGCTTCCCGAGGGAATTCGGTTCACCAATGTCAATCGTGAACTGCCGCGCCGTCTCCGGAGTCGGCGCGCCGTCCTCATCGAACTGATACTTCCAAACATTGTTACGGATCCGCGGCGAATCCTGCACCGCCGTTTCGAGAGCCGACTTTTCCAAGACGTTCGAGGAGTTCGACCGTTCGATAAAACCCGTTTCCACAGCTTCCGGCGGCATGATGCGCACCAGCACCGGGTGCTGCATCCATGCCACAACTTCCGGATTGATCCCCACGGACTGCGCATCAGCCATCAAGTCCTGTCGGTATTGCTCAGCCGTCCCGCGGTTGTAGGCTTCAGAGAGCCCGGCCATGCGCCCGTTACCCGCTATCGCGTGCATCCGGGAAGGATCGGTACCGTATTCCGGCACGGGCGTCCCGTCGAAGTTGTTGGAGCGGAGCACCGAATCCGCCTCGACCACGGCGTAGGTCATCGGGATTTTGTGGCTGCCGTCGGCCACGGTTTCCGTATTCCCCAAATACTGCGAATCAGGCAGCGCCCCAAAGGAAACAATCGGCGCACCGGAATCCGTCGTGCGGGAAACGGAAAGCCGCGTGTAGTCCGGGGCCGTGGCAATAGCGTTCATCTGTCCGACGGACACAGCACCCGTGCGGTCACGGTTCTGAAGCACCACTATCGTCCCAGCGTCCCCCATCTGGAAGGACTTCGCGAAAGCATTCTGTGCCTGACGAACCGTTGCATCGTTCACCGGGACGTTCTTCATCGTCTGAGAAACATCCACCTGTTCGCCGGAGTTCATCGCCTGGGCCGCCTGCTGCTGAGCGCGAATCGCCGCCATGAAGTGGTCAGGAGCCGAACCATTCTGCAGGGGAGCCGTAACCTTTTGATTATTCGTACGCTGAGCCTGAATGACACGAGCCGCCGTCACCTGCTTGGAATTCGACCGGAAGGACGCCATTTTCTTTTCGGCGTCGTACATCCGGTTAAGCACCCGGCGAACATCGGGCGAAAGTTCCGGTAGATCTTCGCCGAACTGTGCCTTGTAGCGTTCCCCGATTTCCTTCTTTGCTGCATCGTCGCCGGCACCTTCGCCTATGAGGTCACGGTACATATCCATCAACCACCGGGCGAAGTTCCGGAACATGCCCTGCAAATACCCTGCCGGCACCTCACCTTCAGCGAGATAGCGTTCCGTCCAAGCTGCGTACTGCTCCTGCAGCTTGACTTTCTTCTCGAAAGGCAGGGCGTTGTATTCCTCAACGGACTTGAGACCGAATGCCTTCAGCAAGGCGTCAATGTCGGCCCGCGCTTCCGGGGAAAGGTTTTTGTCGGCCGCGTGCGCAAAGAGATTCGTCAGGTACCAGTGCGAGTGTTCGTGCGAGAACGTGGAAAGATTCGCATTCGGCGTGAGTTTGATAGTGTTCGTCTGCTGGTTGAAGGAACCGCGGATTTCGCTTTCACCCCTATCATGCTGAAACAGCACGTCCCCGCGATCCTGCTGCAGTTTCTGCGACAACTCCTTTTCATCCTGCAAGCGATTGTTTGTCCGTTCGCCACCAGGGAGGACAGTATCTTTCGCTGCTCCTGTCGTCTGATTGAACTCCTGCGGTTCGTAGTACGCTGCCCCTTCGGCACGATAGGAATCATCCACCGAATCAAACGCCCCGCGTTGATCTTCGCGGACAAAACCCTTAAGCAAATCTGATAAACTGACGGTATCAGCAGACGACCACGCAGTAGGTACCCCAGCACCGGGGGACTGCGCGGCACCGGGAGGGACACTAGTAGCGTCTGTGGGTGCAAGTGGTGCTATAACCCCCTCCCCGCCTGCGGTACCAATTTCTTCCACTTCCACAGCATCGATGCTGTGCGTCGCCAAGCGCTCACCACCGGCCGAAGGCAAATAATCCCGCACAATCAACTGAACACGATAGTTTTTTCCACCGTAAGAAGCTGCAGCTGCAAACTTGTGGATTCCGCGAACATCGGGGTTTTGATGCTGGGTGTCTGCGTGAGATTCGATCAGCTTAGCGTCCGAAACAATTTGTTCGAAGTTTTGGACAATGGCGTCATACAAGCCGGCGTTTTTCTCTGCGAACTTAAACGGAGGCAACGACTTTTTGGCGTCGCCGCGAGAACCTGTAAGAACCCATCCACTGTCAGAGTTTTTGACACCTTCGGACAGTTTCCCTGTCAACGTATCGATAGCGACCTTGCGCCCCTCTTCGGGAACGTCGTTCATGTGAACCACATTGACGGCTTCGTTTTCTCGGTCAATCGTCTGCGGCCCCATGTGCCATTCTTTGCCCTGGGTCACCGGCATACTGAAGGCTTCCTTCGGTACCTCCGCAGACTTCCCGTCCTCCGACCATACGATCTTTGCCGAGAAGTCCCGAACCTTGTCCGGTTCAATCCCTAGATTCTTCGCAAGTGCCACCACGGCGCGGGAGTTAATCGCCGCCTGTACGCCCGCCTGCTGGAAGCTGAACTGACTCTGTCCTTTGTTGAAAAGAGCCGTCCGCTGATCCTCGTAGACAAGACGGGCCGCGTCCTGATACTTCTGCGTTCGAATCTGTTCAGGACTGCGCCAAAACGCCCCGCCGAAGGCCGCACCCATAACCGCGCTTACCGCCAAGTCCACGCCGTTCAAGTCGTACTGCTGAGCCAGTTGGTTGTAATCCTGATGTTCGAGGATGAATTTGATCCCCTCGACTTCGGCCACATTCGTCCCGGCATTCGCCGCAGCGCCGTACGCCATGGACATACCGCGACTTGCACCGAGAACCGCCGGAAGCCGCATACCTATTGCGTTCATCCCGAACGACACCAGGCCGGCATTGATAGCCGTGTCGCGGTCTACGCCCTCATCCATCAAGCGATTCGTCTCATCGATGCCCACGTCAGCACCGAAAGCCAGTGCGCCGCCGGCGACGCCGCCCGCCAAACCGTAACCAATTGCCTTCGGAAGCGTCTTGAAAAGCCCGTAGACAATCTGAGAAGCCGTACCCATCGTTTCGGGATCGACCTCAAAGTGAACCTTGTTGTAATCGCGAATATCCCGGGCGGCCTGATCCATGACCGCCTTTTGCCCCTCCCACCAGGCGCGGGTTTCGTCCCTGCCCATACGGGAGAGAACATCGGCCCCGGTGTTCTTAAAAGCTGTGATAGCGGAGCTCGCCGTCTGTAGCACCGCAGCGGGAATGCCCTTCCACGTATCGCCAAGCCCTGAGAAGACGCCGAGAGGCATATTGACGCCCGGAAGCGGACGTTCCTCAAACACCTTGTCCTTCAGATCAAGCATGACGCCGGGCTCATTGCGCAGGAAGTAACGGCGCAGTCGATCTGCCTCAACCGACGACAGTTTCCGCCCCGGGGTGTAAACGTCCTTCCCCTCAGCATTCCGAGACCATACACCCCCCGCCACACCGTCCTGACCGCTGTAAATCGACTGATCCGAGAAAGTCGGATGATTCGGCTTTTTGTATTTATCGCCCAAGTGACCGCGCTCATCCTCAGACATCGTGCCGGACTGCAGCTCTTTCCAGGCACCGCGCAAGTCGTAGTCGTAAACGTCCTTTTCGCGGTGATTCTCTGTCGCCCATGCCTGATATTTTTCTTCATCATCAGGCGACAAAACGGTATTGAACTTATCCGAATAATCCTCCGAGAACGCATCACGAGGGCCAACGGCATCCGTGCCCCAGCGGTTGATTCTCGCCTGCCGCATCTGCTCTTCGCTCATCTGCGGTTGCTGAGAGGACGGGGTATAGATTTCAGAAAACAGCATTGTTATTCCTTCGTCTTCACTAAATCGAACGTATAAAGGGAGCCGTCGTCACCAAACACTGATTCCCCGTTAAGCATCAGGCTGTAGGTCACACTGCCGTCTGAGTTCACCTTTTCAGTCTGCAAGGCGAGTTTCGGCATTTTTGCGGCCAACTCTTCGCCGGTCATCGCTAAACCGCTGACGTAGAACGTGCCACGGGCTTTTTTGACTTCTTGCGCCTGAGTCTCTACGAGATCGCCCAAGTCTTCTGAGTAAATGGCTGACGACTTAATCCCCTTCGGCATCACGGCTTTCTTGCCGTTGTACGCTTCAACATCGCCACCGACGGCCGCAGCTATGGCACCTTCAATGCTTCCGGAATCCGCCCATTGCTGATAAGCCAAAATGCCGCGCGCCAATTCCACCGTATCGGCCCGGGCCGCGTCCGACTTAAACAGCCCCTGCGTCCCATCGTTGTCCGGATTGATAGTTGCGTAAAGCCGTGCCACATTGCCGGTTTCCACTGCCGGATCATCTTTGACCTGCTTTTCGGCGATGAGCTGCAGCCCTCGAAGGTACATTTCTCCGGAAGTAATGCCGCCGTCACCCGGCGTTATGTCAAATCCGGCCATCGCCACGGCGTACTTTTTGTCACTCGCCTTCAGCTGATCCGACACCATCCGGATGCCGTTCGGCCCCACAGCGTTTGCAATCTGAGCTAAGAGACCCACCTTGCCATCCACGTCCGCTGCATTGAGCGCCGTCACCAGCCGCGCCGACTCATCTTTAGAGAGAATGCGAAGCGCCCCACCCCAATCTCTTGCGACGCTCTCAGCCTGAGCCACGCGTTCGCCAAGCTGAGCCATCATCTTGTCCGGGGCCTCAAAATTCAACGGTTCATAGCCAAATTGTTTTGTGGCAATGGCCGCACCCACCGGGTCCGCAGCCCGGAGTTTCACAATTTCCTGAGCCGCCTTCACACGAGCGTCATACAGCTTGCGGTCATCGGCATAGGACGGAGAACCCGGAACCGGCTTCGCATTTGCGAGGTCATGCTGAATCTGCTCATTGTCCATGAACTGATAGGTATAGACCGCTGTATTCGTATCAAAGGCCGCCTTGTAATCGTCGTAGCGTTCTTTGCCTGCTTTCTCTCCAAACGCTCCGACAAAATCCTGTTCGGACAATTCGTTCTCGTCATAGCCCTGATCTGCCGCCGTCTTCACCGAATTCTGTATGGCCGTCCGTAAATCCGCCTGAGCCGCCGCCCGGTTCTGCGCCGCATAGGAATAGGCGGCCGAGAAAAGCTCCACCTTCTGCGCCTGATTAAGCCCGTCAATCGCCGGGATGCCGGTACGATGCCCGGGCTTCAGGGACTCTTTGATGAAGTCTTTCTTGTTCAGCATCGTCTCGCCGACGGAGCCGGCGAACATCATCGCGAGCGGTTGTTTAGCCTGTTGCCACAGCTGAGTCCCGATCTTGGCCGCCACGTCATTGCCGATGGAGCCACGGTTGTTCTGAAAGTCCGTCAAGGCCGCCACAGCGTCATCCTGCCCCCACGTGTTATAGCGCTGAGCCTGAGCCATATCCCAGTAACCTTCGCGCAAGGCTTTCGTCTGTTCCTCACCAAGACCCTGCATTTTGGCAAGGGCCGTGATTTCATCGTCAAGGCTTTGATAGGACGCGCCGCAGTAGTCTTTGTTGCCGTAGTTCTGCCCGATGCTTTCCACAAGCGAATCAATACGGGCCTTAGACGTTCCGATGTGCCAGGCGTCCCGCTGACGGCTCATCCACAGCATAGACTGCCCCTGAGCCGACCGGAGACGATCCTGAATGCGGGACTGCACCGCCTCACGAGCCCAAGGTGACAAACTGCCGAGAATGTCGTCGGCATCCTTCTTGAGCCCCTGCATCGCGCCGTCGTAGGCGTCTACGGCATTCTTACCCTTCTGATTGAAGTAGCCAGCTTCCGGATCATAGAGGCGACTTTGCACCGCTTCCATGTACTTCATTTCGGCTTCATCGCTTTCGGCCTTGATATTCCGAGCCGCAATCGTCTGAAGTGCCTTGCCGGCATTGTTGGCGAAGTCCTGCAAGGGCTGCTGAGCATCCTGCATCAACTTCGCGTAGTTAATCGTCTGATTCGGAAGTTGGGCCACCTGCCGCCCTGTCTGTCCGGAATCCACAACGGACGGCACGCCGCCCTGATACATCGGGACCATCGGCATCGTGCCTTCTCCTAATAGAGTTTGGCGCCGTTGAAGACGCCGTACTGGAACGCCGGCGCCGCCTGCGTGCTACCCAGCATCGGAATCTTTGCGCCGCCTACTTCGATAGTCGGCGTCTTTTTGAGCGTGAGGGAGTCGCCCGGCTGAGCAAATTTCTTCGTCGCCGCAGTCTGCGTCCCGTTATTGCCGGCATCCTTGAAAACGCCGTTGGCGGACATGAGCATGTAATTACTGCCGACCTGAGACGCTGTATTGAGAATGGACGTAGCGAAGTTCAGACCAACGCTCTGCTTTGAGGCTTCCGCCATCAGCGCCTGCCCCTCATAGTTCGCCGCCTGCATCCGGTAACCCCAGGCGTTCCGGACGGCGTTTTCCTTCATCTGATTCTTGTCCATTTCCTTGACAATATCGGTCGAAGCCTGCACTTCCGCTGCCGAACCTTCGCCTACTGCCACACCGTTCGCCGCCAAGGCCGCCCGCTGAGCCGACTTCACCTGCCCGGCTTCCATCGTTTTTCGCACTGTCGCGGACTCATTAGCCCGCAAGACAGCCTGTGCCTGCAGTTCCATAGACTGCGCATTGATCCGGGCAATATTGGCCTGAGCCTTCGCGATAGAGTTCTGATGCCGGGTAACGCTCATGCCGCCAAAAGCGCTCACAAGGCCCGCCGCGGCCTGCATCCATAACATCCCGTACCCTGCCTGAGCCGGCGTGAGTCCGGTGCTTCCTGAAGTTGTCGGAGTTGTTGCCATAAAAAATCCCCCTGATTGTCCGCACCCTAAGACAGGTCAGGGCGCATACGCGCAGGGGGAAAAGGCGGCGACATAAGACCGCCCACGGTTCTCAGGAGAGATTCGTTACTGTTGCGCCGCCATCATGCCTTGCACCACCTTTCCGGCCATCGTCGAACCATCCGCCGGCACCTTGCCCAGTTTGGCGAGAGAGTCCACGCCCTGAGCCATCTGGGCTTGCTGCGCCTGCTGCTGCATCGCCTGATTCTCTGCTTCCACGGCCTGCATCGCCTGCTCAGTCGGCACCACTACCGACGGAGCCACGCTGAGGTAATCGGCGTATTCGTCGGCCGCCGCGAAGGGATCAATCTTCTTTATCACCCGATTGTCGTACTTAGCGAGATTGCCGATACGCATCAGGTACTGATCGAGGCTATTGGCCCGCAGCGAGCGTTGCGCCCGGCTCAACATCGACATGTAGCGGATTTTCAGCTGTTGCCCCTGCAGTTCCGGAGGCGCCGGCGGCAATTGTCCGGCACGGGCGAGGATGTTGAAAGCTCGTTCAATGAGGGACTTCAGCACCTCGTTATTGAGACGGGACAGCACCGGCCCCAGGAGCATCAACTTTTCCTCATTGCGCCGCGCCACTTCTTCGGCCGTCATCTGATGCTTGTTCGCGGACGACACCATCAGGAACATATCGACACAGAACGCCTGATTGATACGCTGACGAATATCCTGCATATCCGCCGCCAGGGCCGTGAGATCAGGTCTAACCGCCCAAGCACTCTGCACCTGATTCGCCTGAGACGGCATATCAATGAAGTTTCGGCCGCCAGGCAGGAAATCAAGTTCCGATTCCTTCGCGGATACCGGGAAGATCAACGGTGGGTTCACCGCGTAATCAATGGCGTTCCCCTTCTGCAGGCACTCGTGATGTAGCTGTTTCGTATCGCCGATAGCAATGATGCCGGGGGCTTCTTCGGAATAAACATCCGAAGCGTTCGCCCCCCAGCGTCCCACCACCGCCGGAAATTCGTTGTAGCCTGACTCCTGGAGAATTCCGTCTTCGCCTTCGTCGCAGTCAATCTGCAACACCACCATCCGCCACGGCATATTGAGATTGTCTTTCTTAGTGCGGTCACGATCAAAGCGCGGCTCAATGGCATGAATGCACTTGAAGGACTTATCTGGGCGGCCCTGATCGTACGCGTCCCGCACGGCCTTAGAACACTTGGCACTGCCATACTGCTCAATCATCTGCGCCGCCGTCATAGAGAAACGACGGTAAACCGTATTGGGACGATTACAGGAATCTACGCCAATGCAGTACTCACCGCAGACCAACGGATAGCAGTGGAAGCCAGCCTTCGCGTCCTCCACGATAATCATCGCGCACGTCCCGTAGACGCCGACCTCACGCCAACCGTGGTGCAACGCCTGATAGACGTTTGTGCTTTCAAACGCCATTTCCAAAATGCGCTGCACACGGTCGAGATAAACTTTTACCTCGTGGCTTTCGTCCAAATCAGGCGTTCCCGTCGTGAGCGCGAACCACTGCGTCGAAGGATCGTTCATCCCCGACTGTAGCCCGGACGACAGAATCGTCGCCGCGTACGTCGCCGCATTGTCGTAGATTTTGTTCCACCGACTACGGGACTGATTCTTAACATCCGTCCCCAGGAAACGCCCACTTGCCGGCGTTATGTGGCGTGAAATCTCAAGCCACTGAGATTCGTAGGGCTCACGCTCATTGCAGAGCACCACCCAGCGCCGCAGGATTGTTTCACGTAAGTCCTTACCGTCGCTCATGGCTTACCCCAACGTAGAACCACCGCCTAAGCTCATCTGATTCTTATTGACGCCGCCGGCCCCGGACAGAAGCGTAGACCCGCCGGACAAACCGCCGTCCTGATTCATCGAGAGAATGCCGGACACGTCCGCCCGATTCTGTTGCTGGCGCCGGGTAGCCTGCGCGGACTGTTCCGCCTGCTTTTTAGCGTTCTCTTCCGCCTGACGCGTTGCGCGATCTTGTGCTTTCGCCTGCTTATTGGCTGAGTACATCGAAGCGGCTGCGGCCCCTATTATCGCCGCTGTTGTTGCACCTGACATTGTTATTTCCTCCGAGTGAGAAGATGTTCGTATTCGTCCGTAAACTCAGGTTCGCAGTCTTCCGGAATTGCGTTCCGAGTCGCATAAACCATGGTGATCGTCGTGTCTTGAAGCGCGTGATAGGCCACTTTTCGCCCTGCCATGCCGCGTAGCACCGTGTAGCCCTTCACCCGATGAGACTCGCTATCCGCGCGAATCACCACGTCGCCGCTGATAATGACCACCGTCGGCACCTTGATAAGAGCTGAGGTAAGCAACACCCCGGCCGCGATTCGGCACGTCCGCACGTAGCAGCCGGCGTGGATAAAGTGATCCGTCGGCACGTCCGCTGGCGGCATCGTTTCGTTGAACGCTTCAAGGGCTTTCACTTCGGCAATCCCTGCCGCCGTTGTCGGAGGCAGTTCGCCGCGAGATTGCAGTGCCGCCGTCATAACCGCACCTGGAAAACCGTGTTGATGGGCGTATAGAGGCGCCGGCACAGTTCCTCAAACCGAGAACCGCAGCGCGCCCCTACCATCAGCACCTGGGCGCCGGCCTCACGGGCCACCTTCTCGGACTCACGCAGAAGCCGCAGTCCCGCCGTGCCCTGTCGGTGCTCTTTGGCGAGAAAGATGGATTCCACGGACGCGAGCACTTCCTGATAGTGCGGGATGCGATGGATCATGATATTGACCCCGCCGACAATGCGTCCGCCGTCAAAAACACCAACCGGGATAAAAGCCCCTGCCTTTTCTGCCGCAATGTACTCATCGGGATTCGGTGCGCCACGCATGAAAGGACTTCCGCTTTCTTCTGCGTAGTCCTTGATAATCTGCTGAAATTCAGGGCGTGCGAACGTTTCCGCCCAAGTCGTTCTACGTATTTCCATAGCGCCTCCTATGCCAGCATGATCGGCGCAGAGTCAGGAAGTACGCGCACGAAAAACCCCGGTTTCCCGGGGTTCTCTTTTATGACAGCCGCGCCTCAATCAGTACTAAGTACTAAATTTGTACTGAAGCGTCTTTGACTTTCTCGCTTTGCTGTTCGGACTCGTCCTCTTGCACTTCAGCAAGCACGGTCAGAAATTCTTCGTTCGTCATTGGGTGGTACTTTTTTAAAGCCCAACAAGTAGCCGCTACTCTGTAGGCAACGATGGAGCCAAAAACCGTTGTGGTAATAAGCAAAACGATCTGTATCGTAGACGCTTTCCACGAGTCATAAAGGCTGATATAACTCGCTATTACAGCGAATATAGCGCTAAAAACGCCAACCCAATCAACGCTTTTTTGTATACTAGCGCGCAATCTATCTAGCAGTAATTCCATTCGGTCTTCACTAACGTTAGCGTATAGGCGGGTTTGACGAGTAGGGACATTGACGAATTGCTTACTTGGAGCCATCAGCGTCTCCTTTCGTCTCAACCTTTCTCAGCACGTCTATGAGGTGGTGGCTGACAAAGCCGCAGTGCTGGCACACAACAACGGCCATATTTAAGGCGCTGTTGCTACCAAATACGTAGCTATCAAGTTGCGTCTGTATGTCGTCAACGAACATACCCTCCCACCACTACAAAGTCGTTGTGCTTGCACATTGGGCAGGTTAGCTTTGCTCCGATCGCAGACCGCAAAGCGTTGGCGTTTTTGAGGGTGAGTCCCTTGATATCCATGAGTGTCCTCCGCTCCGTTGTTTAACTGATAGCGCAGCGCCTTCAATTTGTCGTTGGGTATTTTCGGAACCCCTACGGAAGAAAGCAGATCGAACAAGTCTACATCAGTAGCGCAACAACCGCCTTCGTTGTACGACCGAACAACGATACGACCTTTGTCATTGAACCAAAGTTCCACAGCTTCCCCTTCGGAATACTCGCGAACCCCTGCTAGCACTGCAATCTTTGTTTCCATGATCTTTCTCCATTGTCCGAATTATGGCATTAGTGTTCAAAGCCGCGCCTCAATCTGCGCCAGGCGCCAGCGTTGGTAGGCGCACTCAAGGGCCAAGGCTTCTTCGTAGCGGATGCCGTACCGATCTCCGGCAGCAGTCACCAGGCGTTTTTCCACATGCGTCACTTCGGGCGTCGTGATGTTCCCGTCCTCGTCCGTCACCTCCGGCTGATCCACCACGGTGACGTCCTCGTACTCATCCTCCCACGCGTCGTGGCAGAAGAGGCCGTAGCGCGAGGCGTCCAAGCCTTCGGACTCGAACGCCGCCTTCACCTCCTGAGCAATGACGCCGACGTGGAGACGGGCGTCAGCACCCTTCTTCTCTACAGCGTCCTTGAACTGGAAGACCTTGAACCCCACTTTGCCCCAGGCGCGCATGAGAGAGTCGTCAGGCGAAACGATTGAAGTTTTAGCTCGTTCATCGGAAGTTTCAATTGTTCCCGTTTGAGCATAGATTTGCGAAAAGCGTTTTGCGCCGAGGCCCAGCGAATACTTGTAGTCAAGGTAAGGATAAAGTCCTTGATGGTCGATTTTAAGGACGCCTACACCCACCTTTTCTCCTGCCACCCCTGTTGAAGAAGCGAAGAAACTGTATGAGCTCACTGAGTTTGCAAGCGAGGTATTGCCACCAAACTCAAGAACGTCTGCACTGGCCTTGTGAACGAGCATTGCACCCGCTACGTCGCCAGTGTCAGTCTCAAAAAGAATTCGTTGACTAGCCCCAGAGAAGTCTTTAACGGGCATCAGCCGTAAATTGGCAGTTCTCACAGATATTGGAGTAATCGACACTGTATTTGACGCCGACAGCACTGCATAGGCGGCACCCGCCCCCTGTTTATCAGAAGTCATGTAGTCGATCAAGTAAGCGCTACCGTATCTCGACCGAATACGGATTGATGTCGTCGTCTGTGCAACCCCCAATGGTGTAACGTCGAAATCCGAAGAGAAAGCTGTAAAGGACAGCTCCTGCGTCGCAGTATCACGCATAAACACAAGAACGTCCGCCAGTGTCCCCAAGGCTTCTCCTGTAAGGGGATTTACAGGAAGACCTCCAAACAGTAAAAGTACGGGGCCCTGCTTAGCCAGTGTTTCTTCTGACTTGCAGTCTGAGAAGTCGATAGCCGATGCGCTATCTGAAAACTCGCAGAAGACCACAAAACGATCACTTTCCCCGGTCGCTACGAGGCTAAAGACCTGTCCGTCACGCTCGCAGACGCTTTCCGTTTCAACGTATTGAGCCTGTATGCCGACACTTTGGAGTTTTGCACGGAACTTGCGCGGATCAAGAAGTAAAGTCTTTTTTAGCTCTCCTTTCTTGGTGAAGGTTTTGATGCCCTGACGACGATAGCCTTCGCCATCTGGAAAGCTCGCTGACCAGTATGCGCCGACAGCAAAGATGATCTCCGTATCAGTCACGCAAAAGGACTGACGCTTAGGATAAGCCTTTCGCGTTGCCGTATTCGCTGAAGACAGCGTACCACCCCAGCCGACATCGTTGAAGTCGAACTTCACCACCCCCGCAGGAGTAAGGGTGTCCTTGTCAAACGCGAAGATATAGTCTCGACGAACACTTTCTGCTTGAGAACCAGCGAACTTCGACCTGCACGAGTTATAGAACTTTCCCGCGTGCTCATAAAGTTGAAAGTCGTTATCAAAACCTTCAAGAGCGATCTTTCGTTTTGCACAGCTTGCAGAAAGGTGAAAGTCATTTGACCACGTGACAGATGACAAGTCATGCTCAAAAAGCTCGCTGGACGAGCCGGCATAAACCAGTTTTCCTTCGCCAACGACGATCTGCTCAACGTACTTTTCAGACTCAAAGCACTCCGCACCGACGTACTCAAACCGATCATTGAACTTAATTACTACAAACAGATTGTCAGAAGCGTTTTGTTGTTTATTATCGACTGCGCAGGTGACGTAGAAATTCCAGTCCTCATCCACCGCGAGGCCTTGAACTGATACCTTGGCTCCCGCACCCCATCGCTCAGATACGAAAGAGAAAACCGGAAGCGTACCTTTGCCGACGAAAAGCACCTCCTTACGATAGTCCTTGAGGCTTTCGCTTCGCACAACGGTCGGACCTCCGACAATTGAGACCGTTCCAGACTCGGCGTAGAAGTTGCCCTCAACATGCCCAGTGACAAGGTACTTGCCACCGGGGACCCAAACCGGTTTCCTGGCTTTTGAAGCAACTCTAAAGGCTTGAGTGTCGTCGGTTTTTCCGTCGCCCTTCGCTCCAAAATCCTTCACGTTAACCACGTCTGCAAACCGCTTGCTCAGCACTCGGGGCACGCTCGAACCTTCTGCTATCACCGGCAACATATCCCCGATGCCGACGGGCGTTTCCACCACGTGAATATCCTTGCCCTTCTTCTTGGCGAGGGCGACACCTGAATGGTATTGGATTGTCATGATTAAGCCGTTGCGAGTTTGGTATAGGCGCCCCAGTTGACAGTTTCGTCGTCGCCGTTTGGGCATAGACCAAAGCGGATTGCGATCCCAGGGGTTGAAAGGTTGTAGACGGTCTGAATGATTTTCCGCGTAGCGTTTGAGACAGCGCGCTTAGTAACGATTACGATGGTCTGGCCAAAACCTGACGGAAGATTTGAAGCACTGCCATCGCATGTATAAACCCCTGAATCCCGGAGGTTATTTAGGTCTGCAGCGCCTTTCGGAATCGCGTCGCCTACCTGCCCAGAGGTCTGCAAGTAGTCCAGCAGGGATGCCCCTTGAGTCTCGCCAGCGCAGACTTGCCCGCCGTTGTTTCCGATCGCGTCAAATGCAGGAGATGACTTATAGGTGCAATTGGTAAAAGCAAGATACTTGCTACTTGGACGCGTTATGTCTATTCGACCGCCGTTAAGAGCGTATAGCGCTGTACGATAATTCTTGAAATTGAAATTCTTAGAACCATGAGCCAGGGATACTGCACCGCCGTATTCGGCGACGACGCCGCCCCAGCCGCTCGTCGCACCTACTGAGCCGCCATCGGTGTCACAATCGCAGAGAGTAACGGAGGCACCGTACTCCGCAAACCAGCCGCGGGGATTCCCTGTAGCGGAAGAATTTTGTACGCTGACACGACACAGTCCACTAGCAAGCAAGCCTGCAACCGCATTGTTATTCGTTTCGGTTTTGTCAAGGTAAACTGAAGTGCATCCACTGAGGAAAAAGCCGCTGCTACCCGAATTTTTGGATATAAAATCACTGAAATACAGGTTACCGCAGTAGTTTGCATGAACCCCGTTCAGCTTGTTTCCCGTAGCAGAGCTTCCGTAAACATTTCCAGAAGCCCCCTGGGTAAAGGAAAAGCCGTTCCACGCATTGTTATCGGCCGCAGCATTCTGTACAGAGACTACGCAGTCACCCAGCGCACTGAATCCAGCGTGGCCGCATTCCGTAGCTCTGATGTCAGTGCAAGCTACGCTACCACCCTGGTGTCGGAAACCGTCAAGGGCGGCTCCTCTGACCGCGACACCTGAAATTGTAAGTTGGCAGTCTTTAGAAAAAATACCGTATCCCTTTCCCCCGGAGCAATCGAGTATCACAGCGGCTGACGAACTCCCTATTAACGTCGTCTTTTGTGCTGACAAACTGAGGCCGCTCGGTGCGTCATAGATGCCGTCGGCAAGGTGAACTTCAACGCTTGCTTTAAACCCCGAGAAAAAATTGGACAATCCTTCGAGGGAGAAAGGAGCCCCTTCAGACCCATCCCCATCGCCGTCGGGAGAGGCATACACCACAACCGGCATACCCGCAGACCAACGAGCCAACGTGCGGCCGCCCACCAACCTGTTCGAAATATCCTCCCCGGCGTTGCCCGGATTGCCGTAGCCATTTACCCAGAAGTACCCGTCGTAGGGATAAGCCTCGACCTCTTCAAGGGAGTTCACCAGGTGGGGGATATCCCACGAGTACCGTTCGATCAAGCCCTTGATGGCTTCGCAGGCGGCAAGCGTTTCCTTGGACGCCCCGGCTGCAGCGATAGCGTCGTCCACCGCGGCGAGCAACTTATCGCGCAGCTGACGAGGGGTGATCGTGTCCGTCGGATCGGTGATGAGCGCGCGGCTGACTTGCTCGACAAGCTGCTGAATTTGCACGACCGTTCTGTCAAGCGCCGTGTTTATCGTTTCCGGCGGAAAGCGGATGTAATTCGTGAGCTGAGTGGTCTGCGTGTAGGGAATGTCCGTCCCAACCGATACGATCTGCGTTTCATTCAGGGCATTCGTCAGAGTCACCGTACCACCGGGCGTAGCCTCCTGATCTTGGTTCATTTCCACGGAGTAATCCGCGTTGTATTCCAAATTTTTCGGAGGATCATTCTCTTTTTCTGCCAGGGCGACAAATACGTCCGTCGGCTCAAAAATCTTGAAGCCAAACGGAAGAATCTTTGTCCCGGCCCCGGTAAAAGGCCCTGCTAATCGTTTTACGTTTCCTACAGCCATAAAAAGCCCCTCAAAGATGAGAGGCATTGTCAACAGCGTTCACCAGGCTACGCGCACATCACGCATACGGGTCCCGAACGGTATGCGCCCCCAGACGACCGTTACGCGGCTGAGCGTGCTCCATCTCCGACAGGTACTCATTCATTTGAACGGCAAACGTGAGCATCAGCGCGTCCGCATGATCTGGGGACGACAGACCGCGATCCTTCATACTCTCTTTGCTTTCGAGCAGAATTTGATTCGTCGGCGTATAGCCGTACTCAACCCCTGTCAAGTCCGTCACAAGATCGTCGTTCTGCTCGATACAGCCGCCGGCCTTCAGCCATTCGCGCCCACGCCCCCACATTTCCGCTCGAAGATTCTTGTAGCGTTCGGTATTCGTTGCCCCGCCACCGAAGTTGATGGAGTTCACCGGATAACCGTTATGCCGCAGCCAGTCAATCGGGGACGCCCCCACGCCGCCGGCGTCCACATTGATAACAACCTTTCGGGCGCCCTTCTGTCGGAATTCGTTGTAGACCTCAGCAATCTTCGCCGCCAACTCCCAACCGTCCAGGTCGCGGAACTCTTTTGCCGGATAAGACCGGGCATCGGTCCCGATCCTGCAACAGATGACAGACGCGTCGTCACCGAACCGCGCCACGTCCACACCAAGAATCACCACCTGCCGATAGTAGGAACAGTGCTCCAACTGTCGTTGCATCGCCTCATCGACTATGGCACGCGGGATAAACTGCAGCGAAGACGCCGACGGGAACTGCCCTAGAACGCGGACCCGCACAAAGTCAGAGTCGATGCCGTAGTCCTGAATCCACGTCGCAATCTTCTTCTTGTCCGTTCCGATAGCCGTCCGCCCATCCACATGACGATGCACCCAACGATGCCGGTACTTGTTAAAGCACTCGTAGAAGCGCCCGGTGTTTCGCGTCGGGTTGCCGAAAACCATCCAAAAAATCTGAGTGTCCTTATCGGTCATGGCACCTTCGACGACTTCCCAAATTATGTCGGCAATGGCGGAAGCCTCATCGAAAATCACCATGATGCGCTTTCGGGCGTTATGTAGCCCAGCGAAGCCTTCGGGGCGCGATTCGGACCAAGGAATCGCGTCAAAGCGCCACGTCTTGTCATGATCCTTCTGCCGGCTACAGACGCACGTCGCCGAGATGCGGAACCACGACTTGAAGAGGCAGAGATTGAACCACTTCGTCACTTCGGCAAACGTCTTAGTGCGCAGCTGGGTGTCGGTGTTGGCCGTGACGATGCCGCGGGTATCCGGGAACGTCGCCATGCTCCACAGCGTGATCCAAGCCACGAGAGCGGACTTTCCAACGCCGTGACCGGCCGCCGTCGCGTCCAGGTAGGCGGAAATGGCCCCCTCCTCATCCCCTCGCTGAAGGTAGTCCCTCATGCTCGTGAGCACGTCCACCTGCCACACGTCCGGACCGTCCCATCCGGCGAGGGTATCTTTGCCCCACGGGAAGGCAATCTGGACGAACTTCAGAGGGTCCTTTGAAGTCTGCGCGGCAACCTCCACAAGAGCCTGATTGACGCCCGCTGGCGTGTCGAGATCAATACGATCCAACACCAAAAAGGCGTCCGCCTCTTTCTTTTTCGTCTTACTTGAGGGCACCTATTCTCTCCCGCAGAATCTCAGCCAAAGACGTAAGGGCTTCGTCCTTAGCCTCTTCAGCCTTGTCCTTGCCCATTTTGAGAAATCCACCGAGCGTTTTGGCGGCCTGATTCGCGGCCAGTGGGTCGACCATGACCCAAACCGGCTTGCCGTTCATATCGAGCGTTTGTTCATCATCGTCTCCGTCCGCTATCAGCTGAGTATTGACTTCAATGATCTGTTTCAGCTTTCGGTAGACGTACTCGGGGTTGACGCCGGCGGCTTCCGCGGCGCGGTCGATCTCTTCCTCTACGGCCTTTTGAATGTTAGGTTTTTTCAAGTTCTCGCTTGCAATCGCCCCGGCCGTCTTTTTCGAATATCCGGCCTTAATCGCCGCCTCAGTCGCTGACTTTGAAGCGGCGACGGCCTTCGCAAACTTCTGCTGCTTCACCGTCAGTTTCTTTTCCGTCATACGCTCCTCTTGATCTTTTTCCACCCAGCGACCGATTGACAGCGCCGGGAGCCATCCACATAACTCCGGATTGTCCGAATCGGCATATCCAGCATCAGGCTAATTTCCCGGAAGGTGTAGCCCTCCTGCCTCAGTTCTATGGCGTGCTCAATATCCGAATCCAGGTACTTCGCGTTCCAATGATCCTCACCGATAACCGCGCCGTTGTCGGCTACTGTCGCAATCATCGTCACGACGGTATGCGTACGGGCACAGGTTGCGTGCTTTGGTTTCGGCTGTGGCGATGATCTTGGCGCGTTGCAGGCTTCCGACGGGGAGCGTTCGGGCATGATCGGCAGCTGAAACAAGGAGAGCTGCAGCCACGGGCGGGAGAACAGTGCTAACTCCGATGGATTCATTCATTTAAAACTCCTCTATGTTCCACCCGCACCCCTGACGCTTCGCCTTTGGGAAGACCACAAACATCCGGAACGGGTACTGAGACGCAGCAACCTTCACCTTTACCCGGGCGTCGTCCTGAAACACGGCGAGCGTCCCTTTGACCTCGTGAAGTTCAATTTCACCGTTTGGCCGGAGCACCATGAAGTCGGGCGTGTACCAGCACTTCCCGGCGGCAATCTTGACTTTCATGGACTCGAACCAAAACTTCTCAATGCGCCCCGCCTGCTGTTCTGCCTTCAGAAAAGCCGCGTAGGCGGATTCAGTCGCGTTCATCTCACCGGGCCTCAGCCGCCCTTTGGCGTATAGACGTTTCATTGCGGGCTTCATTCTTCGTCCTCCCTGTGGTTCTTTTCGACCTGAGCGTCGCAGACGCCCAGCCAGAAATACCGCTGCTCTAATTTCGTCTTGAACTGTTCAGCCTCTACGGACGGCGCCCAGCCTTTAAGCCCTACGTCGTGGCCGACCTTATAAGCGCGAGTCAGCTTCTCTGCAACAGCACGGGAGACACCGGTAGGCGTTTTCATCATTCCTCATCCTCCCTTTCGTACTGAGCGTGAACGCGGCGGACTTCTCTCTTCAGCCGCATCAACTGCAAAGACAAACCTTGTTTTTTGAAATATCGCGGCGCAGTTGTTTCAACATCAGCGAGAACTTCCACGATCTTGGCGGCGTCCTCAGGCTTCAACTGCACGTGCTTCGGGTTGCTCATGCCAATCCCTCCTTTTTGAGTTTTTCGATAAATTCCACAGCGACCTTTTCGCAGTCCTTTGCTGTCATGCGCCAGTCCGCCGGAACGGGCCACAGTCTGCGTTCGCCCTCAGCGAGCCCCACCCAGACGAGAGGCCGCCCCTGCACGTACGCCGGAATGCTGATAACGACGTGCCAAGAGTCGTACACCACGTCTTCCGGCCCGAGTACTTTTTCTCTGACAAAGACGTCGCACGAAATCAGACCCGCGTTAGGATCAAGAAAAGTTTCGGTGCTCATGCCGCCTCTCCGAAAACGTCAGCCGAAAGCGGCCGGCGCATTGAGTTACCTAAAAACTGATAAGCGACGCACTTGCCGCGGATGCGGTCCACAAGGCGCGGACCGAGAACGTTGTTAAGGTCTGCCGGGCGCAGATTCGAGAGGAAAATCGTCGGGCGGTTTTCTGAAATACGGCTGTCGATGATCGAAAAAAGAATCTGCTTCTCGTTTTCGGTGCCGGCCTGGACACCGACCTCGTCAATCACAAGCAGGGAGACCTCCGAGAAAAGCCGAATTGCGTCAAAACTCGTTCTGTCGCTTTTTCCGCTCCAGGTGCTACGGACGTATTGGATGATGTCTGTAGCGCGCGTATAGACGCCTTCTGACCGCGGCAAAAGGGCATGAAGAATGGCGCACGCCAAATGACTTTTGCCGGTCCCCGGGTTACCGAAGAAAAAGAGTCCGTAGCCGGTCTCTTTCGCCTTTTCCCAACCGCGCACGAACCGGCAAGCGAGGTCCAGCGCGCCTTGTTGGTTTTTCGTCTCGGCCAGAAAGTTCGAGAATGTTTTGGTGCGGTATTCGGCCGGGATGCAGGAGCGCCGTAATGCCTCCTCGATGCGGTCGCGGGCTTCGGCCGCTTTCTTAGCCTTTTCGTAGGCCTCACGCTCTGCCTGGCGGCGTTTACGTTCGATCAGTGCGCACTCAGGACACTGAGACTCACACACGACCTGCCCGCCCAAAACGGTCTGAATACCGTTATACGGTCCGTGAATTGCGCAGTTCAAAACGGCGCCCCTGCGGATCGGCAGAGGGACTGCGCCCTGCGAGGATTCGATGATGGCTGAAAATGTCTGCATGGTTGCTTACCCCCAATTGGCCGTACCGTCCGGATTCATTGATCCCTCGTAGTAGGCCTCGTCAAAAACTTCAGGTTGTTGGTGTGCGGTTGATCCCGCGGGTTTGGCGTTTCGGGTTTCCTTTTGGCGACGAACCCAGCCTTGCCAAGATTGATTCCACCCTTTGTCAGAACGAAGCTCACCAGCCCCTCGTCCTTGCGTGAAGTAGAAGACGAAATCAGCGAACACCGTCTGCGGGTCAAGATCAGGCCGAACCTGTTTTGCGTAGTCCGCCCATTCAGAAGGAAGAAGGTCAAGGTTGAATGCGTGCGTGATTGCCTGCCGCTTTTCTTTCTTCTTTCTTTCTGTCTCTTTATTGGTTATTGGTTCTTGGTTATTGGTTAGTAATACGTCCGTATTACGTTCGTTATTCGTTCGTATTGCGTCCGTAGATTCGTCCGGCTTACGACACGTATCCGAAACCGAAGACGCGGGACCTTTTGCCGCCTTATTCCATCGTGCCTGAATGGACTTCCGGGCTTTCTCGGATTTCTCAGCCGCCTTAGCAATTTCCTCGTCACAACGAGCGTTATGAAATCCGTCGTCCTGCTCTTCAAAATACTGGGAGACAACGTAGTCGAACGCCTTTCGTTCATCCTCCGTATACCCCCTCGTAATACGATCGAAATACGAACGTAATATCGGACGTTCGGTTGAGTAATAGAGCATCAACAAATCAATGTAGATGCCTTTTTCAAGCGGCGTAAGGAGCCGCGTGCCTGACTCCCAATCCCCAATATGGAACTGGACGTAGTTCATAAGCGGCTCCATCATTCCTTAGGCCAACGAACGTGCGGAGCAATCTCTTGCTTGCTCACAATGCCACGGCAGGCAGCCGCAATACGCATAGCTGCAACGGCACCGCACCGGATGCGCTCATGGGCAATAGCGCTAAGCCGCGAAAGATCGATACCGACCTCTTTGGCAAAACGCGCTTTTCCACCCTTCGGAAGCGAGTTCCAAAACTCAAGAAATCTCACGTCTATGTCTCCGTAGACTTTTTAATCTACGTGCATTATAGACATATTTAGACCTATATGTAAACGACAACCGATGTACAATAGATAAAATCATCTAATACCCATACAACAAAGGAGGTTAGCAGTCGTGTCATTGATAGAAGACGTGCGAGCTAGGAACCTATGCACGCTGATTCAGCAGAGTACCCTTGCCGATGTATCAAGACGGGCAAAGCGGAATGCTGCACAACTTTCACAAATGTCAAGAGGAAAACGCACTTTCGGAGAAAGAGTCGCCAGAGGCATAGAAGAGGCAATGCACTTGCCACCAGGATGGTTTGACCAACCGCATGACAAAACGGAGGGTCAAGCTGAAGAACAACCAACTGTTAAAGGAGTTCCGTACTTGTCTGCCGAGACAGCTAACCTGTTCCCTGTCCCGACCATTGTGCTGCAAGGCGGCGAAACAACGATGAATGACGTTATAGTCTACTTTGATGGAGATATTTTTAGGCGCAATTTTCCCGACCAGACCATCGAGGATTTCAGTGCTGCTATTGTGCTTGATACGTCCATGAGCCCTGCTCTGAACCCTATGGACAGAGTGCTGATTGATACAAGTAAGCCTCGTTTCACTACATCAGGCATTTACTGTTTGGACACCCCGGCAGGAAAGATTCTCCGTCGGATGACCTGCACGCTTGACGGGAAACACATGGTAAGCGCCGACAGCGCTCCAGAAGAAAAGCAGCTTCTGGAAGAATATAAAGGCGTGTCAATCATTGGCAGGGTACAGATGGTCTGGAATGCACGAAAAATCTAATACTCCACATATCACAGAACAGTGAGCCCCGCTTAGTGCGGGGTTTCTTTTGTCTACAACGTGTACATATTTGTCTGTCATTCTCTTGACATCATAGATTTATTTGTCTAGTATGTTGCCCAACAAGTCAAACATTGTTTGACATTTAAGTCGCCACCAGGAGGCAACATGACCATCACACTCACCCTCGCCGACATCAAGGAAATGATTGCCCGGCGCTACAAGCAATTAGACGTTTTGTCACCACAGAACTTCTACGACCTACAGGCCAAGGAGATCGACGAACTTCGCGATCTCCTCGACAAGATGACTAAAGGCCGCGAGCTTAGCGTGCGTGCAGCGCCGGTTCGCGACCAGAAAGACGCTGCTTCACTTGCGAAGACGGCGTCTGAGGTTGAGGCAGAGACTGAGCGTCTTGTGCGTAACGCTCAGGAATATCAGCAGACAGCCCGTCGCGTTTTGAAAGAATTTCGCAAAGACGAAGAAGCAATCGCGATCGATCAGGAAGCCGCCTGCCACAGCATCTACACCCTGACGACCGAGCTCTCGCACCTGGCCTCAACGCACGAAGAAGGCCGCAGCATCCCCGAGGACGCAAACAAAGCCGTCGGCATCCTCGGAGAGCTGATTGAAAACGTGACGACGCTCTACAGGATCAAATGGGGGCTGGCATGAACGAATGGTTCGAAAACATCCTGGCAGCCGCGGGATTCATCGTCCTCATGTACACCCTGCTTTCCCTGCCCGGCTACTAGAAACGAGAAGGCGAGCGCCCTGCCTTACCGGAGAAACAAATGATTGATCTCAGCAACCACAACGAAGATTTGATCCGAGACGCCAACACCTGGAAGCCGCTCAACGTCTACCCGCTTGAACGCGTGATGGTGTTCGAGAGCGGCAGCCAAAGCTACTTCGTCTACACCGAGCTGCATACCGTTTCAGTGAGCGACGCAAGCCGCAGAGAAGTATCGAACTCCTACGCCTTAACAGAAGACGAGTTCTCCCGCCTGATGGACGAACTCAACCTCGACTAGGGCCCCCATGACCAACTACCTCAACGCAATCAACGAAGACAGCCGCGAAGCGGCATAGGTAAAAAAATGACAAGACTCATCCCCATCACCGGACTCGCCCGCGAAGAATGGCTGCAACAGCGCACCAAGGGTATCGGAGGCTCTGACGTCGCTGCAGCCCTGGGGCTTTCCCCGTGGCGCACGCCGGTCGAACTGTGGCATGACAAACGCGGCGAAGGCGAACCACAGCCGGCCACGGATTCCATGCACTTCGGCACCATCCTGGAAGACATCGTCGCCAAGGAATTTCAGGAACGCACCGGCATGAAGGTTCAGCGCGTGGGCTACACGTTCGTCGATGGTGAAGGCGACTGGATGCGGGCCAACATCGACCGCGCCGTCGTCATGCCGGAGATTCAGAAGAACGTGCGGCCGGCCAAAAATCCGAAGGAGGGCGAAGCGCTCATCACGACAGACGCAATCCTTGAATGCAAGACCGCGTCCGCCTATGCGTCCGGACTCTGGGGCGAATCCCAGGAAGACGAGATCAAGGCCGGAAAGATCGTCACCGAACACGAAATCCCGCTGTACTACGAAACGCAGGTTCAGTGGTACATGCGACTCACCGGGGTTCACGTCTGCTACGTAGCCGTCCTCATCGGAGGAAACGACTTCCGTATGTACAAGGTCGACCG